>Ga0182021_10006594_pt1 | contig 13792 bp, 11 predicted proteins | sample 612E3MmetaG_FD_120493 | JGI IMG/M metagenome (GOLD analysis project Ga0182021, IMG submission 120493) | Permafrost microbial communities from Stordalen Mire, Sweden - 612E3M metaG (Illumina Assembly) | ecosystem: Environmental > Terrestrial > Soil > Wetlands > Permafrost | place: Sweden...
GCGCTGGAACTTGCCGGCCACGCTGTCGGCCACCGATGCGATGACCGCCTCCACTTCCTGGGGGACCACCTCACCGGCGCCATCGCCCGTGGAGCCGATTTTCCACGCCTCGGCCTCCTCTTGGCTGACGTTGAGCCGCTTCTGAATCTCCTCGGTGAACGCGTTGCCGCCCACGGTTACGTCGCGGGTGAAGGCGCTGGTTCCACCGGCCACGATGTTGATGTTGCACAAGGTGGCGCCGACGTTGATGATGGCCACCGCCTCCTCAGGAACGACCGGATAGTTGGCCTCGTAGGCATTCTGGATGGTGAAGGCGGCCACATCCATAATCATCGGCTGCAGCTTGGCCTCGCGAATGACCATGCTGTAGTCGGAGACGACTTCCTTCTTGGCCGCCACCAGGAGCAGCTCCATCTGGCCCCCGGCGCCGCCCTCGCTGCCCACCAGCTGGTGATCGATTTCTACGTCGTCCTTGGAGAATGGAATGTGGTGCTCGGCCTCCCAAGGAATTTGCTCCTCCAACTCCTCGGGTGTCATGGGCGGAACTTTGATCTTCTTGATGATGACCGAGTGTCCGGAGATGGCCGTGGCCACCTCTTTGCCCTTGATTCCGAGGTTATCGCGCAATGTCTTGATGGCCTCGACCACCGCGGTCTGATTCATGATTGCGCCGTCGACGATGGTCTGCGCTGGCAGCGGCTCGAACCCGAAGTTGATCAGTTGAAGACCCTTGGAGGTCTCCCTGAGCTGGACGACCTTCACGGAGCTTGAACCTATGTCGAGTCCTATGCAGTTCTTGGGCATCGACGTGGTCTCCGAATGGCTACCTTCATTTCCCTTCCTTCACCTACATGATGGGTCATCTGCGAAAAAGGTCAAAAAACCATCCTCCGTCTTATCCTCATCGTTCACTTTGCCTTCCAAGTTGAGCCCACGGGTGTAGGCGTGACCGGAGCGGGGGTTTGTTCGCGGTTGTTGCCGTATGCGTCGTAGTCTCGTGTGTCGCGCCCGGCGACGATCCCGTACTCCCTTATCTTATAGAGGAGAGCCCGGTGACTGATCTCAAGCAGCTCGGCGGCTCTGGTCCGATTCCCCTTGGTGCGCTCCAGGGCGCGGCGTATGAGCGCCTCCTCGGAACGTCGCGACGCTCGCTTGATTGACAGATCGCCGTCGTCCACCGGTGCTTGGGCCGCGGTCGTCCCCGGGCTCCCAACCCGCAGCCGCTCGGGTAGAGATTCGACGCCGATCTCGGGGCCCTCGGCCAGCACGACGGCGCGCTCGACGGTGTTCTCCAGCTCCCGGACGTTTCCGGGCCAGTCACGCGCAGCCAGAATACGGATGGCGTCGGCGGTGAACCCCGAGATGGCAAGGCCCATGCGGGCGTTCATGCGGGCCAGGAAGTGCTCCACCAGCAGCGGGATGTCATCGCGCCGGTCGCGGAGAGCCGGCAGATGCAAGGCGAAGACGTTCAGCCGGTAGTACAGGTCTTCGCGGAACGCTCCCCGCTTGACCTCGTCAGCCAGATCGCGTGCGGTGGCCGCCACGACGCGGACGTCGACCTTGATGTCCTGGCTGTCGCCCAGGCGGCGGATCTCTCCCTCTTGCAGTACGCGCAGCAGCTTGACCTGCAGGTTGAGCGGCAATTCCCCAATCTCGTCGAGGAAGAGGGTTCCGCCCGAGGCCTCTTCAAACAGGCCCTTGCGATCTCGGTTGGCGTCGGTGAACGCGCCCTTGCGGTGGCCGAACAACTCGGATTCGAGCAAGTTGGCCGGGATAGCCCCGCAGTTGACCGCGATGAAGGCGGCACGGGCGCGGGGTGAGTTGCTATGGATAGCACGCGCCACCAGTTCCTTGCCGGTCCCCGATTCACCGTCGATGAGCACGGTGGTCTTGAATTCGGCGATCTTGCGTACCGTGCGGAACAGCTCGAGCATCTGCGGGCTGCGCGCGACCAGTTCGGCAAAGGTCCCCGCGGGCTCGTCGCCGCCCGAGCGAACCTGGCGGGCCAGGCTCTGGTTCTCGCGGTAGAGCCGCTCGCGTTCCTCCGCCTTGCGCAAAAGCAGGACCAACTCGTCCGCCTCGAAAGGTTTGGACAGATAGTCGTAGGCTCCCCGCTTCATGGCTTCGATGGCGACGTCCTTGCTTCCAAAGGCGGTCATCACGACCACGGTGGCGTCTAGACCACGTCGGCGCACCTCATCCACGAGGTCCATGCCGCTGCGCCCCGGCATGCGCAGGTCGGTGATGATGATGTCGTAGGGCAGGTTTTCCAGCTCACGCAGAGCGCTGTCGACCGAGGCCACGCCCACCGGCTCATAGCCTTCCCGCTTGAGCAGGGTCTGAAGCATGTGACGAAGGTTCTCTTCGTCATCCACCACTAGAACGCGCCGCATGGAACCTCAGGGGTGTAGCCATTGCATGACATCAGGCGAGGGCCGAAGTGCGATTGTATCACGAACCCGAGTATTTCCGCTAGGTTCCGGCGCCTCTTTCAGGCCGGTGGCCGGGGCCGGTGGCCGGATCCGGAACAGCCAGCGGTAGACTCGGGGTCGGGGTTGCGCAATAAAACCCTCAGGGGGTCGGAAAGCACATGCGTCTTGGGACAAGTGGAATGAAACGCCTTCTCGCACTGACCGCCATGGGATTGTGGGGCACCGCATGCACGACCGCGATGTACAGCGGGTCAAGACGGAGTTCGGATGAAGTGGCTGTGCTCATAACCACGAACGGTCAGGTCATGATGGATGGAAAGAGCCAGTCGGGCGTCTCCACGCGAGTGGCGAAGATCGATGGCAAGGAGATCAACGGCAGCAGCTTTGAACTTCTTCCTGGTCGCCATAGCGTCGAAGTGACTGGCACGAAGAAGGACAACCCCGGCGGGGGAGCGGGGGTCATCGCGGCCGGGGCGCTTGGGGGACCGGCTGCGGCACTTGGTTTTGCAGCTGCTGGCAGCCTTGCGGCAAGGACAGAAAAATCCAGGCCGCTGGTAGCCTGTTTCATCGCGCGACCACGGCACACCTATGAAGTTCGTACGTTTGGAAACTCTGACAACGCTGGATCATGGGAGATCGAGATCGTCGATCAGAACACCACCTACGTAGTGACAAGCGCGTGCAACCCTGCGCCTGGACCAGCTTCGAAACCTTCCATGAACCAACCACCCCCAGCGACTTCATCGCCTGCGCCTTCTAGTGCCAGTCCCTCTCCCTAGGTCCGTCCCATCCGGAGCTGATTCATGAACCACGGTCCTGTCGTCGTAGGCATCGACCAGGGCACCACCGGAACCACCGTGCTGGTGCTGGACCAACACCTCGCGATCCTTGGTCGCGGGTATTGCGAGATTCCGCAAAGCTATCCCCAGCCCGGGCAGGTGGAACACGATCCCGAAGCGATTTGGCAGTCGGTGCTGACGGCCTTTGCGCAAGCGCGCGCCCAGTCTGGGGCGCTAGAGATTGCAGCCATCGGCATCACCAACCAGCGTGAGACCACCGTGTTGTGGGATCGTGCGACGGGCAAGCCGGTGGCGCCGGCAATCGTCTGGCAGGACCGGCGCACGGCCAAGATGTGCGATCGGCTGCGCGCCGAGGGCCTGGAACCGCTCGTGCGCGAGCGAACCGGTCTGCTGCTCGACCCGTACTTCTCGGCCAGCAAGATTGCCTGGCTGCTGGAGAATACCCCTGATCTACGGCGACGGGCCGAAGCGGGCGAGATCGCGTTTGGCACGGTCGACAGCTGGCTCATGTGGCGTTTCTCGCAAGGCCAGTTCCATCTGACCGACGTGTCCAACGCCTCGCGCACCTTGCTTCTCGACCTTCATGCTTTGCAATGGAACCCGGAGATGTGTCGTATCTTCGGCGTGCCGGCTGCTCTCCTACCCAAGGTGGGTCCGACCTCAGGGCGGCTCGCGGTCACGCGCGCTGCGGGAGAGATCCCCGAGGGGATTGCGCTGGCTGCGGCAGCGGGCGACCAGCAAGCCGCGCTTTTCGGTCAACAGTGCCTGCGTGCTGGTGACGCCAAGTGCACTTTTGGTACGGGCTCCTTCCTTCTCATGAACGTGGGCCCGCGGCCCGTGCTGTCGCGCCACCGGCTGCTCGGCACGGTGGCTTGGCAGACGGCGGCCGGCACGGTCTGGGCTCTCGAAGGCAGTGCCTTTGTCTCCGGCGCGCTCATCCAGTGGTTGCGCGACGGGCTCGGCATCATTCAGAAGGCGGCCGATAGCGAAGGTCTAGCCGCGTCCGTGCCTGACGACGGCGGAGTTACCATCGTGCCTGCCCTGGCCGGGCTGGGTGCGCCCCACTGGCGCTCCGAAGCCCGCGGCGCGATCCTTGGACTCACGCGCGGAACCCGGGCGGCTCACATCGCGCGCGCGGCCTTGCAGGCCATAGCCCTGCAGACTGTCGATCTGGTCCATGCCATGGAGCAAGACTCGGGTCGTTCGCTGACCGCCTTGCGCGTGGACGGTGGCACCACCGCCAACAATCTGCTCATGCAGATCCAGGCGGACTTGTTGGGCGCCGACATCATACGGCCGGCACAGGTCGAACTGACCGCAGTCGGTGCGGCGCGGCTGGCGGCCGAGGGTGTGGGCCTGGACATCCACCCCCAAGACGCGACAGCAGACTCGGCCGCGACGATCTTTCATCCGCGCATGCCCGCCCGCGAACGCGACCGCATCCTGGTTTGTTGGCGGGAAGCCATTGCCAAGGCCTGATTCATCCGCTGTGACCCGGCTAGGGAGAGAGATTTCGATATGAAACGCCTGGTCTTGGGCAAGCAGATCCTGGTGTGCGTCGGCCCTGGCGGCGCAGGCAAGACGACCGCCGCCGCCGCGCTCGGCGTGCTGGCAGCGCGCGCGGGCCGGCGCACGCTGGTATGTACCATCGACCCGGCACCCCGGCTGGCCGATGCCCTGGGCGTTCCCGATCTGGGGCCCGAACCTCGCTCGCTGGCGAGCGAAACCAACCGCGTCCTCGGCATCGGGCCGCCGGGAAGCCTGCAAGCGGCGCGCGTCGACACGGGCTGCGCGTTCGATCGGCTGATTGGGGAACAGGTGGCGGACTCGGTGTTGCGTGCCCGCATTCTGGCCAATCCCCTCTACCGCCAGATGACGGCTGATCTGACCGGCGCGCCAGAATACGCTGCGACGCTTTTCCTCTTCGATTTGCAGCGCCAGCGCGCCTACGACCTCATCGTGCTCGACACGCCTCCCACGGCCAATGCGCTCGACTTCCTCGCCACCCCGCACCGGTTGGCCGACGCAATCAGCAGCCCCGCGCTGCAGTGGCTGGCGGCCCGCAGCCCGAAGGCGCGTCGTTTTTCCTTGCAGCGACTGAGCGTCGGGGGTGCGCTCGTCCTGCGGCGTGCAGGCAAGCTGCTGGGTAGCCAATTCGTCGACGACCTCGGCGCTTTCTTGCTCGACGTGCGCGATGTGCTGGGCGCCTTTCTCGCGCGCGCTCGCGAGATTGAAGCGATGTTGAGGCGTCAGGACGTGGGCTTCCTGCTCGTGCTGTCACCCGAGACCGCTGCCATCAACGAAGCCTTGTACATGGCCGGTCAGCTGCGGGCAGCGGGCACGCCCCTGGCCGGCTTCGTGGCCAACCGCGTGTTCCCTGCTCCCGGCATGGTCGAGGCCGATGCCCTGCGTGCGGTGCTTGCCGCTCTTCCGGCCCTGGCTGACCTGAGCGCTGTGCAACTTGAGGCCGCTGCGGTGCAGATCGCGGAACTTGGCGCCTATCTGGCCCACATTACGCATCAGCAGCAGAAAGAGTTGGCTCGCCTGGCCGCCCAGGCGCCCGGAGTTCCCATCACCCGGGTGCCGCTCTTGCCTCATGACGTATCCAACCTCGAGTCGCTCAAGGCGGTGGCGGACTGTTTCGGATCAATGGGGTAACCATGTTGCGGCTCTTTGTTGCGGTGGACTTGCCAGCAGAGCTTCGACCAGTGGTGGTGCGTCTGTGCCAGGGCATAGGCGGCGCACGCTGGACGCGGCCTGAGCAGTTGCACATTACCCTGCGTTTTCTGGGCGACACGCCGGAAGACCAGCTCGGCGATCTGTGCGCGCATTTGCGCCAGATTCGCATGTCGGGCTTCCAGCTTGCACTTCGGGGCATCGGCGTGTTTCCTCCGCCCGGTGCACGCAAACCTGCGCGTGTGCTTTGGCTCGGCCTCGATCCGCCCGAGTCGTTGCAAGCACTCAAGCTTGCTGTTGATGAGGTGCTCGGGCCGGACCCTGACACGGCCAAGCGCGGTTTCTCACCCCATTTGACCCTGGCCCGTTTCCCGACCCGGCCACGCCACGACCTCGACGCCTTCCTGGCCGAGCACGCCGGGTTCGAGGGCGGTCGCTTTCTGGTAGACAGGTTCCACCTGTACCGGAGCACCCTTCGCCGCGAGGGCGCACTACACGAGATTGTCGAAACCTACCCATTGCCATAGCGCCGGCCACGACTTCAGCGAAACCCGGGACCGTGGTAGTTTCGCACCCATGACGACTAGATTTCCTCGAAGTGGATGCAGGAACATTGGCGCTTTCGGGCTCGCCGGACTTGTTCTCACAATTTCGTCGGCGGCTTTCGCCCAGGCGGTGCAGCCGCAGCCGTCGGCGCCACCGCAACCCTATCCTCAGCCACAACCCTATCCTCCGCCCGGCTACGGGCCACCACCGGGCTACGGGTATCCTCCGCCCGGCTACGGCTATCAGCCGTCCCTTTTGCCCGGCTACCATACCCACGACGGGTTCTACCTGCGACTGGCGGTGGGAGGTGGCTACGCCCATGCTTCGGCCTCCTACCAGAACCAAGACGTAGTCTACAGCGGCGGGGCGTTCGCGCTTGACATGGCCTTCGGCGGGTCCGTCACCCCCAATCTGATCATTTACGGCGCGATTGTGGGCTACGGGATCCCCAACCCGACACTGAAATCGAATGGCGCGAACATTGACATGTCCGGAATCACCTTCAACGCCATCGGGGTTGGACCAGGTGTCACTTACTACATCATGCCGGAGAATATGTACGCCTCGGGCTCACTGCTTTTGCACTTCCTGAGCCTGAGTGCACAACATTCGAACCAGTCGGCGGATTTGTCTGATACTGGCGTTGGCTTCAGTCTGATGTTCGGGAAAGAATGGTGGGTTTCGTCGGACTGGGGGCTCGGTGTCGCTGGCCAGTTCATGTTTGGCTCGGACAAGGCTAAGTACGTGGATGCGCGCTGGACCACAGTGGCGGGAGGTGTCCTGTTCAGCGCCACCTACAATTGAACTAGGTCCTGAGCTGCCATCACAGTCACGCCACCTTCTGCAATTGAGGAAATGAAGCAATGAAGAGACTCTCACTCGGATTGGGGGCCTTTGTGCTGCTTTTCGCCGGCACGGCCCACGCACAATACGGAATGGCCGGTTGTGGCCTTGGAGCGATGGCCTTTGGGAACGACCAAGATACGCTGAAGCAAGTCATCGCCGCCATTATCAATCCCACTGCCGGGCAGACTTTTGCCATTACCTCCGGGACCTCCAACTGCGTGAGCCGGGGAGTGATCAGGGCCGAGCGCGAGCAAGCCGCGTTTGCCGAGGTCAACTTCCAGGACATCAAGGGCAACATGGCTGCCGGGGGCGGTGAATACCTGGCTTCCCTTGCCACCCTGCTCGGCTGCGAGGATTCGGCCAAGCCGGTTTTTGCCAGGATGAGCCAGGACAAGCTCGAGATCCTGGTGCCCAGCCCCTCGACCACCCCCATCCAGATGCTCGTCGGCGTCAAGCAGCAGATCAAGGCTTCGCCCGCGCTGGCTGCCTCATGCACCGACGCGCGCGCGATTGCGCGGGCCGAGGGCAAGCCGATGACCCTTGCCAAGCGCTAGTTGTCTGTCACGAGAACCTTGAACGATTGTTTGTCCCGGCGTTTCCGAGCGGAGCGCCGAGACGTTCTGTTTTTCGGGCCGCTGCTGTTCTGTTTGATCGTCGGCCTGTGCGCCTCGCCTGCCTCGGCCGAGCAATCCTATTTGCACGAATTGCAGACGCGGGCGCGTGCGCGGGGGCTGGCGCGCACGCGCCTGTGGCAGGTTCTGCTGCACTATCATCGCACTCTGTGCGGCGGCTGGCGCAGCAGTGCGGACGGCCCCGGATTCTTCCTGGCCGGTTCTGTGGGCGAGATTGATCCCGAGGCCGAGTTGATGGCCACTGTGGCCGCCTTTGCGGCGCCGGCGACGCCGGCAACGCCAGACGATGAGGCCGGTCAGCACGCGCAGTGCCGCTTTCCTGCGCGCTGGTCTTGGCTCAAGCAGGAACTGGCCATCGATACGGCGCGCCTTCCCGAGCAGCCTTGCCCGCTCTTTTCCGGCTGGTGCCAGGCGATTGCGCCGGAAAAGGTCGCGCTGGTCTTTTCGTCGGCCTACCTCAACAGCCCGGCCTCCATGTACGGCCACACCTTCTTGCGCCTCACGCGCCGGACGGGCGAGGACAACCGCCTCATCGACTACATCGTCAATTTCGCTGCCGAGGAAGACACAAAGAGTGGTCTGGTCTATGCGTGGAAAGGCCTGTTTGGCGGCTTCGCCGGCCACTTCTACGTGATGCCCTACTACATGAAGATCCAGGAGTACTCGAACATCGAGAGCCGCGACCTGTGGGAATACGAGTTGGCGCTGGGCCAGGCGCAGGCCGAGCGCCTGGTGGCGCATACCTGGGAGACCCGCAGCACCCACTTCAACTACTACTTCGCGACCGAGAATTGCTCGTACTTCTTGCTTGAGCTTCTCGAGGTCGCGGATCCCGAGCTGCGACTCTCCGATCGCTTTCACGGCACGGTCGTCCCGGTGGAAACTCTGCGCGCCGTGCTGGCGGTTCCTGGCCTGGTCAAGGCGCGGACGGTGCGGCCGTCGCTGCGTGCCCAGATCTTGAATCGCAAGTCGCACATGATGGGTAGTGAGATCAAGACCGCCGAGGCTTTGAGCAAGCGGGGGCGCGAGGCGCAAGGGCTGATCGCAGACTGGTCCAGGGAGCGTCAGGCGCGCATCATCGATGCTGCCTACGATCTTTTGCGTTTTCGCGAGGGCCTGACCAAGGAGCCTTCGCCCGAATTTCTGCGCAAGGAACGCGAGTTGCTCATCCTGCGCGGCCGCACCGGCGTCCCGCCGCTTGACAACGACGCGAAGCCAGCCAGCGACGCCCCGGAGACCGGCCACCGGTCGCTGCGGCTGGGCCTGGCAGGCGGCATGATGGGCGGCGGGCATGCTGTCTTCGAGGAGCTTTCGCTGCGCGTGGCCCTACACGATTTCCTGGACCCGTCTCGCGGCTATCTCGACGATGCCGAACTGGAGATGATCCAGCTCCGCATCCGATTTGAGAACGCAGCCCGCCGGGTGTTTCCAGAGCGTCTCGATCTGCTCAACATTCTTTCGGTGTCGGGCTACGACCGTTGGATTCCCAAGACGGCCTGGGCGATCCGTGTCGGTGGTGCACAGGCCCACAATCTGGCATGCGCGGGCGTGCGCTGCAGCTACGGCGGAGTGAACACGGGCGGAGGGATCTCGCTCCGGCTCGGTCATCCATTCTTGTTCTTCGTGCTCGCCGACGCAGATCTGGCTGGCGGCGCGCCGTTTTCCGACCATTGGCGAATTGGCCTGGGCGGCTTTGCCGGCGCCGTGCTGAGGCTCGGACGCTTTTCCCAGACCAGGGTCGAGGGCCGCGACATCTACTACTTCTTGGGCGACCGCCGTCGCGCTCCGGTCATCAGCGTCGGGCAAGGGTTCAATCTCGGGCCCTGGGGCCAGATCCGCCTGGTCGGTGACGCCGTGGGATCATACCGGGAGGCCCGCGCCGAATTGCTCGGGTATTTCTAGTCGCGTGGGGAGCCTGCCGGCTCTGCCCCCTACGGGGACTTCGGGACCGACAGCCCGCCCTGCCCACCCCGCGCGCCTCGCGCGCGCCCTCGCCGGCGGCGTACCATCGCGGGAGGGCATGGGAACCCTCCAGGGTTCCCACGTCAGAGTAAATTCTAGGCCCCTTCCATCGGCGGCAGATCGTGGTAAGGGTTTGCTCTGCCACATGGACATGGACAAGACCGGCGGCGTCAGCCAACCCACCCCCTCGGCCTCGGGCCGCAAGGGGATCTGGTGGGCCATGCTCATCCTGTCTCTTGTCGGGCTGCTGATCTCTGTGGTCCTGGCCCGCATCCATTTCAAGGTAAACACCGAGGCCGGGTTTCACAGTTTCTGCGGCCGCGGCAACACCTTCAACTGCGACGACGTAGCTCGCAGCCCCTATTCAGTCTTGCTGGGCGTGCCCACGGCGCTGTGGGGGATCTTTGGCTATGCTCTGGCAGCGGCTGTGGCGTACGCCGGGCTGCGAGCCCGACGGGCCGCCCTGATCGGGGCGTGTGGCCTGCTGCTCTTCACCGGATTTGCCGTGCTCAGCGCCGTGCTGGGCGCCCTTTCGGCCTTTCGCCTGCACGCCCTGTGCCTTCTCTGCGCCGCCACCTATGGCATCAACTTGCTGCTTTTCGTCCTGGCTTTGGTGCAGGCCGGGGCCATGGGATTCTCCGACGTGACCGCAGCACCTTCGCGTTTTCTTCTCGAAGGCCCTGGCAAGACCCTGGCAATCCTCGGCTTGCTGGGCGCCATCGCGCTGGGACTTGTGGCTCTGGTTCCGCCCTACTGGCGGCACGGCACGAGTCCCATCCGAAAACCGTTCGTGCTGGAGGGCCTGGCCCGCGGCGAGGTGCCGGGCGGCGGCCACTGGATCGGGGCGCGGGAGGCCACGCTGACCGTCACCGAGTTCTCCGACTACGAGTGCCCGTACTGCAGGCAGGCGCACGCGCAACTGCGCAACATCGTCGCGATGTTCCCCGATCGTGTCCGCCTGGTTCACCGTCACTTTCCCTTGGATCAAGCCTGCAACCGCAGCATCGATCATGCCTTTCATCAGACCGCTTGCCGGGCCGCAATCATTGCCGAGTGCGCAGGACGCGCCGGGCGTTTCTGGGAAGCCAACGACGCGCTGTTTGAGCCATCAAACTCGTTCGACACGCTATCCACGAAGGAGATTGCCGCCGATCTCAAGCTCGATCCCGCTGCGCTCGATGGTTGTATGAAGGGTGAAGGCCTGGTGGCGGTGAAGAACGACATCGAGGTCGGGATCGCGCTCAAGCTGGAGGGCACGCCGACCTTCCTGGTCGATGGTCAGCTGTACTTCGGCAATCTTCCGGCCGCCGTGCTGGAGCGGCTGCGGGCAGCGCCCGACGCTAGCAAGTAGCGGCCAGTAGCCGTTTTTCCAGCGCGTGCATGCGGCGGGCCTGGCCGGGGCGGTGGTGGTCGTGGCCAAACAGGTGGCAGAGCCCATGCACGGCGATGCGCTCAAGCTCGTCGTCCAGGCGGGCACGGCCCGCGCGGCGGCGGGCCGTTTCTATCGAGATGACGATGTCGCCGAGAAAGACCCCATCGCCCGCTGGATCGGTTTCGCCGTCGAGCTCCTGTATGTGAAAGCTCAGCACGTCGGTCGCGCGATCGAGGCGCCGGTACTGGCAATTGAGCGCGCGGATCTCGTCATCGCCGGTGAATAGCAAGGTGGCCGACGAGTGTGAACGGCCCAGCCGGCGCAAGGCCATGCGCAGGCGATTCGCGACCTTGCGGCGCGCGGCTGAATTGACCAGGGAGCGGACTTCCTGTCGGACGACGAGATCAATGGGCACGGACGCGAGCATAGATCAGCCTGACCGCCGCAACCAAGCGAGCGGAACAATACGAACTACAGCACTCGCTTGAAAACCTCGGCACCCACGAAGACGCGGAAGAGATCAGCGTCGCATTTGCCCGCCTTGACCTCGCTTTCGAGGATGACCAGCGCTCGCGGTACCGGGACGGCGGCCTTGTAGGGCCGGTCGGCCGCGGTCAAGGCATCGAAGATGTCGGCAATGGTCAACATGCGCGCCTCGACGGAAATATCGGCACCGTGCAGGCCGATGGGATAGCCGGCGCCGTTGAGCAGTTCGTGATGAGCGGCCGCGATCTGCGGTACCCTGCGCAGCGAGCGACCCCAGGGAATGGTTTGTAAGAAAGCCACCGTGTGGTTGACGTGGCTCTCGATCTGCTGGCGTTCCGCCGGCGTCAGGCTGCCGCGTGGCACCTGCAGGGCCGCCAGCTCGTCGGGCAGGAGATACGGCTTCGATTGGCCGGTTTCGTCGAGGTACCGCCACGCCGCCACTTCAGCCAGACGAGCCAGCACCGGCTGCTCCAGTACGGTCGGCTCGTTGGCGGTCAGCACCAGGTGCCAGCATTCGTCCAGGGCGGCCAGACGCTCGGTCTGTTCCTGCTCGATGGCGGCCAAGGCCGCGGCCGGGGCGCCCTGCCGAATGTGCTCCAGTTGCCTGCGCAGTGACTCAGCCTCGATGGACTTCCGGACGTAGGCGAGGCGCAAGCGGATGGCTTCGAGTTGCCAGTCGTAGAGCTTCTTCGCCTTGACCAGGATCTGCTCGCGCACACCGACTTTTCCGAAGTCGTGCAGCACGCCCGCGTATTCGATCTGGCGCAGGTCTTCGCGCGAGAAGTGCACCGGAGCAAGCGGGCCGTCGTCGATGGCGTCCACCTTCTCGGCCAGGGCCACGCTCAAAGTGGCCACGCGGCGCGAATGGCCCGAGGTGGTCGGATCGCGTGACTCGATCGCGGTCACCGAGGCGTCGACGAAACTCTCGAACAGGCGCCGGATCTCGTCGTACAGGATGGCGTTTTCCAGCGACACGCCCGCTTGCGACGCCAGCGCCAGCGCCATCTCCTCGGCGCGCTCGTCGAACGGGACCACGCCCTCCTCGAAATCGGCCGGCGTGGACAGGACCTGGCTGGGCCGGCGCTTCTTGTTGATGAGCTGGATGACGCCGATGACCTCGCCCTCGGTGGACAGCATGGGCACGGTCAACATCGAACGCGCCCGGTAGCCGATCTTGTCGTCGAAACTGCGATTGTGTGCGCTGCTGCCGGCGGCTGCCCTGGCCTGCCCGACGTCGGGCACGTTGATCGGTCGGCCGGACAGCACGGCCTGACCCGCGAGCGAGGTGTCGTCGACCGGCAGGGTGAACTCCTTGAAGTCCACCGGGATGGAATCGTTCTGCGACAGCATGAAGTGCAGGCGCGCCGGTCGGTTCTGCAGACCGCGGACCGGCGTGGGCACGTGACGGCGGCCCGCCTCGCCCAAGGCCCGCGGCAACCGCGCCGGATTGCCAAAGGCCCGGCTGTCGGGCTGGCCGTTGCCGTCCGCGTCCGCCGCCTCCAGCACATACACACTGCCCGCGTCAGCGCCGGTGATGCGCCGGCTCTTGTCCAGGATAAGGTCGAGCAGCTTGCGGATGTCGCGCTCGGAAGACAGGGCGCGCGAGATGGCCAGCAGCTCGTCGCGCTCGTAGCGCGAGCGCTCGAGCGGGCCCGGCGCCTCAGAGACGTCCGACCCCATGACCCACGTTACTCAGCGACACGGCTTCAACCCTCGCTGCCAGGCGGCCGGCCGGCACCGTTGTTCTGTGACCTGCGATCGTACGCGCGGATGATCTCGGCCACCAGCGGGTGGCGGACCACGTCGATCTCGGTGAAGGTGCAGAAAGCGATGCCCTCGATCCCGCGCAGCAGCGATTCTGCCTCGGTCAGACCAGAGCGCCGGTGGTCGGGCAGATCGATCTGGGTCACGTCCCCGGTGATGACCGCCTTGGACTCGTAGCCCAGGCGGGTGAGGAACATCTTCATCTGCTCGCTGGTGGTGTTCTGCGCCTCGTCCAGGATGACGAACGAATCGTTGAGCGTGCGGCCGCGCATGAAC
>Ga0182021_10006595_pt1 | contig 13792 bp, 10 predicted proteins | sample 612E3MmetaG_FD_120493 | JGI IMG/M metagenome (GOLD analysis project Ga0182021, IMG submission 120493) | Permafrost microbial communities from Stordalen Mire, Sweden - 612E3M metaG (Illumina Assembly) | ecosystem: Environmental > Terrestrial > Soil > Wetlands > Permafrost | place: Sweden...
CTCGACCCTCCGGGGGCGTGCCAGTCCAGCCTACTCCGATGGGGAGTGGAAGAACAGGCTGATATCGGCGCCGGACTGCGCCCGAAGCGGAGCGGAGCGGAGCGGCGACGATAGCCTTGTAGGGGGTTCGAGTTGGACCAGCCGAGTTGTACGACCCGCAGACTGACACCTTCAGCCCAACCGGATCGACGGCCCACTCAGGACAGAGGCTCGCGCCGAACCGCCAGACGGTGCCGGGCTGGTCGGGCGCGGGCGTGGGCGCAGCGGAGGCGCATGATCGCCTCGTCGAGCGCCACGACGCGCACGACGCCCACCCGACGAGGTTCGATCTCATGCCCGCCATCACCGTCCCCGACATCACCGTCCTGCCCCGCATCCCGGAGCCCGACCCAACGGTCGCCCGCATGCGCGCCGTGCGCAGCCTGACCACGGCCCCGCACGGGCTAGAGGGCGAAGGCTTTCCCGTTCGGCGGGCATTCGCGGGCGTCGACCTCGCCGACCTCGACCCGTTCGTCCACCTCGACCAGATGGGCGAGGTCGAATACGCGCCGGGCGAGCCGAAGGGCACTCCCTGGCACCCGCACCGCGGCTTCGAAACTGTGACCTACATGATCGACGGAACCTTCGAACACCAGGACTCGAACGGCGGCGGGGGCGTCATCACCAACGGCGACACGCAATGGATGACCGCCGGCGCCGGCATCCTGCATATCGAAAAGCCGCCGGAATGGCTCGTCGTGAGCGGCGGGCTCTTCCACGGATTCCAGCTCTGGGTGAATCTGCCGCGCGCTCAGAAGTGGTCGTCGCCGCGCTACCAGGACCTGCGCGCCAGCGAAGTGGCAATCGCGTCCTCGCCCGATGGCGGCGCGCTCGTCCGGATCATCGCCGGCGAAGTCGCCGGGCACAAAGGGCCGGGTTCGACCTATTCGCCGATGACGCTGGTCCACGCGACCCTGAACCCTGGCGCGCGCCTGACGCTACCCTGGCGAGCCGATTACAACGCCCTCGTATACGCCATGGCCGGACACGGCACGGTCGGCGTGGAGGCTCGGCCGATCCAGACCGGGCAACTCGCCGTCTTCGGCCCCGGCGACGCTCTCACGATGGCCGCCTCGCAAGTGCAGGAAAGCCGCAGCCCGAACCTCGACCTCCTCATCCTGGGCGGCCGCCCGATCGGCGAGCCCGTCGCCTGGATGGGACCGTTCGTGATGAACACTCGCGAGGAAGTCGTTCAGGCCTTTGCCGACTACCAGGCCGGCCGCCTCGGCACGATCCCCGCCACGACGGCGGTCCACAACACGCCGACGACGGTGGTCGAATCGGGCCAGGCTCGGGACCGAGGCTGACCCAACCGCCGTGCCGCGTTGCGATACGTGGAGCCGAACTTGACCGCCTGCGTGTCACGGCGATGATGAAGCCCCCCACCGAGGTGTAGACCATGAACGCGCTGCAGATCCGCAAGACCTTGCTCTCAGGCCGCATCGGCCGGCGAATGGCCTGGCGCCCGAAGTTCTCGTCGAGAGGCAGACTCTCCGCCGTCGCGGCGAGGGGTCGGGTAGCGAACCTTCGTGTGTTCGCGGCGTTGGCCCTGGTGACCGGGCCCCTGGCGTTGTTCGCCATCTGGGCGACACGGTGGGTTCGCGAACGTCGCGTGCTCGTCAGCGTCGACGATCTGGGCGCCGCAACGGCCGAACCCGCCTGAAGTCCGCCCCTCGCGTCGCTCAGGGAAGAGGCGAGGAGTCGAAGCCGCCGGCCGGGTCCGCCTCGGCGTCCTCCGGGTCGGTGCCGTCGCCGGCAGAGTCGAAGCCGCCGGCCGGGTCCGCCTCGGCGTCCTCCGGGTCGGTGCCGTCGCCGGCGGAGTCGAAGCCGTCTGCGTAGCCGCCCGAACCGGAGCCACGTAGCAGGTCGAACCGGCGCCAGCCGACCAATACCCTGCGCTCCCAACCGACCCAGGCAGCAGCGCCGGCCAGGAGCACCGCGGCCGCGACAGCCGTCAGCGTATCGAGGCTGACGATCTTCACGGTCGCCGAGACCTGCTGGTTCGTGGCGAATTGGAAGCCGTACATCCAGGTCGGCGAGGTGACCGAGTAGATGCCCTGAATCGTGTTGGGCAACCAGAGGGCCGAGAGATCCGGGTACATGAACGCAAAGACCAGGGCGGCGATCGCGCACACGCCGAGCACGAACCGGCGCGGGTTTCGCGCCGTCAGGGCGAAATAGGACCCGAGGACGCCCACGGTCACCGGAAGGAACGTCAGCGAGTCGGACGGCAACGCCTCGTGGATGAGGACGTCGTTCGGGGCGGCGATCCCAAGCCACCAGATGAGCACGACCGCAATCCCCGTCGGCACGAAGGGCGCGACCATCCGGCCTCGATCCTCGAACCCCTGGGCCTGGCGACGCTCGGAGCGCCAAAGAGGAAGGGCCAGCGCCAGGAGCGCCGCGACCAGGACCGCCGCGATCAGGAAGACGCGAGTGGTGATGACCACATCGCCTGTAGCCGTCCCGCAGACCGTGTTCCCGAAGTACTCCGTGGTGTCAACTCGAGCGAGCCCGCATAGCCCCGGTTTCAGGAGCCAGAGAACGCCCGGCGTCAGGAGCGCAGCGGCTCCGGCGACCCTGGCAAGCAGCCACGTGCGGCGCGACGGTCCATGCCACACCTCCGCCAGGAGGTATGCCAGGCCCAACAGGAAGAACGGCAGCGCGGTGTAGAAGTGGTATTGGAACGAGGCGCGATCGATGCGCGACCACGACAACCACTGCCAGAAGAACGCCGCGGCGATCAGGGCCAGGCCGAGGTTCCGTCGCTTGAAAGCCTGCCAGGAAATGAAGGCCATGCCGGCGATGGCCATCCACCACAGGGCCGGGTTGCCGCCGTCGTGGATCCACGAGAACATCCCCGGCACGTCGCTTCCGCTCGCGAACCAGACCGGCTTGAGATCCAGAGGCCAGGCCCACCACGGCGACGACGCCTGATGCGGTAGGCGCAGCGTGTCGTGATAGTTGTACATGGCGATGGTCAGATCCCAGAGCGTTTGCCCGGTGTGGCCCGCCGGCCATGCGTCCAGGCACGCGCCACTCTGGGCGTCGGCGCTCCAGCAGGCTATCGCCGGCTCCGGGCCGGTCGCCGCCGTCTGCTGCTGCCAGGGCATCGACCAGGGTATGTACAGCACGATGTACACGAGGAACGGAAGGACGGCGATGCAGAACGCCGTCCAGGCGGCCGGGACACCGAAGCCTGAGCCCAGCCGCAACCAGCCTTCGGGCGCAGGTGACGGACGCTCGGCAAACGCGGCCGGGCTGTCCGGCCGAGGTGCGACGGCCAGCGGCCCCAACCCAAAGCGGCCGGCGACCCAGAAAGCGGCGCCGGCCATGATGCCGACTCCGAGGCCCGCCGCACCCGCTTCAAGGGCAACCTTGAACAGTGGCTGGAGATTGAACGGGAGCCCGAACGGGACAAAAAGCAGAGCGAGGGCGAAAGGCCCCACCAGCCCCACGACAGGGGGCGCGCCGATGGCGAAGTACAGCTCTTCTCGGGTCCATGCAACAGGGCGGTAAGCGTTGCCGGCTGCCGCCAGACACGTGACCGCAAGCATGATCACAAAGAACGTGTAGTTGGGGGCGCCGTTGTCCAGCGATCCCGGCGACGCCAGAAGCGCTCCGGCCAGAAGCAGACCCGACACGGTGGCGGTGGCGGCTCCCACGAACACCTTGTCCGGCGTGAGACGGGTGCGCGCGGCCCAGGCGATGCCGACGCCGACGGCGAGCGCCGCAGCAGTCAACAAGAGAAGGCACACAAATGCGTTGCCCGTACCGGGCTCGTAGTTCATCTCCGCGATGGCCATCCAGCCCAATACCCCGGTGCCGGCGGCCAGGCCCAGGATCGTCACCAGCCTTCCGAGCGCCGACCTGATCAGGATCAGGACGCCGATGCTGGCGATGGCGTAGAAGGCGACCCATTTGGAGACCAGGGCAAGTCCGAGGACCACCCCCAGGAGCGGCATGCCCAGCCAGAAGACGAAACGGTTCTTCCACACCTTTAGCCAGATGACGGCGAAGATCAGGTACGCCAGCAGCAGGAAGCCGCCCACATAGGTGTCGTTCATGGCGATGCGGGACTGGGCGAAGAGCATCCCGTCCACAAGCGAGAAGAAGGCGATGAGCAGGCCGACGCTTCGACGCCGGAACAGGATTCGCGCGAGCAGGTAGAGACAGACGGCCGTCAGCGCGCCGAACAGGACGCCGACGATCCGCCAGGAGAAGGCGAACTGTCCGACGTCGACCGAGGCGGTCGAACCATCGGGCGCGAAGGCCAGCAAGGCCTCACGATCGGCGCCCGGCATCTGCGTGACGTCGTCGATGCCGCGCACCTGGACCGCGTTGTCGACTCCGATCGCCACGGGCGCGAAAGGCAGCCCGGCGTCGGAGAAGACGGCGTTGCCGTTTGTCTCGATCGCGTAGACGGTCCAGCCCGTGCCGCCGGGCGTTCGGCCCAGGACCTGCGCGACCTTCGTGGCATCGTCGAAGACCACCTGGGTAACCTCGCCGGGCATCTTCTTGAGCGGCTGATCGCCCTCCAGGGAGACGACGTAGGGGGTCGACGAGGCGTTCAGGCCGACCAGCAACAAGGAGTCGCCGGCGGTGACGTAATAGCGATAGATGCCCTGGCGAATCGCGTCCGGGTTGAGGGCGATCGAAGTTGCCGGCGAGTCGGTGTCGATGGTGGAGTTGATCACAAGGTGGCGGGCGTCCAATACCCCGACCCCGTTCCGATAGGCCACCAGGACCTCCGGAGTCGAGTCGGCCAGGTCGACACCCGGCAGCGCGCCAGAGTCGATTTCGTCTCGAATGCTCGTGATCTGATCCGTCGTGAGCGATCCCAGAGGCAACGCCACCTCGAGCCCGCCGGTCGAACTCATGGACTCCTGAACCGGCGCGGCATCGATCCCCACCAGGTCGGCCAGTGTTTGGGCTTCGGCGATCGCGTCCTGGATGCGGCTCGGGTCTGCGGTGACGATGGTCGGGCCCGCGCCCAGCGCAGCAAAATCGGCCGCTCCGGGAACCGCGCCGCGGCCTACGATCGTGCCGCCACCGGCGGCCAGGTCGATCGAGACGACGCTGCCGCTCGCGTCCGAAACGAGGATGTACGGCGGGCTCCCCACGAAGATGTGAGCGATCGAGAGGCCCGTGCTCACGCTCAGTTGCACGGCCGCCTTGACTGAGTTGGTTGCACCCGCTCGCAGATCGTCGAGCGAGTTCGTGTCGATGCTGTAGACCTTCCCGTCCGACGTGCCGACGTAGATCAGGCCGCTGATGCTCGGGCCGGAGAGGGCGGACGCGCCCGGGATCGAATACGTGTGCGACAGGGCCCGTGTCCCGAGGTCGTAGGCTCGGACTTCCGAGCCGGTCGCGACGAAGATCCGGTCGCCGTATAGGGTTCCGTAGTTGGTCTGGGCATTGGGATCGGGAGTGGTGGCGCCCGGCGAGTCGACCGTTCGCTGCTGGACCACGGCGGCCTTGACCGGCACATCCAGACTGCCCGCAGCGGTGACCTTGTCGTCGGAGAAGAGCGTGATCCCGCCGGCAATGGCGTACTTGGCCAGGTGCGGATGAGTCCACTCGAATATGTCGTGCTGGATGCCGTAGCGCCACTCCTGCAGGAACTCCGTCGCGGTCCGGGCGTGGTAGACCTCGTCGAAGTACATCTGGGTTGGCTCGCCGAGGCGGTAGACCCGCATCGAGAGGATGACGACGATCAGCGCCACCACGACCCAGATGTCCGTCCTGTCCAGACGGCCGCGGGGCTCAGAGTCCAGGGCCGCCGATCGATCGGGGAATGCCGGCGGCCGCGCGAGCCTGTGCCAGGCCCTCATCACCCAACCCGGGACATACCGTGGCTGCGTCAGCGGATCCGGGTCCTCGCCGCTCTCGGGCTGATCGGGCGCGGCTTCGTCTGCCACTTCGAGCTGCGCTTCGTCCGCCGCCGTGGCCCCAGCTTCGTGGGGCGCCGCTTCGCTGGGCGCCGCTTCGTCCGCCGCCGCTTGGTGGCCTGCCGGTTCGCGCCGGCGCTCCCGGAACAACTCCAGGACACCGACGGATAGCACCGCCAGGCCTGCGGCGGCGAGCCAGAAGCCCGCTCCTCTGGCGGGCGGCCACGGCACGAGCTGGCGCGCGGCCAGGTCGGCCACGCGCAGCCCGTAGCCGGCCAGAGCTACGGCGAAGAGCAGGAGGTAGGCCGGCGGGCGGTCGACCGGGACCGGGCTTTCGGAGACCAACCGGAGAGTCACGAGCAACAGACATGCGGCCGCAGCCAGGAACATCAGGAAGACCCGGCCGTCGGAGATGCCCTTGTCGGTCCAGACGGGCAGCTCGCCGGGGCCGCCGCCGATCTGCCACCACTGCAGGAGCGAGGACGCAACCACGACGATGGCGCCGATCGAGACGATCCCGCGCCCTCTGGTCAGCGCTGCCCCACTCGGCTGCGCGGTCATTGCCAGAGGCTGACCGTCCGGCCGCCTCCCGACGCCCAGCGCAAGCCGTCGCCCTGCTCCGGCGCGACCAGGACGGTCAGGACGCCCGTCGAGACGGTTGGTGGGGCCGATTTCGTCGGTTCGGCGGGCGAGGGCGAGAGCGACGGCGACGGCGAAGGCGTGAGGGTGATGGCCGGCAGCGGCGACGGCGTCACGGAAGACAAGTGGCTGCCATCCGGGAGCCGCTGAGCCAGAGGAGATCCGGCGACAATGGCCAGAGCCACGACTGCAACTGTTGCTGCGGCGACGGCCGCGACGGCGAGGGCGAGGCGAAGCCCCGTGGACGTCTTCGGTCGTCCGAACCGGCGCTGGTCGGCCAGCAACATCCCGAGTGGAGGTGCCGAGCCGACCGCGCAGTCAAGCTCGGCGGCGTGCGCCTTCATTCGATCGCGAAGGGTTTGCTCGAAATCGAATGCACTCATAGGTCGAGCACCTCCGGTCGCTTGCGCAGGGCGGCTACCCCTCGAGAAACGTTGGTTCGCACTCCCGCCGGCGAAAGCCCCATGACCCGGCCGATCTGGTCGTCGTCGAGGTCGAACAGGAACCGCAGCACGATCGCCTCATGCTGGCGAGGCGACAGGCAATCGCGAAGCTGGTCGAACCAGACGGCCGCCTCGACCCGGCCAAGAGAGTCGGCCGAGGCGGGCGGATCGTCGGTTCGAGACAACGAATGCCAGGGCAGGACATGGCGCTTGTTGCGATCGATCACGATCCGGCGTGCGATCAGGAACAGCCAGGGGATCGGATCTGCGGCGGGACCGCGCCCGGCCTGCCAGGCTGCGAAGGCGCGACGGACCGTTTCGGCGGCCACGTCCTCGGCATCCTCGTGGTGTCTGACCAACACCCAGGCGTACCGGCAGAGCCGCGGCCACGCGGCAACGTAGATCTCCTCGAAGGCGGCGTCGGAATCCAGCGTCCTGGCTGGACTGGCTTCTGCCACCCTCAAGATCAAACCCCCTGCGAATGCGCTTGCCACACTGAGGATAACGACACGGCACCACGATTTGTGTCATGCCGGTCGCGGCGGCGGCACGATCGCGAGCCCGGTCGCCGGATCGTCTCTCGGCCGGCCTTGGGCTTGCAGTTCGGGCGAAGATTGAACCCTCGCGGCAGCGCCTGCGTCAGATCAGGCATGATCAGCGCGACAGCGAGGGGAGAGAGCCGCTTGGCGAGACCGATACAGGGGGCCGAGGCGAGGGAACGCGCGCGAGCGATCGCCTTCACGCGCCTGACGGCCGATCGCCTGGCGTCCTGCTACCGATTGGCCACGGTCATTCTGGGCGATCCGATCGAGGCCGAAGACGCCACGCACGACGCCGCCGTTCGGGCCTGGGAACGCTGGGGCTCGCTCCGCGATCCGGACCGGTTCGATGCCTGGTTCGGGCGGATTCTCGTCAACGAATGCCGCGATCGCCTGCGAAGGCGCCGGACGAGACCGCCTGCGGCAGAACTCACAGAGCGCTACCACGCCGGCCGGAGACTCGGCGACGGCACTCAAGCGATCGCCGAACGGCAGGCCCTCGCCCAGGCCATCGCCGAGCTCGAACCGGACCACCGTATCGCGATCGTTCTGCACTACTACCTCGAGCTCAGCGCGGAGCAGATCGCCGAACGGACGGGCGCGCGCGTGGGGACGGTCAAGTCGCGCCTCCACTATGGCCTCAAGGCGCTGCGGGCCGCGCAAGACGCATCCGCCCGGACCGAAGGAGGACGGCGTTGAGCGACGAGAGACTCGACCGAGAGCTGGGCGAGATCCTCCGGGCCGCCGCCGATGTCGAGCTGCCCGCACGGCTGGCCGACCGGGTTGCGTCCATCCCGAGCCGCCGGTCTCAGAGTGCCGCGAGCCGCGGGGCGATCGGCGGGGCTCGCACCCGGCTGCCGATCGGATCGATGGCGCTGGTCGGGGTCGTCATTCTGGCTCTGGTTTGGGGCGTGCCGCGGCTTGCCCCCGGCTTTGCGCCTTTCGGAGCGGCTACGGCCTGCGGTGCCGGACCTACCCCTCGGCCGCCTGTGACTGTGAAGAGCGGGCCGACTCCGACGACATTGCCCGCAACGCCCAGCCCGACTGGTCCAGTGGGACCGACTCCGACCCAGGCGCCCGGCTATTTCGAGCCGGCAGGTTCCATGACGACTTCGCGAGCCGGCGCAACGGCCACGCTCTTGCTGGACGGCCGCGTCTTGATTGTCGGTGGCAGCAGTGGCGCCGGGTACCCGACGGCATCGGCCGAGCTCTACGACCCCGAGACCTGCTCCTTCAGCGCCACGGGATCGATGCCGGCCCCGCGCGCCAACTACACAGCCACACCGCTGACGGACGGCCGGGTGCTGATCGCCGGCGGCTTCGATGGCTTCACCAACAGCCTGGCCACTGACTTGCTATACGACCCCACCACGGGTGCATTCCGCGCTACGGGATCCATGACCTCGCCACGTTCCAACCCCTCTGCCACGCTGTTGGGCGACGGCCGGGTCCTCATCGCGGGCGGGGAGGGCGTATCGCCCAACCATGAGGTCGACCTCGCCTCGGCCGAGATCTACGATCCGAAGACGGGCCGGTTCACTCCCACCGGATCGATGGGAACCGCGCGAGTTGGTGCCGCCACCGCTCCTCTGCCGGGCGGCAAGATCCTCTTCGTCGGCGGTGTGTCGACTGCCTGCACCGCTGCCGGTTGTGACGATCGGCCGGCTTCCGCGGCCGAGGTGTACGACCCGGCCACAGGCACCTTCAGCCCGACCGGCTCACTCCTCGCCGGATGGGCATCCTCCGCGACGGCACTAAAGGACGGTCGGGTCCTCGTCCTTGGCGAGATCAGAAACCTGCCCATCCCCGTTCTGCCGATCATGCGCCCGCAGGCGGAGCTGTACGACCCGAAGACCGGCAAGTTCACGATGACGGGCGGACATCAGACGCCCGTTGGGATGAACGCGACGTTGTTGCCGGACGGGCGTGTGCTTGTTCTGGGGAGCTTCGATGCCGCCAACGGCGGCGACACCGTCAGTGCAGCCGTGCTCTACGACCCCACGACCGGCACCTTCGCCCCAACCGGATCGATGGCCGTCGCGCGCTCAGGCCCCACCGTGACGCTGCTCCGCGACGGCCGGGTGCTCGTCGCCGGCGGAGCCGGGCCCCGTGGTGGGGACGTGCCGGGTCCCCCCCTCGACTCGGCCGAGCTGTTCGTGCCGTAGATCCCGACCTCAGGCGAGGGCGCCACGCCGCCTCGGGCCTGGCGAATTCGCCTCGATCCGCGTCATGGGACTGGATCTTGGAGTCGCCACTCCCACTGTATCGTGTAGTGCCTTGGTGTTAGATCGTGACTCCCAGGAAGGGGAGGTCTGGCGCCACTCGCCCGGGGGCAATGCCCATGTCGCGTTCGTATCGTGTCTTTGGAATCCTTCTGCTGGTCGTGGCCAGCCTGCTGGTTGCCGCATCGCCGGCAGCCGCCTCGACGGGCGCCATAGGCAAGGACTTCACCCTGCCTGCCGTCACCAGGACCACCTACTCGATCTCGGGGACGGTCCGCGTCAACTCGACGTCGGCCGCCGTGTCGGGCGTCGAGGTGTCCGCGGCGAGCACGAGCGCCTCTGGACCGTTCACTTACGGCTCGGCACTCACGAAGGCGAGCGGCCTATACACGATCAGTAGCCTGCTGCCCGGCTCGTATACCCTCCGGTTCGACCCACCGAGGACGACCAACCTGCAGCACGGCTATCGAACCGCCACCGCGCCGACCTACTTCAGCGCCAAGACACCGGTGGTCGTGACAATCACAACTGCTTCGCTCACCGGTAAGGACATCCGGCTGCTGCACGGCTTCGAGATCTCCGGGAAGGCGACCCGATCGAACGGGACGACGGCCATCCCGATGCTCCCGGTCAACGCTGACGGCGCGAGCGGCAGCGACGGCACGACGACCGACTCCGCGGGCAACTACACCCTGATGGGTCTGTCGCCGGGTTCGTACGAGGTCAGCTTCGGGCACGACCCCACGGCCAGCAACCAGACCGGATGCTGGTATTCGGCCGTCGCGTCCAAGTTCTCTGCCACCTGCGTCTCCCACACGGCGGTCGCCATCAGCGCGGCCAACGTGACCGGGATCAGCCCCAAGATCCCCAACGGCCTCGAGATCACCGGCTACCTCAAGACGCGCGACGCGTCACCGCTGCCGGTCGCCGACGCAGCCGTCTTCGCGAATGGGCCCGAGCACGAATGGGCCTATAGCGACGCCACGGGCAAGTACACCATCACGGGCCTGAACCCGGGCTCGTACCAGATCCTGGCCAATGGTCCCTACAACACGCGGTTCGTCAGCGGCTACTACAACGCCACCGGGCCCTACTTCTGGGGCAGGCTGACGGCATGGGCATCGCCTGTGACCATCTCCTCTGCAATCACGACCCTGCCGATCATCAAGCCGCCGTCCGGATACTTCATCAAGGGCAAGATCACCAACATCTCCGGCACCGGGCTCAGTTCCGTCTTCGTCGAGTCCTTGGGCGGGGCGGGCTCGCCATACGAGAACCCCGGCAACTTCACCGACTCCTCGGGCAACTACTCCATCGGACCGCTGTCGGCCAACCAGTCGTACAAGATCCACGCGATCACTACTTACTCCTCCGACCCGTCCGTCATGCCGGGCTGGTATCTCAGCAGCCCGCCTAACAACTTCACCGCGGCCGCGTCGTCGGCGCTCTCGCTCCTGATGACCGGCGACAAGAACGCGATCAACATGCGCCTCCCTGTGGGCGCCGCGATCTCAGGAACCGTGACGATCACCGGGGGCGGCGCATGTGGCAACTGCACCGTCTACGCGTTCGACGCCACGGGAGTCCAGGTCGAGCAGACATCAACCACGCTATCCGGCGCGTACACCCTGTCCGGTCTCCCGGCCGGCAGCTACCGCGTAGAAGCGTGGTCGATGGATCCGGCGATCGACGCAACGCACGTTCGAATCATCACCGAAGGCTTCTACAAGTCCGGGGCTGCCCCCCACTTCAGCGCCACGCTGGCGGGCGCCACGGCGATCGCGGTCACGCCATAGAGCGTTCACCGTTCTGACAGCTGTGCGAGGCGGCCCATCGACGGCCGCCTCGCCGTTTCAGCGGCGAATTGGCACAGACGACACCGACGACACGCTCCTCTGTCAGATGTGCCGATGCAAGTCGGTTTCGGGCGACGTTTCCGGCGCGTCCTGATCCCGTGGTGGCTGTTCCCAGCCCATCTCCTCAGCCTCGCGTTTGGTGAGGTTGAGGTACACCACCTCGTGCTCGACATTGGCGATGTGGGACGCGGGAACGTACAGATGTCCGCGAAGTCCGGCTCTCGACGCGAGGATGTAGTTCTGGCCCACGCATTGGACCGTGCCGAAACGGCGCCCGTCATTGCCGAGGATCGCCCAGCCGGCCTTCAGTTCCGCCATTCGCATACGCTCTCGACCTCCTCGCCTGTGCGTCGCACCTACTTTAGCAGTGGGCGCCCGAGCGCCGGAGGACCGGGCGGTCCTTGCGCCCGCACGGGCGATCTAACTTGTCGACGCCGCCGAGGATTGGCGCGACCGGCTGCCGCGAGTTCGGCCGGCGGTACATCACGTCCCCGGCGAGTTACGAGCGTGCGGGGCCGTCAGGTCCGGAGCCGGAGCCAACAAGGATGATGGCCCCCGGTGTTCATCCAGGGGCCATCGGTGCTCATCACGCGGGCAGGGTTACTTGCCCTTCTTGTCCTTCTTGTCCTTCTTCTTACCGGCCAAGCTGGTCTCCTATCGGCGGGTCGAAACATGCACAGTGTAGGACTTCAGATGGCGCTTGCAGCAGCCTGGAACAGGCCGCCCGCCAGACGAAGACTTGATCATCGTCTCGAGGCGGCGGTGGTCGCCGAGCGGCTCCGCGCGAGAGTCGACCGTGCCGCGGGCAGCCACCCGCCCCACCCGGCCCGGCCCGGCCAGCACGACGATCCGCCTTCCGGATTGCATGGGTCGACTGTCGGGTCGAAGTCGGACGTCGTATGCGTTTCGAACCGCTAGGGCGGGCCCTGCAGGAATGTCGTCGGAGGCCGGCCGAAGAGCCCTCGGACGGAGTTCAGGTTCAGGTATGCGAGCACCGACAGATGAACGGTCAGGCCGATGATGTCCAGGCCGGTGACGCCCCACTCGAACACGGACAAGACATCGAAGCCGATCAGGACGATGCTGAGTAGACAGGCCTGGATCCAGGCCTCCGGTCGCATCGACCACAGCCTCCGGGCGACCGCGAACCCGGCCACCGACGTCGCAAGGTAGGCCAGGCCCATGACCAGGTCCAGCCCAGCCTCCGCCTCCTGGTAGTAGTTGCTGACGTTGGCCCAGTAGAGCAGGTCGACCACGACGGTCAGCCCAACGATGCCGATGACGATCTCGACGACGGTCAGGATCGCGAGCCCAATCGGTCGCGCGGCGCCGGTGCCGAACGGGACGGAGGGGTTGTAGCCGGCCGGCGGGGCGCCATATGGCAATCCCGGTGGCGCAACCGGCGGGGCGGGCGGAGTCCCGAACGCAGCGGGCGTTGCCGAGACTCCACGCGGATCGAGGGGCGGCGCGAATGATGGGGGCACGGCGGAGACGGCAGGCGGAACCGGAGCGAATGGCCTGGAAGGCTGGCCCGGCGAGACGCCGACCGGCCCGTTCGACCTCAGGCTTGCGCCGCAGGCATGGCAGAAGATCGCCCCGGCCCACGGTCTCGCGCCGCAGCGCCCGCACACAGTCATATCCGCCAAGAGGAGCCCTCCATCCATTCCGGCCCGAGACGGGCATCCGGCAGATCCTACCGGGTCAGAAGCGCTGAGATGCGGTCTCACGGTCGGGCGTGAGCGATGAAGCCGCACGCGGGCAAGTGACGAGCGTTCGGGGCCGCGCACACGAGGTCGCGGACCTGCCGCAGACCTATACTCGATTCATCGGCTACGTCCCACGTGCCGAGGTTCGTGACATCTCTCGGGCGATCGGCACAAGAGGAGAAGACCGGATGGCGGCCAGGACCGTACGTGACTTCCAGGTGGGATTGGACATCGGACCCATCGTGGATGCGTGGGCACAGTCAAATCACTACGGCTTCCGCGGTATGTCACCGGACGGCACCCGCAACTACCAGCGCGGCAACGGAATCCTCACCGGCGCCATGCCACTCACGATCCGCCAGTACGGTCCGGCGGTTCACCTGGAAGGCTGGATCCACGCCACGCTGGTGGCGCGGCTGTGCGCCCTCTTCTTGATCCCCACCGACATGGGCATCGA
>Ga0182021_10006597_pt1 | contig 13787 bp, 12 predicted proteins | sample 612E3MmetaG_FD_120493 | JGI IMG/M metagenome (GOLD analysis project Ga0182021, IMG submission 120493) | Permafrost microbial communities from Stordalen Mire, Sweden - 612E3M metaG (Illumina Assembly) | ecosystem: Environmental > Terrestrial > Soil > Wetlands > Permafrost | place: Sweden...
AGAAAAGGGCCCAAAAGACTCTAAAGATTTTTAAACCCAATCTTCAAAAAATTGCCGTATTCGTGGCCGGAAAAAGAGTCCAAATGAAGCTTTGTACCAGCTGTATATCTAAGTTTAGGAAAGAGGGAAAAATCAAAAAACTTCAGGCCTCAGCCGCAAAGGTTGCATCCTTGTAGCCTTCTTTAAATTGTTTCCAGGTAACCTTGTCTTTCCCTTCCAGTTGAACCTCATCCAGTACCAATTTTCCGTCGTCGATGTGTGTTCTATGGATTTTTAGTCTGCGAATTTTTGTGTCCGTCTCCGAAAGGCGAAGGGTGGTCCAAGCGACGGGCCAGGGAAGCATGGCACGAACAAATCTTTCCGCTTCAATCGGATCAACCTTTGTCAAATCAATAAATCCGTCCGCCCTTGTCATAATTTTGGTGAAAGTTGCCTGAGAATCATCCTGAACTTTAGGTCTGATTTTTCCCTGCAAATATGGTTTTAAAGTTTCAACCAAAACTTCAGCCGATCTTTCAAAAAGTCTTGTTCTTAACGTCTCTCCAGTATCAGATGATGAAACGTCTTCTTTGAATTGAGAAACTATCGGACCATGGTCAACTTTTTCGTCCATTTTGAATATTGTTACACCGGTTGTCGTATCTCCGGCGGCGATCGCGGCAGGAATCGGGGAAGCGCCTCTATATTTTGGCAAAAGTGACGGGTGAATTACCAGAATTCCGTGCGGAAAAAGATCAATAACTCCCTTTTTAATTATTTCCCCATACGAGGCAAGAACTCCGACATCCGCATCGACTCCATCAATGGCCAATTCATTGGCAGAGTAGTGAATTGGGACTCCATGCTCGTGTGCCCAATGATCGATTGGAGAGTAAGTGATTATCTCTTTCCTACCAACCGGTTTCGGAGATTGGGTCACCACGGCAACAATCGGAGACTTTCCCGGTCCGGTGACAAATTCTTTGTGGATTTTTATCAGGATGGGTAAAACATAATCCGGGGTACCAAAAAAAACTATTTTCATATAAGCTCCACTTCCTCCCATTCATCACCTTCAACTTTATATAAAGGTTTCTTTTCTCTTAAAAGATGATCTACAAATAGAATTCCTTCCAGATGATCAATTTCGTGCATAATTATCTGGGCGTTAAAACCTTCAAAGGTTTCCGTAATTTCTTCTCCCTTTTCGTTTAGATATTTAACGATAATTTTTGGAGCCCTTTTTAGGGGACCGTAATAGTAGGGAAGCGAAAGGCAGCCCTCCAGAATTTCACGCTTGCTGTCCTGTTTTTGCGAAGCTTTGGTAGACAGAGGAGTTTTTTCTATTTTGAGGACAACGGGATTAATAACCACTCTATCAAATCCTTTGTAGTTAGCCACAAAAACCCTCAAGTTTTTGCCGATCTGGGGAGCGGCCAGACCAACGCCTTCAGGGTCTTTTTGAACACTCAAGGTATCCTTCAGATCCTGAACTAGCTGTAGGATTTTTTTGTCAACTTTTACGACAGGCTTGGATTTTAACCGCAGCACAGGGTCACTTGAGGGCAATATCTTTTGAATCATGGCCAAATTATACCAAAAATACGGTTTACTTGATACTTTCGAGGCCTTGTATGGAATTGGAATCGATTGGATCAATATTTTTCAATATGTAATTATATTGATCGCGGGCTTCCTGAAATTGTTTCTGATTAACCAAAAGATAGGCATAAGCCAATCGTGCATCTTTGTAGTTAGCCTTGAGATAAACAGCTTTTTTAAGAGCGGTCAATGCTTCGTTTACTTGCCCTATTCGGGCGTAAGCCAGACCCAGATTGTAATAAAGCTTTGCATCGGTAGGTGCCTGAGCAACCGCCGCGACCAGTGTGTCCCTGGCATTAATCAGATAATTCGGATTAATAGTTGAAAGCATAATAAATATGCCAAACTGGATTCTTTTATAATTCAAATTTGCGGGGGAAAGAGCGACTGCCTTATCTACTTCGGCGATAGCCAGATTGGTAAATTGTGTTGCCTGATCGGTTAGTTTTTGTTGATTAGAAGCTAGGGCGAGATTTGCGTAAGAAACTGCAATACCTTGTTGGGTACCGGAGCCGGCATAAAAAACAGGTTGACCCGGCTCAATGTTTATTGCTTGTGATAAGTATTTTATAGCGATATCCTGGCGATTAATGGAGTTATAGGCTGCACCTGTTGCATAGAGATAATCAGCATACCAATATCTGCCTGCGGCGAGTAAAACATAGAACACAGTAAATAGTGTGAGAAAAACGTAAATCTTCTGTGAACTTCCCGGTTTGTTGTGTTGAACTTTGTACTCGGCACTAGGTATTGTAAAAATTGCGGCGATCGCCGGGAAGAGGAAAAATTCCAATTGGATAGGAACAACTGAAAATCCGAAGAAGTTGGTAACAAGAATTGAAACATAGCCGGCTAAAAGAGCGAATCTGAAATTCAGGGGTTCAAATAGTCCCGAATTTTCCAAATTATTACTTTTAATTAGTTGATATATCGTAAATCCAATTAAGGCCAGATATGCCAAAAGTCCTACGGTTCCGGTATTCGCTGCAAAGTTTAAGTATTCATTGTGTGCCTTGTTATATATAAAATCCCACTCGCTGGTTACGTTATGTTCAGCCGGCCGATATAAATAGTAAGAATAGGCAAAAGTCTCGACCCCGGTCCCAAAAACCGGATAGTGAAGCCAAACCTGGATAGCTCCGGTCCAAACAATTCTTCTTATGGTGCTTGATTCGGTTCCGCCGGTTTCGAGAGAAGTTCCTCCCGTTTGTGTAACCGCAATTTGCTTATTTGCAGATTTGTCTATTAATGAATTAATACTGGGTGTCCATTCAGTTCCGCTTATTAAGCAAATAGCAAGAACACTGATACCAAAGACAATAACAGGTAAAATTAATGTTTTGATTTCATGCCGTTTTTGCCAAACGGTGAGTCCCCAAAAAACGACAAACGCCGCTGCGAGTCCCAAGTATCCGGAACGGGATTTCGTGAATATCATAGTCCAAAAAAGAAGAATAGAAAGTGAAAAATAAATCCAGAATTTATAATCTTTTGTTTTAAACTTGGTGCTTAAAGTAAGACTCCATGTAACAGGCATTAAGGCTATCAACCAGGCGGCCAACCAATTGGGTTGTCCCAAAGTAGAAAAAACTCTGGACTGGACATCCTGAACCCAAATATGTTTATCAATCCCAAAATGTTCCAGTACACCGTAGATTGAAACGAGCGCGGCGGAAGAGAGTGTTATGTAGACTAATTTTAAAGTTCTTTTGGAGTCGAGATTGCTTACAAATGCCCAGTAGAGCAGGACATAACAGATGGTGGAAGCCAAACCGCCGTTGAATCTGGAATAGTATCCAAGCCAAGATGTCAGAAGGTCAATCGAGAGAAGTGTGGAAATAAGCTGTGACCCAAAAAACACAAGAAGCGGGATATCTAATATTGTGCGACGGAATATTAATTTCTTTTCATAGATCATCCGGATTATCCAAGTTGCCGTAATTAAGGTAGTAAAAATGTAAACCAGAACCATCTTGTTGAATTCAAAAACTTCAGAAGTAAACGGCCAAAGAATCAGCGGAACTAAAAAAAGAAGAATTCCAAAAAGCCAAAATATAATTTTTTGTGATGTCTTCACAAATAAGATTGTAACACACGTGTTCTTAATCAAAAAAACTCCGTACATTAGAAAATTACCTGCCATGAAGGCGAAGTGTATTCTTTTGTACGGAGGGATCGGGAATGTGTTATTAAGTTTTAGATAAACGAGTTAAGCCAGACACATCCGAATATGATCAGGTTAATCAAGGTAATTCCTGCCAATATTAGAGAAATAGCACCGACCGTGACAGGTCCAGTTCCTGGTCTCTTGGCGACGATTAAGAATACTATCGCCAAAAGCACTATCAAGATAATGCAAGCCAGGGAAATTCCTCCTGCAATCGCGTGCACTGCGGCAACTGAAATCATTTTGACTCCTTTCTTTTATGGTGCGAGGGAAAATTCCAACTTGGCGATTCTAATGCTTTGGGAACCTCTTTGCAACTTTTGACTAAATAGGTATACTCTCGATGCAACACATTACAATGAAATTCATTAACCCTATTGATAGGTTCCTCGGACTTTTTTCCCACGATGTCGGAATTGATTTGGGAACTGCAAATACACTCGTTTATGTTCGTGGCAAAGGAATTGTGATCCGTGAACCTTCTGCTGTAGCCCGTCATAAAAAATCAAAAGAAATTTTGGCGATAGGCGCTTCGGCTAAAAAGATGACAGGAAGGGCACCCGGAACTATTGAAGTAATCCGCCCTTTGCGCGATGGAGTTATTTCCGACTTTGACGCAACCGCGGCAATGCTTAAATATTACATAAAAAAAGTTCACGAATCGGGAAGCGCAATGCCGAAAATTCCCAGGCCCAGAGTTGTAATAGGAATTCCTTCCGGGGTAACTGAAGTCGAAAGAAGAGCTGTTGCGGACGCGGCTCTCGATGCCGGAGCGCGGGAAGCAAATCTTATCGAGGAACCGATGGCTGCCGCAATCGGAGCCGGCATTCCGATTGAAGGACCGGACGGAACTTTTATTGTTGATATCGGGGGGGGTACCAGCGAAATCGCTGTGATTTCACTTGGCGGAATAGTATTGGGTAGATCGGTACGTATTGCCGGGGACGAAATGGATGAGGCGATAATTAATTATGTCAGGCTGAAATACTCTCTACTTTTAGGTCAGCCGACAGCAGAAGCCGTAAAAATATCAATCGGGTCGGCCGGGTCGCCCAAGGAAGGAAACGATAAAAACGGTAAATTTGCAGTAGTGCGCGGTCGGGATCTCGAAGCAGGTTTGCCCAAATCCATAAAACTTTCGAGCGGCGAAATTCAAGAAGCCTTAAGCCCGATCCTTCAGGAAATTGTTGGCAATATTGTCGACACTTTAGAGGAAACTCCTCCGGAACTGACAAGCGATATTATGGAACGCGGAATTACTATTTGCGGTGGTGGATCCCTAATCGGCGGAATTGATAAAGTAATTTCGGAAGCTACTAAAATGCCGGTTTGGATAGCCGATGATCCTTTAACCTGTGTAGTACGGGGTTGCGGGGCCTGTCTGGAAGATAACGGACTACTTAAAAGGATGCGAGTAACAAAGGGGTTATAAATAAGTTATGAATTTAAATTTCAAAATTTTAAATTAATTTTAAATTCGTAATTTATAATTTAAAATTAATATTGTATGAATTCTTTGGCCTCACAAAATAAAGAGTCGTGGCTTTCCTGGTTTTTAAGAGGACTTTTGATTCTTCTTTTTATAATTCTTTTTGCAAAACTTATTGAAGTTCAGGTTATTAAGGGTGGGTATTACCGGACGCTATCTCAGGAAAATCGGATCAGGCATGTTTCCATCCCCGCACCTCGCGGCAGAATTTTGGCGCGTGGCGGGGAAGAACTTGCTACAAATGTTGAAATTAAAAAGAGAATTGAATTTGGGTCAAACGGAAATTTCCAAATATCCGATGATTTGACAAATGTTACACCTGATGAAATTGTCGTTGATTATAAAAGGGTATACCCGTTGGGCGATGAACTTTCTCATGCAGTTGGATATTTGGCACAGGTTAATGCTGACGAGGTTGGAAAAATAAATCCGGGTTGTCCGGAAAAAGGTCCCAGAGCTTCAGATATGCTAATCGGAAAAACCGGTTTGGAACAGACCTATGAGTGTCGTTTACTTGGTACTCCCGGTGAAGAACTTATTGAAGTAAATACTTCAGGGGGTGAAGTTAGGGTTTTGGGTAGACGTGAGCCGGTACCAGGGCAGGATTTGATAACCACAATCGATTACGGATTACAAATTGAAGTGGCGAAGGATATGAATGCAATGAACGGTAAAAAAGGTGCGGCGATTGTTACTACTCCCATGGGCCAGATTTTGGCCTATTATTCTTTCCCAAGTTTTGATCCAAATCTTTTTGTTGATAGAAACAATAGTCAGGAAGTTGGCAATTTATTAAAGGATCCGGACTTACCTCTTTTTGACAGGATTGTAAGCGGGACTTTTCATCCGGGATCGGTTTTTAAGCCATTGGTTGCAATTGCGGCATTGGAAGCCGGAGTTATCGACAAAAATTTTATTTTTGATGACAAGGGAGTGATCAATATTAACAGCTACTCCTATACGAATTGGTATTTTACGGAATATGGAAGAACCGAGGGGCCTATCGGACTTGTTAAGGCAATTGCCCGTTCTACGGATACTTTTTTTTACACAATAGGTCAAATGGCCGGGCCGGAAGCGATTGCCAAATGGGCCAAGGTTTTTGGTCTCGATACCCGAACCGGAATCGATATTCCGGGAGAAAAAGCAGGGCTTATTCCGACTCCCGAATGGAAGGAGCAAACTCAAAACCAACCTTGGTTTTTGGGGAATACTTATCATATGGCAATAGGCCAGGGAGATGTATCTGTGACACCGATCGAGATAAATGCATATATATCAGCAATCGCCGACAATGGTAAATTATGCACACCGCATTTTTCCGGTCCGGTGTCACAGAGTTTTCAATGTAAACAAATGAATGTCAAACAGGGAAATTTAGATTTAGTGAAACAAGGAATGGAGGCGGCTTGTTCACCGGGCGGTACAGCCTTTACTTTTTTCGACTTTGGCACAAAACATAACGGTTTATCGATTGCCTGTAAAACGGGAACAGCTGAAGTCGGGACAGACGGAACTCCGCATGCATGGTTTACCTTTTTTGCCCCGGTGGACAATCCAAAAATAATTGCAACCGTTTTAGTTGAAAGAGGGGGAGAAGGATCATCCGTTGCCGGTCCTATCGCCAGGAAAATTGCAGACTATTACTTCATGTCACAAAGTAATTAATTACAAGCTTCATATGCAAAGTTCCGAAATATTGGTTATAGTGATTTAATGACCGAAAATCAATATCTTGTTGCTATCTTTGCCTTTAATTATTTTGGATCGGTCCGTATTAAACTTTTACTTTCATATTTTAAAAAGGCGCAAAAAATTTGGACATGTTCACGGGATGAATTATCGGAAGTCGGCCTTCCGGAAAGAAGAGTTTCGGCATTCCTTGATTTCAGAAAAAATTTTGATATAGAAAAATATTTTAACAGACTTTGTAATTACAATATCAAGGTAACTACAATCTTTGATGCAGATTTTCCTAAAAATCTACAGGATTTAGACGGAACTCCGATGATTTTATATTACAAAGGGGTTTTAGATTCTCTGAAAACAAATTCTGTTGCAATTGTCGGTACACGTAGAATGACATCTTATGGCCGGGAAGTTACCGAAAGATTTTCGTCCGGGTTGGGAAATCTTGGGGTGACAATTATTTCTGGACTTGCCCGTGGAGTTGATACGGTTGCACACAAAGCATGCCTTTCCGTTAATGGCAAAACTGTTGCTGTTTTAGGAAATGGTCTTGATACAGTTTACCCTCCTGAAAACGCAAACCTGGCGGATGAAATAATTAAAAAAGGTGGTGCGATTATCAGTGAATATCCTCTGGGTTATCCTGCCCTTCCTGTCAATTTTGCCATTAGAAACAGAATTGTTTCCGGACTTTCCGATGCCGTTATCGTTATTGAAGGCGCGGAAAAAAGCGGGACACTTTTGACTGCGGGTCACGCAGCCGAGCAGGGAAAGACGGTTTTTGCAGTCCCAGGACAGATTACCTCGCCGCTTTCAGCCGCACCCCTTTATCTTCTAAAAAACGGTGCAAAAATCGCGAGTTCGGTAAAAGATATTTTGGATGAGCTTGATTTCCAGATAAAAGTTGATAAAGAAAAGATTCAAGAAATAATCCCCGACACACCGGAAGAAGCAAATCTGCTTGAAATATTAGAGAACGAACCTCTGCATCTTGACGAGCTTGTTAGAATATCAGGAAGGAAAACATCAGAGATTTCTGCTAGACTGACAATCATGGAAATGAAAGGAATGGTTAAAAATTTAGGCCAGGGGATTTACAGGAAGAATTAATCATGGATTTGATTATTGTTGAGTCACCAACAAAAGCCCGCACTCTCGGGAAATTTCTCGGGGGCGATTTTGACTTGGAAGCTACGATGGGACATATTAAAGATCTCCCGAAAAGTACGCTTGGAGTTGATGTCGAACACAATTTCGCGCCCGAGTATATTGATGTTCCCAAAAGAGAACAGACTATTAAAGATATCATCGCGAAAAGCAAAAAGGCAAAAATCACCTACATTGCGTCCGATCCTGACCGCGAAGGAGAAGCCATAGCAAGCCATGTCAAGGAAGTGCTTGGTAGTTCCAAATCCAAACGCATCACATTCCATGAAATTACAAAAGAGGCGGTTGAAGAGGCGCTTAAAAACCCCCGCGACATTGACACTAATTTGGTGGATGCTCAAACGGCAAGACGTGTTTTGGACCGGCTCGTAGGTTATAAACTCTCACCGCTTTTGTGGAAAAAAGTCAGGCGCGGTCTTTCAGCAGGGCGTGTTCAATCAGTTGCGGTTCGATTAATTGTTGAAAAAGAAAGAGAAATCGGAAAATTTAAATCTGACGAATATTGGGAGATTTTCTCAAAAGTGAAGGGGAAAAGCGAGTTTACGGTACAACTCGTTAAAATCGGGGAGGACAAAGCTGAAGTAAAAAATAAAACAGAGTCGGATAAAATTTTGAATGATCTTGAGAAGGCGGAGTATAAAGTGGCAGGTGTTAATAAAAAGCAGATAGTAAAAAGTCCATATCCACCTTTTACCACTTCGACTATGACTCAGGCGGGGTCCAGGATTTTCGGTTGGTCGTCCAAAAAAACAATGTCTATTGCCCAGAAATTATATGAGGAAGGCCTTATAACCTATCATAGAACTGATTCTCTGAATTTGGCTGTTTCCGCGGTTACCGCTGCAAGAAATCTTATAAAAAAGGAGTACGGAGAAAAATACTTGCCCGAGAAGCCCCGCTTTTACAAAACTCAATCGAAAGTTGCACAGGAGGCTCATGAGGCGATAAGACCAACAAATGTTGTGAACCGTCAGATAAATTTAGATGAGCAGGATTTCACAAAGCTTTATGATTTAATTTGGAGAAGATTTGTTGCCTGTCAGATGACATCTTCTGTCTACGATGAAACCACGATTGATGTATCAGCCCTTCAGGAACCTCAAGGTAAACCTTATTTATTGAGGGCTTCGGGACAAATAATGAACTTTGACGGATGGAGGAAAGTAATCCCAAGTAAGCTTGATGCGGAGGCGATGGTCTCCCTGCCTGAAGTTTCTGAAAATGACAAGCTTGATCTGATAAAAACCTGGGGTGACCAAAAGTTTACTCAACCGCCGGCGCGGTTTAACGAAGCTTCGTTAATCAAAATGTTGGAAAAATTAGGGATAGGGCGGCCATCTACATACGCTCCGACAATCTCAACTATTCAAATAAGAAATTATGTTGAGAAAAACGAAAGTAAACAATTTGTTCCCACATCGATCGGATTTGCGGTTAACGACTTCTTAATGGAAAATTTTGCCGATACTTTCGATTACCAATTTACGGCTAAAATGGAAGGAGAACTTGATGATGTCGCCAACGGAAATCTGAAATGGGAGGAGCCGATAAAAGAATTTTATAACCCGTTTGAGAAGAAGTTGGCCAGCGTTGAAAAAAATGCCAAAAGGGTAAAAATTGAAGTTGAAAAACTCGGAAGAAAATGCCCGGAATGCAAAACCGGGGAGCTGGTTGTCCGGACAGGAAGATTCGGTAAATTTATTTCGTGTTCAAGATTCCCTGAGTGTAAACATACGGAAAAATATTTGGAAAAGGTCGGCGTCAAATGCCCGGAATGCAAAACCGGAGACGTAATTGTTAAAAAAACCGGGAAAGGCCGGAAGTTTTTCGGTTGCAGCCGCTACCCTGAGTGTAAATACGCCAGTTGGAGGTCTCCTAAAAAAGAAGAGACGGCAAATTAAACCTTTTGCTCCGAATATTTTTCGACTTCTTTATATTTATATTCCAATTTGATTCCCGCCTTTCTTAATATTTTTTCCGATTCTCCTCCTGTGTGATATTTTCTCTCGGCATAAATTCTTTTTACTCCGCAATTAATAAGAAGCATCGCACAAGTCCTGCACGGGGTCATCCTGCAATAGACAGTGGCGCCGTCGATAGAAACACCGCGTTTGGCTGCCTGGCAAATTGCGTTTTGTTCGGCATGTACCGTTCTGACACAATGTTGGCTGATAGTGCCGTCTTCGTTAAAACTTTTTCTGAGATCATGCCCCGCCTCATCGCAGTGGGGAAAACCGGCGGGGGAACCGACGTAACCGGTTGCCAATATTTGTTTGTCTTTGGCGATAATGCAACCGCTTCTGCCTCTGTCGCATGTAGCCCTTTTGGAAATTGCATCTGCGACTTCCATAAAATAGTCGTCCCAAGAGGGACGGGAGTACCCTGGGGACTTTTTATTTTTTTCTTTTTTTTCCGCTTTTTTCGATTTCATTTACAATTTCTGAAACATGTGCATCAAGTGTTTCTATTGTCGAATTGTTTTGGATAGTATAGTCAGCAAGTTCCATACACCTTCTGAGATTTTGCTTTGTCGGATCTGTTGAAGACAGTTCGCGGTTTTCGTCTTCGACAAACTTTTGAAAAGTGACACTGTCTGTCTCACTTTTTCTTTCCATAGCCCGTTCGTAACGAATTTTCTGATCAGCGTCAACCGCGATTAGAAAAAATTTATCTCTTCTTCTGAGGGCGTCAATTTCACCCTCTGTTCGAATACTTTCAATAACACAATTCTTGCCGGATTGTTGAGCCTCATTGAATAATTGCTCGACGAGATAGCTTGGACCATGTTCGCTACGGAGTCTGTTGGCGATTTCTACCATTGTGTCACGGTTGGGTTCGTGTCCTTCAGCAAGAATCAGATCGATGAGATATTTGCGGACAGAAAAATGAACGAATCCTTTTTCTTTGACCAGGAAGTCAACAGCAGTTCCTTTCCCGGCTCCGAGAGTTCCGGTTATCCCGATAATTATCATTGAGTTATTATTATCAGGAAATTTATAAAAGAAAAGCACTAACTGTTGAGGGTTTTGAGAAAAAGTTTGCGTATTGACACCCCTGTTGCTTAACTGATAAAAAGTCTCAGCATGCAAAGGGAAAGAAATAATTTAGAAGTTTTATCTTCTCAGAAGGATTTAGAACAATTTGCTCCTTCATATACTCCTGAAGTTTTTACGGCCGAAGAAAAAAAATATTTAGCGCCATTTTTCAGCAACATAGATAAACCGGTTTTTATAGTTGAGAATTTGCCGGAAGAAATTATTGGAGCCCTTTCTGCAAAATATAGCAGGGCCACTGAAAGTATGCGAAGAACATTTTTAAAGGAGTATGTTGGCCCATTGATTCACCCCGAAGCGTCAAAAAACTGGAACAATTTAAGTGAGACTGACAAGGAAGAAGAAATTGTAAATAAGAATAATTTTAATAATTGGGTCAATTTTGTAAACCAATATGGTGGAATAGAAACAATAGTTAATGTTCAAAGAAGTAGGGGCTTTTTCGAAAAGTGGTTGGTGGAATTTGGCGACGACTCCATCTCCGAAATGGGCAATATTCATCTTTGTATAGAGGGGCTAAGCAACGTCGCCACGAAAGAAATTGAAGACCAGAGAATTGGAATTTCTCCGATCGAAAAATCTTCCAGGTATGTTTCATTTGCTGATAGACTTCCGGACGGGCACTTCCGCTATATAGTCCCCGGTGAAATTAAAGGAACGCCGTTTGAGCAAAGTTACAGGGTAATCATGGACCAACTTTTTACCACGTACGCAGATTTACAAGCACCTTATTTGGAATACATCAAGGAACTTTATCCGAAGGGAATGGACGAAACAGACGCCTCGTTTGAAAAATCCCGAAGCGCCAAAAGATTTGATGATTTAAGAGACTTGCTTTCTTTCGCTACTTTAACAAACCTCGGCCTTTCCGGTAATGGTAGAGCTTATGAATATCTTATTAATAGACTTACAGAACATCCTCTGGGGGAACTCAGATATTGGGCCGGTGAAATTTCAATTGAACTCAAGCGGGTCACGCCGTCTTTTATCAGAAGAACGGAAACCCCAATGGGGATAGAAATCCAAAATTACAGCAGGGGTGTTCGAAATCTTCGTGACAGTATATCCCGTGAACTATTTGGGGATCGACCCGAAAAGAAAAGAGACGGTTGGGTCAAACTTATTAATTATTCACCGGAGGGGGAGATTGATGTTCTGACGGCGTTCATATTTGCGGGCAAATTTTCTCCGAATTTTGGTGAGGTTAGAAAAAAAGTTACAGAAATGAGCGACGGGGAGAGAAACGATATTTACTCAAGAATATTTGCCCAAAGAAGTTTAGGTAAATTTAACCCAGGAAGAGAAGATGTCAGATCTAAAAAACCACCCAGGGCTTTTGAAAACTCAAAATATATTTTTGAACTCTGGGCAAGGGGAGGAGACTATCGTGATCTGCATAGGCATAGAATGCTGACTCAAGAAAGGCAAGAGTTTACGACACGATATGGATATGACTTGGAAAAAGAAGTTCTCGAATCTCCATTTGCCGGGAAAGTTGAAACCGCGCTAAAAATGGTTGAGCCGCTGTATGAAGCAATGTTTACGGAATACCCCGACGCTGCGCAATATATTGCAACCTTTGGTCATATTCAACATTGGTGTGTAGATATAACCGCTCGGGAAATGTACTACGAAGGAGAACTTAGAACAGGGCCACAAGGTCGGTCACACTACAGAAGATTGGTGCAGGAGATGGCGAGGCAGGCGGTTGCAGTACATCCAAATCTTTTCAAAGGAATGATGATAGATTTGAGTGACTACTCGCTTTCAAGAAGGGAATCGGAAAAATGGACCGATCAAAAAAGAAAGGAGTTGGGAGTTTAGATTATGCACGAGATAAGTCCTGTAAGAGATCCGGAAATTGAACTTAACGAATTTTTTTCTCCCGGTGAGAGTATAGGACTTGTATCCGGGTGTATGTTTAGCGGAAAAACGGAAGAACTTATCAAAAGATTAAAGATAGTCAAAACATCCCTTGATATTCATATCAACCAAAATCGTTTAACTCCGGATGTGGCGGCAGAGGTTCTAAAAGCTTTCAAACCGAGGTTAGATATCAGATATAGCACAGAATTTTTGGATTCTCACTCCAAATTACAGTGGCCAGCAATAATAATTGATGAGAAAAATCCACGGGAGATTTTTCAGCATATCAGTAAATTTACCAAGGTTGTAGCTATCGATGAAGCGCAATTTTTTAATAAAGAGCTTATCGTTGTTTGTGAGGAACTTGCGGCGCGAAGTATCAGAGTGATAGTAGGAGGTCTTGACACAAACTTTAGAGGTGAAACATTCGGGTTAATGGGAGATCTTTGGGCGATAGCGGACACGAAGGATCAGACAACGGCTCTTTGTAACGTATGTGGGAAGAGAGCTACAAAAACTCAGAGAATAATTATAAAAAAGGATGAGAAAGGAAATGAAATAGAAAGAAGACCTGCCAATTACGATGACCCCTTAATTTTAGTTGGAGCGAAAAACGATTATGAAGCCCGTTGCAGAATACATCACGAAGTTCCGAGGAGGCCGGGAAAATAGTTATGGAAAAAGAAAGGGGGAAATTTGTCGTTATTGAGGGAATCGGCGGAAGCGGAAAAACTACCTTGACGGAACGTGCCAAGAATCTCCTAACCGATAACGG
>Ga0182021_10006598_pt1 | contig 13786 bp, 17 predicted proteins | sample 612E3MmetaG_FD_120493 | JGI IMG/M metagenome (GOLD analysis project Ga0182021, IMG submission 120493) | Permafrost microbial communities from Stordalen Mire, Sweden - 612E3M metaG (Illumina Assembly) | ecosystem: Environmental > Terrestrial > Soil > Wetlands > Permafrost | place: Sweden...
GCAACACCAGGGAAAATCACAACACCAACAGTCCCATGCTCAAGGCCAGCAACACCAGGGAAAATCACAACACCAACAGTCCCATGCTCAAGGCCAGCAACACCAGGGAAAATCACAACACCAGCAGTCTCATGCTCAAGGCCAGCAACACCAGGGGAGATCACAACACCAACAGTCCCAAGGAAAACATGAAGGAGGGCATGCAGGACATAGCAAGTAGGAGGACAAGAAGTTTGAAAACATTGCCATCTATCTTGGCGTTCTCGGGATAATCCGCTGCTTGGAACGCGAATCTTCTATTACTAGAAAATTTTTATTTCTCTCCGGGTAAATACCCCGCGGCTTGCCGCGAAGGAAATAGTTGGGTTTTGCTCTGAATACCCCGCTGCTTGCGGCGGGGTAATTTATTTTTTGAGCTAGGAATGGAAGGCCTCGTAAAAAGTTTTTCCAGAAATGCCCATGGGGTCGATTAAAATTATAATAATTAATTCTTAGCAATGGGTCTTTCTACGGAGCAATATAAACTTTTTTAACCCACAAAGGAGAAAACAGAATGAAAAAGATCAAGACAATGATAGGTGTTATCGTTATGACGATGGTTGCCCTTGCGTCGTGGGCAGCGGCAGCGGGTCTGACTGACATTACCCTGCCCAAACCCCGTATGGAGGGAGGAAAACCTCTCATGCAGGCTTTGAAGGAACGACAGTCAGTCCGTGCCTTCAGCACGAAGAGACTGCCGGTTCAGGTAGTATCCGATCTTCTGTGGGCGGCATTCGGCATCAACCGGCCAGACTCTGGGAAACGTACGGCACCCTCGGCCAGGAACTGGCAGGAGGCAGACGTTTACGCGATCATGGAGGACGGTGCATACCTCTACGATGCTAAGGTCAACAGCCTAAGGGCGGTGGCAAAAGGGGACTTGCGCAAGCTGACGGGAATCCAGGAGTTCGTGATCACTGCCCCGCTCAACCTGGTGTATGTGGCGGATATTACGAGAATGAAAGGAGCCGCGCCTGAGGATCAAGCGCTCTATTCGGGCGCAGACGTCGGCTTTATCAGCCAGAACGTCTATCTGTTCTGCGCATCGGAAGGGCTGGCCACCGTGGTAAGAGGCTCGGTAGACCGTGACGCCCTGGCTAAGGCGCTGAATCTTTCTGAACAGAAAAGGATCATCATCACTCAGACCGTGGGATACCCCGTGACCGGAGTCCGATAGGATTTCTGTCGGGAGACAAGGGATGAACGGGCGAACACGCCCATGGAGAGCGACAGGGCTTATCGGCGCCCGGTAAGTTTTTTGTTCTACCAAGAGAGATGATAATGAAAAAATGCCCCTTCTGCGCTGAAGAAATTCAAGACGAGGCGATAAAGTGCAAACACTGCGGTGAGTTTCTGGATGTCTCCAACCACCCACGCTTTGCAGAGAAAAATATTCAATGGTATTTCCGAAAATCCTTGATTATCACCGCAGTCTGTTGTGTGGGGCCTTTAGCGTTGCCCCTGATTTGGTTGCGTCCAGAAACGACGCGGGCATGGAAGATCGGACTCACAATAGTAATCCTTGTTCTCAGTTGGTTCTTGTTCCAAATCATGATGGAATCCATCCGTACTCTCAAGGAGTATTGCAAGCTAATTGAAGGGCTTTGAAATGATCGACAGGTAGAACAAATCAGTCAACACCGACTGGGCTGGTTTCGCAGCTTTATGTAAGTGGGCATGGTATTGAAATTTATTATAAGTTGGTAGTTTTTCGGGTATGACGCCCGGCGGGTTACCTCGGTGTTACACCCTTTCCTTTATTCGGTTCCCAACCGGGTTTTGTATTAGCCTTTTATCTAACTCTTTATTATCCTTAGATTTACGCTAAATTCCGTATTATCAATTATTCTCCTATGATATAACCCCTTCTTATACAGAAAGGAACAGTCTGTGTTTGCAGTTTTATACCGACGGTATAATCATTGTTAGGCATCTTCCAGAAAAGGAGAAGAGATGGAATTTGAAGGTTCAATAAGATTCACAGTTCTTGAACAAACTAAGGGCCAAGTTGTAGCAGAAATGCCAATTCGTTCCGGCATAAAAAATCCTTATGGTGTTGTTCATGCGGGGGCAATTTTGTGGTTCGCGGACGTTTGCGCAAGCATTCTGGTCTGGGGGTCTCCTCAGGCAGCTGAAGGAATGAAGGGTTTTCCTTTGGCAATAAATTTAAATGCTAATTTCATCAGCAATCAATCAGAGGGAATATGCAAAGCAAATTCCACGTTCGTAAAGCAAGGGAAAACGGTTAGTATTGTTCGAACCTCTATTTACGGAGAAGGCGATAAATTGATCGCTGAGGTAACAACCAATCATCTATTGTCTAAGTAAATGAAGAGCATCACACATTCAAACCTGCCTTTTAGTTTTTCTACCAAAATGCCTAACCAACGCATTCAAGCGCATTCAGACGGACGCACCCACGCCGCCACTGATGCCTACCGCTGCGCCGGTAGGAAAAGGTAAATTGATTGATACCCAATTTTTTCGGACAATACCTTAAAATATTTTTCTTCCATAATTGAAAAGACCTCATGGCAAAAAAAACTGAAAAATACAAACAATTTGAAATCGAATGGATTACTTTACCCTCAATTCCTTGGGGGGTCATGGAGTGGAATTTCATTACAGGAGAGAGCGGGGTATTTTAATTGGTTTTATAGAAGGGCATGAGAGTGACCTGCCTCCCGAAAACCGGTCCAGTTTTAATGTTAGGATTTTGGTGTCATACCGGACAAAAATTCAGGAGGGTGTGATGAGGCGAAGGCGATTTACGGTAGAGCAGATAAGTGGTTTATTGCGGGAGGCCGAAGTGAGGCTTTCCCAGGGCAGGTCAGTCGTAACCCCAAATTTGGTCCTCTGTGTGGGGAATAGGGTGGGGAGTGCTTTATTAGCGAAACAAAAAAGGCCTTAAAATTTCTTCTAAGGCCTTGGTTTTTTTGAATAGGCGGAGCAGGTTTCGAACCCGCGACCTCCGGCTTGTAAGAGCGCCCCAGTGATCCCATCTATTGATTTTATTGGATTTATTTTCCGTTTTGTTCCACTTTTTTCCATTAAAAAACCGTCAAATTTACCGTCAAGATTTTATAGTTTTTTAAAGCTTTGATGATAACCCAAGAAGAGAAATTTCAGAAGTTATCACTTTAAGTCTGTTTTGGCCTGTTTTAGTCTGTCTACTTTAAAAAAAACTTACAATTTGGTAGGCAATAAAAAAAGAGGTTAATGTTAACCTCTTTTTTACGGAGCTAACGGGTAGAACCCGTGACCTTTTGACTCCCAAACGGTTCTGGGGTGTTAAAAGTGAAGATGAATGCTGCTATACTCCACCCAACCCACAAAAGCATATCTTATATCAACTCTGCGGGATGACCTCGCAACTGCTAAATTTCCAATTAAGGTCTGTTGGATAAAAAATTATGGTGCATTCACCATCCTGAAGCATACAAATTGGAAAAGAAAAGATTCCGGTTTGAGGGTCACTTTGCCCGGCAACATTCTGTTGATGTCCCCCGGAACCTTGTGGGTAGGGCTCCTCCGCGGTATATCTTAACTGGATAAGGACAAAACAATTTGTCCATCCTTTCATGTCACAGTTCAACAGATAAAAACCTTTCTTGGCTTTAAATTTAATGACCACGTTATGCTCCATATCTCCTTTTTCGTTCCACACCGCATAACCAGGATCTCCAGTCTGGTATCCTTCACAATTAACCCAAATTGGATTGTTTATGTCGGTTATCCCCCCTTTGCCTGGAATCATTGGACTTGAGACGGAAAAAGTGAAAGCATTGAGAAGGTCGGCTAATGCTGACGGGGAATTCACCGCCTGCGCCGCTTTTGCAAAGTATTGGGTTTTCGTCTGTTGGGTGAACTTTGCCGCCATTGGTGGGATCGATGCTGCTGCGCTCAGGTGCTTAGACTGCAACATCTCAAACTGGTGCGAGGCTTGAGGGGCTGGTTTCGGGATGTATAACCCCGGCAATAGGGGTTGTTGCTGTTGCTGCTCCGTCTTTTTTTGCTGCTGCATCTTTTTTTGCTGCTCAAAATTTTGCAATTGCTGCAATGGCCTTAGTTGCCCAAAAAGGGGCTGGTCAAGGATAAATACCGTTAACACCAACATCAAAACTAAAACGATACCCTTACTCTTATTCATTGCTTCTCCCTCCTTTACTTTTAACATTGTTTATATTGATCTGGCTGAACCCTGCTTAATTGTTAAACGCTCCCGAAAACAAAAAAGACCTCTCACCTTTAATACGGCAACCCGGCCTATTTTATTTCACGGAACCATAAACCCTCTCTCCTCCAATTATATCTCTAAGTTTTCGTATTAATGCAGAGATGAATTTTCTAATTGCAAACGGTAATAGTAAAACACTTTACAGTTTAAAAATCAACTATATTCCTTTTCAACCCCACCCTCCTTTCAGAGCTGGTCGGGGAAAACTGGACAGGTGAATAAGTGAGGAAGTTGCTCTATAATGAATCCCTGTTTCCTGTCCTAATAAACCAGACCACCCGTGGCACCCAGTTCGGTAACACTGGCGATTTTTGGCCTGAGATCACCCAGTATTTCAAGATAACTGACCAAGATTATTGGTCTGGCAGTTTAGTTGGGAAGGATAGGACTATCAGTTGGGAGTACCTGAATTAATCTGAGGAAAAGTTAAGCAACACGATAAAAATGACACATAGGTTAGAAACTTTGATTCCCCCCCCTCATAGAGAGAAGGGGTTTTTTATTGCCAGAATATTTCATTATTATTTACTTTTTTCTTCTCATAGGTTAAAAGAAAAGAAATTATCAAACCCCAGAAACAAATAATCGCAGTACAAAAAAATGGGTTTCACCGAGGAACTTTCATGAGTGACGAGAATAAAAAGATGGCCGGATTGCCAGATAGAAAGGTGATGGGCCTTTTTTTGCGAATGACTAAACATTGAGGGTGTTTTTATAAACAATATTAGGCGGTGATCATCCAAAAGGGGGTTCTTTTGAGGAGTGTCATATTACTGCTACTGGCGATCGCCTTAGTCGTTAGCTTACCTGCGCTGGCGCAGAGGAATCCAGCCACAGCAAGTTCCCCACCGGCTGTTCATGAAGTGAACCGGGATGTCGCGCTCAAGCAGGCAGCCACCGCCCGAACCCGCAGGCTCGTAGTTTTGCTTCAACCGGAGGCTAAGGCCAAACTTGATCTTGCCGCCCGAGCACTGCTTGTCCGCTTGATCTCGGGCCCGAAGAATGCTAATTCGTTCGTTCTGGCTCAGCAGGAGGTACGCAACAAGTTTCCTCAACTAACCCGGAAACAGTCTAATCTGCTCAGCTTTTATGTTTTGACAGAAGGAGCCCGGATTCTTTCGAACCCAGATGAGTTGAAGGGGAAGACCGATGACATGGCCAATATGCAGGAGGTGGACATGCAAACTGCATTGCAAAAGACACAGCAAGATATAGATCAGCTCGGCGATATCATGAAGGAGATTTATGACACGGAGGAGTCGGTAATCCGTAACATGAAGCCATAGTCCGGCTGCCCAACATCTATATGGACACCTGATTTTCCATCAAACCTAAAGGTAGTTAAGTATCACTTTTATAAACCTAACCCCAAAACCGCTTGAGGTCTACCCGGGTTTTGCTTAGTCAGTTCGGTCGTCTTTCCCTCTGTGACTGCCAGGGGGGAGGGGAGGGGGGAAACCGGACGCGCGCTGTCACTTTGTATTCCTGCTCCGTGCTGAAAAAATAAAATAAAGGTTAATCCTTGCTGCCCTCATAGTCATAAATCACCGATCCTTATGTTTTTAAGGTTATTTAGAACTGGTTAAGCTTGTTTATAAAAATTGGCCTCCGGGAGCGGTTCACTTTAAGTTCGTTTTGGCCTGTTTTAGTCTGTCTACTTTACCAAAACTATACAATTAATAATCCAACAAGGGTCTCATTTTGATGCCCTTTTTTTATTGCATCGAAATTGAAAGCCTCAATAGGAAGAAAAAGAGGTTCCGATTTTGTTACGCGGCACTTATATGATCGATTATTAACCTTATCATCGATCGATGTTTGCCCTGTTTCTGAGATTAATTTTAAAGATCCAAACTTTTTCTTGATTGTTTCTTTTTTTATAATAAAATATAAATAAATCATTATATGTTTATTTATGAAAGGCAGCCCATGAAAAAAATTGCTAATATTTTTAAAGCATTATCTGACGATACCCGGTTGCGAGTAATCAAGTTATTACAGGATCGGGAACTCTGCGTGTGTGAGCTGATGCAAGTGCTCGATATGTCGCAACCGAGGATTTCCCGGCACTTGAGTGTATTGAAGAATGCTGGATTGGTTAATGACCGTCGAGAGGGCAAATGGATTCATTACTCGTTAAGAAAAGAAACTCAGGGTAAAGAGATTAAAATTCTCCTTGACGCCATGGTTGTTATGGCCAATGACGACGCAGTGGTTAAAGCAGACAAAAAAATTCTTAAAAAAGCAATTCGGTTGAGTGAAGTAAAAGGTAATTGCATGCTGCGTACTTTCTAAGTCAATAGGTTAATGATTATGAACATTTTCTATCCTGTTAAACTATTAGCCGACTGGCTAACGTATGGCGGTTTCCATTTTAGTGCAAAAACAATATTTGCTGAAGCAGTAAATTTTTTTATTTACGACACCATAAAAATTTTTATCTTGCTCGCGGTAATTATTTTTGTCATTTCCATCATTAGATCGTTTCTACCACCAGAAAAAATCCGCGATGTGCTGACACACAGGAGAAAATATTTCGGCAATGTTTTGGCTGCTCTTTTCGGCATCATTACTCCTTTTTGTTCCTGCAGTGCTGTTCCTTTGTTTTTGGGCTTTGTTGAATCCGGTGTCCCACTGGGGGTAACTTTTTCTTTTCTTGTTTCTTCGCCAATGATCAACGAAGTGGCTTTGGTTTTGCTTTTGGGAATGTTCGGATGGAAGGTTGCCTTGCTCTATATTTTTAGTGGTCTCATTATTGCGATTTTTTCAGGAATTTTTATTGAAAAACTAAAAGTAGAAAATTTAATTGAAGGTTTTGTTTACGATTGTAAATGTCAGCCGTTTGAGAATGGCTTAAAAATGGCCTGGAAAGAAAGAGTAACGTATGCGAAGAACTATACCGGTGAAATTATCAAAAAAGTCTGGGCTTATGTACTAATCGGCATTGGTCTGGGAGCATGGATTCACGGCTATGTTCCAACCGATTTATTAGCCCACTACGCTGGCGCAGACAAATGGTATGCGGTGCCGCTCGCTGTTCTTATTGGTATCCCACTTTATTCCAATGCCGCAGGTGTAATTCCTCTTGTCAGTGCTCTTACAGAAAAAGGTGTTGCCATGGGAACCTCGCTTGCGTTTATGATGGCGGTAACCGGGTTATCTTTGCCGGAATTTTTGATCTTAAAACGGGTTATGAAAATAAAGTTAATTATTATTTTTGCCGGAATTGTTGGCGTGGGAATTATCTTTACCGGTTATCTATTTAATGTGATTTTAAATCCAACAATTATTTGGTAAGAACCCTGATGGTTTCATGAATTGTTGTTTCAGGTAGGAGGTAATAAATGAAAAAAATACAAATTTTAGGCACTGGTTGTGCAAAGTGCAAGAAATTAACCGAGCATGCTGAAAAGGCTGCCCAGGAACTGGGAATTGATTATGAAATTGAAAAAGTAACCGACATCAAACAAATTATGAACTTTGGGGTCATGATGACTCCGGGGTTGGTTATTGATGGAAAGGTGAAAACTACTGGAAAGGTAACATCAGTTGAAGAAGTCAAAAAACTGTTAACCTAGATCGAGAGGGTCTTTTATGTTGGAAATTACTCGAAAGACTTTGACCTTAGAGCCACTGGAAGTAATGGAAATGGAGAGGATTGTTACGGATGAGGATCAAGAAGAAGCCTTCATTTTTTTAAAGAAAAAAATTTATCAAACGCTTCTTAATTCCCAAGAGAATCGGCTAAAGTCGCACCTTGATGGTTGCCAGGACCCGGCGTTGACTTTTGCTAATAAAAAATAAAAGAAAAAATAATATTTTATAAAAGGAAGAAAACAAATGAGCCAGGGTATTGCAAAGCGGTTATCTTTTTTAGATCGCTTTTTAACTTTATGGATTTTTTTAGCCATGTTTATTGGCGTGGGAATAGGGTACGTATATCCCAGTGTAAGGGGAATAATAAATTTTTTCCAGATAGGTACCACCAACATTCCGATTGCCATTGGCCTGATCCTGATGATGTATCCTCCGCTGGCCAAGGTTAAATATGAAGAGTTAGGGGATGTCTTTAAAAATGTGAAGGTACTATCGCTTTCACTGGTGCAAAACTGGATTATCGGTCCCATCCTTATGTTCATTTTGGCCATTTTATTTCTTTCCGGCCACCATGAGTATATGGTAGGGGTAATCTTAATTGGGTTGGCTCGGTGCATTGCCATGGTCATCGTCTGGAATGACCTCGCTGACGGAGACCGGGAATACTGTGCTGCCTTGGTGGCGTTCAACTCTATTTTTCAGGTGCTCTTATTTTCTTTTTATGCCTACCTCTTTATAACTATCATGCCGGGGTGGTTTGGCTTGAAAGGCTCCATTGTTCAAGTTTCCATGAAACAAATTGCGCAAAGCGTGTTCATCTACCTGGGAATTCCTTTCATTGCCGGTGTACTTTCAAGACTTATTGGTCTCAAAACCAAAGGTCGTGAATGGTATGAGCAGAAATTCATCCCCAAAATCAGTCCGATTACCTTGATTGCCTTGCTTTTCACCATATTGGTCATGTTTTCACTCAAAGGTGAATATATTGTAGAGCTTCCCATGGATGTGGTGAGAGTAGCTATCCCCTTGTGCATTTATTTTGTAGTCATGTTTTTTCTTTCCTTTTATTTATCCAAAAAAGCCGGAGCTACCTATGAACAATCAACCTCGTTGAGTTTTACTGCCGCATCAAACAACTTTGAGCTTGCTATTGCCGTGGCAATAGCAGTTTTTGGGATAAACTCTGGAGAAGCTTTTGCAGCAGTCATCGGGCCTTTAATGGAGGTTCCGGTGCTTATCAGTCTGGTTAATGTGGCACTTTGGTTCAAGAAGAAATATTTTCCCTATGCGGTTGAGACACCAACTGGAATCTGTCATGTATCGTGCGAACCGTGACGCAAGGCCGATACGCTAACATGTCCTATTATACCTTGGGCGATGTGTAGGATCTTTCGGATTTGAAGGAATTTCAGCATGAGAAAAAAAGCATTCCTATCAAATAACGTGCTCCAGGCACTCACCATTATTGTTTTGGTGATGGTCGTCGCGGTTGTCCTTTACGCAAAGCACGGACAAAAAGCAGATGGAGCCTTACCACGACCGGTAAACAATTCGGCGAATGATGCGGGGCGCCCCGGAGAACAAGTGGATAACCTTTCCACCACTGGAGAAAAAAATGAACGCTTTGAAAAGCCGCTTCCGTTGCTTCTTGATCTGGGCGCAACAAAATGCATACCGTGCAAAATGATGGCCCCAATTCTGGATGAGCTTCGAGAGGAATACCGGGGACGGTTTGATGTCATCTTTATCGATATTTGGGAAAACAAAGAGGCGATAGACCGATATAAAGTTCACGTCATCCCCACGCAGATATTTTTCGATGCCCAGGGAAAGGAACTCTATCGACATCAGGGGTTTTACCCAAAGGACGAGATCCTGAGAAAGTGGAAAGAGTTAGGAATCAATCTCAATATGGAAAAAGGCTGACGTTGGAAACCGTTGCAAAAGAGATCGGCGCTTGTTTTTGCTTAGTGCTTTTTTCATTTCGCCCCGCCGAGTAGTCTGAAAATGATAATTCCCGCACTCGTAAAGTTAAAAAATTTCCGGCGACCCAAATCCGGCATGTCACGAACTTAATAACCCTCAGAGAAATAGTGATATATCACGGAAACAGGTGCCGAAAAAGGAGTCTTGTGGCATGCAAGAGATATTTACGGCATTGACCCGCGCTGTGGAAGGCGCCCCAATCATTGCCGTAGTTGCAGCATTTTTGTGGGGGGTTCTGAGTATCATTCTGAGCCCGTGTCACTTGGCAAGCATCCCTTTGATTGTGGGGTTCATTGATAAGCAAGGGCGCATATCTACCCAACGTGCCTTTTTTATCAGCTCCCTTTTCGCTATTGGTATTTTGATTACCATTGCTACAGTCGGCCTGGTGACTGCCTTGGCCGGACGCATGGCTGGGGATATCGGTCCCTACGGCAACTATGGCGTGGCAGTGATTTTTTTCGCCGTTGGACTGCATCTTCTCGGCCTACTTCCCTTGCCTTGGTCAGGGATTGGTAAGGTTGATATGAAGCGTAAGGGTTTGCTCGCCGCGTTTATCCTTGGCTTGGTGTTCGGTGTTGCTCTTGGCCCATGTACCTTCGCCTACATGGCGCCCATGTTGGCTATCACCTTCAGGCTCGGCACCGAAAATCTTTTTTATGGGATGCTGCTTATGGCGTTTTACGGCATTGGGCATTGCTCGGTCATCATTTTTGCCGGAACCTTCACCGAGGTGGTGCAGCGGTATCTGAACTGGAACGAAAACTCACCCGGCGCGGTTGTTTTGAGAAAGTTGTGCGGTGTGCTGGTCCTCTTCGCGGGAGTCTATATGATTTTCATAAGTTAGAAAAATTGTGGTAACGCTTCCGTTCGCTCCCTGCGGTGACTGTCTATGATTACAAGGGGTTATTTTATGCCACTGAGGTTGTAGGGAACCACAAAGTCATACAAAAATCACTAACGCTTTGTATTTGTTGGGAGCGCATTGGACACGTAAAAAAATGAATTACCATGGAGATAATTATTATTGGGACTGACCCGGCCTGCCCTCGATGCCAGGCGACATATACTAGGGTGAGGAGGTGATTCAAGAGATGATTCCAACGATTTCCATTAAGAAAATAGCGTATTCTTTCCCGGAAGCCCAGAACTACGGCAAAGTAGGAAGTGCTCATGAAATAGCCAAATGGGCCGAAGTTAACGTAGATTGGGATAAGGTTCGAGAAGTTGCCTCACGAGGGTGGACGCAAGAGCTGGATGACCTTCTCATGTCTCTAAAGGAGAAATCAGAACAAGCCGGCTGGCTAATGACGTCGGTAGTGACGGTAAGTAATAAAGTTGTGCATTATGGCTGCGTTCCTGAACTAAATGATTTAAGGAGGATTTTAACCCACTATAAAAATAAGGAGTAAGGATGAAGAAAAAGGTTTTATTTTTGTGCACTCATAATGCCTGCCGAAGTCAGATGGCAGAAGGGTTATTAAAAAATTTGGCCGGGGGTAAATTTGAGGCGTACAGCGCGGGTGTCGATCCCACATCAGTTCATCCTTTGGCTAGAAAGGTGATGGAAGAAATAGGTATCGATATTTCCGGGCAGCAATCAAAGTCTGTTGATGAGTTATTAGATAAAGAGTTTGACTATGTCATCACTGTTTGTGACAACGCTCGACAGACCTGTCCTTTTTTCCTAGGCAACGTTGAGAGGTTGCACTGGAATTTAGAAGATCCGGCAGAAGTTAAAGGAACAGAAGAAAAAAGGCTACAGGAGTTTAGGATGGTCCGTAACCAACTAAAAGATTATATTCAAGAACTGATAAGCAAAATAGTTAAATGAACCCACGGTTTTTCCCATACATTTAATTAGTGAAGTGGTACAGGTATAGCGGACACCTCGAAAAGCGTGTTATAAGAGCTAAACTTTTGGAGGTGAGACATGACAACAAAGAAAAAGAGTTATTCGAAACAATTTAAGATTGATGCAGTTAAACTTGTGACCGAGCAAGGCTACAAAATCGCAGAAGCATCGAGGAATCTTGATATCCACCCGAATGTTCTGCGTAATTGGAGAGAACAATTTAAAACCGGCAGCGATGGAGCATTTCCTAGTAAGGGACATATGACGCCGGAAAAAGAGGAACTGCATCGGCTACGGAAAGAAAATATGCGTCTCCGAATGGAGCATGAAATCTTAAAAAAAGCCGCGGCCTTCTTTGCCAAAGAGTCAATGTAAAATATGACTTTATCCGGCAGCAACAGGAGGTCTACCCCATAACCGATTTGTGTCTGGTTATGGAAGTCAGTCGGAGCGGGTATTATCAATATTTTAAAAAAGATTATCCTATTAAAATAGATAAGGATTTCAGTTTATTGTCAAAAGTTCTCCAGATTCACAGCGAAACCAGGGGTGCTCATGGTTCCCGCAGAACATCCGAAAAGCTCCGATCTCAGGGGCATGATGTGGGGCGGTATCGTGCCCACAGCCTGATGAAGAAAGCTGGCGTATTTGTAAAGCGCCGCAAGAAGTTCACAATAACGACGGAGAGCAAGCATAACTTTCCCGTAGCTCCAAATCTTCTGAATCGTAATTTTCAGGTGGATCGCCCCGATGCCGTTTGATGCAGCGACATCAGCTATCTGTGTACCATTGAAGGATGGCTGTATCTGACGGTGATAATCGATCTTTATTCGAGAAAGGTTGTAGGTTGGTCGATGAGCAGCAGAATGAAGGCATCGCTTGCTACGGAAGTTCTTTCGATGGCTTATAAGCGACGAAAAACGGGAAAGGAATTGATTCATCACTCTGATCGCGGAAGCCAATATGCCGGCGGTGATTACCGGAAGCCCTTGAGTATCTGGGGCATGATCTGCAGTATGAGTCGAAAGGGCGATTGCTGGGATAATGCTGTTGCGGAGAGTTTCTTTCACAGTTTGAAAACCGAATGGACTGCCGATAAAATTTATCGTACCAGGAGCGATGCAAGAGGTGATGTGATCCAGTACATCGAGATGTTTTATAACAGCAATCGTCTTCATTCGTATTTGGGATATAAAAATCCGAATGATTTTGAAAAGAATTCTATATTAGCAAAAGCAGCTTAACGGAGTGTCCGTTTTTACTTGACCAGATCAAGTTTTATTGTTCAATGACCCTTTTTCTTGGAATTTTAGATAGTTGGCTGAACGTCCTTAAAATACATGATTTTCTGCCTCAAAATACAGGAATCACCCAATTCATTATTTATTTTTTAGGGGATATTTTATCAACATAGTTATTCCTTATCCTTCAAAAAGCAAAAAGATTCATTAATATAAATGGCAACATTAAACCAGCAAGTGCAACGTAAGAGGAAAAGACCTCTGCTGGGGTTTTAAAGTTTAAACATTTTCTTGGTTTATTATTCAAAAGGTTTTCGATTGTTTTCAGCTCAGAAGGGCTGATTATAGCAAAGTCGGTTCTTTTTGGCAAAAAGAAAGCCCATTAGATGGTCAATATTTAGTTTTTTCCAAAATAAGGGCTAGTAATAGAGGCGCTACATAATTTCTAAGTCTGAAGTCTCAGAAAAACATTATCTAAGAAAGGAGAAATTTTATGAAATGTTGTATCAGGATTGCACTTGTTCTTTTCATGTCTCTAACCCTCATCAGCTACTTCGCATTCCCTGAAAACTCACAAGCAGAACACTCGGGTGGCGGAACAGGTGGTCATCATCAGGGCGGAACAGGTGGTCATCATCAGGGCGGAACAGGTGGTCATCATCAGGGTGGAACAGGCGGCCATCATCAGGGCGGAACAGGTGGTCATCATCAGGGCGGAACAGGCGGCCATCATCAGGGCGGAACAGGTGGCCATGGATACGGTCATCATGGCGGAACAGGTGGCCATGGATACGGTCATCATGGCGGAACAGGTGGCCATGGATACGGTCA
>Ga0182021_10006599_pt1 | contig 13785 bp, 15 predicted proteins | sample 612E3MmetaG_FD_120493 | JGI IMG/M metagenome (GOLD analysis project Ga0182021, IMG submission 120493) | Permafrost microbial communities from Stordalen Mire, Sweden - 612E3M metaG (Illumina Assembly) | ecosystem: Environmental > Terrestrial > Soil > Wetlands > Permafrost | place: Sweden...
AGATCTCCTAAATATCCTAATATATGCCTTAATGATTCTATTATGTCATTATAGGCATCTGATCTATTATAATGGGTGAAAAATGCAGGGTATATTTTGCATTCTTTTTTTAAATGGTCTATACTGCATTTATGGCTCCAGAACTTCTCGTTACCTAAGTGCATTTGAACTATTTCTGGAATTAATTTTATTAGTTCTCGACACTCAAATCTTAAATCACGTATTCCCTCTTTATCATGTTTTTTTGTAATATCTGGATTTGAAAGGACATATTCTTTGATTGTATCAGTATAAAAATTAGTTACAAACATTTCTGTCTCGTTTAAGAAGTTATTTAAAACTGGTACCATTTTTTCACGAGTTTTATCAACACTAACTGTCAGATCTTCAATTTTTTCGTCGTATTCCGAAGTATCCATTTCAGTCACCATTAAACATATTGAATAAAAATTTATTATCTCTCTAATTAACACTATTGATTATACAAGTCTTATAATAATAGATTTTATTGTACTCGGTAAGATTCTATAATAATCAAACCTTTATTTATGATGATTTGAGCGAAATTTATATAAGATAATACATCTATTAGTTATTTAACCAGTTTGGATAATGATTTTCATTTTTTAAAGGCTAAAAATCGATAAATAACTATAATTAAATTATACAAAAACCAATTATAAAATATGACAAAATTTGGAAAGGAGGAATCTTATTTATGAATCCATTAGGAAATAAAGAATATGATTTAGAATTAGAAAAAGCAAAAGGGGAGTATCTAATCGCTGCTGATTTTTTTAAAGGATATTTCAAGTTTATTTACGAAAATGCAGGCATGGAATGGACTGAAAAAGATAATGCTGCAATTGAAAATGTGATGCATGCAATAAAAAATTTAGCATACTGGGAATCTGTGAAAGCAACCCGTATCATGATGAAATGAGAAAGAATAAATATTATTATTAAATTTTGTAATCAGTTGAAATCGCTCCCCACTCATTGATAAATGTCGTTTTCAATAAGAATATCTAGATTAAAAATTAATTATTATTGGTGATGTAATGAAAGCTGTTAAATTACAAATTATTGAATCCCAAAACAGTGTATATTTTGAAAAAAAGGTAAGGATGGAATTAAATCAATTGAGATAAACGAGGATAATTCCATAATAAAAGTTGAATATAATGATCCTGAATGGGATTATCTGATTATACCATTTAATAAATTGAAGTCCTTCAAATTTAAACAGGAAATAGAATTCATTTACTAATACCAATTATTTAAGGTAATAGAGTTAAATTGATCCATTATGACCTTTCCTTATATTTTAACTCCTGAAAAGTAATATTAAATTTAGTTCCATGGCTCCTGTCCAGTTCTAATTCACCATCAATCTGTTCTGTTAAACTATTAACCAGTTTTAAACCCAAAGAATCTGTTTTATTGAAGTCAATACCCTCTGGAAGGCCTATTCCATTATCACTGATGGTTAAATAAAATTTTTCTCCTATATATTTAAGGAATACATACACTTCTCCTTCCCTTCCTCCGGGGAAAGCATATTTTAGGCTGTTTGAGATAATTTCACTTATAATCAGTCCACATGGAACTGCTGTCTCAATATTTAAGTTTATTTCTTCTACTTCTATTACTGGTTTAATTTGATTTTTTGGAATTGCATATGAATAGAATAAATCTTTGACTAAACTGTTGATGTAATCGAAGATGTTGATATGGTTTAAATCATGTGATTGGTACAGTTTTTCATGGATCATGGCCATGGATTTAACCCGGTTTTGGCTCTCTTTTAGAAGGTTAACAGTTTCTTTATCATCCACGTACCTAGTTTGAAGGTTTAGTAAACTGGAAATAATTTGCATATTATTTTTTACACGGTGATGTACCTCTCTGATGAGAACCTCTTTTTCTTCGAGTGATTTTTTTATCTGTTCATTAGCTTTTTGGCGTTCAGTTAGATCACGGATTATGGATGTGAAGTAGGTTTTCCCGTCTGACTCCCAGGCAGAAAGTGACATTTCAAATGGAAATTCATTTTTGTCTTTCTTTAATCCGGTGGTGGTTACTGTTTTACCCATAAGCCTATGCTGACCACTTTTTTTGAACTTTTGTAGTTCATTTAGATAATCTTTTTTGAATCTTTCAGGCATAAGGAGGGTTAGAGGCTTCCCTGATAGTTCATCTTTTGTGTATCCAAAAATTTTTGATAAACTGTTGTTAAAGAAGATGATATTCCCTTTTGAATTCGTTGTAACTATAGCGTCTACTGCTGACTCAGCAACTGCACGGAAACGTTGTTCACTTCTTTTAAGTGCGGATTTAGCCATCTTAGGTTTGGTAATGTCACGAATAGACTCTACAGCCCCGTTAATATTACCTTCACTGTCATATAATGGTCCTGCTTTTACCCATAGAATAAAATTTTTATTATTTAATTTTACATCAGCCTCGGCCACAATAGCCATGTTATCCCTTTTAACATAACGATAAAAATTTTCTATTTTTCTATTACTTTTTAATACTAAGTCGATTAATATTGGTCTCCGTGTCCCATAAAAAGGTAAGGCATATTCATAATTCCCCTTTCCAATGATATCATCTGCTTTAAATCCTGTCATTTCTTCAATGGCCTGATTCCAAGCAATTACTTTCCCATCAACATCTATGGCCATGGTTGCATCGGGTAAAAAATCTATAAAATTAGATAAACGTTGCTGAGATTCAATTAACGCCTTTTCAGCACTTTTAAGTTCGGTGATATCCCTTGCAGCAGCAAAAACTCCAATTGTCTTACCCTTTTGATCTTTATAAATTGAGGCGTTGTACAGAACAGGAGTTATATGTCCGTTTTTGTGCTGAATTTCAAGTGGATAATCTTTTACAAATCCTTCTCTGAATACTGTTTCGTATCCTACCTTGGCCTTATCTGGATGAATAAAATAGTCTGAAAAGTCTGTTCCAATTAGCTGATCACGGGAATAACCGGTTACTAGTTCAACAGCTTTATTTACATCCTTTAACTTACCATCAAGACCAATAGTAACCAGTGGATCTATACTTACCTCGATTAACTCACGGTTGTACTGATAGTAAGATTTAAATTGTTTTTTAGATTTTAATATTTCATTTGCTCTCTCTTGAACCTGTAATTCAACATCATCTGATGTATTGGTTAAATTTGTTTCGGATTTTTTTTCGGATTTAAAATTTTTTATTTTCTCATCCTTTTCACTCATCAACTCATCCCAAATTGAAAAAAACAATATTATACTTATCAAAATATTTATTTAATTTATTTCTTATATTATATAAATCACCACTATATAGGATGATTTTCACGGGTTAAATGAGAATTTTGATTTAATATAGTACTATTACATTTATTATGAACTTTTAAACTTGGAAAAGGATTGAGCCAATTTTGTTAGGATAATACAAAACATTAGGTCAAAAAAAATCAGAAACTAAAATATTGTTTATAATGTTATTTAGCTTTTCTTACTAAAAAAAAGGGTGAAATACACCAAAGAACTCCATTCAGGACTTATGAATGTTAAACCAATTGCTATTAAGGCTATTAAAGGAAGTGCTAGATTTATATTTTTCCCGGAATTTTAAAAGCTCGGGGTATGAGGCCTATATCTTAAATATTACTATGATTTGAATTTTTATGATATATGTGAGAAAACTATAAATGATATAAAATTTAACTATGAAACAGTGTTATGTTATGCACATTTCAAAAGTTAATAAGGAAAAAAATTTGCGGGTGTAAGTTATGGAATCTGATTTAATATCAAAAAAAGAGCTGTTAGAGTTGACAGGAATATCCTATGGTCAACTGTACCGCTGGAAAAGGAAACATCTCATACCTGAAGATTGGTTTATTCGAAAATCCACATTCACAGGCCAGGAAACCTTTTTCCCGAAGGAAAGAATACTCGATAGAATTGAAAAGATCAAAAACATGAAAGGAGATATAACACTAGATGATCTCGCTCAGATGTTATCTCCAAACCTGATGGAACTATTGTTAACAAGAGAAAAATTAATCGAACATAAAATAATTTCAAAGACAACCATTGATTTTTATACCAGTGAAAAGGGCGAAGTACATGAATTTCCCTTCGAGAAAATATTGTATCTAGATGTGTTGGATAAAATGTTTGAATCAGGAAAAATGAATTTTGAAGAAGGTAAAATAGTATTAAATCTATTAGAAGAAAAATATCCTAAATACAAAGGGAAGAATTGTGAATTATTATTCTTACGTAAGTTAGGGGTTTCTACTTGTTGTTTGATATCAAAACCAGGAGAAATTTATTTTGAAAATGGTATAAAAACCATTGAAAGTCTAAATATGTCAGATCTGATAGAAGAATTAAAAATTAAAATAGCTTAAATGGAGGGATCTTGATGGATAATCATAATCGTGTAGACCTAAAAATTTATGGACAGGGAAGCTCATCAGGTGGTAAATACAAAACCGTAAGCATAATGGGAGAAGGAGAAGTGGATGGAGACATAAATTGTGCCAATATAAAAATTTATGGAGAAGGAAAATTGGTTGGCAATTTAAAAACAGAAAAAACCGTAAATATAAAGGGCCATACCATCATCAAAGGTAATTTAGAAGCAGAAAAGATCAAGCTTCAAGGAGAAATTGATGTCGATGGTGAGGTATTGGTAGATGAAGCTACACTCACAGGCACCATCAGTACCAATGGAGATTGTAATGCTGAAATTTTTACATTGGAAGGCGGGTTTACAATTAAGGGCCTATTAAATGCTGACATACTAAAAATAAATCTATACTGGCCATGTACGGTACAAGAAATTGGAGGATCAAAAATAACAATTAAAAGAGATGGAAAATTAAGCTTTTTAGGCCTCAAAAATATGATCATGCCTGGTGGACACAACGAACTTAAAGTAGATATTATTGAAGGAGATGATGTTTATCTTGAAAATACTATTGCGAAGATTGTACGAGGAGATAACATTAACTTAGGACCAGGTTGTAAAATTGAATTGGTAGAATACAAAAACAATTTCAAACAGGATAAAGCAGCCGAAGTAGGAACTAAACAAACCATATAAATATCTTAACCGAGAATTATGGGCTTAAGAATAAAATAGGGGGATCTTTTATGACAGAAAATACAGAATCAAACACAACAAAGAGTTACAAGGGAATGGCAATGGAAGGTCCTATAGCCAGATGGTATGCTAAAAATACCAAGGGTAACATTGAACAATACAAAAACTGGGCAAAAATCATAGATGAAAATGTAGAAGAAAGAAGTAATGTACTTGAAGTTGCCCCCGGGCCAGGATACTTGTCCATAGAGCTTGCAAAACTTGGTGATTACAATGTTACCGGGTTAGATATCAGTAAAACATTTGTTGAAATAGCACAGGACAATGCATACCAAGCGGGTGTAAATGTTAAATTCAGACATGGAGATGCCTCAAATATGCCCTTTGATACTGAAACTTTCGATTTTATAATATGTACAGCAGCATTTAAAAATTTTACCAAACCAATTATGGCATTGAATGAAATGTACAGAGTTTTAAAGCCTAATGGGAAAGTATTAATCATAGATTTGAGAAAAGATGCTTCCAGAGATTCAATTAAGGATCATGTAGAAGATATGGGATTGAATTGGATCAACACTATCTTTACGAAGTTGTCCTTCAGGTTCATGCTATTGAGAAATGCTTACACTGTAGATGAGATCAAAGATCTTGTATCCCACACTGATTTTATAAAATATGAGATACCGCAAAATCCTATGGGATTTGAATTATGGCTTAAAAAATAAACATGCCTATCCGGTGACTGATATTTGTTGCGGACGAAATACCCACAGAGCTGAAAACCATAGTTGAGTTTTTAAATGTTCAGATGGACCCGGCAGAAGTCTTTTGTGTAGAGGTTAAACAGTACGTAGGACAATGACTTAAAACACTCGTTCCAAGACTTGTGGGTCAAGCAGCTGAAGCTCAGATGAGAAAGTTTGTTTCTAATCAAAAATTGGATGAAACAACTTTCTTTGAACATTTAGATGAAGATGAAGCAGTCTTTTACAGAAAAATTTTAGACTATGCTCAAGATAATCAATTATTGATTAAATGGGGATCAAAGAGCTTTTCACTGAATGTTGTTAATGATGGAAATAATATGAACATACTTAGAGGTTTCTGCAACCTTAGTGCATATGGCCAGACACTCTTTGTAACGGTGGGTAGTATTAAAAGTAAAGTTCATAACGGAGAGTTAATTGTAAATGAATACTCCATCTTAAAAGATTTTGCAACAAAAATATCTGATGGATACGGGTTTAATATTAAAGAAATGGATGATGAACAAACCGATAGATTATATGAAGTTCTATCTCGGGTAATAGAAAGTATAGAATCAGACGTATGAATGAGAAATTAAAACTATTTAATCATTTAACTCAAATTGTTATCGGGATCATTAATGGGTGGACAGAATCATTAGCTAAATAAAAAAAATTATCTAAAATATACTAATTTTTTCGTAGGAGAAGGACAGGGATATGATTTCTCTTTTTTTATTAATAACTGTGGAGCAATTTGATAAAATCTGTAGGTGAGATTCCCTGCCCTTGTTTATTAATATTGTGTGGTGATACTATATAAATAAGACCCATTCCATTACTGATTCTATTTAAGATTAACTATTATTTTTGATTTGTTACATTGCAGATACATGTTTGTCCACATGGTTCTGCAAGGGTCTAGCAAATAATTTCAGTATTATTAAGGAAATATTCATATTTATGAGTAAGATGACTATTTTTATTTAATTTAAACATAACTATTAAGATGTAAATTTTAAGGCTAAAAAATTAAATGCCCTTAGAACAAAATATAAATCGTAAAAGTGTTTTAATCAACTTTTTAAGGAGATGATCGGAAATGACGTTTGTTATGGTTTTACATCATGTCGAGGATTATGGCCGATGGAAACTTGTATTCGATGAAGATGGTGAAGTACGAAAGGATAAAGGTTCTAAGGGTGCTTCAATATATAAGAATAATGATGATCCCAATCATCTTGTTGTGATAACTGAATTGGAAAATATTGAAAAAGCTAAAAACTTTGCTGAATCAAAAGATTTGAAAAATACCATGGTAAAAGCGGGTGTTATTGGCAGACCAGCAGTTTTCTACCTAGAAGAAATTGAAAGAACGGAATACTGACTGGATATGATCTAAATTACAATATCATCTGAAGCATAACAATCCCATATATTGAATCAGAATAAAATTTAAAGTATACCAATGTAAAGTTAAAACCAATAATGAAAACTAAAGGATAAAACAAATCTCACTCGGTTGAGGAGGGAATAGATGATTATTGTTACGGCCATGATGAATGTAAAACCTGGAAAAAAAGATGCTTTTATATTAGATGCTAAAGAGTTAGTTGTGACCACCAGACAGGAAAAGGGTTGTATTAGCTATGATCTGTTAGCTAGTACGGAAGATGAAGATCTTTTAGTCATGCTTGAAAAATGGGAAAATATTGAGTCTTTAAACGCTCATATGGAAACTGATCACTTTAAAAAATTTGGTGGAACTATTGAACGTTTTTTAACAAAAGAAATAGAAATTAAATCTTATTCAGTTGATTCACTATGAATCCTAATGAAGATTGAATTGATTTTTGTTCAATTCATATCAAATTATAATATTTTTGATAATTTCTTCAAGCTTCAAATGCCTCTTAATGGATGTTTTTAATAGATTAAATACAATTTATTTGTTACAATGAAACATTAATGTAAATTAAGGAGATGGAAACATGGATGAGATGGAGAGGCAGAGATGTTACAAAGTATTGGAAAAGTTGACACCAGAAGAATTGAATGATGCAAAGACAATAGTTTAGAAATCAATTGAAATTGGGGATTTATTATCAGAGATTACAATAATGTTGTTAAAAAAATGGATAAGACGAAAAAGTGCTTGTAATGGCAACTGCTTATGCACTGAAATTAATGATAATGGTGGTTGAAGATCGTGGAGGGTTAGGTGATGAAACGCCTAAAAGCCTTGTAGAAAATACTTTAGTTCCTTTCATTATAGGAGAATGAATATTAATTTAAATATGAATAATTTGTATGAATTTAACAAATAATATAAAGATAATTTCATTGGAAAAGAGGATTGTATTTATGGTAGATTTGTTATTATATTTTGCTTACGGATCTAATATGTATAGAAAACGCTTATCTGATCGTATAGGTTTTATAGATAAATGGGATAATGGTACGGTTTTAAAGAAACAATTATCTTTCAATAAACTCGGTCAAGATGGTTCCGGTAAGGCAAATTTAATAGATCAAGAAGATGAAAAGGCCTATGGGGTAATATACCAGGTTAATGAATCTGATCTGATTAAACTAGATAGATTTGAAGTTGGATATGAACGTAAAACATTAGAAGTTCAATCAGACAATAATGGATATTTGAAGGCCATATTATATTTAGCTAACAATCTTCAAGATTTTATAAGTCCTAATAAAGAGTATATGAATCACATACTTCGGGGTGCTGAAGAGAATGGCCTGAAGCAAAATTACATTGATTATCTCAAGAGCATCCCAACAATAGATTAAAAAAATATGATTCGGTTAACTGTTTCATAAACAGTTTTTCATGAACAAACAAAAAATAAAAGTTTAGATTGTACTTGATAATTATCTTAATTCATCAAATGGAATTTTTCGGATTATTTCTTCTTTATTTTACCCGGGTTTGGGAACTGTATTATTAAGGATTATCTGGCCTATTAGCAGTTTTAAGGAAATAAATGCTAATTTACTATTTGTTTAACAAATTTGGGTTTAAATTTTAATTTTCAAAGCTCTTTTCTTCTTCCAGCTAAGGGCATAAAAAAGAATTATTAAAAAGACTATGACTAACCAGGGGGATATAAAAACGTAGCTACTATTTTTAGTTACATATCCTATTACAGCTAGTAATAAAATTATAATTGTCTCGATTTATATAGAATTCGTATTGCTTTCAAACTGGATACTCCTTAATAAAATTCCATAACAAGAAAAGTTTTTAAAATTGGTAATTTCAGAGAAATTTGAACAATCTATTAGATATACTAATATAAAATAGAATAAATCTTTTTCTATTTTTCATCTTTATATTAGATTTTTTTTTATTGGCTAAAAAACCATTTAATTTAAAAAAAATTCATTTCTTTAAAAAAAAGAAAAGGGATGTTTAAAATAATTTTTAGATTCAAACTAGTTTCAGATAAAAAAGCAAGTAAGAGTATGTTGAGCAGATTCCAAATAAAATCTTTTCACCATCAAATATTAGAGAGTAATCACTTATGATGCTAATTGTGGGGTCCATGATCAAATGTCAGCATTTTTATCTAAAAGTCACTATAAAATTTTGATATGAACCTTTCTAAACAATTAGCTTTATTTAGTTTTTATGAATGCTTCTAAAGTTGTTTGTACTTCAAAATCCAATAATCCATCACTATCACAGTCTAATGACTTAATCTGCGGATCTAAAAACTTTATAGCATGAAGTGTGTATTCAGCTGATTCTTGTTCATTATTTTTTTTATACGCATTGAACGATTCCATTCTTATCACCTAATAATAAGGTGATCTTTATAATATGTTACGATAATCCTAGAGAGAGCATTTGAAAAGTAATAAACAAATTTTTTTTATTACTAAATGTATGAATAAAAAATTTTCCAAAAATGAAAAAAGCTATTATGGAGATGTCTATTTTTATTAGATTTTTTTTTTAAATGGATATTTAGGGATAATGAAAAATAAATATTTATAACAATTATTGAATATTTTTCTCTAGATTTATTTCTATACACCTAAATTATCTTCAGGATGTACATGAATACTTATTCCGTTAATAAATTGAATTGATTCTAAAACCATTTTTTCAACTTGATTTGTAATTTGATAAGCATCTTCTACAGGCATTTTTTTATCAAGATAAATATCCATTTCTGCATAATAATATGGCCCTACAGGGTTTATTTTAATATTATCTACAGATTTAACCTCTTTTATGTACAATACTACTTTACTTATCCTATCTTCCAGATTTGGAGGGACTTTCCCCATGATGCTATTGAAATTTTCTATACCCATTTCCAGTGCTGTTTTCACGATTAAAAAGCCGATAATAACTGCTAAAATAGGGTCTAATATAGGATAGCCCAACTGTGAACCTACCACTCCACCAGCAACCGCAGCACATGCTAATACATCCATCCGTTTTTGATTACCCGTAGCGGTTAATACATGGCTATTTATTTTTTTACCTGTTTTTAGAAGATACCCACTCATATATAGATTTATAACTAATGCTACAAGTGCCATAACTGCTGCAATCCACCCTGGTGGTGCTAATGTATTTAACATTATAAATTTTGTGTAGGCTTCAAAAAATATTTGATAGGCAACATAAAGCAATATCAAAGCAATAAATAACCCAACGATTGGTTCGATCCGCCCATGTCCGTAGGGATGATCTTTATCAGCAGGTTTTAAACCTATGCGAAATGCTATTAATCCGATTAAACTACTTATGATATCTGCAAAATTATCGGCAGCCTCAGCTACAAGTGCTGTACTGCCTGCTGCCAGTCCAATTACTGCATTCAGGATTGTTAAAATAACATTCCCTGCAATCCCTATTTTGGCTGCTCTGTTCCCTTCGTCCTTCCTATTACTATGATCCATTATTCATTAATATTCCATTGGACTTTAATTAACATTGTCATTTTTACAACAAGTCTTTTACCTCAATTAATCACTTATTGCTTTCATAATAACAATGGATTATTTACATAGACATATTCATTGACTGATTCTGAGAATATTATATAATTTATTAGTTATGTATTATAACTGATAACGTATGAACTGTTTAATATCGAAATGTTTATAAATGAATAGTTATATAATATAACTATAGGTAGATCAGGTAGAATTAATAAAAAATATTTTAACCCATAAAAAAATAGGTGATAAAATGTGTGAAGAAGATAAAGAAGGACATAAAGAATTTGGAGATAAAATGCATGGTGAAAAATGGGGCCCACATGGAGAGAAATGGGGACATGCACATCCTGAAATGAAGAAAATGATGATGAAGAAGATCTTCATGAAAAAAATAATGGAACACTTGTCTGAAGAGGATAAGAAGAAACTTCTAGTTAAAAAATTAGAAATAAAGATATCTACAGCAGAACAGAAAGTTGAACTGATGAAAGAAAAAAAGAAACTTATAGCTGTAAAGATGGATATAAAAACATCCGAAGCAGAACAAAAGATTGAACTACTTAAAACAGTTCGAGATATGCTAAAATAATAAATTTAGCAATCTTTATAAGATAGACCCTATCAGAACTAATAAATTGCTATAAATTTATTAGTCCTTTAAACTCTTTTTTTAGTTGATATATTCAATCTTATCAATCTGGAAAATAATTTTGATGTGATCTATTCAAAAGACATATAAACAGTTTTGACAAAAATTCAATATTATACAACTATTACTAATCTAAATGTTACTAAAATTAAATTATATTTTTTTCATAAGTTATTATACATGAATATCTTAATATAGTTATAATAATATCTTTAATTGGTGAATCAATATGGACGAGGAAAACTTGAACAAAATGGTGGATGATTTGTATCTGTTTTTTCCATTATTTAGAAAAAAACTTTTCAAACATAAAAAAAATTTAAAACAAAAGCAAATGCCCCATTCCTACTACCATATATTAAAAGTCCTGAACAAACATGGCGAACTACCTATGTCTGAAATCGGAAGGAGAATTTACATATCAAAATCAAATATGACCTCATTAATTGATAAACTTGTCACTGATGGATTAGCAGAACGATTACCTGATAAAAATGACCGAAGAATAATCAATATAGCCCCTACCAATAAAGGTAAGGATCTGTTAAAGAATTGGAGAAAACATTCGAATACCGAAATAAAAATCAACCTGTCCACTCTATCAGATGAAGATCTAGAAAAATTTAGGGACTCAATTAATAACATCAAAGATATTCTCGAAAAAATAGGGGATAATTAATAAAAGACATCCTTTTGATGATTTTACATTATTATTCTGGAATAAGGCTTGATAAAGAAAGTAATAAAAAAAATTCAGAAATAAGGTCTTTTGTTTGACTCAATAATTCATTTTCTCATTAAACCTATCAGATATAATGTAGGATTTAATTTATTTTTAATTAAGATTTTTCAGGTACTAAAAAGAAATTTTTCAATACATCTATTTCATCCCTTTTGGAGAGATAATATAGGTTTAACATGGATATTAGTCTAAATACTAACTCTTCACGATGTTTAATTTCTTTGGGAGTTAATCCCTCTAAGCATATTAAATCACAGATTAGAATTTTTATAGTTTTAATATTATATTCATTCTAAAATAATTGATTATCTAATAGATCTGTTGTTTTATCACCAAGAAAATTATCTATTCTCTTGAATGTTTCAGGAACATCCACACTATATTTATTATATATATTTGGATTCATTAAATCCCTCCCTTATGGAGAAATACATTTATTTTATAAATATCATAAATAATTTAATTATTCGCTATTAATAAAAATGGATTTATTTTTTACCTTAATAAAATGTTTTATTATTAATATATTTATTATATTAAATAGATAATAATGATAAATATTGTTTTATGCCGACTAAAATAGACCTATTTTGTGATATGGTTCACAAAATTTCCTATTTTTGTTAAATATATCAGTAATCCTGACCAAATTAATGAATAATGGATAAAATGATGAAACTCATTGATACAAAAAATAAACAAGATCAATAAAACTACTCATATATCGCTAAAATTTGAAGATACCTGTCTTAGTAAAGATCAATATAAGTTTTTAAAAGAACGATTAAAAATGTTTGAATTTTATATAAATAGTGAATACTCTTTAGAATATCAAACACAATACAATGAATCTTCAGAACTATTATTAATAGGTATCACTATTATTAATAGGTATCACTATTATAATCCCGGATCATCTCATACCAAAAGATCCTGAGAAATCAACTGAAACAATTATGACCCAATAATAATATTTCAAAAATTCTACGAAGCACAAAACACAATATTCAAGAAAAAGCATAGAAATATCTAAGTTTTTAGCTTATTGGATGGAAACTAATCTTTTCATAATTTAAAACAAAGTTTATACATTTCTTTGAAAAGTTCTATCTTCTTTTTTTTAATGAATTATTTTTATAATCGAATATAAATTAAGTATTAAAATGCATAATATCTAATTTGGTACAATATTTGGATAAAAAAATTAAGATTAAATATTATTTTTATACAAATAGATAAAGTTAATATAACAAATTAAAAGGGATAATTTATGACAGAAGACGCAGCTAAAACAAGCGCAGATCCAATATCTATAGTTGCCATGGAACAATCTTTTCCAAAGGATCAACGTATTGTTGATGATGATCTAGCACTTCAAATGTTACCATTAAGTGTAAGGATAGTTACCAGGGTATCGGAAATTGGATTTGTTAGAGACTGGTTAATCAATTACACCGAAAAAATCACTCCCGGTATTTGGGGAGGTATACTATGCAGAAAAAGGTATATAAATGATAGGTTGAATGATATGAGCGATCAAATTGATGGAG
>Ga0182021_10006600_pt1 | contig 13784 bp, 9 predicted proteins | sample 612E3MmetaG_FD_120493 | JGI IMG/M metagenome (GOLD analysis project Ga0182021, IMG submission 120493) | Permafrost microbial communities from Stordalen Mire, Sweden - 612E3M metaG (Illumina Assembly) | ecosystem: Environmental > Terrestrial > Soil > Wetlands > Permafrost | place: Sweden...
GCTTGGCCGACAGGTCCGTTCAGCGACTCGCGGAACTCACACCCACGGCTTGGGCGGCGGCGCGGCGATAGTCCAAGCTGCCGCCCCTGTCAACCCTGTAGTTCCTCTGACGCATACGTTCTATGGGTGCTACGTGGTTTTGGCATTCAAGTCGGGAAGCCTCGCGAGTTGGGCGAGTCTGTAACTGTACTGGAACGGCTTCGCGGCGTCGGTCGGTGGTTTATCACTCCGGAGAATATGTTAGCGTTCTCCACAGTCCTTGTTGCGCTGGCAGTCTCCTATTATTCTCTCTTTTCACTCCCAGCTTCAAACCGCGAACGGCTACAGTTTGAAAAGGATAGCGCTGCTGCTGCGAAGGCCGAGCGCGACAATAAAGAAGCGGCTGCATCGCAGGCGGCACAAGAGCGGGAAGGGTCCTTCCAATTGTGCTCCGCCGCCGCGGACATGGCGTATTCGTCGTACGTGCAGCTAAACGGTAAGGAGATTCCCGGCAAGCCCGGCACGTACAGAGCATCTTCGTTCGTTTGGAGTGAGGCTGAAAAGCGAAAGGCCGACGCTCTCGCTGAATGTCACCGCCAATATGACCTCAAGTGATGGACATCGTAGGGAACAGGGTCAACCCGCCAAAGAACACTCCGAAAGAGCCTTAACGTCCTCAGCGTCTAACGCACGACCAGTATTTTGCTTGCTGAGAATCAGATGCGGCTTCGACAGTACGTGAACAGTGATGCAGCCCACAGTTGCCGGAACGGCATCAGCCCACGCGTCCATAAACGGGACTGCGTTGATGGCGGTCAAATACTCCACGGGATAAAAACACACCGACCCCTTGGCCCGCCGATCTTCCGACAGCTTTTCAGCTACATCAGGTTCTGTGAACTCTGTCCCCAAACTCTTCAAAGCTTCCAAAAGCCTGTTCCCGTTTTGCGGAGAGGTCTCGATCAGCAAGTCCAAATCCTCCGTTGGGCGGTTGTGTCCGTGGAATTGAACGGCTCGCCCCCCAATGATCACAAACCGAACCCCGGCACCTATAAACGCACGAAGCACGTGCAGTTCGTCTGCGCTAAGCCACTTGTTTAACATCCTGACAATGCCCGGTAAAGCGTCGAGCAGCCCAGGCTCCAAAAACGCGGCCACATCTTCAACCCGCTCGCCCTTTGTGAGACACGCGAAGGCCGCCACCCGGCCCCACATCCCTCACCGCCGTTTTTGTCTTGCCGCGATCAACTCCTCGATGTTGACCAGCTCCGTCGGGTAGTCGCCGGTGTAGCAGGCGTAGCAGTATTCATGCTTGTCGTCGGCTACGGCCTTCCGCAGCGAGCCCAGCGACAGATAGCCCAAGGAATCGGCTTCCACGAAACGGCGGATCTCTTCCACGTTGTGGTCGGAGCCGATCAGCTCGCTGCGCGTGGGGGTGTCCACGCCATAGAAACACGGCGACACGGTGGGCGGGCAGGAGATACGTAAGTGCACTTCGCGCGCGCCGGCCTGGCGCACCATGCGAACAATCTTTCGGCTGGTGGTGCCCCGCACGATGGAATCGTCCACCAGCACCACACGCTGGCCTTGCAGCAGGTGGCGCACGGGATTGAGCTTCAGCTTGACTCCGAAATCGCGGATGGCTTGGGAAGGCTCGATGAACGTGCGGCCCACGTAGTGGTTGCGGATGAGCGCCTGGCGGTAGGGAAGGCCCGACTCGGCCGAGTAGCCGATGGCGGCGGCCACCCCGGAATCCGGGACCGGAACCACCAGGTCGGCGTCGGCGGGACACTCGCGCGCCAGCATACGGCCCAGGTTTTCACGCGATTCCTCTACGGAGCGGCCGAATACTACGGAATCGGGGCGCGAGAAATACACCTGCTCGAAAACGCACTGCGCGCGCGGCTGCTCGGGGGTGTAACGCTCGCGGGTGATGCCTTCCGGACCGACGATGATCATCTCGCCCGGCTCCACCTCGTTCAGATAAACCGCCCCGATCAGGTCGAAGGCGCACGTTTCCGAGGCGAAGGCGTAGACCTTGCGGCCGCCGGAAATTTCCATCTCACCCACTGCCAGCGGGCGGAAACCATGCGGATCCCGAGCCACGATGACGCGGTCCTGCGCCAGAAATACCAGCGAAAACGCGCCCTCTAGTTGCAGCAGCGCGTCGCGCAGAGCGCCCGCCAGGGTCCGCTCGGAGGAGTGCGCCAGCAGGTGCAGGATGACTTCCGTGTCGCTGGAGGCCTGGAAGATGGCGCCGCGGCGTTCCAGGTCGGCGCGCAATTCCGTGGCGTTGGTGATGTTGCCGTTGTGCGCCACGGCCACTCGCCCCTTGTTGCAGGCCACCGAAAACGGCTGGGCGTTGAGCAACACCGTATCGCCGGCGGTGGAATAGCGGGTGTGGCCGATGGCCAGTTTGCCCGGCAGCGTGGTCAGCACCGGGCTGGTGAAAATATCGGCCACGTGCCCCATGGACTTGTGACTGTAGATCTGGGCGCCGTCGGTAGTGCAGATGCCGGCGCTCTCCTGGCCGCGGTGCTGCAGGGCATAGAGGCCCAGATACGCCAGCTTGGCCGCTTCGGGATGGCCGTAGATGGCCACCACGCCGCATTCGTCGTGGAACTTATCGAACATAAGATTCCAGCGCGCCATGGTATGCAGCTTTCAGTGTCGCGATATCCCAGGAACCCAGTGTCACAGCGCGCTGCCGGATTTCCATCCCTTTCTCGATTGTAACGCCGACCACGGGCGCCTCGATGCCATGCTTCCCGGCGATGGCCGCGACCTTCCCGGGGTGCGCAGTCGAAATCAGAATGCGTGAAGGCCCTTCGTGAAAGGCCAGCATTTCGGGACGCAGGTCGCTCGCGATATCGATCTCCGCGCCGATTCCCGCCGCTCCGAACGAGCACTCGGCTAGCGCCACGGCCAGGCCGCCATCGGCCAAATCGTGCGCCGATTCGGCCAGGCCCGCCGCCACAATTTCGCGGATGGCCGACTGCACGCGCTTTTCCCGCTCCAGGTCGAGCGCGGGGGGCATGCCCCAGAGCTGCTTCAGAATCTCCTTGGCGTACGCCGTGCCGCCAAAGCGCGTCTCTTCGCACCCGCCGATGCCGCCCAGCAACACCACCGCGCGGCCGGCGTTCTTGAACGGAATGGTCACGGGTGCGGCGGTCTTGAGCAGACCGACAATGCCCAGCACGGGCGTGGGGAAGATGCCTTCGCCCAGAGTCTCGTTATACAGGCTGACGTTGCCACCGGTGATGGGGGTGTCGAAGAAGCGGCAGGCATCCGCCATGCCTTCGATGGCTTCCACGAGCTGGGCCATGATCTCAGGCCGCTCGGGATTGCCGAAGTTGAGGCAATTGGTGGCCGCCACCGGCTCGGCACCCACCGTGGACAGGTTGCGGCAGCACTCCGCCACGGCCAGTTGCGCCCCTTCGCGCGGCGAGAGGTAACTGTAGCGGCCGTTGCCATCCAGCGACATCGCCACCGATGCGCCGGTTTCCTTGATGCGGACGATGGCGGCGTCGGTTCGCTCCGGTCCCGCAATGGTGTTGGTGCGGACCTGGTAATCGTACTGCTCCCAGATCCAGCGCTTGGAGCAAGTGTCGGGCGAGGCCAGCAGGGCCGGCAACGCGTCCTGGACGGTGATGGGCAAGGTGGGACAGGCGCTTTCGCCTGTCGGGCCTGGGGGTTGGGAGGCGGAAGCGCCTGCCCCACAGAGCGGCTTGGTATGCGGCCGGTCGTAGAGCGGGGCTTCGTCGGCCAGCTCGCGGGCGGGAATCTCGGCCACCGTCAACCCGTGCTGCTTCACGCGCATTTTGCCATCGCTGGTGACTACGCCGATTTCGACGGCCTCCAGGCCCCACTTGCGGAAGACGCGGTAGACTTCCTCTTCCCTGCCCTTGTCGGCCACCAGAAGCATGCGCTCCTGCGATTCCGAGAGCATGATCTCGTAGGACGTCATGCCCGTCTCGCGCTGGGGCACGCGGTCCAGCTCGATCTCGATGCCCACGCCGCCGCGGCTGCCCATTTCGCACGTCGAACAGGTCAGGCCCGCCGCGCCCATATCCTGAATGCCCACAATGGCGCCGGTCTGCATGGCTTCGAGACACGCCTCCATCAGGAGCTTCTCCATGAAGGGGTCGCCCACCTGCACGTTGGGACGCTTCTGCTTGGATTCCTCGGTGAACTCGGCGCTGGCCATGGAGGCCCCGTGGATGCCGTCGCGGCCGGTGCGCGCGCCCACGTAGATCACCGGGTTGCCGGCGCCGGCGGCCTTGGCGTAGAAGACATCTTCCTTGCGGCACACGCCCAGGGCGAAGACGTTGACCAGCGGGTTGCCGTCGTAGCACGGCTCGAAAATGCACTCGCCGCCCACCGTGGGCACGCCGAAACAATTGCCGTAGTGCGCGATGCCCGCCACCACGCCGCTCAGGATGCGCCGGTTGCGCGGCCCGGTTTGAGGGTCGTCGAGGCGGCCGAAGCGCAGCGAGTCGAGCACGGCGATGGGCCGCGCCCCCATGGTGAATATGTCGCGCAGAATGCCGCCGACCCCCGTGGCCGCGCCTTGGAATGGCTCGATGAAGCTGGGGTGGTTGTGCGATTCGATCTTGAAGGCGATGACGTAACCGCCGCCGATATCGATGATGCCGGCGTTCTCGCCGGGCCCCTGCACCACCAGCTTGCCGGTGGTGGGCAGCTTCTTCAGATGCAGCCGCGAGCTCTTGTAGGAGCAGTGCTCGCTCCACATCACGCTGAAGATGCCGAGCTCGGTGTAGCTGGGTTCGCGGCCCAGAATGTCCACGATCTTGCGGTACTCCTCCGGGCTCAACTGGTGTTGCGCCACCAGTTCGGGGGTAATGGCGATGCTCATACGCGCACCGCCGCGCCCAGCATCGATTGAAAAACCGTCAACCCGTCGCTCGAACCCATAAGCGGCTCGGTGGCGCGCTCGGGATGCGGCATCATCCCCATGACGTTGCGCTCGCGGCTGAGGATGCCGGCGATATCGCGCAGCGATCCGTTGGGGTTGCCGTCGTAGCGGAAGGCGACGCGGTCCTCGGCCTCCAGTTCATCGAGGGTCCGCTCGTCGGCGAAGTAGCAGCCTTCGCCGTGCGCGATGGGAAGGCGCAGCGTCTGCCCCTTCCGCCCGGCCGAAGTGAAGGGCGAGTCCGCGGTTTCCACCGTCAAGCGGACCTCGCGGCAGATGAACTTGAGCCCGCGATTGCGGATCAGCGCGCCGGGAAGCAACCCGGCTTCCACCAGAATCTGGAAGCCGTTGCATACGCCCAGTACCAGCCCGCCATCGGCGGCGAACCGGCGCACGGCCTTCATCACCGGCGAAAACTTGGCGATGGCCCCGCAACGCAGGTAGTCGCCATAAGCGAAGCCGCCGGGCAGGATGACGGCATCGACCGCTCCCAGCGTGGACGAGTCGTGCCAGATGTATTCCACCGGCTGACCGAGGTTGGTTCCGACCGCGTAAAAAGCGTCGTGGTCGCAGTTGCTTCCAGGAAAAACAATGACGCCAAATCTCATGAGTTATGTTTTAGGGGAGGCTTAAGCCTTATTCTAGCAGGGCGCGCGCGGCGCGGGTGACGCGGAGATTCGGCACGGAGATTCGGCGATCAACGGAAGAACAGTACGTCGGTGTAGATGTCCGTGCCGTCCGTCAGGCATGGGCCGCACTGCATCCGGTACGCCGGTTGAATCTTCCGGGCCAGCCGGGAGATGGCCAGCGCGTCGTCGGCGACTTCTTCCGTGGACACCGCGATCCGGGGCCGGTCGCGCCGGATCGCGCCGGAGGCGCCGCGCAGCAGCCGCTCGGTCGCGCCCTTCACATCGGCCTTGATGAAGTCGATTTGCGTCAACCCGAGTTCGGCCGCCACTTTGTCGATGGTGGTCACGGGAATGGCATCGACTTTTTCGGTAGCGTCGTTCCGCTCGACAAAACTGTTGCCGACGCCGCTCTGGCTGTTGGAGAGCAGTGTGAGATTGCCCTCGTAGTCCCAGATGCCTTTGGGGTAGACGACGACCTTACCCGCCGCCACTTCCGCGGCCAGGTTGCGCTTCAGGCACTCCACCGAGGCCGGTGTCGGCTCGATCGCCACCACCAGTTTCGCGCCCCGCGCCAGCGCCTGCCGGGTCCACGTGCCGATATAGGCGCCGACATCCAGTACCACGTCGCCGCGTTTCACACCCCATTCGCCAGTCCCGTAGATGTTCCGCTCTTCCTGTGCCAGCAGGAGCGCCAAAACCTCCTCGCTGCCGTCGGGAATCCAGAATGCGCCGCTGGGCGTGGTCCACAGCGCCAGACCGGCCTCGCGCCGCACCAGCCGGCTGGCTTTGGCGATCTCCCCGGCCACCTCGTACTGCCGCAGTTTGATGCGGCCGTCCGAACTCGCCTTCCAGACCGAGCAGAATGGGCTTCGCAGGTGAACGTTGCGCGCGGCCAGAATCGTGGATGACGGATTCAGCCGGACCAGAACGGCAATTGCCAGCACCGCAATGGCGAGGGAAACGACGAGGATGCGAACGATCTTCATGGGCCGATTCTCCTCTATCGATCCCCGGTCTGTCTCGTTGTCATGAGTTCAGGCTGGCCTGCTAACTAAAGTCGGCGGCCCCCGGAGCCCGGCAGAAAAGAGCCGGCGGCGGGAGGCTGGTTCGCCTCCCGCCGCCGGGAAAGTGCTTCCGCTGTTTCGCCGCGGCCCGTCTACTTCACGGCCATGGTCACACCGGGCTGGCTGGTCAAAGTTCCGATCGATACCGTTACCGGAGCGGTGTCACTCACCGTCGCGGTAGTCGAAATCGTCGCGTTGATCTGGTACAAACCGCCCACGGAATCCGCCACGAATCCGGCATAGACAACCGTCGCGGCCTTGCCGCCGATGCTAACCACCGGAGCGGTGGCCAGGCAGGGCGGGTATACGTTATGGGCAAGCAGCGCGCTCTGGATTACCGCACCGTCGATGGTTTGCCACAGCGGGCTGGGATGGGTTGACCCGACAGTATTGACGGCTGTCATGTAGGAAGCCGTCGTGATGCAGGACTTCGGGTAGGCCGGTGCCGTCGCGGACGACGCATTGAGGCCGGTGCTGGTGGGGGCTCCCAATCCAGTCACGTAGATCATGACGGTGGACCCTCTGGCCGCCTTGGTCGCGGCGGAACTCGCCGAGTTGGCCGAGTAGTCCGGCGGCAGAAGAATGGCGCCCTGGCCCGTGCCGTTGGCGGCGGTTGTGAAGATACCGGGGTCCGCCGTCACCACTGTGGCCTGCAGTGGGTCGCCCTCCGTTGCATTGTAGGTCACCGTGATATGGACATGCGCATTGCCGGCAACCGCGGCGGGAACCACGGCGTTGATCTGCTGCTTCGAAGCAAACAGCAAAGGCGCCGCGACGATCAAAGTGGTGCCGTCGGCCTTGTAGAAGTTGACCACGATGTTGTGGCCACCGGAGGCAACCGAAGTCGGGAAGTTGAAGAAAGTGGAATCCGGCACGCCGGGCACCACGGTAGTCCCGGTCGGCCCGAAATTGTCTCCAAAGATGCTGACCAGCTCGTAGGGCGCGACGTTGGGTACAGCGCCCGGCGACTGCTGCTGGTAGGAGGCGCCGTTGGTCACCGTGTATATGATGGGCGCCGCAGTCACCTTCAGAGTTGCGGTGGCCGCGGTGTCGCCCGGGTTGTTGGAGAAGGTGAGCGCCACCGAGCCCGCATTCTTCAGATACTGCTTCGCGGGAATCGCTATCGTCATGGTGGAGCCGTTGACGACATTCACGAGTAATGCGTCGAGCGGATCGGCGGCCACCGTCACCGCCGTTGTTCCCGAAACAAAACCACTGCCCATGACCGCGACGACATACAGGTCCGTGTCTCCGGCAGTGGTCTGGGGCGGTATGGACGACGGGAATATGGAGGTGACGGCCGCCACGGGCGCGGTAACGGTGATCTCCACGTCGATTGGCGTAAGGGCGGCCGCTCCGGCCGGGGTCACGGTCACGGTTCCGGTTAGCTTGGCACCAAGAGTCGCGGTGTAGGCAATCAGCGGATTAAAGGTGATCACCACCGGCGTGCCCCAACTGTAGGCCACGCCGCTCGTGTGATTGAGCTGAATCCAGCCCGTCGGGGCGGTGGGCGAAGTGATCGCGGCCGCCACCGAGAATCCCAGCGGCTCGTTGTTGGAAACTACGGTGATTGTCTTGGTCGGGAAGGGCGAACCCTGGGTCCAATTGAACTTGAGCGCCCCTCCGCCCGTCACGCTCAGCGTGGGCGTCGGGTCCGACACCACCAACGAGACCGGAACCGACAGTTGGGTCAGGGAGGTAGCACCGACAACGTTCAGTTTGACGGTGGCATAGTAGCTTCCCGCGCCGATCAGGACGGCGCCTTGCGGCGGGCTGAACGTAATCGTTGCGCCAGTCGAATCCGCCGTGCCGCCCATCGCGCTCAAACCGAGCCAGATCGGTACAGTCGTGGCATCGACCGTGAAGACCGTCGACACCGTGGCCTTGACCAATACCGGAACTCCAGCGCCCGCCGTGGCGGGCTTTTGAAAAGTGAGTGCAACCGTTGCGGGAGTGGCTGTCAACGGCGAAACATCCGCTTGCGCCAGGCTGACGCACGCCAGCAAAGCGGCCAGCACTACCAGGATCTTCGTGAATTGAGAGTGGGACATCGAATTGTATCCTTTCGTTAACTCGTGCATCCTGCACGTTTTGTGACCGATCGCTCGGCTAGAAGTTATATCGGCAGTCGGGGGTCGCATTCTAGTCTTTTTGCCTCCCACCGCAGTGAGACGCGAACGGCAACCGCTCTCAAGCGGTCGCGGCTCTGAACGGACAGGGGAGCCGCGATCATCGGGGAGCGGCCGGCACGGGCATGAATACACCACCCGTCGGTGCTTCTATGCTCGCGATCTAAAACCCGCCGTTTATTGAAGATAAAAAGGTCCACAGATGTTGAACTCTACCCTCAAGTGTTCCTATACTCGATAGAGTTACAGTTCGGTGAACCGGGTCAGGCTCGCCCCAGAACCCAGGAGAACTCATGAAGATCGTAAGCAACGTTGGCTCGCTCTTATCGCTCGCAGTGCTGCTCCCCGCCTTGTGTTTGGCGCAGGGATCCGCTCCATCCGACGACGTCGCCAAGCTGCGCGAACAGATTGCGGCCCAGCAGAAACAACTCGACCAACAGCGGCAGGCACTGGATGCCCAGCAGAAGGCGCTCGATTCCCAGCAGAAGCTGCTGGACCGTCTGATGGCCGCGCGGAGCGCGCCCGCAGCCACCCCCGCTCCAGCGCCACCCGCGGCGGCAGCGCCGGCACCACCGGCCGCGCCCGCCGCCGCTGAAGTGGACCCCAAAGGCCGGACCATCTCGCCGCTGGCCTTTCACATCGGCGGCGCCGATTTCACGCCCGGCGGCTTTATGGATATGTCCACGGTGTGGCGCTCCACCAACATCGGTAGCGGCGTGGCAACTTCCTTCGCCGGCGTGCCGATGAGTAACACCGTGGCGGGCAGGATGGCCGAGTTCCGGTCCAGCGCCGAGAACTCGCGCGTGACCCTGACGATTACGGACAACCCGACCAAGGACCTGACGGTCACGGGCTACCTCGAGGGGGACTTCTACGGAAACCAGCCGGCCAACCTGTTCGTGACCAGCAACGCCAACACCTTCCGCATGCGCCATTTCTGGGCCAGCGCGGCCAAAGGAAAATGGGAAGTGCTGGGGGGCAACACCTGGACCCTCCTCACGCCCAACCGCGTGGGCATCACCCCGGTTTCGAGTAATGTCTTCGTCACCCTGGGCGAGGATTCCAACTACATGACGGGTCTCATCTGGGGACGGCCGGGGCAGATCCGGGTAACTTATCGCGCCAACAAGAACTGGACCATCGCCGCCGCGGTTGAGAACCCCGAACAGTTCGTCACCACCGGCGTCACGCTGCCCGCGTTTGCAGCCACTCAGGTGGATAACGGAAGCCTTTCCTCGACGCCCAACGTGCGCCCGGACATCACCGCCAAGATCGCCTACGACACCACGGTGTCCGGCAAGGCGCTGCACTTCGAGCTGGCCGGTTTTTCCAGCCAGTTCCGCGTGTCACCCGCGCAGGGCAAGTACTTCAACGCCCAAGGCGTGGGCGGCGACTTCGACACCAGCCTGGAATTGGCCAAGAACTTCCGCCTGATTGTCACCGGGTTCTACAGCGCCGGCGGCGGCCGTTTCGCGGTCGGCCTCGGTCCCGATCTGGTGGTGGGCCCCGACGGCTCGCTCTCGCCCGTGCATTCCGTGGCCGGCATCGCCGGCTTCGAGTACGCGCCCAATGCCAAATCGCAGTTCTTCACGTACTACGGCGGCACATACTTCAACCGCAACTATACCCTGATTTCGCCGGGCAACTATCTGGGCTTCGGCTTCCCCGGTTCCTCCTCGGCCAACCGCCAGTTTCAGGAGGGCGAGGCCGGCTACTACTACACCTTCTTTAGGAACCCGAGATACGGCTCGCTCCAGTTCATTGGGGAGTATGCCTATCTGTCGCGCGCGCCCTGGTCGGTTCCGGCCGGAACTCCCTCCACGGCGCACGCCCACATGCTTTTCGGCTCGATGCGTTTCACGCTGCCGTAAGCATTACAGCGACCTCAGACCTTTTTCGTGGGGCGGGCCCCCCGGCCCGCGGTTGACCCCCTGGTCAACCTGCCCGAACACCGGAAGAGCCGGACCAGGGGGTCCGGCGCGGACGAGGGCGTCCGCCCCACGTCATGCTCCCCTAGATTCTTGACATGAGCGCCGCAGCCGGCTACACTCATATCAAGCTCCTATGGGAAAGACCAATTCAGGCGAGTTGCTGCAAGGCACGCTTCCGCTGCTTGTGCTCCGGATTCTCTTCGCGGGTCCGAGCCACGGCTTCGCCATCGCCCGCCGTATTCAAGTGATTTCCAGGGAAGTCCTTCATGCCGAAGAAGGTTCCCTCTATCCTGCCCTACATAAGATGGAACTCGAAGGCTGGATCGAGTCGGAATGGGGAACCACGGAAAACAATCGTAAGGCCAAGTATTACCGGCTGACGGCCCTGGGCCGAAAGCAACTCAAACTGGAAACCGAACGGTGGACATCCATCGCCGGCGCCATTTCCGCCATCCTGATGGAGGCATGAGGTGCTCAGAAAGCTCAAACTCCGCTTCCGCGCCCTGTTCCGCCGCCAGGCGATCGTCGATGAGATCGACCTGCACATCGAGCAACTGACGCACGAGTTCCTCGCTCAGGGCCTGACACCTCGCGAGGCGCGCCTGGCCGCCACCCGCCAGTTCGGCAGCCCCGTGCGAATCCAGCAGCAAAGCCGCGATCTGTTTTCTTTCGGACTGCTCGAGGATCTCCTGCGCGATGTCGCCCACGCCGGCCGCGTATTCCGCCGGACACCCCTGTTTTTCGCGGGAGCGGCGTTCATCCTGGCGCTGGGCATCGGCGCCAATTGCGCGGTCTTCAACCTGGTTTACGCGGTTCTCCTGAAACCGCTGCCGTACGAACGTCCGGCCGAGGTCGTTATGCTGTCGCAAGCCAGAACCGGCAGGCTGCTGCGGGAATTGCGCGGCCGTTCCGCCGGCCTATTCTCCGGCCTGGCTGTTATGAGGCTGTGGAACGGCAACCCCGACGCATGGTTCGACCTGGTGCTGCCGGACCACGCCGAGCGGCTCCGTGCCGGCCTGGTCACCCCGAATTTCTTTTCCGTTCTGGGCACGCGCGCGGCTCTCGGCCGCGTATTTTTGCCGCCCGACTATGCGGCCGGCTACGACAACCTGGTGGTCCTCAGTCACGAGCTTTGGCTCCGCGCTTACGGCGGCGACCCGGGCATCGTGGGCCGCCATGTTAGCTTTCTCACCGGCCGCGGAAAGGGACGCGCGCCCAGATCGTTCACCGTGATCGGAGTGCTGCCGCCCGGTTTCCGGTTCACCTATCCGCTCGAGACCGAAGTGTGGGCCATGTGCCCGTGGAACCAAGTCGAGGATGTTGCCCAAGACAATTGGATCCAGTTCAATGGCGCGGTGGCACGCCTCGCGCCTGGAATATCGCTGGAGGCCGCCAAGGCCAGAATCTCGGACCCCAAGGCCGAGTCCGATCGCGACATCCGGTTACCGAAGATCCAGTCCATCACGGATTGGGTTGCCGGCAAGGCACGCCCATCCGTCCTTTTGGTAGCGTCGGTCTCCCTGCTTCTGTTGTTCATTGCGTGTGCCACGGTTGCGAATGCCCTGCTGGTTCGCATGGCCCAGCGGAAACGCGAGTTGGCGGTGCGCGCCTCGCTCGGCGCCGGCCGCGGACGCTTGCTTCGGCAGCTCCTTACCGAAGGCCTCGCCCTTTCTCTCGCCGGCACCGCGGGCGGAGTGCTTCTCGGCGCCGCTCTGCTTCCCGTACTCCGATCATTGGTCCCGCTCGCGCTCAATCGTGCCGACGAGATGGCCGTCGAGCCCCGGCTGCTCCTCATCTCCGCCGCCGCGGCCACGCTGGTCACGCTCCTCTCGTTCATCGCGCCGGTGCTTCAAGGATCCCGCGTCGAAATGGCGCAGGTGCTCAAGGGTGCTTCCGGATCGCCATCGGCCACACGCTGGCGGTTCGTCTTTGTCGCCCTCCAGGCCAACGTCGCAACCTGGCTCCTGGTTGGCGCGGCGCTCCTTTTGATCAGTTTCTGGCGCCTGGGCCACGTCGACCTTGGCTTCGACGGCAATCGGGTGCTGACCGCAGAGATGCGGCTTATGGACCCGAAGTACTTCGACGACCGGAGGGTCGCGCAATTCCAACAGGACGTCATCGAACGAGTCCGCGCGCTGCCGGGTGTGCGCCAGGCCGGCATCACTTCGGCCGTGCCGTTCCGCGGCGTGGATTGGCTGCGGAGTTACCAGCGCGTTGGCTCCAAAGAAAGTTTCACGGCCAACCAGCGGGAAGTGGATCCCGAATACTTTTCGGTGATGCGCCTGGTGCTATTGCGCGGCCGGCTTCTCACCGCCAGGGACACGGCCTCGAGCGAAGCCGTGGCGGTGATCTCCGACTCGGTTGCCCGCCAGGCCTTTCCCGGCGAGGAACCGATCGGAAAACGGATCGACGTTCCCGGTCCCCACACTATCGTCGGCGTCGTCAAAGACGTTCGTTACCAGGGTCTGGACCGGCCTCCGTCCCCGGCCATCTATGTGCCGGCCGCGCAGGACCCCTCGGAACTGGTTTGCCTGGTCCTGCGCACTTCCGTCGATGGCGAAACCATGGGCGTCGAGCTGCGAACCGTGGTCCACCAGGTCGACCCGGCGGTCCCGGTCATGGATGTCACTACCGTCAACCAGATCGTATGGGGCTCGGTGGCCGACCGCCGCTTCTACACCGCGGTCATATCCGCCTTTGCAGGTCTGGCAATTCTGCTGACGGCCACCGGCCTGGTGGTGGTCATCGCGCGGTCGGTGGCCGAGCGGCGCCGGGAACTGGCGATTCGCTGCGCGCTGGGGGCGCAGAGCCGCGAATTGATGGGCCTGGTGATTCGCCAGGGCCTCACGCCCGTGATTCTCGGCACGGCCTTCGGCTTGGCGGGCGCATGGGCCGGCGCGCGGATTCTGGAGCGGTTCCTGTTCGGGGTGACGCTGCACGAACCCGCGGTTTATGCCGGCGCAGGCGTGTTCACCGTCGCCATCGCCGCGCTGGCGTGCTTCCTGCCCGCCCGGCAGGCCGGCAAGCTGCCCCCGGCCGCCGCCCTGCAGGCCGAATGAACCACTCGGATCAAGCCCCGCCGCGCTAGAATAGAATCTCGAAAATCTGTCGAACTACGA
>Ga0182021_10006602_pt1 | contig 13783 bp, 11 predicted proteins | sample 612E3MmetaG_FD_120493 | JGI IMG/M metagenome (GOLD analysis project Ga0182021, IMG submission 120493) | Permafrost microbial communities from Stordalen Mire, Sweden - 612E3M metaG (Illumina Assembly) | ecosystem: Environmental > Terrestrial > Soil > Wetlands > Permafrost | place: Sweden...
CCATTTTCTTCGCAAACTGGCAGATCTCCTCCACGCGCGACCACTTGCAGTAGCCTTCGCTCTCGACCACCGCCGCGGTGTGCGCGACGCGCATCGTGTAGGGATCGACGTAAGGTTCCCAGGCGGCGGCGACTCCTTCCGGGTCCACCTTCGACGGGCAGTATGCGGGACCGCGCTCCTCCCCTTCCCCCTGGCGGCAGGCGCGCACCGTGCTCGGGCAGTACGCGCATCCGGGTGTGTCGTAGCTCATGCGAAATTCTCCGTCTCGAAATTGTATGGGGCTGCGTTGACATTCGCCGCAGAAGACGCCTGGCCGCGTCCGCATCGCGCTTGCGAAATGACAGGATTGACCGCCTAGGCTACGCCGCTTCAGGCTCGACTTCAACCGCAGACGGTCCGCAGACGGTCCGACGATCGCGCCCGCGGCCGCCAAAAAAGCCGTCAACGCACGCCGTTCAAAGGTATAAAATCCTCGCGTACTTTGCTGCCCCCGGCATTCTTCGCACAGAGAAAAATGGTCAAGCTCCCGAAATCGATCGACGAGACCGCGGCGCTGCTCGCGCGCGCCGACTACGTGGCCGAGCGCAGCCTCGCCACCGCCCTGTTCCTCGCGCTGAAAATGGAGCGGCCGCTGTTTCTAGAAGGCGAAGCGGGCGTGGGCAAGACCGAGATCGCCAAGGTGCTCGCGAGCACCCTCGAGCGCCGGCTGGTGCGCCTGCAATGCTATGAAGGGCTGGACATCTCCTCCGCCGTATATGAGTGGAACTACCCGCGGCAGATGATAGAAATCCGCCTGGCCGAAGCGAGCGGAAGGGTGAACGAGGTCCCCGGCGCCGAAAACAAGTCGTCTGGCCAGGCCGCCCGAAAGAAACTCAGCCAGGACATTTTTTCCGAGCAGTTCCTGATCAAGCGGCCGCTGCTGCAGGCCCTGGAAGCCAGCGGCGGCGCGGCGCCGGTGCTGCTGATCGACGAACTCGACCGCACCGACGAGCCGTTCGAGGCCTATTTGCTGGAAGTGCTGTCGGACTTCCAGGTGAGCATTCCCGAACTCGGCACGATCAAGGCGGACAAACCGCCCATCGTGATCATCACCTCCAACCGCACGCGCGAGATCCACGACGCGGTCAAGCGCCGCTGCCTGTACCACTGGGTGGATTATCCCGACGCGGTGCGCGAACTCGACATCCTGCGCCGGAAAGCGCCAGGTGCGGCGAACCGCCTGTCGCAGGAGATCGTCGCCTTCGTGCAGCGGCTGCGCAAGATGGACCTGTTCAAGCTCCCCGGCGTGGCCGAAACCATAGACTGGACCAAGGCGCTGGTGGCATTGGACAAGCTCGCCCTCGATCCCGACACGGTCAACGACACGCTGGGCGCCCTGCTCAAGTACCACGACGATATCAGTCGGGTGCGCGGCAGCGAAGCCGAGCGGCTGCTGTCCGAGGTCAGGACAGAGATCGCCGCTGCCTGAGTCCTCGATCGGCCCGCCTGCATGAAATCGCCCGCCTTCCTCAAACGCCTGTTCACCCCTGCCGCCAACACCGGCAGCAGGGCGGACCGGCATACGCGCAGGACCGTGTCGCTGTGCCATGCGCTGCTGTCCGAGCGCGGCGAAGCATCCGGCGCCGCGCTGGCGCGCGAGGCGCTCGAAGCCTATCGCATGCTCGCGGGGCCGGCACTGTGGGCGTTCTTCGATGTACTCGCCGAGGAATTTTCGCCGGACCCGGAAGTGGTGGGGCAAGCGGCCGACGCCTACCGCCAGGATCCCTCGCAGGCCAATTTGATCCGGCTGCAGGAAGTGACCGAGCCGCCGCGGCAAGAGCTGTTCCGGCGTCTCAACCTCGCCAGCGGCGGCACCGCGGCGCTGGTCGAAATGCGGCGGCGCCTGCTGAACGAACTCAAGGCGCAGCCGCACTGGGCGGGCATCGACGCCGACCTGGCGCACCTGCTCAGCTCCTGGTTCAACCGCGGATTCCTGGCGTTGCAGCGCATCGACTGGCGCACCCCGGCGCTGGTGCTGGAAAAGCTGATGCAGTACGAGGCGGTGCACGAGATCCAGGGCTGGCACGACTTGCGCCGCCGCCTTGCGTCCGACCGGCGCTGCTTCGCCTTCTTCCATCCCGCACTGCCGGACGAGCCCATCATATTCATCGAAGTCGCGCTGACCAAGGGCATGAGCGACCAGGTGCAGCCCCTGCTCGACCCCGATTCCCCGGTGGTCGACCCGGCCGGCGCAACCGCCGCCATTTTCTACTCCATCACGAATTGCCAGGAAGGCCTGCGCGGCATTTCATTCGGCAATTTCCTGATCAAGCAGGTCGCGGAGGACCTGGGCCGGGAATTCCCGCGCCTGAACACCTTCGCCACGCTCTCGCCGATACCGGGATTCCGCAAGTGGCTCGCCGAATCGGCCGCCACGCATGGCGGGCTGGCGGAACTTGCTGGCGCGCTGGCCGAGCCCGACTGGATCGAGCGCGCCGGACCGGGCACGCACGTGCAACTGATGCGGCTTTGCGCCTACTATCTGCTGCACGCCAAACACGACAACGAACCGGCCGACGCGGTGGCGCGCTTTCACCTCGGCAACGGCGCGCGCATGGAGCGCCTCAACTGGCTCGCCGATTCGTCCAAATCGGGGATGGCGCGTTCGGCCGGCCTGATGGTCAATTATGTGTACCGCCTGAAGGATGTCGAGCGCAACCACGAGACCTACGCCAACAAGCACCTGGTCGTGGCCTCGCCGGGCCTGGCCCTGCTCGCGCGCGACAGCCTGCTGGCGCGCACTGCGACCAAGCGCAGGTGACGGGCGCATCCGCACTCCCGCCGCCATACCATCCGATGGCTGCAGGCAAACTGGCTGAAAACGTCATGCACTTCGCGCGCGTGCTGCGCGCGGCGGGGCTGCCCATCGGCCCGGACCGGGTCGTCGACGCGCTGCGCGCCCTGGAGGCCGCCGGCATCGAGCGGCGCGAGGATTTCTACTGGACGCTGGCCGCGGTGTTCCTGTCCAAGCGCGAGCAGCAGGAACTGTTCGACCAGGCCTTCCACATCTTCTGGCGCGACCCGCAGATGCTCGAGCGCATCATGAGCCTGCTGCTGCCGCAGATCGACGGCCGCGCCGGCGATGCCGAGCAGGCGCAAGCGAGCAGGCGCCTGTCGGAGGCGCTGCAGTCCAAGCGCGAGCAGGCGCAGGAAGAGGAGCAGCGCATCGAGAGCGACGCCAGCCTCAGCTGTTCCGCAAGCGAGCTGCTGCAGCACGCCGACTTCGAAACCATGAGCGGTGCCGAGCTCGCGCAGGCGAAGAAGATGATCGCGCGCCTGCGCCTGCCCATACCCGAAGTGCGGACGCGCCGCTTTCACCCCGATGCGCGGGGCGCGCGCATCGATCTGCCGGCGACGCTGCGCGCGAGCCTCAAGGGCGGTGCGCAGATCATCGCCCTGAAGCGCCGCTCGCGCATCCTGCGGCATCCGCCGCTGGTGGTGCTGTGCGACATTTCCGGCAGCATGAGCCGCTATTCGCGCATGTTCCTGCATTTCCTGCACGCCATCACCAACGACCGCGACCGCGTGCACACGCTGGTGTTCGGCACCCGCCTCACCAACATTACGCGCCACCTGCGCAATCGCGACGTGGACATCGCGATGAACCGGGTGACCTCGGCCATCGCCGACTGGGCCGGGGGCACGCGCATCGGCGTATGCCTGGAGGAATTCAACCGCAAATGGTCGCGCCGCCTGCTCGGTCAGAATGCGGTGGTGCTGCTGATCTCGGACGGTCTCGACCGCGACATCGGCGCGGGCTTGGGCGCTGAGATGGAGCGGCTGCACAAATCCTGCCGCAAGCTCGTCTGGCTCAATCCGCTGTTGCGCTACGACGGCTTTCAGCCGCGGCCGTCCGGGGTGCGCGCGATGCTGCCGCACGTGGACGCGTTCCTGCCGGTGCACAACATCGAGAGCCTGGTCGATCTGGCGCGCGAGCTGGAACAGGGCAAGTGGCAGCGCCATACCGGTAGAATCGCGGCCTGAATCATGAAGGAACCGAATTAATGGAGATGACCGGCGAGCAGATTATCCCCGCGGCACAAGGCGAAGTCTGGCGCGGCCTGAACGATCCGGAGGTGCTCAAGGCCTGCATCTCCGGCTGCGAGTCGATCGAAAAGCTGACCGACACCGAATACACGGTGGTGACGACCGCGGCGATCGGCCCGGTGAAGGCCAAGTTCAAGGGGAAACTGCTGCTTGCCGACCTCGACCCGCCGAATTCATATTCGCTTTCCTTCGACGGCCAGGGCGGAGCCGCGGGCTTCGGCAAGGGCACGGCGAAAGTGTCGCTCGCGACGGAGGCCGCGGGCACCCGCTTGAGCTATGCGGTGAAGGCGCAGGTCGGAGGCAAACTCGCGCAGATCGGCTCGCGCCTGATCGACGGCGTGGCGAAAAAAATGGCGGATGATTTCTTCTCCGCCTTCAACCAGAAGATAGGCGGGCCGGTCCCGGCCGTCGCGGAAGCCCCGCTTGAGGCCGCGCCCGGCGCGGCGCCGCTGTGGTGGGTGGTCGCTATCATCGCGGCCATGTTCGTGCTCCCCTATTTCACCTGAACCGGGGCACGCTCGAGCACCAGCCGCGCGGCGCACAGATCCTCCAGCGCCGTGCCTACCGATTTGAACAGGGTGATCTCCTCCCGGCTCTTCCGGCCCGGGTGCGCACCCGTGACCAATTCCGCCAGTTCGGCGCGCACGCGCTCGCGCACCAGCGCGCCGCTCGCGAGGGGCTGCAGCAGATCGCCGGCTTCCTTGAGCGCTCCGGCGTAGCTGTCGACGAAAATCTCGGCGCGCGCGATCAGGTCGTCGTCGCCTTCGCGCATCTGCGGCGTGAAGCCGCCGACCAGGTCGACGTGCGTACCGGCGCCGACCAGAGCGCCGCGCACGACGGGTTCTGTGGCGGTGGTGGCGCAACTGACGATGTCCGCCTGCGCCAGGGCCTGCGCCAGATCGGCCTGCGCCTCTGCCGGCAGTCCTTCGTCGCGCAGCTGCGCCGCCAGCGCCTGCGCGCGCTCCGGCCTGCGGCCCCATAGCAGCAGCTTCTCGACCGGCCGCAACGCGCAGTGCGCGCGCGCCATGTGCGGCGCAAGCGCGCCGGTGCCGATGACCAGCAGCGTGGCGCTGTCCGCGCGCGATAGATAGGTCGAAGCCAGAGCCGATGCGGCGGCGGTACGGCGCAGCGTGAGCGCTTCGCCGTCGATCAGCGCGCGCGGATGTCCGGTGGCGCCGTCCAGCAATACGTACAGCGCCGACACCGTCGCGGCGCCGCGCTCGCGGTTGCGCGGGAATACCGTCGCCAGCTTCACCCCGAGATCCTTGCCCGGTCTCCAGGCCGGCATCAACAGCAGCCGGTCGCCCATGCCGGTGACCTCGTGCACGTGGCGCAGGGGCACGGTACAGCCTTCCCGGAAGCCCTCGCGCAACGCTTCCGCGAGCCGCGCGTAGCCGAGAGCGGCATGCACGTCTTCGGCTGAAATGAATGGCAATCGCATAGCCGCGTATGTTACTGCACGCGGGGGATTCGGGGCCCACGGTCTGGTGACCTTCTGCACATCAGCGCGTCGATTCAGCGCATTGCCTGATGCGCAAGAGAATGATTTCGAGCGTCCTTCGCGGACGCCAGATTGCCCTATTGGAAAACCCGGTCCAGAAACTTCACGATAACTCCGGTGAGTGCGTCTTCCTTCCTTTCGAAGAAATGCGTGGCCTCGGGAACGACCACCTGCTCCGAGTTCCTGATTTTCATGATCTGCAGCCTGCGCTCGTCGGCACCCCAGCGCGTCACCTGCCAGTCATTGCTGCCGTAGACATCGAGCACCGGCATCTTGATGCGGAACATTTCTTCCAGCCCGTTGATGATGCCAATGAATACCCAGGCCTTCACGCCATCATCATCGGTCTTGATCAGGTACTGATTGGCCATCGTGGCGCCCAGGCTGTGGGACACGATCGCGATGTTCTTGTATCCCCTGGCTTTGAGAAAATCCACCGCAAGCTGGAAGCGCTCGCGTGCGTCTGGATAGGTCTGGATATAGTCGACCAGCTTGGCAGTCCCGTCGAGCACCGGGAGCTGGATCGACAGCGTCGTGTAGCCCGCGTCGGCGAGCCGGGTGCGCAGCTTGCCATAGAGTTCGTAGTCCGGGCTCCAGCCGCGTCCATGCGCGACGATGACCGCGCCTCGCGGCTTGTCGGCTGCCATGTGGAGCGCAAGGAACTTGTGGCCATTCCCCTGCGCGAGCCAAACGGCGTCGCCGAACAGCGGCGTCGCCAGGATATCGTCTGCCCAGCGCTTCTCGCGTGCGTAGTCCTGTGCCTGCGCAACAATGGCGAAACCAGCCAGCAGAAACGCAAACAAAAAACCCGCAGAAGCGGGTTTTTTGCGGAGCATGGTACCGCTGAACACTACGCGAGACGCAACGGCAGCTTGCGCAGCCGCTTTCCGGTCGCGGCAAACACCGCGTTGGCCACGGTGGGACTGATTAGCGCTGTCGCCGGCTCGCCGATGCCGCCGGGCTTCTCGGTGCTCGCCACCAGGTGCGTTTCGACGTGCGGCGCTTCCGGCATCCTCACTATCGGGTACTTGTCGAAGTTGGTCTGCTCGATGCGGCCGTCCTTCAGGGTGATCTCGCCGTACAGCGCGGCCGAGAGACCGAAGATGATGCTGCCCTCGAGCTGCTGGTTAACGATGTTGGGGTTCACCATCCGGCCCAGGTCGGCCGCCACCACCACCCGGTGCACTTTGATGTTGCCGTCCTTGACCGATACCTCGGCCACCTGCGCCATGGAGGTGCCGTAACCTTCCATCACCCCGATGCCGCGGAAGCGTCCGGGGGGCAGCGGCGTGCCCCAGCCCGCCTTGGCGGCGGCGAGTTCGAGCACGTTCTTGAGGCGCGGCTTCTGATCGAGCAGCGCGCGGCGGAACTCGTACGGGTCCTTGCCCGCTGCGAGCGCCAGCTCGTCCATGAACGACTCGTTGGCGAACGCATTGAGCGCATGCGATACCGAGCGCCAATAGCCGACCCGCAATCCGGTCTCGTAGATCAGCGAATCGGCCAACTGGTTCGGAATGTCGTAGGGCACGGCCGCCGCCTCGAGCATGAACGGATCGAGCCCGTCTTTGACGAAGGGCGGGAACAGCCGCGCCGTGACCGAGGACGAGGTGAGGTGGAACTTCATCGCCACGGGTTTGCCCGAGGCGTCCAAGCCGCCCGAGATCTGGTGCAGGCTGGTGGGGCGGTAGAAATCGTGCGTCATGTCGTCTTCGCGAGTCCACACCAGCTTGACCGGGGTGCCGACCGCCTTGGAGATCTCGATCGCCTGCGCGATGAAATCGACGTCGATCCTGCGGCCGAAGCCGCCGCCGAGGAAGGTGGTACGCACGGTGATCTGCGCCGGCTTCATGCCGAGCATCTGGGCGGCCACGCCTTCGGCCATCTGCTGGAACTGCGTCGGTCCGTAAAGCAGGCAGGAATCCTTCCTCACGTCCGCGGTGAAGTTCATCGGCTCCATCGGCGAGTGCGAAAGGAAGGGCATCTCGTAGGACGCCTCGATCGTTTTCGCCGCGCCTTTCATGCCGGCCTCGACGTCGCCCTGCTTCTTGAACACCGCGCCGGGCTTGGCCGCAGCGGCCTTCAGTCCGGCGGCCACCGTGTCCGAGCTCATCGCCTTCGCGGGGCCCTCGTCCCACTTGATGTCGAGGGCATCGCGCGCGACTCTAGCCTGCCACCACGAGTCGGCCACCACGGCCACGCCGTCGGTGATCTGCACCACGTTCTTCACGCCGGGCATCGCCTTCGCTTTGGCGGCGTCGAAACTCGCCACCTTGCCGCCGATCACCGGGCACTGCGCGAGCGACGCGTAGAGCATGCCCGGCAGTTTCACGTCGATGCCGAACTCCGCCTTGCCGTTTACCTTGGACGGCGTGTCCAGCCGATGGGTCGGCTTGCCCACATATTTGAAGTCCTTCGCGTCCTTCAGCTTCGGGTCCTTCGGAACCGGCAAATTGGATGCGGCTTCGGCCAGCTGGCCATAGGTCGCTTTCTTGCCTTTCGGTCCCAGGACGGAACCGTTTTGCGCGTGGCAGTCGGACTCGTCGACCCCCCATTTTTGCGCTGCGGCCGCGACGAGCATCATGCGCGCCTGCGCACCGGCAACCCGCAGCTTGTCGTAACCGTCGGCCACCGAAGTGGAACCGCCGGTGAGTTGGCCGCCGAGCAGCGCGTTGATGTACACCTCGCCCGCCGGCGCAATCTCGACCTTGATCCGCTTCAGATCGACTTCGAGTTCTTCCGCCACCAGCGTGGGCATCGCAGTGTAGACCCCCTGCCCCATCTCCGAGCGTGCCGAAAGAATGGTGACCGTGTTGTCGCTGCCGATCTTCACCCAGGCATTGGGCATCGACGTGGTGACCGGCCCTGCCGCAAACGCTTCGGGCAACGAAAGGCCGATGATCAAGCCGCCGCTGGCGGCGGCGCCGGTCTTGAGGAACTGGCGGCGCGAGGGATTCTTGAGTTGGCTCATGATCAGGCTCCCTTGGTTCCGGCAGCCGTGTGGATGGCTGCACGGATTCGCTGATAGGTGCCGCAACGGCAGAGGTTGCCGGACATCGCTGCGTCTATGTCCGCGTCCGTGGGCTTCGGGTTGGATTCGAGCAGCGCGACTGCGCTCATGATCTGGCCGCTCTGGCAATAGCCGCACTGCGGCACGTCGTGCTTGACCCACGCAGCCTGCACTGCCTTGCCAACCGGGCTGGCGCTCATGGCCTCGATGGTGGTGATCTTCTTGCCCGCTACGGCCGAAACCGGCGTGCTGCATGAGCGCACCGGTTGGCCATCCACGTGCACCGTACAGGCGCCGCACAGCGCCTGGCCGCAGCCGAATTTGGTGCCCGTCATGCCCAGCGTGTCGCGCAGCACCCACAGCAGCGGGGTGTCCGGCGCCACATCTGCTTTTGTTCTTTTGCCGTTGACTGAAAATGTAATCACGATTGCCTCCCATTCTTAATAGCGAAAGGCCATCGTACATGCGCGTCGGCCGCGACGCAACGCTGCGACGCAACAACCGACGCCGGTTGCCGTTGCGCTGGCTACGACGATCCAGCGACAGCCGGATACCCGCCTAGACCATGCGGGTTTGACGGTAGTTTGAACGGCGCGGCCCAATTGCTCGCCCCTCGTCCATGGCCGCTCCGGTCCAGGCGCGATCGCGATGCGCCGCCGACCAGCCGTTCCGGATTGCGCCAGTGGGTTACGCGGCCATTTCAGGATTACCGATATGGCCCCTGATATAGCCGAGCACGAGGGGATATATCCCCTCGCCTAGAATTCGGCTCTAAAACACGATCACGCCGCGCGCGTTGCGGCCCGCTTCCAGATCGGCAAACGCCTGCGCCGCCTCGTCGATGCGGTAGGTGCGCGTGATAAGTTCGTCCAGCTTGAGCTTCTTCGCCTGGTACAGCGCGATCAGCCGCGGGAAGTCCTCGCGCGGGCGCGCCGAGCCGTAATAGCTGCCGGTCAGGGTCTTTTCCTCGAATGTGATCGAAGCGGTCTTGATTGAGGTGTTGTCGTCGCCGCGCGCCACCCCCACCACCAGGGCCGTGCCGCCCTTGCGCACGGCGCGGAAAGCCTGCTCCACCATCTTGCCCAGGCCGATGCACTCGAAGGCGTAGTCCGCCCCGCCGCCGGTGAGTTTTTTCACCGCTTTGACCAGGTTCTCTTCCTTGCCGGCGTTGATCACATGCGTGGCGCCGAACTGTTTCGCCAGCTCCAGCTTGTTCTCCGCCATGTCCACCGCGACGATGATGCCGGCGCCGGCGATGGCGCAGCCCTGGATCACGTTCAGCCCGACGCCGCCGGCGCCGATCACCAGCACGCTCGAGCCCGGTTCCACCTTGGCCGTATTGAACACCGCGCCGACCCCGGTCATCACCCCGCAGCTGATCAGCGCGGCCTGCGCGAGCGGCATGCCGGGCGCGATTTTCACCACGTTGTCGACGTGCATGGTGGCGTATTCGGCCATCACCCCGCAGGCGGAAAAGATATTGAGCGGCTTGCCTTGGGCGTCGCGCGTGCGCAGGGTCCCGTCGGGTAGCGAAATGATCGCCTTCGCGCCGACGTCGCACAAATGCGGGCGGCCGGTGACGCAGTAGCGGCATTTGCCGCACATGTTGACGAAAGAGCTGATCACCGTATCGCCGACGGCGAATTCAGTCACGCCTTCGCCGACTTCGACCACGGTGCCCGCGCCTTCATGGCCCAGGATCAGCGGCAAGGGCATGCCGATGGTGCCAGTGACCGCCGACAGGTCGCTATGGCACACGCCGCAGGCGCCCAGCTTGACCATCACCTCGCCGCGGTGCGGCGATTCGACCTCGATTTCCTCCACCACCACCGGTACATTGTTCTGGCGGCATACGACGGCTTTTCCCTTGCGTGCCATGCTGGTCTCCTACAATTCGCTGCGATGGCCGGATTATGCCTACCCAAACGCAAATCGGCCAGACGCGCTTGGCAGTTTCCCGGTTGACAGGGTTGAAACAGGGTGACTAAACTTCCGCGGTCCCGTTGACGAACAACGCCGCGGCCGATAATCGACAAACAAAGGCCGACACAACAGAAACTGAACAACCCTCCTTCGACCGAAAAGGATCCCGATGGCCGATTTTTCTCCAGGCTATTACAAGACAATCAAAATCATCGACACCTTCACCGAACGCACGGGTGAGGTGATTTCCTGGCTGTCGATACCCTTGGCCATCGCCGTATTCTGGGAAGTGGTATCGCGCTATTTTTTTGACAAACCGACCACCTGGTCGTATGACTTGACCTATATGCTCTACGGCGCCCTGTTCATGCTGGGCTCGGCCTACGCCCTGCGCCAGGGCGCGCATATCCGCACCGACATGCTGTGGGAGAATTTCTCCGAGACCACCAAGGGCAAGATCGATTTCTATGCCTATATCCTGTTTTTCTTTCCCGGCATGATCCTCTTGTTCGCCACCAGTATCGACGATGCCTGGCATGCGCTCACCTACGGTGAACTTTCCGAGCAAACCACCTGGCGCCCCTACCTCTGGCCGATCAAGTCGGTGGTGCCGCTGACCGCGCTGCTGATGATGATCCAGGGCATCTCCGAGATCATGAAAAGCTGGTACATGATGCGCACCGGCAGGGAATTCGAGCACAAGGCCGGGGGTGAGATATGAGCGGCCTCGAAGGCCTCGGCATGGTCATGCTGGTCATGATGATCGGCGTGATTTTCATCGGCTTCCCGATCTCGTTCACCCTGCTGATCCTGGCGCTGGGGTTCGGCTACATCGGCTTGGGGCAGATGGTATTCGACCTCGCCTACCTGCAGACCATAGGCATGATCAAAATGGAGGAACTGGCGGCGGTGCCGCTGTTCATCTTCATGGGTTTTCTCACCGAGCAGGCGGGCCTGATGGAGCGGCTGTTCCGCGCCTTTCGCGACCTGCTGGCATCGGTGCGCGGCGCGCTGTACCTGGGCGTGATCCTGACCGCGACGGTGTTCGCCATGGCCACCGGCATCGTCGGCGCGGCGGTGACCGTGCTCGGCATCATGGCCGCCCCCATCATGATCAAGTCCGGCTACGACGCGCGCATGTCCGCGGGCGCGATCGCCGCGGGCGGCACGCTCGGCATCCTGATCCCGCCCTCGGTGATGCTGATCGTCATGGGCCCGGTGCTGGGCGTGTCGGTCGCGGACCTGTATTCCGCCGCCTTCGGCCCCGGTTTCATGCTCGCCGGGCTGTATGTCGTCTACACCATGGTGCGCAGCTTCATCAACCCCAAGCTCGGCCCGCCGGTGCCACTGGACGAGCGGCCCGAGTCCTGGGCCATCGTCATCAAGGAAGTATTCCTCGGCATGGTTCCGCTGGGCATGCTGATCACCTGCACGTTGGGTTCGATCCTGATGGGGCTGGCGACGCCCACCGAGGCAGCTGCGGTAGGCTGTTTCGGCGCGTTCGTGCTGGCCGTCGCCTATGGAAGGTTCACGCTGAGGGGAGTCAAGGCTGCCTGCATCAGCACCATGAACACGACCAGCATGGTGATGTTCCTCGCCGTGACTTCCAATATTTTCGGCGCGGTGTTCGCGCGCCTGGGAACGGCGGAGTGGATCACCAAAACTATGATATCGCTGCCGCTGCCGCCGACGCTGATGCTGCTGCTGGTGCTGGCGCTGATCTTCCTGCTCGGCTGGCCGTTCGAGTGGCCCGCCATCATCCTGGTGTTCCTGCCGATCTTCCAGCCGGTGGTGCAGGCCCTCGGCTACGACATGGTCTGGTTCGGCGCTCTGGTGGCGGTCACGATGCAAACCGCCTACCTTTCCCCGCCGGTGGCGATGTCGGCCTATTACCTGAAGCAGGTCGTGCCGCAATGGAGCCTGGGAACGATTTACAAGGGCATGTTCGACTTCATGGGGATACAGGTCTTCGCCATTCTGATCGTGTTCTTCGTCCCGAGCATCGCCCTGTGGCTGCCGACCACGCTGACCGCGCAGGCCACGGCGGAGCGCAGGGCGCCTTCCAGCGCGGAAGACGCGGCGACCGAGGGCGAACAAGGCAAGAACATGCTCGAAGACGAATACAAAGAGGGTAGCGAAGCGCCGGCCAAGGATCCGCTCGACGAGGAATACAAGGGCGATAAAATGCAGGATCAAGGCGCCGGGAAGAAATAATCCAGGCGCGAGAAGTAGCAGCAGTTCGAAATATTAACAACGAAAGGAGAGAAGACAATGCGATCATCGATGTTGAAAACGTTGGCGCTGGCGACGGCGCTGGCGCTCGGCTTCAGTGCCGGCGCGCAGGCACAGCAGGCGGCGCCCGCGCCCCGCGTCCTCAAGATGCAGTCCACCTGGCCGGCGAGTTCTTCGCTGCAGGAGAACTTCAAACTGTTCGCCGAGCGCGTGGACAAGATGACCGGTGGCGCCCTGAAGATCGAAGCGATGGCGGGCGGCCAGGTGGTGCCGGCGTTCGAGGTGCTGGACGCGACCAACAAGAAGGTGATCGACGGCGCGCACGCGGTGGCCTACTACTGGGTCGGCAAGGACAAGACCGGGACCCTGTTCGCTTCCACGCCGGCCGGCCCGTTCGGCATGGACCAGATGGACTTCCTCGGCTGGATGTACGAGGGCGGCGGGCTGGAGATGTACTGGGATTGGTACCAGAATACGCTGAAGATGAACGTGGTCGCGTTCCCGATCATGCCCTCCGGCCCGCAGGCATTCGGCTGGTTCAAGCGGCCGATCAAGAGCCTCGCCGACTTCAAGGGCATGAAATGCCGCCAGACCGGCATCGTCGCCGAAATCTTCCAGAAAATGGGCATGAGCACGGTCAACATGCCGGGCGGCGAGATCGCGGCCGCAGCGCAGCGCGGCGTCATCGACTGCGCCGAGTGGGTGGGCGGCGTCGAGGACCTGCGCCTGGGCCTGCCGCAGATCTACAAGTACCACTATCTCCCGGGTGTGCACGAGTCCAGCGTCGTCGGCGAGCTCATCATCAACGCCGACGTTTGGAAGAGCCTGCCGGTGACGCAGCAGGAAATCATCCGTTCCGCCGTAAACGACACCTACATCCGCTGGTGGGTGAAATGGCAGAAGCAGAACGCCGAAGCACTGGACGAGATGCGCACCAAGTACGGCACGCAGATCCTGCGCACTCCGCCCGAGATTCTCACCGCGTTCCTGAAGGCCTGGGACGAGATGGCAGTGGAAGAATCGGCGAAGAACCC
>Ga0182021_10006604_pt1 | contig 13780 bp, 13 predicted proteins | sample 612E3MmetaG_FD_120493 | JGI IMG/M metagenome (GOLD analysis project Ga0182021, IMG submission 120493) | Permafrost microbial communities from Stordalen Mire, Sweden - 612E3M metaG (Illumina Assembly) | ecosystem: Environmental > Terrestrial > Soil > Wetlands > Permafrost | place: Sweden...
GAGAGAGAACATTGATCGCCTCTCGGGGTATCGACTTACGCGCGATTCCATTCCGTGAACAGACATCATCAATGAATGATTGGACCAGGATGGGAATATCATCCCGGTGCTCGCGTAGAGCAGGCGCATGAATGGGAATGACGTTGAGCCGGTGAAAAAGATCATTGCGGAAATTGCCCCTGTTGATTTCCTCTTCCAATTTTTTATTTGTTGCCGACAGAATACGTACATCGACGGATATAAGCTTATTACCGCCGACACGCTCGACCTTTCCTTCTTCCAATGCACGGAGCACTTTTGCCTGCGCCTGCAAACTCATATCACCAATTTCATCAAGGAAGAGCGTTCCTCCATCCGCCTGTTCAAACTTTCCAATCCGCTGTGTTGTCGCACCAGTAAAGGAACCTCTTTCATGACCAAATAATTCAGATTCAATCAATTCTGATGGAATTGCTGCACAATTCACTTCCACGAACGATTTCGCAGTACGTTTACTTGCACGGTGAATGGCATGTGCGATGAGTTCCTTTCCAGTTCCATTCTCACCACTGATCAGCACACGTGCGTCTGTTGGTGCAACTTGTTTAATGACGGCAAATATTTCTTTTATTTTCTCACTCTCGCCAAGGAGGCGACGCCTTCCTTCTACACTTTCCTGCAGCTTCTCGTACTCTTCTGAAAGTTTTGCTTGCTGTAATGCATTTCGAATGGTGACAAGAAGTTTGTCACGATCCAGTGGTTTAGAGAGGAAATCGAAAGCGCCAAGCTTCGTTGCTTCCACTGCTGTTTCAATGGTTCCATGGCCGGAAATCATAACCACCGGCAGTTTGTCATTCTTCTGCTTTATTTTTGTCAGCACTTCGATGCCATCCATTCCCGACATTTTCACGTCTAACAACACGACATCTACCGGCAGGCGGTCAATTTTCTGCAACCCTTGTTCGCCGTTCTCAGCGAATTCCACTTCATAGCGTTCGTATTCAAGAATCATTTTCAGTGATTCACGAACGGATGAATCATCATCAACAATAAGAATAGTTTTCATAATCATGTTCAGATGTCAGTACGAAGCTTTCCTTGACCAAAGGGCGCCTTCTATTTACGGCCTTCCAATATAAAAGTCAAGTAATCAGATGGGAGTAAAGTTTTTACAACCAACAAATCGCGACCAAAACTTTTCCCCTGGTTGTTTGCACGTTTATCACGTGGATCATCTACGCCGCCCACAATAAACTTCTCTTCTCCCCACTCGATGATATTTCCCGTAGTTCGTGTCAGCCCAGGTGATTCGGATGTATAGGCAAGATATGCTGATCCGAAGAAATGCTGTAGTTTATCAATATCGCCAACAGAATCCGACGGTGTATCCGAGTACACCCGACGAGGCAAATTTTTTATTCGTGCATAGAAAATACTATCTTCTTCGAACGACAACGGTACTTCGAGCGATTTGAAAATCGGTACTTTCACATCAACTTTTCGATGTTCGAGCACAGCCAAGAAGGATAGGAAAAGAGCCCGTGCAACATTATACTCTGTAACTTTAAGCGACTTCAAATAGATTGCGTCAATTGCGCGCATATCTCCGTATCGACTGCGTATCATGTGAAATCGTTCATCACGGATATATTCTCTTATTAATTTCGTGTCGATGATAATCTGCGGTGTGAAAGCGTCGGATACAAATGTTACGATTGAAAATCCCTTATTCTTTTGCTGATCAAAATCCCAGAAAAAGTCATTGGGACCGTTTTTATCGTCACCTTGTGCATGGACATGAAAAATAAATACGCCGGAAGTGAGAAAGAGAAGCACACAGAGTAATTTGAGGTAAAATATTTTACGTTTCAAGGAATCCATTTTTCACTTCTCTGTTGCGTGAAAAGAGTACACCGGAAATTCAGAAGTCGTCAGTGAATCCTTCAGAACAGTACTAGATCACCTCAGTAAGATCGACATTACGTTGCTTGAGAATATTTATTTTTAAAAAACTCCGCTGTCAAACGCAGACCTTCTTCTAATTGAACGGTCGGTTTCCAGCCGAGGTCACTCTCAATTTTCTTAGAACTGATCACGCTGCGCTGTTGCTCGCCGGCTTTCGCCGGAGCATGTTGTTCAGGGCATGTTGGATTGAGATGAGTGCGTATTTCGAGAAATAGTTTATTCACATCTGTTTCAATGCCTGTACCTATATTATAAATATTGGACCCATTATAGTGAAGAGCGGCTATATTTGCTTTCACCACATCACCAACGAATGTATAGTCGCGCGTTTGCTTACCATCACCATTGATAACAGGTTGTTCACCTTTCAACATTTTATTACAGAAAATTGCCACAACACCAGCTTCGCCGTGCGGGTTCTGGCGCGGGCCATAAATGTTCGCATAACGAAGAATAACGTAGTTCATTCCATACACCGCATTGTAGAAATATAGATATTTCTCTGTACAAAGTTTCGTAATGCCATAGGGTGAAAGCGGGCGCGTAGGATGTTCTTCATCAGCAGGAAAATAATCTTGTTCGCCATAAATTGCGCCACCCGTGGACGAAAAGATAATTTTTTTCACTCTGTGCTTCTTTGCAGACTCGAAGAGATTAAGTCCGCCAACCACATTGACCGATGCATCGAATTTGGGATCGGAAACTGAGCGCCGCACATCCATTTGTGCCGCTAAGTGATTCACCACATCAATTTTTTCTTTCTGAAAAACATCTTCCAACTTTTCGCTTCGAATATCGAGCTGGTAGAACTTCGCTTGGGGATTTATATTTTCCATGAAGCCTGTCGAAAGGTTATCAACAATAATAACCTTATGCCCGTCAGCGATATATGCATCCACTATGTGGGATGCTATAAATCCTGCTCCGCCTGTTACGAGAATATTCAAACTTCCTCCTTCTTATTTACTTCATTTTGACTGTAAATGTTTCAGTGCTTTCTTCCCTATATCACTCCGGTAATAAGCGCCATCGAATGTTATTTTCTCTACCGCATGGTATGTGTTTTGGATTGTTTGCTCCAGTTCATTATTAAAACCAATTGCCGTCACACCGAGCACACGACCGCCGGATGAAACAATGGCACTTCCTTCTTTTTTTGTGCCGGCATGAAACACTACCACACCATCTTCTGCCTTTATATGTTCCAGTCCAAAAATCTGTTTCCCAATCTTATATTCATCCGGGTAGCCATGTGATGCCATGACAACACAGACAGCCGTAGCAGAATGTAATTTTACCTTCGACGAATCAAGCCTCCGTTGTGCGATTGCGAGGAATATTTCTGCCAAATCACCATCGATCAGAGGAACGACAACCTGTGTCTCAGGATCACCAAAACGGCAATTGTACTCCAGCACCTTCGGTCCTTCACGTGTCATCATCAATCCAACATATAGACAGCCGCGGTATGGCACTCCGTCCTGTTTCATTCCTGAAAGCGTTGGAACCACAATTTGTTGTGTGACGTACTGAAGAATTTCATTTGTTACAACAGGCGCCGGTGCGTACGCCCCCATACCGCCTGTATTTTTTCCAAGATCCCCATCAAGAATACGTTTATGATCTTGTGCTGAAGCAAGTATGGCAAATTGTTCGCCGTCGGTGAGAACGAATAATGATGCTTCTTCTCCGTCCAAAAATTCCTCTATGACAATTTGATTGCCTGCAGAACCGAATGTTTTATGGAGCATCATATCTTCTAATGCGAGAGCCGCTTCCTGACGGCTTTTATAAATGAGTACCCCTTTGCCAGCAGCAAGACCATCGACTTTTATCACCATGGGCGGTTCCATTGCATTGATATATTTTTTCGCCTCATCGATTTCAGGTGTTGTAAAACTCCGGTAGTTGGCAGTTGGAATGTGATGTCGCGACATAAAATCTTTTGAAAACACTTTACTGCCTTCCAATTGCGCGGCGGCTTTACTTGGACCAAAAATGTGAAAACCATGTTCTTCGAAGGCATCCACTATTCCTTCAACAAGCGGTTGTTCGGATCCGACAACAGTGAGATCGATCTTCTTTTCTTTCGCAAATTTCAACAAACCCCTAATGTCAGTCGAATTCAATGGCACACACGTCGCAAGATTCTCGATCCCGGCGTTTCCTGGAGCGCAAAATACTTTTTTCACTTGTACACTTTGACGAAGTTTCCAAACAAGTGCATGCTCTCTTCCTCCAGAACCAATGACGAGAATATTCACACTGACTGCTCCTTAACTTTTACGAATCCTATACGATCATAATCCATTAACGATTCGAATTGCTTCGCCAATTCAGATGTAAGCATCAACCGATTGAACTTTGTTGCAAAGGACTCCTGTACACGTTCTAACTTTTTGTGTTCGAAACGCATAAATTGTTCAAGAATAGCCTGCTCGTGTACAGTAATATCCTTCAACGGAAGACACATTGCCGCGCCGCTTTCTTTAATTATCTGTTTCGTATAGCCATCTACGACCGAAGCGATCATGGGCTTTCGCGAACCAAAATATTCATACAACTTTCCGGGGGTTTGATAATCGTTATCAATAACGAACCAGAGTACATCAGATTCAACTAATCGTTTTATACACTCCCGATGAGGTAAATATCCAAGGAAATGAACAGCATTCTGCAAATCTAATTTTCTTACAAGCTGCTGATCTTCTTCGCGTGCATTCCCTATAAAGTGCATTTCTATACGCCCGCGAATTTTTGGATTTGCTTGTAAAACATTCGCGAGTGCTCGAAGCATAACAGCAGGATTTCTCTCAGCGTAAAATGTCCCTGCGTGCGCAATTTTCATTTTTACAGGTTTCGCATGTTTTTCTGCACTCGTTGGCGGGAAATCCTCTGCATCAAAACCTTGCGAGATAATAATGACTTCATTATAATCCACGCTTTTATGTCGTCGCAGAATGCTCTCCTTCACTCGCCTGTGCGTGACGATAATACGATCTGCTGCTTTTAAAACCCGTTTTTCTAAATATGCATGCCACATCCGGTGCAAGGGTGTCGGGAAATATTTAAACGGATAATCAAGCCATGCATCTCTGTAATCCACGACAAGAGGAATTTCGTGTTTACGTTTCAATGCCACACCAATAAGAAAATCAGTCTGCGGCGGAGCTGTAGCAAATAATAAATCGAAGTGTTCTTGTTCAATTAATTCTGAGGCGGCTTTCACCGCAGGGGATTTCCAACCGATTTTCGTGTCTGGAATAAAAAATAAATCACCAAAGAATTGAAGGAATTTCCGCATGCGCTCCGATGGCATTTTTATAACGCCCTGTTTCTTGAGTATGCGATTCACATCATACGAACGTGTGCGAACAATCTTCACACCAGCTTCTTCGGCTTCTCTCAACAATGTGTCATCATAAGCATAATAACCAGTTGGTTCTATGGTTAGCACTGTCGGTTTCCAACCGTATTTCGGCAGAAACTTCGCGAACTTCACTGTACGTTGCACACCGCTCAATCCCATCGGAGGGAAATAGTATGCGATAATTAAAACTTTTCTAAATCCATCATCCAGCATACATCACACGATAATTAATTCTTTAGGAGATGTCGAAAGTATTTCGCATCCGTTCGTACGTATAACGATGTCATCTTCGATACGAACACCGCCGCGACCGGGCAGGTAAATTCCCGGTTCAATCGTGACTACATTTCCAGTTGTAAGGACTCCTTTACTGAGGCGAGAAAGACGCAATGGATCATGAACATGAATGCCTAAGCCATGACCGAGCGAATGAATAAAATATCGTCCATAGCCTTTCTGACGGATATGCTTCCGAGCGACAGCATCAATCGAACGCGCCGTGACACCGCTGCGCGACGCATCGATAGCTTTCATCTGTGCATCCAGCACAATCTGGTACACTTTTTTCATTTCTAAGGAAGGATTTCCAATTGCGAGAGTGCGTGTCATGTCGCTGTTATACCCACGATAACGGCATCCAAAATCCAGCACGAGTAATTCGCCGCGACGAATTTTTTTTTCAGATGCCCGTGCGTGCGGTAAAGCACTACGTTCACCGCTGGCAACGATCGGATCGAATGCATCACACTCAGCTCCATATATCCGATGCCAGTAGCTAATTTCTGCAGCTATATCACATTCGCGGACACCGGGAAAGACTAGTGGTAGGAGCTTCTTGAATACTTTGTCACTGATGCCCGCAGCAGCACGAATCAAACCTATCTCTTTCTCATCCTTTACCGAAGTAACATTCTCAAGAATACTTGTTGCAGGAATGAATCGTCGGAGGGGGAGCAGTTTTTTCAAACTCTTCATATCAGCAACTGAGATATGGTGACTCTCAAATCCGATGCGCGATCCTGGCGGTATAAGGTTTTTTTCAGCAAGGAGCGGAAAAAGAGTTTGTTTCGCGATGATGATTTTAAATCCTTTTACTTCTTGCGGTGCCTGACTTTTATACCTTCTATCGGTGAGAAAGAATTGACCTGTTGGTGTAATTAAGCAAAGTCCACAGGATCCAGAAAATCCTGTAAGATAGCGAACATGTTCTATTTCGGTTACGAGCATGGATTGGAGCCGAAGCGTCGCCATCAATACACGCACTGCTGTTATCCTGTGGTGAATCATCAGAGAATCAGAGATGGTAATTCGGCGCCTCTTTTGTAATAGAGATGTTGTGCGGATGACTTTCACGCAATCCCGCTTCTGTCATTCGTGTGAACTGCGCCTTCTTTTTCATGTCAGCGATACTGCGGCATCCGCAATAACCCATTGCAGCGCGCAATCCGCCAATCATTTGATACACTGTATCGGAAAGATTTCCTTTAAACGGAACGCGTCCTTCAATTCCTTCCGGAACTAATTTTTGAAGATCATCTTCCACATCCTGGAAGTAACGGTCTTTGCTTCCCTTTTTCATCGATTCGAGCGATCCCATCCCCCGGTACACTTTGTAACTGCGACCTTCGTACAAAACTTTTTCTCCCGGACTTTCTTCCACGCCAGCAAATAATCCACCGATCATCACTGAATCTGCCCCGGCCGCGATTGCTTTTGCTATATCACCGGTCTGCTTGATACCGCCATCTGCAATGATCGGAATTTTAAATTTCGCTGCAGCTTTTGCACATTCCATAATCGCCGTAATCTGGGGGACACCGACACCGGCTACGATACGTGTTGTGCAAATAGAACCGGGTCCAATACCAACTTTCACTGCATTGACCCCTGCCTTCAGCAGATCTTTTGTCCCTTCTGCCGTGCCGACATTGCCGGCAATTAATTCGATGTCAAATTTTGAACGGACACGCTTCACCATTTCGATAACACCTTTGGAATGTCCATGCGCCGTATCAATTACTACGACGTCAACACCAGCAGCGACCAGCGCAGCAATACGATCCAGCGTATCCGCAGTGATACCTGCTGCGGCACCTACACGTAAACGCCCATGGATATCTTTACATGCATTTGGATGGCGCTTCTTTTTTTGAATATCTTTGAAGGTAATCAATCCGCGCAGCTTGCCAATTTTATCTACGACCGGTAATTTTTCAATGCGATGTTCTTGAAGAATAACCTCAGCCTCTTCCAACGTGGTTCCAACGGGCGCTGTAATAAGGTTTCCTTTGGTCATGACCTGCGAAATGAGGAGATCAAGATTCGGCTGAAACCGTAAATCGCGATTGGTGAGAATGCCGACAAGGTTTTCCTGATCAACAATAGGGATACCGGAAACGCTGTACTTGCGCATCACATCCAATGCATCTCCGACTGTTTGATGGGGAGATAATGTGATAGGCTTTTGAATCATCCCACTTTCTGAGCGTTTCACACGATCTACTTCCCCTGCTTGCTGATCGATCGACATGTTCTTGTGCAGAATTCCGATACCGCCTTCCCTGGCAATTGCGATTGCCATCTCGGCTTCTGTCACCGTGTCCATTGCTGCGGTTACTAACGGAATATTGAGCTCAATATGTTGCGTCAGTTTTGTACGAAGATCCGTATCGCGCGGTAGGACTGATGATTTTGCCGGCAAGAGCAGTACGTCGTCATACGTTATCGCTTCACTAGTAATTATTTTATTTTGTTTTCTCATTGATCAGAGGGAGATCCATAAAGATTGAATATTCTTTAAAAAAATTAGCTAATAATCGATGCAAAAGCAAGATTGAGATTGAAGGAAGAAAAATGAAGAGCCAGCTTTTCGAACTACACCACCATGTGCGGCCGATAACTGGCTCTCTAAGAAGGAGATGCGGGAAAATTATTTTTGTTCCCAGTAGACATTACGGTCATAATCGTAAAAGGTTGCACGTCAATGAAATGATCTTAAAAAAAGATTATGAATCAGGTATATCGAATCGCGGAACTTGGATGTTATATCGTTTGATCTTTAAGTAGAGTGTCTTCGGAGTAATTCCAAGCGTTGCGGCAGTCTTGACACGATTCCAGCTGTGATGTTTCAAAATACGTTCGATATATAATTTTTCCAGTTCATCCATTTTAATGAGTTTATCTGACGTTCGTAATTGTGATGGAACAACCTGGGAAGAAGGTGTCGCACTTAATGCAGCATTCATCCACAAATCTTTCGGTTCAATAACATCACTATGACTCAGCGCGATAGCACCTTCAATCACGTGTTCAAGTTCACGTACATTCCCCGGCCATTCATAATTCATGAGCAGTTGCAGTGCGTCCGGGCTGAGAATTTTTGTTTTTGTTTTTCGAGACAGGAAATTTTCGACGAGCAGCGGTATATCTTCTTTTCGTTCATTCAAATTAGGGAGGCGAAGGCTCACTACATTTAATCTGTAGAGTAAGTCTTCCCGAAAACGGGTTGCCTTTACTTCTTCCTGTAAATTTTTATTCGTTGCTGATACGACACGTACATCAACTAATCTCGAGCTGGTACCGCCGACTCTCCGGAACTCTCCTGTTTCTAAAAAGCGGAGAAGTTTTGGCTGTGTGCTGATACTGATATCACCGACTTCATCCAGGAAGAGAGTTCCACCATCAGCAACCTCCACGAGACCCTGTTTTGTTTTGACAGCGCTCGTGAATGATCCTTTTTCGTGTCCGAATAATTCACTCTCTAACAATTGATCGGGCATCGCAGCACAGTTCACAGCGATAAACGGTTGATCCTTCCGCGCGCTGTGCTGATGAATAAGCCGCGCAAAAAGTTCTTTTCCGGTGCCGCTTGCTCCTTGAATTAATACAAACGCTTCACTTGATGCTAATTTTATCGCTTTGTTGACGACGTCTTTAAATATCCGACATTCACCAATCAATTCATTCGGTCGTCCAAGTTGACTCACTTCCTTATCGATAAGAAGTTGTTTATGCTCAAGTGCACGACGAACTGTCGCCACAAGTTCAGCTGGATCATATGGTTTACTGACGAAATCATATGCACCAAGTTTTGTCGTTTCGATCGCCGTCTTAACATCAACAACATTCGTCAAAATTATTACTTGCGTAGTTGGCGCATGATCCTTTATATAGCGAAGTACTTCTACGCCGCCGATTCGAGGCATCTTGACATCGAGCAACGCGACATCATAGACTTTTGATTGGATTAAATTGATTGCGTCTGAACCGCTGAGAGCTGTGTCAACTTCAAATTCCTGTAAATCTTCAAGTTCGGTTTTTACGAGATAGGTTATGGCCTCTTCGTCGTCTACGACAAGAACCCGATGTTTTTTGTACATATCGGCAGGTCTCCCTTGCTGCCTTTACGCACTTGTAAGAACTCTTTCGACCGTAGTTAACAGATCGACTAGGTCATATGGCTTACTTACGAAATCTTCCGCTCCGAGCTTCTTTGATTCGATAGCATTCTTAAGATCGGCAAAACCAGTCAGCATCACTACTTTCGTCTTTGGCCATCGATCTTTCACAAATTTCAAAACTTCAAATCCATCCACATTGGGCATTTTAATATCTAAGAGAATAAGATCAAATTCAGTTGTTGTTAAAATATTAATGGCTGCTTGTCCGTCAACAGCACTGGACACCTGATACCCTTCACCTTCTAATTCAGCACAGAGTACAACGCGAAGCGCTTCTTCATCATCAACTACTAAAATTTTATTTTTTGCTGACATAGGGCATCTCCTCGTCGAATGTCTGTCTTCGTATTGGAAACCGGACTTCTAAAATTATAGCAGATACGTATAGTTGTGATTATATGAAGAATACATTTGAAAAGCAACCAATTCTGTAAGAAAATACATCTCATCTTCTCACATACAAAGACAAATCTTTCGTTGATTGTTTTAGGAACTTGTGGTACTATTAGTTTATGGTACAGCATGATCACAAAACTACAAAGCCCGTGCATATCCTTTTTGTAGACGATGACACCACTTTTGCGACATTGGTTCAAGTTATTCTCAAACGTTTTCAAAACCGATTATTTGTAACATGTTGGAAGGATTCGATTGAAGGCGCACTTTCTGAGATCGAACAAAACCAGGACATAGATGTCATACTCGTGGATTATTATTTTCCAACCTCGAATGGGTTGGAATTTTGCCTGCAACTGAATCAAATGGGGCGTTCCATTCCAATCATCTTTCTGACCGCTCATCGTGACTTTAAACTTGCGGTTGAAGCAATGAAACTTGGCGTTGAGGATTTCCTGCTGAAAGAGAATTTAAACGAAGCGACCCTGCCCCGAACAATCCTAAGTATTCTTGATCGCGTTCGCATAAGGAAGCACAAACAAGCGGTCGAAAAAAGACTGGCATTAGCAGAAAGTAGCGCTCAAGCCATCCGGGAGTTAGTCGTCACTGTCTGTCATGAATTCAATAATCCACTTGCAGCAGTTAAAATTAGTTTTGACCTGATTCAACGTCAACATCTGGAAAACGTAAGCTCTGCAGTGATGAATTCATTTGAAAATCATTTCAATACGATTGATTCGGAGATTAAGCGTTTACGTGATTTAAATTTTGAAAAAATCGATTTCCATAGTTATCATTCAGATCATTTTTGATTTTACGAGCATCTTGCATCTCTATCATTTTTTTATTATTATTTAAGGAGAGTATGGTGCAAGATGGATTTTTATACATGGCTGTTATGCGAATCAAGATGCCGGTAAAAAAGAAATTAATTAAAAACGAATTTACTTTTCTAAAAACCTAAAGAATTTTACAAAGTGTCCCGCCCAATCAGCGGGACACTTTTTTTATATGAGCCTGCATATTTCAAATATTATCCAGTTATTTGAAGAGTGGGCTCCTGCGTGGGTTGCCTGGGAAAAAGATAATGTAGGCTTGCAGGTCGGCGACAAACTAAACAGAGTCACAAAAATATTAGTGACGCTTGATGTCACGAGGCAAATCATAGACGAGGCAATCGCACGAAAGGTGGACATCATCGTTTCTCATCATCCGCTCCTTTTCCGACCACCTTCCGCTATTATCGCAAGCGATCCTATTGGTGCAATGATCCTGCGTCTGGCAGAACATAAAATCGCTCTGTTTTCAGCTCATACGAATTTAGATCATGCTCAAGGCGGAGTCAATTTTGCTCTTGCGGAACGAATCGGATTAAAAGATCTTCGATTCCTTGCACCAGTTAAAAATTCACTGGCAAAAATTGTAGTGTTCGTTCCCCAAGGGCACGAAGGGCAACTCGTTCATGCAATGTCGCAAGCAGGTGCAGGAGTGATCGGTAATTATTCATCCTGTTCTTTCGGGACAAAAGGCATCGGAAGTTTTTATGGTTCGCAAGGTTCAAATCCTTTTTTAGGAAAGAGTGGGAAACTTGAGTCCGTTGAAGAGACACGACTTGAGATGATTGCACCGCGAGCAAGTATTCCAACTGTAGTTGCTTCCTTAAAAGCTGTTCATCCCTACGAAGAACCAGCATATGATATTTATTTCATTGAGAATACAAATCCAAACTTCGGATTAGGAGTACGTGGAAGATTGTCTAACCCTCAGCCGCTGGGCTCATTTTTAAAATATTTAAAACGAAGATTACACATTGGAATGATCCGTTACACTGGTAGCCTCGCTCGCAAAATTCAGAGTGTCGCAGTGTGCGGCGGCGGCGGAAGCGATCTTTTGCCTGAAGCCCTCAAGGCAAACGTTGATGTTTTTATCACGTCAGATGTTCGATATCATACTTTTCAGAAAGCAGGCGACACGCTTGCACTTATCGATGCCGGCCATTGGGAAACAGAACAAGTAATTTTAAAACCAATTGCAAAACGACTGAGATCCGTTGCGCGCGCTGCGCACGAACCATTATCAGTACTTATAACAAAACATAAAACGAATCCGATAAAGATCATGTAGGATATTTGAGAAAAGAGAGGAGTAACCGTTGGAAAATAGATTACGCTCGTTATACTTGTTGCAGTTGGTCGATTCAAACCTCGACGAGCTGCAAGAAATGAAAGGTGACCTGCCACAGATTGTAGCTGACTTAACAGAGACCGTAAAACAAAAGCTCGCCAATAAGAAAGAACTCGAAGAGACCTTTAAAAAATCAATGGTGACCCGTGATAAAACAGATGTAGAGATTCTCGCTCTCAAAGAAAAAATTGAGAAATATAAAACTCAACAATTTCAAGTCAAGACCAATAAACAATATGATATATTGGCAAGGGAGATCGACCTCTCACAAGAAAAGATCACAAAGCTGCAGAAAGACATGGAACTGTTAGAAGGCAAAGCGATGCTTGCCAAGGAGGATGTAGAGAAGCTGATACCAGAACTTGAAACTCTTCAAACTGAACTGGCAAACCGAAAAAAGGAACTAGCTGCTGTGAATAAAGAACATGAGGAAGAAGAGTTAAAATTACAACATCAACGCGAAAAGATTACCAACAAAATTTCGAAAGCAGATTATCAGATGTACAGCAGAATTCGTGGAGCAGAAGAAGGACGGGCAATTGTTGCAGTGCAGAGAAATTCCTGCGGTGGGTGCTTTAACCGCGTCACACCACAGCGTGTGCTGGAATTGCGGAAGAATGCCGCTCTCATCGCGTGTGAGCGCTGCGGTCGGATACTTGTATCGGATGAAATAGTCGAGAGCGCAAAAAAATCGCTATGACTATTCTCGCCTTTACAGATGGCGCATCACGAGGCAATCCTGGGGATAGTGGTGTTGGTATTGTTTTGAAGGATGAACGTGGCAACGTGATTACCACCCGGTACGGTTATATTGGAGAAGCGACCAACAATATTGCAGAATATTCTGCACTTGCGGCCTGTCTGAAATTGGTGCAAACAATCGAATGCAGTAGCCTCATTGTCCACTCTGACAGTGAGTTGATGGTTCGTCAGTTGAACGGTCAATACAAAGTAAAAGATGCTGGACTGAAGAAATATTTTCTGCGCATCCAAAGTATGTTATCATCGTCCTCATTTCGATTTAAGATTAGACATATTTCGCGTGAAAATAACTCTGAGGCAGATGAATTAGCAAATCGCGGTATCGATACAAAAGTAAAATTAAAAATGTAAGAACAACGATATCATTGGTTTTCACGCAGAGAAGAAAGTTATGTTGAGAAAACTGGACGTGGGTCCAGAAGCAGAAGCTGGTGCATCAGGCAGCCGCTCAATATCATCTGAGATGAAATTGAGAGGAAAGTCCGAACACCGGAGGGCAAGGTGCCTCGTGTAGTGCCAGAAGCGGTGCAAACCGCATCTAATGTAGAAAACGAGGGTTCTGCAGGCAATATCCTGCAGAAACGGAAAGTATCACAGAAAACACACATCCCGGTTTCTTCTAACGAAGAAATCGAGAGAAAGGTGAAAAGGTGGTGTAAGAGAC
>Ga0182021_10006605_pt1 | contig 13780 bp, 11 predicted proteins | sample 612E3MmetaG_FD_120493 | JGI IMG/M metagenome (GOLD analysis project Ga0182021, IMG submission 120493) | Permafrost microbial communities from Stordalen Mire, Sweden - 612E3M metaG (Illumina Assembly) | ecosystem: Environmental > Terrestrial > Soil > Wetlands > Permafrost | place: Sweden...
CCGATGATCATGTCGCCCCGGCTCACGTCGAGGTCGTCTTCCAACACGACCGTGACGGACTGCGGGCAGAATGCCTCCTCGAGTTGGGCGTCGCCCAGACGGATCTCGCGCACGCGGGTGCTCAGCCCAGCCGGGAGGACGGCCACCCGCTGGCCGCGGCGCACGATGCCGCCGGCGATCTGGCCGCTGCAGCCGCGGAAATCGTGCAGGCGCGGATCGCCGGGCTGGTTCGGGCGGTTGATCCACTGGACCGGCAGGCGCAGGCCGCCGAGGTTCCAGTCGCTCGCGATATGCACGGTTTCGAGATGACTCAAGAGCGTCGGCCCCGGATACCAGGGGGTTCGACCTGACTGGGCGACGACGTTGTCGCCATCGAGCGCGCTGATCGGAATGAACTTCACGTCCTTGATCTCGAGACGCGGGAGGAACTGCTCGAACTCTTCGCGGATCTGTTCAAAACGCTCCTCGCTCCAGCCGACCAGGTCCATCTTGTTCACGGCCACGACCAGATGCGGGATGCGCAGGAGCGCGGCGATGCAGGTGTGGCGGCGGCTCTGTTCGCTCACGCCGGCCCGGGCGTCGACGAGCACCACCGCCAGGTTCGCGGTCGAGGCGCCCGTGATCATGTTGCGCGTGTACTGCACATGCCCGGGCGTGTCGGCCACGATGAATTCCCGCCGCGGCGTGGCAAAATAGCGGTAGGCCACGTCGATCGTGATGCCCTGCTCGCGCTCGGCGCGCAGCCCGTCGGTCAGGTTGGCGAGGTTGATCTCGCCGCCACCGGTGAGGTCCGCCGACCGCTTCAGGGCCTCAACCTGGTCCTCCATCAGGGACTGCGAATCGTAAAGGAGGCGGCCAATGAGCGTGGATTTGCCGTCGTCCACGCTGCCGCAGGTGCTGAAGCGCAGGATGTCGACCGGGTGGGGCGCGGCGGGAGTTGCGTGGTTGGCCATCATGGGAGCGGGAAGGACGTCGATCAGACAGGAAAGGGGCGCTCGGCGGGTGGTTGGTTCAGAAGTACCCCGCCCGCTTGCGGTCTTCCATCGCGGCCTCGGAGACGCGGTCGTCGGCGCGCGCACCGCGTTCGGTGACCCGGGCGCCCGCCAGCTCGGCGAGGATCTCGGCCACCGTGCCGGCGCCGGACTCGATGCAGCCGGTGCTGATGATGTCGCCGACCGTGCGAACGCGGACCCGCAGATCGCGGATTTCCTCGTGCGGTTGGGGCGGGACGATGTCATTCACCGGCAGCCACTGGTTCTGCCGGCGCGTGCACTTTCGCTGGTGGCTGAAGTAGATTGTGGGCACCTCGATCTGCTCGCGCCGGATGTACTCCCAGACATCCCGCTCGGTCCAGTTGCTGAGCGGAAAGACGCGCATGTTCTCGCCGGGGTTCAGGCGCGCGTTGTAGAGGTTCCAGATTTCCGGCCGCTGGTTCTTCGGATCCCACTGGCCAAACTGGTCGCGAAAGCTGAAGAAGCGCTCCTTGGCGCGGGCCTTTTCCTCGTCGCGCCGCGCGCCGCCAATGCAGCCGTCGAACCGGAATTCATTGATGGCGGCGAGCAGCGTGGGGATCTGCAGCCGGTTCCGGCTGATCTCGCCTGGCGCGGGCACGGCCCAGCCTTGCGTGACCGCATCCTCCACCCGGCGGACGATGAGCCGCGCGCCTAGTTCCCGGGCGCGGCGGTCGCGGAATTCATTCACTTCCGGGAAATGGTGCCCGGTGTCCACATTGAGCAGCGGCAGGGGAAACGCCGACGGGCGGAAGGCTTTCTCCGCCAAGCGCAGGAGACAGATTGAGTCCTTGCCGCCGGAGAAAAGCAGCGCAGGCCGGTCGAATTCCCCGGCCACTTCGCGCAGCACGTGGATGGCCTCGGTTTCGAGATGTTGCAGGTGATCAAGGTGGTAATTTGGCATCGGGCAAAAGTCAGGCTGAGCACTGCTCGGAGGGTGCGCTTCAGCAGGCAGGTCGCGCGGCTAGCGGAGATCGGTCGCGCGTCCCCACGCCGCATGCAGGCCGCACTCGCGTTTGTCCGCGGCCTTCGCCGGATCGAAATAATCCCATTCGTTGGGCAAATCGTGGGCGCGGAGGTAGCCCTCCATGTCGGCATCGTCCCAGTAAAAGACGGGATTCACCTTGAGCAGACCGATGTCCGCCTCGCGCGTCACGATATCGAGTTCCGCCCGACCGGGACTCTGCACCTGGCGCAAGGCCGTGATCCAGACGGTTGGAGCGAGCTCCCGCAACGCGCGATGGAACGGCTCCAGCTTCATCGCGGCGCTAAATCGCCGCAGGCTCTCCTCGTCTTCCGTGGCCGGCAGGGGCCCCTCGATGGCATCACGATGGGCGGCGGAAAGCCGCGGCAGGTAAGCCTTCAGGTTCAAGCCCAGACGCGCGCGCAACTCCTCCGCGTGGCGGTAGGTCGCCGGGCGATTATAGCCGTGGTCGACCCACAGCACCGGGATGTCGGCCTGGACCCTGACGCACAGGTGAAGGATGACCGCTTCAAAGGGGCGAAAGTTGGTGGACACGATTGCGCGTCCTCCGGCGCGGTCGATCGCCCAGCGGATGATCTCCTGCGGCGGGCAGGAGCGCAATTGGGCGTTGGCCTGGGCGATCTCCTCCGGCCGCGGCAGACCGGGCGAGGTTTGCTCGAGGTCGACCTTCACGCGGAAACCGGATTCGCAGGAACCTCCCGCCACAACACCCGCTCCACCCATTCTCCCAAGCGCTCGCGGGGCAGGCGTTCATCCTTCCAACGCACGAGCACCGGCCGGAGCTCATTGATCAGATCTTCGATCCGCACGCTGGCGCGATACTCGCGGTTGAGGCGGGTGCCCGCAACCGTGCCGCCGAGGAAAAGGGTGTAACGGCCGGGCGCCCGGCCAACCAGGGCGATTTCCGCCATGTAGGGTCGCACGCAGCCGTTCGGACATCCGGTCATGCGCACAATGATCTCCTCGTCGCCGAGGCCGAGTTCCTCGAGCAGACCTTCCAGCCGGTCGAGCACCGCCGGCAGCGCCCGCTCCGCCTCGGCGAGAGCCAGGCCGCAGGTCGGCAACGCCACGCAGGCCATCGAAGCGCGCCGGACGGCCGCCGCCTGACGATCAACCGGAAGGCCATGTGCAGCGAGAATCGCGGTGATGGCGTCCTTTGCGGATTCCGGGATTCCGGCAAGGAGGAGGTTCTGGGAGGGAGTGAGGTGGATCCCCAGGCCGTAGGTTTCGATCACGGTGCGCAGCGCGGATTTGAGCTGGCGCCGCGGCGTATCGCCGATGCGCCCAGTCTCGACATACAAGCCCAGGAACCAGCGCCCGTCGCTTTGGCGATGCCACCCGAAAAGATCGCCCTGGCGCTCGAACGCGAACGGCCGCGCCGGCTCGAGCGAGAACCCGGCCCGACCTTCCACCTCGGCGCGAAACCAGGCGGGGCCGCGTTCCGCCAGCACATATTTCAGCCGGGCGTGCTTGCGGTTGGTGCGATCGCCGAAATCGCGGAAAGCCGTGATCACCGCCCGGGCCGCGTCGACGACCCGCTCGGCGGGGAGGAAACCCAGCACGTCGGCAACCCGTGGATACGTCTCCTTGTTGCCATGGCTCATCCCCTGCCCGCCGCCCGCAAGAAGGTTGTAGCCGAGCAGCCGGGCGGGATCGGCCGGATCGGCAATCGCGACCAAGCCGAGGCAGTTCGTGAAAACGTCCGTGTCGTTCAACGGGGGGATGGCGAAGGCCACCTTGAACTTCCGCGGCAGGTACTGGCGGCCATACAACGGATCCTCAAAAGCCCGCTTTTCTTCGGGCGCCAGCGCCAGCGGCACTCCTTCAACCCAGATTTCGTGATAGGCCCGGGTCTGCGGCAGGAGCGCCGCCGACACCAGGCGGGCGTCGGCCAGCACCCGCTCGGCCAGCGGGCCGATGGCGGGAGTAGGCGGGGACATCACATTTCGATTCACGTCGCCGCAGGCCGCGAGAGTCGTGCACAACGCGTCGTGGATCCCTTTCATCAGTGGTCCCAGTTGTCGCTTCACCACGCCATGCCACTGGAAAGACTGTCGCGAGGTGATGCGCAGCGTGTCGTTTCCGTGCAGGCGCGAGAGCCCGTCAAAAGCCAGATACTGCGCCGCCGGCACCACGCCGCCCGGTATTCTGGCTCGGATCATGAAGAGGTACTGTTTGCCCGTCTTCCGCTTGTCCCGGTCGTCCTGCTGGTAAATCCCGTGAAACTTCAGAAATTGCTCGTCATCCTCCGAAAACCGATCCGTCCCTTGGCTTAGCAACGTCTCTCCGATATTCCCACCAAGCGTGGGGTCATTAAACTTAAGTTCTTCGTTTTTAATCATTTAGTGACAAAAAGTACTATTATATCTGCATAGATGTACTTATATATGTATAACTGGACAGAAGTCCATCACTTTGTTGTGCAAGCCGGGCTCCCGCAGTCGAACCCGGGTTGCGCTCGGCGAAACACAGACCCCCCGGCTGAAGTTTTGGGAAATCCGCCCGCGAGCGATTTTCGTTCTCTCATCGCGTGAGCGCGCCTCCAACGTGCGCCCGCAGCCCCTCAGCCAAACCCACGCCATTCTTCCCGCAGCGACGACAACCAGAAATCTCCTCGCGTTGGAGTTGGCAGGACCCGAGGCGGCGGAACCCGTTCGTCGTCCCCACACCGCCCGATAATCAATGTCCACCAATAGTTGACATGTTCGACCGGGTCGCCCGGCGGGCCAGCACCTGCACGACCGCGCCGCGGCCGGTGTGACCGCCGCCCTCAATCACGTCGCGTTCGATTTCCCGGAGGACCTCGAATTCGAGTCCCCCGAGTTCCTCGCGGAGCTGCGCCGCCGTCATGAGCAGCTCCACGCTGCGCGGCCCGCCGGTGTCATGGGCCAGTTGCGCCGGCGTATAGGCTTCGAGCACGAAGATCCCGCCGGGACGCAGCCCAGCCGCCACCTGCCCGTGCACGCTTCGCCGCAATGGCGGCGGCAAATGCGCCCAAGTCGCCACGATTCCGACCCATGCGCCGGGCTCGATGCGGTATGCCGCCAGGTCGGCGACGACAGTTTCGATCTTCACGTCGCGCGCTGCAGCCAGCTTCTGCGCCTTGCCGAGCGCGACCTCCGACTGGTCGACCGCGGTGACCGCATGCCCGCGCGAGGCCAGCCAGACAGCGTTTCGTCCCTCCCCCTCCGCCAGGCAAAGCACGGGCCCCGGAGGAATGCGCGCCGCGACCCCGGCCACGAAATCGTTCGGCTCCGTGCCGTAGATAAAGTCGTCCCGAGAGTAACGATTGTTCCAGAACTCAGCGTCCATGCGGCAATGAGAGCCAACCATCTTCAGCCCGGATCAGCAGGTCAAATCTGATCCCGCAAACCGCGATCTTGATCTGACCCGAGGCCGGGTTCCACGCCGGACCGGTCAGCCCAGGCGCTTCGGCCTGCGAATGGGCAGACCGGCGCGATGCCAAGCGCGGAAGCTGCCGCCGTTGGCAGCCTTGAAGCCCTCAGCCGCAAGCATCGCCGCGGCCCGGCCCGAACGACGGCCCGAGTGGCAATACAAGATGATCTCCCGGTCGCCGACCTGGCCGAGGAAAGGCCTCCATTGCGACCGGGAGCCGATCAGGTCGCTGAGCGGGAGCAGCGCAGCCTTCTGCGCCACGCCGTCCGCCCATTCGGCCGGCTCGCGCACATCGACGAGCATGGCCTTCTGATCACGGACCAACTGCGCCGCTTCGGCCGGCTCGACCCGACGCACGCCGGAATCGGACGGTGAGAATAGAGAGAAGAAGGAATTCAGGAGCGGCATGGCGATTGATGTCAGCTATCAAATGACAAAGGGCTAGTGGGATGGCGGCGGTGGCGGCACCGTGCATTTTTCGTTGGCCGGAGCGGCGGGGGGAGACGGGCGTTCCTGCCTGCGAACGTGGGCCATGTAGTAGATCAGCGGCACGGCGAGCGGGCTGATGAGGAGCGACGCGATCGCCCCGAAGAGCAGCGAGATCGCGAGCCCCTGGAAGATGGGATCGGCGAGGATCACCAAACCTCCGATGACCACGGCGAAGGCCGTGAGCAACATCGGCCGGAAACGCACCGCGCCCGATTCGAGACAGGAATCGCGCAACGAGCGGCCGTGACTGAGCCGCAGCTCGATGAAATCGACGAGGATGATCGAATTGCGGACCACAATGCCGGCGCCGGCCATGAAGCCGATCATCGACGTGGCGGTGAAGAACGCACCCATCAGCCAGTGGGCCGGCAAGATGCCGACCAACGAGAAGGGAATGACCGTCATCACGATGAGCGGCGTGGTGTAGTTCTTGAACCAGCCGACCATCAGCATGTAGATCAGGATGAGCACGGCGCCAAAGGCCAGGCCGAGGTCGCGAAAGACCTCGATCGTCACCTGCCACTCGCCGTCCCATTTCATCGCGGGTTCCGTCGTGTCGGCCGGCATGATGGCGTTGTAGATCTTCACTGCGGGTTGCGTGCCGCCGAAGTCGCGGCCGTCAAGCTGCGCGAGGGCGCGGTTCATCTTGAGGATGGCGTAGACCGGGCTCTCGATCAGGCCAGCGACGTCGGCGGTGACATAGGTGACGTTTTGGAGGTTCTTGTGGTAGATATTCCGCTCGCTGACGGTCGGCTCGACCGTCACGAGTTCGCGCAGTGACACCAGCGGTGCCTGCGGATTCATTTCGGAGCGGACCGGCAGCGAGAGCAGATCGTCGGGCCGGGCGCGAAGCGCGCGCGGCAGTTCGAGCCACACGTCGACATCTTCGCGTTCGTTGGGTTCGTGGAGCAGGGTGACCGGATAGCCCTGCACCGCCGTCTGCACCGTCCGGGCGATCGCGGCCTCGGTGATGCCGAGGAGCGCGGCCTTCGCCTTGTCGACGCGAAGCCCGGCCTTCGGTTGCGGCTTCTCGACGTACCAGTCGATGTCGACGACACCCTCGGTCGAGCGGTAGATTTCGCGCACCTTGGTCGCGAGCTTGAGCCGCGCCTCCTCGGTGGGGCCGTAGACTTCGGCGACAAGCGTCTGGAGCACTGGCGGGCCGGGCGGCACCTCCGCCACGGCGACCGCGGCATCGTACTTCGCCGCGATCGCGGCAAGGCGCGGCCGCACGCGTTTGGCAATCTCGTGGCTCTGCGCCCGACGCTCGTCCTTCGGCAGCAGGTTCACCTGGAGATCGGCGACGTCGGATCCGCGCCGCAGGAAATAGTGTCGCACGAGCCCGTTGAAGTTGAACGGCGAGGCCGTACCGGCGTAGACCTCGTAATCGCGCACCTCGGGCACGGTGCGCACGACCGCGGCCATCTCGCGAGCGACGGCGGCGGTTTGCTCGAGCGTGGAGCCTTTCGGCATATTGAGGATGACTTGGAACTCCGACTTATTGTCGAACGGCAGCATCTTCACTTTTACGGCGCTGATGCCCACCAATCCCAACGATCCCACGGTCAACGCGGCGACCACCGCCACAAACGCCCAGCGCCAGCCGCGGTGCGCGAGCAGCGGATCCATCACCCGACGGTAGAGCCGGGTGAACGGGTTGTCCGGCATCGCATCGCCATCGGCGGCTTCCTCTTCGTCGGTGAGAGGCGCGTCGATGAATTCCGCCGCGTGCCCGGCATGCCGGGCGTGACCGCTTAACACGTTGAGCGCAGCCCACGGCGTGACCGCGAAGGCGACGAGCAGCGAGAACAGCATCGCGGCGCTCGAACCGATCGGGATCGGCCGCATGTAGGGCCCCATCATGCCGCTGACGAAGGCCATCGGCAGTACGGCCGCGATCACGGCCCAGGTGGCGAGGATGGTCGGGTTGCCGACTTCGTCCACCGCCTCGACGGCGATCTGCAGAAGCCGTTTCTTACGGCAGCTCGGCAGGCCCATGTGGCGGACGATATTCTCCACCACGACGATGGCGTCGTCCACGAGGATGCCGATCGAAAAGATCAGCGCGAAGAGCGTGATGCGGTTGAGGGTGTAGCCGTAGAGATAGAAGACCAGCAGCGTCAGGCCGAGCGTCACCGGGATCGCCAGCATCACGACGAGTGATTCGCGCCAGCCGAGAAAGACCAGGATGAGGACCGCGACGCCGAAGACCGCCAGCCCCATGTGCAGCAGCAATTCATTGGACTTCTCGCTGGCGGTGGCGCCGTAGTTGCGGGTGATGGAGACGCCGACTTCGGCGGGGATAAGCGTGCCCTTGAGCGCATCGACTTTCGCGAGCACGGCGTGGACGACATCGATGGCATTGGCGCCGGGGCGCTTGGCGAGACTCAGGGTGACCGCAGCCTGCTCGATGGAGGTAGCCGGTGTCGATGACGCCGGGCCGGCCTCACTGCGGCCGCCGACCGACGGTGCGTCAGGGACAACGCGCCCCACCCCGTAAAGCACATAATTGGACGGCTCTTCAGGCCCGTCCGTGATGGTCGCCACATCACGCAGGTAAACCGGGCTGCCGTTGGACACGCCGACGACCACGGCCCCGACATCACGGGCATCGCGGAAGAAGGTGCCGGTTTGCAGCAGGGTCTCCTGGTTGACGTAGTCCTGCGCCCCAGTGTGGGCCTGGGCATTGGCTTGCTGAATCATCGGCACCAAATAGGCGGCGCTCAGGTTGCGCGAGGTGAGCCGCTGCGGGTCGAGGAGCACGCGGATCTGGCGGCGATTCCCGCCGATCAGCGTGGTCTCGGCGACCTGCGGGACCGTCTTCACCGCATCGTCCACCTGAGCAGCGATCCGACGAAGCACGGCATGATCGTAGCGTGCGCTGTGGAACGTCAGCGCGAGAATCGGCACGTCGTCGATCGTGCGCGGCTTGATCAACGGCGGACTGACACCAAGCGGGATGCGGTCGAAATTCGTCTGCAGCTTCTGGTTTAGCTTCACGAGGCTCTTTTCGAGGTCCTCGCCAACCTTGAAGCGCACGATGGTCATGTCGGCGCCAGGCATCGCGGTGGAATAGATGTACTCCACGCCAGGGATCTCCCAGAGGAGCTTCTCCATGGGCCGCGTGACGCGGTTCTCGACGTCGCGCGCATCGGCACCGGGCATGGCGACCATGACGTCGATCATCGGCACGTTGATCTGCGGCTCTTCCTCGCGCGGTAGCATGAGGATCGCGAAAAGCCCGAGCAGCAGCGAGGCGGCGACGACGATGGGCGTCAGCTTCGAGTCGATGAAGACCGACGCCATGCGGCCGGCGAAACCGTATTTCGCCGGATGGGGAAACGGTGAAGGCTGACGGGCGCTCATGGCTGGACCTCCAGCCCCTGCCCTTCGCGCAGGCCAACAGGAGGATTGAGGACGAGCCGGTCGCCCTCGGCCACGCCAGAGAGGATCTCCACGCGATCTCCGCGCATCGCGCCGGTCTTCACGAGGCGGAGGACGGCGCGGTTGTCGACCGCCACAAACACCCGCTCCATCTGGCCGAGCGTGCTGACCGTGGCTGCAGGGGCGAGCATCGTGCGGGCGGGCGCCCCAGGCACCTGAATCCGCGCGAACTGGCCGGAGCGCACGGCGGTGCCGGCGGGCACGGAGATCTTGGCCGGCACGTTGCGAGCGAACGCGTCGGAAGCCGACGACAGCTCGACCAGTGTTCCCGTAAACCCCAACCCGGCGGCGGGCACCTCGACGGCGAGCGGCGTGCCGACGGCCAGCCGCGCGGCGAGCGAATCCGGGACGCCGGCTTCAATTTGAAAGTCCGCGGTCCCCTCGATTTCGAGCAGCGGCTGCCCCGGGGCCGACAGGTCGCCGGCATTGGCCAGCTTGCGAGCGATGACTCCGTCGAACGGCGCGCGCACGGTGGCATAGCCGAGCATGGTCTCGGCCTCGCTGACCATCGCCTCGGTCGTGGTGAAGCGGTCCTCGAGGCCCTTCACCATCTCGCTGGTGCTGGCGTTCTTCGCGAGCAAGTCGCGTTCGCGCGCGAGGTCGCGTCGGGCCAGGTTGAGCTGCGACTGGGCTTGCTGCACCTTGGCCGAGATCTCGCCGGCAGAGATCTTCACGAGGAGATCGCCCGCCTTGACGCGCTGGCCGAGCGCGACGGGCAGTTCCTCGATTGCGCCCATGACCTTCGCAGCGATCATCGCCCGCTGAACCGGGCGGACGGTTCCGATGACCTCGGTGAGTGTGGGCACGTTCTCGGCGTGCATGACGGCCAGGTGAACCCGGACAGACGGCTGGTTCAATGCGGCATCCGCGGCGGATTCCTCAGGCCGGGAACATCCCGCAATCAGCGCCACGGCGAGGAATGGAAGGGAAAGACGAGCTGGATTCATGATTGAGCAGAAGAGGGAAAGGTAGGAGGTTCTGGTAGGAGCGAGCTTGCTCGCGATACAGGGCGCAGAAGATCGCCTGCAAGCAGGTTCCTACATTTCGAGGTTCGGTTGGCCCAGTGGAGCGAGGCCGAGGGCGCGGCGCAGTTCGGCCAGGGCTATGCGCTCGTCGGCGACGGCGACGGCTCGACGCATCCGGGTTTCAATCAGGCGGCTTTCGACGCCGATCAGGTCCGCGGTGAGGAGCGCGCCCTTTTCGAAGCGGGCGCGGCTGAGCGCGGCGCTTTCCTCCGCCTGGGCGACGGCCTGCGCGGTCACGGCGAGCCGCTCGACCGCATCCTCGTGGGCCAGCCGCGCCTGCTCGACTTCCAGCCCGACGCCGAGCGAGGCCTTGCGGAGCATCTCCTTCACCTGGGCGAGTTCAGCTGTGCTCTGGCGGATCTTTCCGGAGGTCTGGCCGCCATCGAAAACGTTCAGATCGACCGAAACGCCAGTCATCCAACTTTCGCCATGGCTGTCGAGCTTCCAGCCCTGGTCGTACGCGTAGCTGGCAAAGGCGTTGACCGTCGGCTGGCGACCGCCCCGCGCGGCCAGCACCATCGCTTCGGCGGCCCGGATCCGCTCGTGCAGACCGAGCAATTCCGGACGCTGCGAATAGTCGTCGGTCGCGGGCACGTCCAGCCGGGCGACCGTCGGATCGTCAGCGGCTAGCTCGACGGGTTCGACGGGGGCCTCCTGGCCGAGCACGAAGAAGAAGGCGCGCTCGGCGAGGGCGGCGCCGTGGCGGACCGAGGAAAGGGTTTCGCGGGTCTGAGCGAACTGGACTTCGAGGCTGAGGAGATCGGCTTTCAGCATCTGGCCCGCGTCGAACCGGGCGCGTGCGGCGGCGACGCCGGCCTCGTACGCTTTCGCGCCTGCCGCGACCGCCCCAACTGCCTCGCGAGCCTTGCGGATGTTGAGGTAGGCCTTGACCACCTCGACGCCGAGCTGGTTCTGCGTCGTGCGCAGGTCCTGCTCGGCAGCGCGCGCACCGGCCTGGGCGGCGTTGCGGCCGGCCGTGGCACGCCCACCGCTGTAAAGGTTGTAGGCGACGGTGCCCGTGGCGTTGAGATTGTCGATCTGGCCCGGGTGGTTGAAATCGAGGCCGAAGTTGAACGCTCGCTGGTTGAGGATCGAGCCGAACGCCATCATCGGGCTGTTGGTCTCAGTGTAGCCGCCCCGCAACCCCACCTGCGGCATCCAGGCGGCACCGGCCTGATCGGTCAGCGCCTTCGCAGCCTCGATGCGCTGGCGGGCGAGGCGGGCATCGGGACTGTTCTTGAGGGCCGTGTTGACGGCGCGTTCGAGCGTCCACGGTTCGGCCCCGACCACCGACGACGGACTTGTCACGCAAACCGTGATCAGCAATGAGGCGACCAGGGAGGCGCGGGAGCCGAATTCGAGTCGGCCGGGACGACGCGGCGAATTCATCCGGGCGGTCATGGCAAGCGGGCGCTCAGCGCCATCAGGAATCCGAGAAAGCCGCCGTACAGCGCGCCGCGCCACCAGGTCGAAGTGAGCGGGCAGGTTCCGGACGAGCACTGGCCGAAATAGCCCATGAGGCCACCGAGCAGGACGCCGGCGAGCACGATGGCGGCAAAACGGAGCACCGGATGATTCATGACCGCTTCCCCGGTTCCCCGCCGCAAGCGCTCCGGCCCAGGCCAAGCTTATGCAGGATGATCTCGGCCGGACAAAAGCCGGTAAAGGCGGACTGGATGAGGTTGAAGCCGACAAACACGGCCAACAGCAGCCACCAAGGGCTGGCGAAGTGCGCCAGCGCGACGCTGACGAGCACGAGGGTTCCGGCGACGATGCGGATGTAGGATTCGGTTTTCATGGGAAGCAGCTTGCCTTATAAATCTTTATATGCGTATATAATCATGTAGTTGATTTTATGTCAAGCGTCCTTTCACTCCCCTGCCTCCTGATGAAGACCCGATCGCTATCCCCCGAGGCGCTGCAACTGGTCGCGCGCCGCTTTGCGGTGCTGGCCGAACCGATGCGCCTGCGCCTGCTGCAATCGCTGATCGACGGCGAGCGGAACGTGCATGCGCTCGTCGAGCTGACGGGCGGCACGCAGGCCAACGTCTCCCGCCATCTGCAGACCCTGGCGGACGCCCACCTGCTCCGGCGCCGCAAGGAGGGGCTGCAGGTGTTCTACGCCATCGCCGATCCGTCGATCTTCAAGCTCTGCGAGCTTGTCTGCGGCAGCCTGGAGAAGGAGCTTGCCGCCCGCGCCGAGGTTTTCCGCGGCGAGTAGGCGGGCTCGCCCTGCCGCGATTGCTTGATCTTTTGCCGGCGACCCGCTTGATCCGGTTGCTTTTTGCGGGACCTTCTCCGGGTTTGGCCCGGTCACTGCTGGTCCCGCCGACAAATTCCGATCGAATCTTATGGTAGATGACCTGATCATAGGCATGGCTGGCTCCGGCGGCGACGGCATCGTTTCCGCGGGTGAATCGCTGATCAGCGCGGCGGCCGCGGAGGGCTACTTCGCGATCCTGACCAAGAGCTTCGGCTCCCAAATTCGCGGGGGCGAGTCGTCCTGCCGGCTGCGGGTGTCGACCCGGCCGGTGTTGAATCCGGGCGGCACCCTGAATGTGGCCGTGGTGCTGAACTGGGAAGATTTCCTGAAATTCGGTGGCGAGCTGCCTGTCGGCCCCAACACCGTGGTCATCTATGAGACCAAGACGGGCGTGGAACCGGCGATGCTTCCCCTGAGCGGGGTCCATCCGGCCGTGGTCTTCTCCGCGCCGATGGAAGACATGGCCATGAAGGCGGCGGGCACCGTCCAAGCCAAGAACAGCGTCGTGCTCGGTCTGCTGGCGGGCTGGTTCGGACTGGCCCGCAAGAGCATTCTCAAGGGAATCAGCAAGAAATTCGCGCGAAAGGGCGCTGATGTCCTGCAGGGTAATGAACGGGCCTTTGCCGCCGGCGTGGAATATGCGGAACACCATCCGTTGACCGCCGACCGGCAGCTGGGTCCGCCGGCCCAGGCGCACGGCCGCATGCTCCTCACTGACGGCAACGAGATGTGCGGCGCCGCGGCGCTTTTTGCCGGCTGCAAGTTCTTTGGCGGCTATCCGATCACGCCGGCTTCGGAGATCATGCAGTATTTGGGCCGGGAAATCTGGAAATACGGCGGTTCGTTGCTCCAGGCGGAAGACGAGATCGCCGGCATCGCCGCGGCCGTGGGCGCTTCGTTCGCCGGCGTCAAAGCCATGACCGCCACGTCCGGCCCGGGGTTATCGCTCAAGACGGAGGTCCTGGGCCTGGCCAGCGTCGCCGAGCTGCCGCTGGTGTGCGTGGACGTCCAGCGCGGCGGCCCCTCCACCGGCATGCCAACCAAGCGCGAGCAGGCGGACTTGTTCGCCGCGGTTTTCTCGGCGCATGGCGACACCGTCCGGCCGGTCCTGGCACCGGTCAGCGTCGCCGACACTTTTGGCGTCACCGTGGAGGCCTTCAATATTGCG
>Ga0182021_10006606_pt1 | contig 13779 bp, 11 predicted proteins | sample 612E3MmetaG_FD_120493 | JGI IMG/M metagenome (GOLD analysis project Ga0182021, IMG submission 120493) | Permafrost microbial communities from Stordalen Mire, Sweden - 612E3M metaG (Illumina Assembly) | ecosystem: Environmental > Terrestrial > Soil > Wetlands > Permafrost | place: Sweden...
GAGAACCGGACCGGAATGTACTGATGTACTTGAGGACCGGAAGCGCAGGCCCGACGCAGCCAGCGGCCCGGATCGTCGGCCGTCGTCACCTCTGTGGGTTGAGGCGCAACTTCGGCTAGTGAAGCACGGCGGTGGTCACGCCGGTGCAGGCCGACTTGGAATCGCGGATGGCCTGACAGAGCTTCTGGTAGCGCGCCTCCACGGGATGGTCGTAGGTGCGCGGGCGTCGGCCGCGATCGTTCACCGTGAGTCGGGTCGTGGTGACCTCGGTGGTGTCGACGCCCATGCTCCGCGCCAAGGCGTAGTACAGGACACCGATGCGATGCGGGTAGTGTCGGGCTGGCCCGTGATCGATGTAGTGAGGACCGTGGTTGTAGTGGGCCCAGTAGGCGTGGGTCTTGTGGGCACAAGGAATGGATTTTTGGCGAACGACGAGCCGGCCCTTGTCGTCGCGTGTGCGGACCTTCACCGTGGTGACACCGCCACCGTCGCGATAGTGGGCCAACTCGCGCGCACCGAGCGCGATGTTGGTCGCTGGGCGCATGACTTCCTTCCACGCCATGCCCCGCACATGTCCGTTGGTGCAGCGGCCCTTCTTGTCGACGATGCAGCGGATTCCCATGAGACCGCCGTCCTTCGCATAGACGGCTCCGTTGCGCACGGTGGTGCGGAAGGTGGTCTCGTTCATATCGCTCTCGTTGATCATGACCGCAAGGATGAGCGCCGGCGGTACTTGATATTTCTCGGCGGACTCCAGAACGGCGTGAGCGATCTTCTGGCAGAACACTGGTTTCCACGCGGACGCGCGCCAACGCACGCGCTCCTTGACGGCACAGATGGTGTTGGCCAAACAGTCCTCACTCGGCATGCCTCGCTCGGCTTGCTCGGACGGGGCGGCCGCGGGCGCGTCGCTTTCAGTGCGCGGGACCGCATGGGTCGGAAAGGCCACAGGCAAAGCCATGGCGCCGGCGAAGACAGCGACGGCACCGCGGTTTTGGTATTGACCGATTTGAGACAACAAGGCGAATCCGCGCGACTTGTGGATTTCTATGACGACCTAGGCAATCCGGCCGAGTTCACAGGTCTGCCAGCAGCGGGCCTGGAACGATCTTTTTATGGTCGAAATAGAAATTCTTATGGTGCGATTGTGCTCCAGTCAAGAAAGAAATCCTTGCGCGTGGCAAGAGAGCGTGATCTCTCGTAACGTGAACGTGACTGTTTGCCGAAGCTCATGAGCGAGATGGTCGACATCTTCGTCCCGCTGGAAGCGCTGGACGAATCTGTGAAAACTGTGGTGGCGCATGCGTTGGGGCGGGAGAAAACACGCATCGGCGAGTTCCGCGTCGTGCGCCGCTCGCTTGATGCCCGTAAGCAGCGACGGCTCGGCTATCGCATGCGGGTCGAGGTCGCACGCCCGGGTGAGAGCCTCACGTCGGTGCGGTCGGGCTTGGCGCGCCCGTCGTGGCCGGTCGGTGTGCCGGTTCCACGCGTGGTGGTTGTGGGCTCCGGCCCAGCCGGTACGTGGGCCGCCTTGCGGCTGGCCGAGGCGGGTGTGGCCTCGACCATCCTCGAACGCGGCAAGCCCGTAGGCCCGCGGCGAGCCGACCTGGCCAGCCTTCATCGCGGACGACTGAACCCCGAATCCAACTACTGTTTTGGCGAGGGTGGTGCGGGCACCTACTCCGACGGAAAACTCACCACACGCTGCAAAGACCGGGCGGCAGTGGCCGACGTGTTGGCCGACCTTGTGGCTCTGGGAGCGCCGGCAGACATCGAGGTCGATGCGCGGCCACACATTGGATCGAATCGCTTGCCCAAGTTGCTGGAGGTGCTGCGCGCGCGTCAGCAGGGTATGGGCGTGCGCTATTGCTTCGACTGCCAATTCCTCGGCGTGCACGAAGAGCAAAGACGAGTTCGTGCGGTGCAGACGAGTGCGGGGGAAATCCCTGCCGACATCGTTGTGCTGGCGCCCGGGCACTCGGCGCGCGACGTGTACGCCTGGGCCGAGGCCGCCCATCTGGCGCTGCAACGAAAGGACATCGCTGTCGGGGTTCGTGTCGAGCACCCACAATCGGCTATCGACCAACTCCAGTACGGCCGCGCCGCCGGGCACCCGCGCCTGCCGCCCGCATTCTACGAGTTGCGCGCCCGGGGTGCGGGCCGTAGCGTATATAGTTTCTGCATGTGTCCTGGTGGATGGATCGTGCCTGCGGCCACTGAGGCGGGTGGCTTGGTGGTCAACGGCATGAGCCTGGCCAAGCGCAACTCGCCCTTTGCCAACGCGGCGCTGGTGGTGACGGTGGCCGGCTCGGATTTCGGCCCAGATGCAGAGGGAGCTCTGGCCGGAATCGACTTCCAACGCCGCATCGAAGAGGCGGCGTTTCAGCGTGGCGGCGGCGGTTTTCGCGCCCCTGCCCAACGCATGGTCGATTTTATCGCCCGCCGCCCCGGCGACAGTCTGCCCGGGTCGAGCTACCGCCCTGGTGTCGAACATGCCAGGTTCGATGATGTCTTCCCGCCCTTCATTACTGAGGCCTTGCGCGAGGGCCTGGCCGCAATCGGCCGCCGTTGGCCTGGATTCGTTCACGATCAGGCGCTGCTGGTCGCAGCCGAGACCCGCACCAGCGCCCCCCTTCGCATCCTGCGCGATCCGCAGACGTTGGAATCCCCGTCTCTCGCGGGCCTGTATCCGGCCGGGGAAGGCGCTGGCTATGCGGGAGGCATCGTCAGCTCAGCGCTGGATGGCGCGCGGGTGGCCGCCGCGATCATCAACCGAGCCGTGAGATAGCTGGTCGTTTCGTCCTGCCGGGCTCAGGGGGCGAGGGGCTGGCCAGGGTGGCGGAGGTTCCATTGGTTGATGACAGTCAGAAGGTCGTCGCGATCGGGGAAAATGGCCCAAGCCGTGAGGAGGCTCACTATCGCCACGCTCAGGCCGCCGGCCAAACTCCATTTGGTAGTCTTCGTCCAATGGTCGGTCGCCAGACGATCAAAGGTACCATACGCGGCGACGCCACTACCCAGCAGAAACACAGTGCCTAGATCCCACAGCGTATACCACCGACGGGAAGCCCAGAAGTCGGCCTGGGCAAGAACCACGGGGTCGGATCGGGTGAGCTCCGCCAGACGGGCCCAATTCTCGACGTATACAGGCAGTCGCGCTGGTTTGGCTTCGACTAAGGCTGTGGCAAGGGGGACGCGCCCGGTCTTGTCCACGTCTTTCTCGTTCCTTGGTTCGGCGGCCTTGGCAGGAATCTCTGCGGCAGTGTCGTCGGCCAGGGCTATGGTGGAGAGAGCCAGCACGGTGAGGAAGGCAAGCCAGGCAGGGACCTTGCGCATGGCGCGACTATCTTCCCGGATTTCCGATTTTGCAAGCCGTGGTCGTGGTCGGCGCGATGTCCCTCCTCGGCACCGGCGGCACGAGACCTCAGCGCCGGAACGGATCGTCCTTGATTTCCGGCGAGGCTTCGACTTGGTCTGGCTCCGGCTCTGATGACTCGCCCACCGATTCGGCCTCGGCTCCCGCGGGCAAGATGCTGCCGTCGAGATAGCGCAGGAACATGTCGAGGAACGACTGTTCGGTCTTGCTGAGCTTCTCGAACATGGCGCCTACCTGGAAGGCTTGCGAAATGGGTGTGCACCACACCACGCGGGCCCGCAGCGGCAGCGGCTCGGAGACCGAGGACGGGCCGAAGAGCAGGATGAGATCGATCAGCAACTCGTCGCGCTGGGCGAGCGAACTTGTGGTGATGAGGCACATGCCGGAGCGGGACAGGTCGCGCGTCCGTGCGGGCAGCTTGCGGCCGTCGGTGGTCCGCACGTTGGCCTGGATGTCGACACCGAACCGTGGATGGCGGCGCAAGTCCTCCGTCATGGGCCTCCTTGTGAGGACGCCCGCCCGGCGGTGCACAGCGAGAAGGCACCGCCCGATAGGGCGTCCAGTTCGGATTCGATCTCGCGCAGGCGCAACTCCCGCCGCAACGCCGGGGTCCGCTCCCCTGGGCCGGAATGCAGCCGCTCCAGTCCGAGTCGCCGCCGCTCGAAGTAGAGCCGGGTCAGCGTGACCTCGATGTCGCGTCTGATTTCAGCCATGTGTATCGTTTGTGCTTGGGCAGCGAGCTCGTCACCACTAAAGATCAACCGGGCCAGGTCCCACGTGACTCGCGCCTCGTATCGTACGTCATCCACGGTGTCCACCCCAAGGGGGGAAGTGATGGCCGTGGAGGTAGAAGGCAGATCCAAGGACTCACTGCGTCCAAAACGCCGATCCATGCGAAAGCGGAGTTCCGGCAGCCAAGCCGCACGGCGCGCCCGGTCCACATATGACCGGCCCCGTTCCGGCTCCACCATGGCCAACGCAACCGCCTTGGCGCGCGCCACGACAAGGCAATCCGCCTCGGGGTCCGCGGGAATGGCCACATCGGCGGGCCGGGTCGCAGGTGGCGAAGGGGTTTCGTCGTTGTCAGCCACCAGCAAGGCCCGTGGCTGGTGCGCATCGAGCGGGAAGCTGGCAAGGGCAACGGTCTGATATTCACGCCGGCCAGCAGCAACAGTGGCCCCAGCCCGCACGGTCAGACGGGGCAGCCACGCCGCCCACCAGGATGCTTCGCGCGGTCCGCCCAGACGTGGGGCAAGTGGAGCCTCGTCGTCAGCAGCAACCTCGCCAGCCACTGGTTCATTCGGCGAAGAGCAGTAGAGCCCCTTGTCGGTCGCCAGCCATAGGCAGTGATCCCCCATGGCCGCGTCCAAGGCACGCACGCCGCGAGGGAGGGGCAGCGATGACCATGTGCGACCCTGGTCGTGCGAAAGCAGCAGGTCCGGCCCGGCTGCTAGCCAGGGACCGACGCCGTCGCCAGGACAAGTCAGGTGTCGCGCGCCAAGGCGGGCCGAGCGCAGTTCGGGCACGCCCTCGGGGGACAGGACTGCCAGGCCGCCCCGCGACAGGAGCACCAGGGTTTCGCCGCAGAACCTCAAGTCGGTCACGGGCTCAGGCAAGGGCAGGGCCTGGCCAGGCACCTGGTCGATGCTGTCGCTCCACAGCACCTGTTTGCGGCTGGCCCATGCCGTGCGCTGGCCCGAAGCAGAGAGCGCCACATGCTGGACCGAGGCGACGATGGCAAGGACGCGCCGGGCGCCTTCCGACTCGGACACCAGCCAGACCTGGTTGCCGGAACCCAGGAGGAGCCGGTGGCCTGACCCAGCCGCCAGCGACGAGGCGGTCCATTCGCGGCTGGCCACATGCACGAGATCGCCTTCGACAGGCAGATGCCACAGGCCACTCCCGCTCGCAATCCAGATCTCCTGCCCGGCCGCCGCGATCGCGGGTGAGAAACTCGCGCGGCGCGAGGCTTGAGGGGAGCGTCCGCCTCGCATCGCGCGGCGTTCAGACAGTGTGCTCTCATCGTCCAGTTGATCCTCGACCCAGGCGCTGTCCTGCTCGCTCTCATCGATGCCGAGAAGATCGAGGACATCCTCCTCGTCGCGGGCGCTGATGCGCGCCTTGCGATGCGAGGGCGGCGTCTCGACGTCCTCAACTCGCCCCAAACGCGTGCCATCCTCACGCAGCAGGATGACTGTTCCGCCGCGCACAGCAGCCGCCCGATCCCCGGCGGCCGCCACGCGGTCGACTCGACCGGCGAGCGTCAGCGACCAGGCCACGGCCGACGGCGATCCAGTCACACACGCGAGAAACACCACGAGATGGAAGATGAGGACCTGACCCGAAAGATGCATGCGCACGCCCAAAGCAACGGCCATGCCGTACGAAAACCGCACGGGAGAGCGGCGCATGCCACGCCGGCCCGTCCGGGGAGCGTGCCGGTCGGGCAAACCGCGGACAGCGGCGTCCGACTATCGGCACCACCGGGTTGCGCGTCCCTGACCAAACGTGCTAGGCGCAGAAGCGAAAGGACCACCATGGCAGCCAAGATCATCGACGGAAAAGCGCTGGCGGCTCGCATTCGCGGTGAGCTCGCGGCCGAGGCCAAGCAACTCCACGAACGGGGCTGTCAGCCCGGACTGGCGGTGGTACTGGTGGGAGAAGATCCGGCATCGCAGATCTACGTGCGCAACAAGACCAAGGCGCTGGCCGAGGCCGGGTATCGCTGCTTCGACCACCACCTGCCTGCCGCCACTTCGGAGGCCCAGCTTCTCGATCTGGTGCGGACGCTGTGTGCCGATCGCGCGGTGGACGGGGTTCTCGTGCAAGTGCCGCTGCCGGGCCACATCGACAGCAAGCGCATCCTGCTGTCCATCGATCCGGCCAAGGACGTGGACGGGTTTCACCCCGAGAACCTCGGCCGTCTGCTCATCGGCGAGCCACGCTTCATCGCCTGCACGCCCTACGGGATCATGAAGCTGATCGAAGAGGCGGGAACCCCCGTGCGTGGTGCCAACGCCGTGGTGGTGGGTCGTTCGAACATCGTGGGCAAGCCGGTCGCGGTGCTGCTGACCGCGGCTGACGCCACGGTGACCATCTGCCATTCCAAGACCAAAGACCTGCCCGGCGTGATCGGCACGGCGGACATCCTGGTGGCGGCCATCGGAAAGGCCGAGATGATCCGCGGCGCCTGGATCAAGCCCGGTGCCACCGTGATCGATGTGGGAATGAATCGCTTGCCTAGTGGCAAGCTGGTGGGCGACGTGGAATTTGCCGCCGCGGTCGAGCGCGCGAGCGCCATCACGCCGGTGCCGGGTGGCGTGGGGCCCATGACCATCGCCATGCTGCTGGCCAACACGCTGGAATCGGCCCGTCGGCGTGCGGCCGGCAGCTGACTGACCGGCCCCTACCTCAGCGGAGGCTCCCAGGTGTCCGTGACAAACGTCCAAGCCCTGCGTGCGTAGGCGCCGGTCGAAGGGACGGCCCGATATCCGGCTACCAGCCCGGCGGCAAGAACGCAGACCAGCGCGGTCTGCCGCACAGAGCGCCGAGGTCCGCGCGACAGCAGCCAGATCGTCGCACCCAGGGTAACCGCGTAGAGCGGCGCAAAGGCCCAGAAGCCGCGTAAACCGATCAGCGTTCCCAGCGAGTGCACGGCGTATCCGTGGGTGAGGAGTGGAAACGTGAGTTCGTAGAGCGGATTGTGCAGTTCATCTGGCCAGTGGGGATAGGTGGTCGCGGCAGCGACGAAGAGCAACACCGCGCCTAGCACCAAGGCCTGCGCCAAGACGCGCGCCGCTGCAGAACGCTCCACCGCGCGAAACCCGGCTGCGGCCAGCCAGGCCACGAAGGGCAGCGCCGCAGTCATGTAGCGCGGCCCAACCGACCAGCCCGCATGTGCCTGGTAGGTGTCGGTGCAGCCCAGCAAGACCACATACACGACCGGCACGGCCACGCAGACCATGGTTTCCGCCCCGCAGCGTAGCCACGCATCGCGATCGCGAGCCACCGCGACCGCACCGACCACCGCGAATAGCACCCAGGGCGCGAGCGTGACCAAGCCGTTGGAGGGCAAGAACAGGGTGATCCAGAAAGAGGTCGCGCTGGGGCCCACCAAGCCCATGAACCCCTTGTGCATGGTTTCTTGGACCACGAAGCTGTAGCCGGTCTTGAACGGCGAGCCGAAGGCCAGTTTGTGATAGGTGGCAAGAACGGCGGCCGGAGGCAAGGCCCCGAGCAGGGCCGTGCCCACGGCTCGAAGCCGGTTTGGCACCCGCACCACGAAGTAGATCCCGATGACCAGCACGGCCAGAATCGACTGGTACTCTGCCAGCACCGAAGCGCCAGCCAGGAACCCTGCGAGCAGGGCCACCAGAAATGGCCGGGTGGTTTCCCTGCGCGCCAGCGCCACTGCTGCCAGAAACGCGCCCGCCACGCACCCGCCCGCGAGCTGGTGCGAAATGAAAAGGATGCTGTAGACCATCGCGGGCGAACCGAGCGCGTACGCCACCAGCGCAGTACGACAGGCTCGCTCGTCGGGTGCGAAGCGTCTGGCCATCCCGAGAAAGAGAGGGAGAAACACCAGAGCAGGCACGGTGACGATGAACACCCGGAACAGCCACGTGCAGGTGCGCATGGACGGATGCCCGAACAGGCGGGCCACGGAGTAGACCGGCACCGCCAGGAACGACAGGCCGGGAGCCTTGTCCGGGTAGAAGTGGTGGTTGGGCGCGATGGCAACGTCCAGGGCGTGCAGCCTTCCCTCACCGGACATCGGCGCGTCGATCCACAGACGATGGCGGTCGACGATCTCCTGGGTCAGGAAGACACGCGGAACCTCGTTCGCATTCCACAACTTCTCGAAGTACGGAAACGAATAGAGGTAGATGAAGGCGAAGACTGCCAACCAGCGCAGCGACCGTCGCTTCGGCGCCTCGGCCGCGCTCACCGGGGCTGCAGGGTCGGGGGGCAGCCCATCAGGATTGGGCAAGATCGGGGGTGGCGTGTTCATGGGTGCTGGAATTCTTCCTTTTACCTCGAAGTCGGGATGACCGGCCCCCCCGAGTGTGCGGTTTTCCGCACAGGCGCACGGTGGCTCCAGGCGGCGGTACAATCACCTTGCCTTGCCATCTCCCCCCGCCGCCGAAACCGCCGAGCGCGAACTGGGGCGCCAGCTTGCGACCCTATCACGGGCCGGTGTGAGGCCAGCGGAAACGGGCGCCGAAGTGCAGGCCGTCCTCTGGTGGAATGGGCTGGCGCGACTCGGCCTGGCGCTGCCGCTGGTTGTGGTGCACGACATCGGCTTTCTGCTTGCCCGTCCCATGGAACGCGCGAAGCTGGCTGCCGAGCCTGCGCTGCCGGACGGTCCAGCCACAGCCTATCGCGGATTGCTGCAGCAGGTGGCGCGCTCTGACTCGCTGCCACTGCTGGAACGAACTCTGCTGCGCGACGAAATCGTCGCGACACTGCTGGCGCGCATCCTGGCCGATGTGTCCCGCCTGTGGGCCGCCGAGGCTCGGCCTCGCGCGCCGACCCTCCTACCCTTGGTCTCCTCGTACTACGGACGTTCGGCGGCCGATCTGGCTGGCGAGTGGAACGTCGACTGGATCGCAAGGTTTCTCGACCGCCTGGTCGAGCAGAGGTCCAGCATCCTCGCGCGCATCGACCAGCTCGACCTGGGCCCGCTTCGCCTGTTGGGCTATTTCGCATCTGGCGCGGGCGCACCTGACCTGGCCGGCCTGTACCAGCTCTTCTCCGCACCGCGCGGGGCTGGCGCTTTGGACTTCTGTCTGGACCTGGTACCGTCTCTCTTGGAAACCAGACGGCAGGGATCGCCCCAGGCCTTCGCTGTGGATGGTTACGCCTCGGTGGAACGGCGCGGTCCCCTGGAGGCGCTCCTGTCCAGCGAGCTGGCGCATGATCCCGACGTGTTCGCGGTCAAGGCCTTGTCCGACGAACTGCTGTTCTACGGGCACGAACGGCCCCGCGACGAGCGGCGGCGGGTTCACGGCATCTTGATCGACGGCAGCGCCTCCATGCGCGGCGCCCGGGAAGTGTTCGCGCGCGGCTTTGCCATCGCGCTGGCCAAGAAGCTGTCGCTCGTGGGCAGCTGGCCGTGGCTGCGCTTCTTCGACAGCCGCATGCATCGGCGCGTGCCCGCGGCTGCCCTGGGCGGGCCGGATCTGCCGTATCTCCTGTGTTTTCGTTCGGAGCACGGCCGGCACTACGCGCGCGCCTTCGACGACCTGCTGGGGGAATTGCAGGCCGAGGAGGCACAGGATCTCTCATTGACCATCATCACCCACGGGCAGTGCCACATTCCACGCTCGACGGTCGCGCGCCTGGCCCGCTTGGCTTCACTCTACGGCGTATTCGTTCTACCGCCGGCCGAGCTGGCACTCGACTACTTGCCGCTTTTGCGTGGCCACCGGCTGGTGACGGCCGAGGCCCTGGCCCGCCCCGCAGACTCGCGGCGCATGGCCCTGGCGCTGGTCGATGCCGTGGCCGGCGACGCGTCTTCAGTTGAGCCCCGTGGCTAGTGCCATGCCGACCCGAGAGGAAACCATCTTGCAGGAACAGGCGGAGCGGGCTCTGCGCGAAGGCCGGCCGGCTGAGGCGCTTTCCTGCTATCGCCGCCTGCTGAACAACGTCCGCACGCTGGGCGGTGTTTACGAGACCTGGCTGGCCGGGACGCTGGCTGCATATCGCGAGTTGGGCCAGCCACGCATGGGCGGGTATTTGCTGCTGGCCCTGCGGCGCTTTGAAGAGGCCCGGTCCTGTTTCGATCCAGCCAGCAGTCCCTATGAATGGGCTCTTTGCGCCGAGGCCCTGGGAGACCACCAAGACGCGGCCACTGTTTTGCGCACGGCCGGGCTGCCCGCATCAGCGGCCATGGCCCTGGAAAGGGCCGGCGACGGGCAGGCCGCGGTGGTGCAGTGGCGGGCCAGCCTGGGACACGAACGGCTGCGCGGCCATCCCTACCAGACGGCGCTGGTGCATTTCAACCTGGCCCGCGTGTTGCGGCAGGTGGGCGAAGACGCTCAAGCGCGTGCCGAAACCACCACCACGCAGCGTCTGCTGGAAGCGTGCGCCGACGACTTCGAGACAAGGGGCGAGCGGGAGCGCGCGCTTGACTGCTACGGGGTCTTGCTCAGCCTGGGCAAGGACGCGGGCGTTTTTGAAAACGTGGCCGAGGGCACTCTCAACTCGATCCGTCTTATGGCCGGCAGCGAGCAGCGCCTGTTGATCCTGCAGTACTACGACGATTTTCTCGAGTTCGCGTCGGGAGCGGGAGAATGGCATGCAGCCGCGCTGCTGGCGTGCGAGGCGGCGGACTTCAGTGTGAGCCTGGGACCAAGGTACGATCGACACTATCGGCAGCGGGCGGTTTCCCTCTGGCAGGAAGCCGCGCACCAGAATCTGCTGGCCAACGGTCCAGCCGAGGTGTCGGAGAATGCGCTGATAGCAGGCATCGACGTGGCGGCGTCACTGGGCGACCTGCACACCATCGGGCGTCTGTACGGCGCGCTGGCCGAACTGGATCTTCCCCCGGCCAGGAAAACCCGCTACGCCGAGCTGGCCGCCCGTCGGCGGGAGTTGAGCCCCAGCCCGCCGGTGGAGCCGCCTCCCTCTGAACACTGGCGCCGCGAGGACGCCTATCCGGATGTGTGGCTGCAAGATCTGGTGGAATGGGAACTGGCCGGGCATCCGGCCTGGGTGCTGGCGCGTCTGGTGGTGCAGCCTCAGGCCCTGGTCGCAGCCAACCGCGCGGCGCTGCGGGCCTTGCTGGTGGCCGCTGATGAGGATTTCAAGCCGGATGACGCCAGCCACTGCGCCCAGTTGGCGCTCGCCTTCGGCGAGGTCATGGTCTACGAGGTCCTTCAACCGCTCGAAAGGCTCTCTATCCATCCGACAGCCTTGGTTCGGGCGGCAGCCGCGTCCGCTGCTGGTCGCACCCCGCACCGGCGTAGCTTCGGAATCGTGAGGCGCGCGCTTGCTGATTCCGATCCGACGGTGCGCAGAGAAGCCGTGCAGGCCCTCCGCGCTCTGCATTTCCGCGACGCCTTCGCTTCGCTGGCGCAGGTCTTTCGCGAATCCGCCGACCCTGAGGCTCGTCAGGCCGCCCTGGATGCCATCGGCCGGATCGACACGCTCGAGGCTGGCCTGTTTCTGCTCGACGTCGTCCGACAGGACCCGGGTGCGGCGGGCGAAACAGCTCTGCGCTACCTGCGGGGCCGCCAAACCTCAGGTCTGGCCAGCATGCTCTACCACGCGGCGGCGGTGGAAAGCGGGCCTGTGCAAGAAGCGCTCGAGGCGTTGCTAAAGGCCTGAATCTGGTTCGTCAGAGGCCCGGTAGATCGTGTCGTGGCGCTGTGCGCTGGGGTGGCTTGTCATTTTCAGGCGTCGGGTTGACAATCCTGTCCCTATCGCGACTAGGGACTTGAAGATGCAATCCCGCTGCTGGAGACGGAAGAACATCGTCGTGTCGCTGTTCGTTCTTGTGGCTCTGGCGTTTTCCTCGCAGACGGCTCTCGCCCAAGACTCTTTGAGGCGCTTCGAGGTAGGACTGGCATTGCGATTCATGCCGACAGGATGGTTTGACTGGGCTGGCAGCGACCCTCGCGCCGGTCGCGACTTGCGCGCCTATCCGGCCCTGGGCACCGCGCCCTTCGTCGACTACCGCCTGAATCGCTTCGCCTCGATCGGATTCATGCCCGAGTTCACCCTTAACATCATACCCAAGGTCGAAGACTACCCAATCTCAGCGATGATCGCCCCCTGCTTGCGTGTGAAGCTGGAATATCCAGGACTCGACTTCGTGGTGCCCTACGTCCTGCTTGCCCCGGGCTATTCGTGGGTCTTCAGCTACGGAAACCTCGGCGTCGGCGGCGGGGATGCGCATGGGTTCGTGCTGGGCGCCCATGGGGGCGCGCGAGTCCCGCTCGGCTCGCGCCACTCCGTCTTTGTTGAGTTTGGCTACTTGCGCGGATTCCAGAGCGAAGGCGGGAAGGCCTATGCTCCAAGCTATCTGGTGATCGCGGCGGGTTGGCAGGCGTCACTCTGACCCGGTCGTTCCCTGGTCCCCGCGCAAATGGTTACCTACCGTACTCGAGAGCCCACTGCGCGGCCTCGCTGACGGCTGGGCTGGCGTCACCCGCCAGCCGCTTGAGCGCGGCGCGGGCACCGGGCCGCCCGTCGGAACTCAGCGTCAGGGCGGCGTTGCGGCGCAGACCATCGAAGCCTGCACGCGCCATGGGGGTGCCGGCAGCCAGACAGACAAATTCATCGCGACCGAGGCTCGCAATTTCCACCGCCGACATGAGCCCGAGTGGTCGCGCCGCCTGCCGGGGATCGCCAGGAGGCAGCTCGCTGTGATTGTAGGGGCAGGCTTCCTGGCAGGCGTCGCAGCCGAACACCCGCCCGGCCAGCGCCGCACGAAGCGCGACTGGGATCGCTTTGTGGTTCTCCACCGTCTGATAGGAAAGGCACAGCCGCGCGTCGACCACGCCAGGCGAAGGGAACGCGCTGGTAGGACATGCGCGCAGGCACAGATCGCAATCGCCGCACAGCCGGGGGTGAGGCTCATCGTAGCGATCGAGGCTCCGGTTCATCACCATCACGCTCAGGGTGAACCACGAGCCGTGCTGCCGGCTGACCAGGATGCCGTGCTTCCCGATCCACCCGAGGCCCGCGCGCTCGGCCCACGCCTTTTCCATGGCCACGCCCGCGTCAACGCAAGCATAGGTGTTCATGGTCGGGTCCAGGTCCAGCAAGAGGCGGCGCAGGGCGCGCATGCGGTCGCGATGGGCCAGATGGTAGTCACGACCGCGGGCGTAGCGGGCGATGACCGGACGTTCGGGCTGTCGCGCCATCTCCTCACCGGCCCCGTAAGGGATTCCCAGCGCGATCACAGTACGTGCACCGGGCACCACAGCCCCAGGGTCAAGCCGCTGGGGCACCCGCCTGTGCATGGCCGACAGCCCCTCGCCCCAGCCCGCGGCCAGCCAGCGCAGAAAGGGCGATGGGTCCAGGGGAGCTGCAGGCGCCACCCCGACCAGCGTGAACCGGCAGGCCCGCGCGGCGGCGACCACGGCGTCGGCAGAAAGCACGGGCGGTGCCATGGGCCACAAGTATGCCGCCCGCGAAGTCCCGAGCCAACCGCGTGGGGAGCCCGCTGCTCCCCCTGCGGGGACTTCGGGACGGACAGCCCGCCCCGCCCGCCCCGCGCTTCGCGCGCCCTCGTCGCCGGCCGCGGACCATTACCGGAGGGTCTGGCGAAACCGAGCGCAAGGGCGCGAGCGTAGCGAGCGGGTGTGGTGGGGAAGGTGCAGGTCCCGAAGTCCCCGAAGGGGGAAGCGAGCGGGGAGGAGGTGGCGGGTGGGGGGCCGAAGGGCGGAGCGAAC
>Ga0182021_10006607_pt1 | contig 13778 bp, 12 predicted proteins | sample 612E3MmetaG_FD_120493 | JGI IMG/M metagenome (GOLD analysis project Ga0182021, IMG submission 120493) | Permafrost microbial communities from Stordalen Mire, Sweden - 612E3M metaG (Illumina Assembly) | ecosystem: Environmental > Terrestrial > Soil > Wetlands > Permafrost | place: Sweden...
TCTCGCGGTGCTCGGGCTCGGTTCGCTCCGCGCCAGCGGGAGCCGGGCGCTGTAGAATCGGTCGACCTCCGCGCGCGCCTCGGGCACACGCCGGGCTTTCGGCGGCCAGGCGGGCGCGCTCTCTATCGCGCGGGCCGCATCGGCAGCCGGAGCGCTCTGCTCGTCCGCCTTGGCCTCCTCCCTGGCTTCCTCGGGACCTCCCGGCGCCCGATACGGCGTCTCCCCGGCGGAGATCGCGTTCCACCGAAACAGCGACGCGATCAGTGCGATCCCGAGCAGCGCCGCAGTCGCCCACACCCACGTCGCCAGACTCAGGCTGGAGACGAACTCCCGGACCAGCTCCAGCCGGCCAGGACCCAGCTCCTCGCGCCTCTCCCGCGCCTCCTGCAGCGACAGGTCGTATTCCAGGCGGCGTCCGGGGTCTTCGAGAATCTCCGCAATACCGTTCAGCCTGGCCAACTGCCGCTCGCAGACGCGCCGCAGCGCTTCGTCCCGATGCTGATCGGGATGCAGAACCTGCGCCAGCTTCCGGTACGCGCGGCGGATCTCTTCCGGGGAGGCCGAACTCTCCAACCCCAATTCTTCGTAGTAGTTCATTCCCGGATCCCCGGTACCGAACGGCGGCAATGGGCCGGTGCGGCGGCCCCCCGTTGTCTCACAAGTGCATCACATGCGCTCGAAAGGGGCGCGTTTACACTTGCCTGCCGGCACATAAGAGAATACAATTCTAAACCAGAGGAGCCATTTCCGTGTCCTTAATTCGCTTGTTGCCCGCCTGCATGATCGTCGCGGCCGCCGCCTTCGGCGCGAGCCCTTCCATCGGTCTCGCCCTTGCCAACGGCAGCTTCCAGCTCGATAAGTCCAAAGTCTACGGTAATGCCACCCTGTTCGATGGCAGCCTCATCGAGACCGCGGCGGTCTCCTCGGATCTGGTGCTCCAGAACGGCACGCGCCTGCGCCTTGGTGCGGAGTCACAGGCCCGCGTCCATTCCGACCGTCTGGTCCTCGAGAAGGGGCAGAGCGAGATCGGCGCCACGCCCGCATACTCAATCGAAGCGCTGGGTCTCAGGGCCGCGCCTGGCTCGCCGCAGTCGCGTTTGGTAGTCACCTATAGCGGGGCCGCGCGCATTCAGGTCGCCGCTCTGATCGGCAGCGCCCGCATCTCCGGCCTCAACGGCGTCCTCATCGCCACCGTTCCCGCCGGAACCGCTCTGGATCTGGATCCCCAGGTTGCCGGCGCCGCGCCGGCCTCCAAGGTGGTGGGATTCCTCAAATCCAAGGACGGCACTTTCCTGCTGGTCGACGAACTCTCCCATGTCGCCTACACGCTGATCGGGACGGACCTCGATCAATACGTCGGCGACCGCGTCGAAGTCACCGGCAACATCGATGTCAGCGTGCAGGTCGCCGAGGGCTCGCCGCGGCCGATGCGCGTGCTGACCATCACTGTGGTTCCGTCCAGGCAGGGTGTGGCCGGCTTTTTGCTGAATCCTCCCGGTGTGATCATCTCCGGCGTCGCAATCGCAGCGGCGGGCGCAAGCGGCGGCGTTCTGGCCACCCGCGGCTCGGCGACCCCCACGATTAGTACTCAGTAGGGTCTTTGCGGGAGGCCGGCCTTCTGGCCGGTCCACGAAGACCTATGCCGTTTCAGTGGTACGCTCTCGTCGTCAAGCCCAATCACGAGAAAGCCGTGTTTGAGCATCTCTCGGTTTCCGCTTACGAGGCCGTCCTTCCCCTGTACCGGTCCCGGCGCCGCTGGTCGGACCGTGTCAAGGAAGTGACTCTCCCTCTTTTTCCGGGATACGTTTTTTGCCGATTCTCTTACCGCAGCCGCGTGCGTGTCCTCCGTATTCCCAGCGTTCGCTCCGTGGTGGCTGCGGGTTCTGAACCCGCACCCATTCCGGATTGGGAAATCGAGGCCATCCAGGCCGTGATTCGTTCCGGGCTGCCCGTCAAGCCATGGCCGTTCCTGAAAGTCGGCCAAAGGGTCGTTGTGACGGCCGGCCCCTTGCGCGGGGTCGAGGGCATCCTGGTCGAGTTCCGCAAGACCTGGCAGGTGATCGTCAGCGTCGAGCTTCTTCAGCGCTCCGTCGCCACTGAAGTCGACCTCGATTCCGTCTCGCCGCTCAAGTAGGGCATTGATGAGCGTTGCCGTACACCGCCGCCAGCGCCGTTCTACGATGGGATTGAGGTGACCGCCGTGACAGCCGGCTGAAGGAGCGAGTTGCGAATGATCCAGAACTACCGAACGACCCCGGCCCTTTTCCAGGTGCTCTGGCTCCTGGCCATGGCCGCCACCATCACCGGCGAACTTCTGCCCGGCACTAGCGCCCCGATGCGCTGGGTCGCCGCCACTCACATAAACGACAAGACGCTCCACTTCACGGCCTATGCGCTGCTGGCCTTCATCCCGGTCGTCGGCTTCCAGCTCCGGCGCGGCATCCCGCTCGCCTTGTCTATGGTTTTTCTGGGAGTGGCGCTCGAGTTTGCCCAGCGCCTGGTCCCTTCTCGCAGCTTCGAGATCGCCGACATGGTGGCCAACGCCCTGGGAGTCCTCGCCGGAATCGTCCTGGCCTTGGTGGGGAGGGCTTCGATGCGTGTGGTGGAGCCGTGATGCCCGAGAGCGATCCACCCTCCTCCCGGCACGAAGGCAGCCCCTGCCCGAGTTGCGGAGCTCTCAACGTTCACCGCTCCCACCGCAGGGGCATGACGGAGAGCCTGCTCGCCATCGTGGGCGCCAAGATCCGCCGCTGCCACGTCTGTAACGTCCGGTTCGCGCGTTTCTTCAACTCGGCAGTCTACATCGGCGACGCCCGCCGCGCTCTGCTCCGGATCGCGCTCCTCCTGCTGATGCTCGCCGGCGCGGCCGTTGTGATCCTCGTGATGCTCTGGTTCATGAAGAAGCAGGCTGCCATCGGCCCCTCCGATTGCCTCCTGAGAGCCCCCGTGGGCGCCTTGGCCTCCGTTCCGCCCCGTTCACCGGATTCACCCCCCGTGTGAACGAAGACGCCGGCCGGGCGGCCGCGGAGTTCACGCCCGTCCGGCGAAGCTCGCCTCGAAGCGACAGCGCTGTGCCGGCGACGTCCATTCGGCTCCCCGTTCGTCCCGGTCGGTACACACTCATCGACTCTTTGGTTCGACCTCCTGCGCATCACAGCAATGAAACCCTCAACCCGTACGGGCATACAATGTGGATATGATTCCGAAAGTGCGCAAAGCGGTCTTCCCGGCTGCCGGACTGGGGACGCGGTTTCTGCCCGCCACCAAGGCCCAGCCGAAGGAGATGCTCTCCCTGGTGGACAAGCCGCTGATCCAGTACGCGGTCGAGGAGGCGATTCACTCCGGAATCCAGAACATCGTCATCGTCACCGGCCGCGGCAAGAGCGCCATCGAGGATCATTTTGACGTGAGCTTCGAGTTGGAGCACCTGCTCGAGATGCGCAACAAGAAGGACCTGCTGGCTACGGTGCGCGACATCTCCGACATGATCGATGTCGCCTACGTCCGGCAGCGGGAGGCGCTCGGCCTGGGCCACGCCGTGCTGCGCGCGCACACCATCGTGGGCAACGAGCCGTTCGCGGTGGTGCTCTCCGACGACGTGATCGAGGCCGACATCCCCTGCTTGCGGCAGTTGCTGGACGTCTACGAGTTCTTTGGCGCCTCGGTGGTGGCGCTGATGGAGGTGCCGTCGGACCAGATCTCGGCCTACGGCGTGGTGGATGCCGAACCGGTGGCCCACAACGGCCCACGCGACCGCCTGTACCGCATTCGCAACCTGGTGGAGAAGCCAAAGCGGAGCGATGCGCCCTCGAACCTGGCGATCATCGGCCGTTACGTGTTAACGCCGGAGATCTTTCCCTCTCTCGAGGCCATCGAGCCGGGCTCGCTGGGAGAGATGCAGCTCACCGACGGGCTGAAGCACCTTCTGCGCAGCCGTCCCGTTTACGGTTACCGCTTCGAGGGCAAGCGCTACGACGCCGGCGACAAGCTCGGCTTTCTGAAGGCAACCGTCGAGTTCGCTTTGCGGCGCTACGACCTTGGCGGCCCGTTCCTCGAATACCTGCGTGGACTGAATCTGGACCAATTCGCCGTGCGGCGCGCGGCCGGCGCGGGGCAGGAACCGGAATAGGCCCCGAGACGTGGGGCGGACGGTTCCGTCTGCCCGGCCGGGCAGGCCAAAAGGCCTGCCCCACGCCAATCCCTCCTTGCCCATGTGATTTCAAGGTCCTAGAATAGACATAGGGAGATCGAACAACCCGGCCATGCCCAATCCGCAGGCGTTGACGCCTCGCCAGAAGGAAGTGCTGTACTCCGTCGTCGAGACCTATATCGCGACGGGTGAGCCGGTTGCGTCCAAAATCGTCTCGAGCCGGCGGAAGGACGCTCTCAGCCCCGCCACCATCCGTAACGTCATGTCCGATCTCTACGAGGGAGGCTACCTGGATCAGCCGCACACGTCGGCGGGCCGGGTGCCGACCGAGAAGGCGTTTCGCGCGTATGTGGAATCGCTCACGGCGCGGCGGCTGGCCCCCACCGACGTCGAACGTCTGCGGGCGGATCTGTGCGGCGTCGACTCGATGACCGAGCGCATCGAGCGGTCTTCCCATTTCCTGACCGAGTTCACGCACAACATCGGCATCGCAGCGGCGATTCCCGCTTCGAGCCAGGTCTTGAACCAGATCGAGCTCGTGAAGCTGGCGGACAGCCGCGTGCTGATGATCGTGGTCACGCGGGATCGCACCGTCCGGGACCGCGTGGTCCTGCTCGACGAAGAGGTCTCGCAAGACGAGCTGAACTCCATCCGCAACTACGTCAACCGGAATTTCAGCGGCTGGAGGCTTTCGGACGCGCGCCAGGAATTGCAGCGCCGGCTGGATCGGGAAAGCGCCGCCTATGACGACGTTCTCAAGCGCCTGACCGTTCTCTCGGCAAAGGGTCTGCTGGACATGAGTTGGGCGCCGGAGATTCACATGGAGGGCGCATCGAATCTGGTAGCCATCGACCTGCACCTGACTCGCGAGAGGATGCGCCAACTGTTCCAGGCGCTCGAAGAGAAGAAGCGGATGCTGCTGTTGCTGGACCGGTTCCTCGAGCATCCGGCGGGCGAACTGGGAGTGCAGGTGGGACTGGCCGAGGCGCACCCGGCGATGGGGGAACTGTCGCTCATCGGCATCAGCATGGCGCTGCCCGGCGGCCTCTCCGCCAAGATCGCCGTGATCGGCCCCATGCGGATGAATTACGCGCGCGTGATGTCCGCCGTACTGCAGGTCGGCAATGCGTTCCAGGAAGCGGTCGGCTGAGCCGGTGGCCACCCGGTCCCGGAAAGCTCGCGAATGACTATGGACGACACCAAACGGATGGATTCATCGGTTACCGAAGCGCCGGCGGGCGATAGCGCGGAGACGGCGGACTCGGCCGCCCTGCTGGCCGCCGCCACCGCCGAACGCGACGCGCTGGCCGATCAGTTGCTGCGCCTGCGGGCGGAGTTCGAGAATACCCGCAAGCGCGCGCAACGCGAGCGGAGCGAGTTCACCGAATTCGCCGCCATGGAAGCCGTGCGGGCGATCATTCCGGTTCTCGACGATTTCGAACGGGCGCTCAAGACCGAGACCGCCGACACGGAATACGCCCGGGGGATGGAACTGATCTACCAGCGGCTGCTGGAGGCTCTGAAGAAGATGGGGCTGGAGGCGATCGAGGCAGAAGGCCAGAAATTCGATCCCGCCCTGCATCACGCCGTCGAGATGGAGAAGACCGGCCGCGTGGAGGATCATACCGTCCTCTGCCAGCACCAGCGGGGGTACAATTTCAAGGGGAAGTTGCTGCGGCCGGCGATCGTCAAGGTCGCGGTCGAGCCGTAATCCGACGCCGTGGAGAAGCGAGACTACTACCAGGTTCTGGGCGTAAGCCGCGGCGCGAGCGACCAGGAAGTCAAGAGCGCCTACCGCCAGGCCGCGCTCAGGTTCCATCCAGACCGCAACCCCGGGAGCCACGACGCGGAGGAGAAGTTCAAGGAAGCGGCCGAGGCCTACAGCGTTCTGAGCGACCCGCAGAAGCGGAGCGCCTACGACCGCTACGGTCATGCCGGCGTTTCCGCCGCCGCCGGCAACCCCTTCGAGGGCGGCTTCCCGGACATTTCGGAAATCTTCGGCGATTTCTTCTTCGGCGACATGTTCGGCGGCGGGGGCCGGGGGCGCGGCCGGGCCCAGCGCGGCGAGGACCTCCGCTACGACCTCGAGATGACATTCGAGGACGCCGTGCGCGGAATGAGCGCCGAGATTCAGGTCCCGCGCCAGGAAGCCTGCGGCCGCTGCCGCGGAACCGGAGGCGAGCCGGACGGGGGAGTGACAACCTGTCCGAAATGCCGAGGACGGGGGCAGGTGGTGTTCCAGCAGAGTTTTCTGTCCCTGCGCCAGACCTGCCCGCAATGCGGCGGCGCCGGACAGGTGGTGCGAAAGCCTTGCGCCGAGTGCCACGGCCAGGGTTACATTCAGATCGAGCGCAAGTTGAAGATCAACATCCCGGCCGGCGTGGACAACGGGACGCGTGTGCGCCTGGGCGGCGAAGGCCAGCCCGGGCCGGGCGGCGGACCGGCTGGCGATCTCTACGTCTTCATCCGCGTCGAAGAGCATCCGGTGTTCGAGCGCCGCGAGAACGACCTGCACTGCACCATCCCCATCAACATCGCGCAGGCGGCCCTGGGCGTCGAGATCCAGGCGCCCTCGCTCGATGGCGTCATTGCGGTGAAGATCCCCGAAGGAACCGAGAGCGGTGCGACCTTCCGTCTCAAGAACAAGGGAGTGCCTGACGTGAACGGCCGCGGCTGCGGCGATCTCTACGTCCACATTCTGGTGAAGGTTCCCACCCGGCTGACGCGCGAGCAACGGAAGCTCTTCGAGGACTTGGCGAAGCTGCTGCCGGCCGACAACGAGCCCGACAAGCGGGGCCTGTTCGAGAAGGTCAAAGACTACTTCATGTGAGTGGGGCAGGCGGTTCCGCCTGCCCCACGCGGGCGAGCCCCAACACGCCTTCCCAATCGATGGATTCCGCGAACGCGCGTCCGTAAGCGGCGAGCTTGTCCACGGACCCGACGTCGTCCATGTCGATGGGCTTCGCGAGGGCCGGGTCGAGGGCGGCGATGTCGGCATCGAAGCGGTGGAACCGCATCTGGGGGAACTGGCGGCGGGCGGCTTCGGTCTGCTGCTCCTCCGGCGCGCGCAGCAGCTCCGCCATCACCCACTGCAGCCACCCCCACAGCGTGCGCGGCTGGCGGCCGCCGGTTCGGAAGCGGCCCGTGCCGAGCGAAACGACCGTGGTGTTTCCCGGCTCGTACTCGCCGGTGTAGCAGAAGGCCTCGATGCACGCCTGGTAGACCGGATTGCCGGTCACGCCGACTCCTCCATCCACCAGCGCGCCGAGCTCCGGCGCACCGCCGACCATCCAGGGATTGAAGTAGGTGGGCGCCGCCGCCGACGCCGTGGCGCAATCGAGGAGGCCCAGCCGGCCAGTAGCCCTCGCGTTTACAGGCTTGTCCTTGACGAAGTACCACGGCTTGCCGTCCAGGCCCTTGGCGGTGAGCAGGAGGTCAATGGGCGAGTCGTTCAGCGTCCACGAGGAGGCTTGGCCGAAGGCGTCGCCGAGGATGCGGCGGAGAGTGCCGGTCGAGTACATGAAGCCGCGCGCGGCGCGCTTGATGACGTTCCATGGCGGACGCGGGCTGAAGATTTCCCGGCCGCGCAAGCGATAAAGGTCGAGCAGGCGCGCGGCGGGAATGCCTGCGGCGACTGCGGCGGCCAGGATCGCTCCCGTGGATGTCCCCGCCACGAACGAAAACGTCTCCCGCGTAAGGCGGCCGGTGATCTCCTCGAGCTTCATCAGCGCGCAGACCGGAAGGATGCCGCGGATGCCCCCGCCATCGATGGAGAGCAGGTACCTCGGTGCCATGTCGCTACCAGCGTACCGGGGGCGGGCGCCACCGGAGGCGGGGCGGAGCGGCTATCGCATTGAAGCTAAGTGCGATCCAATGTTGGCAGTTTGGTGACCGCGGCGCGGACGGCCGCCCTCAGAAAACGAAGCTCACCCCGCCGCGGAGGCTGCGGGGCGTTTGAACCAGGAACATCTGGCGGGCGTCCAGAGTGAGGGGTGTGTAGCCCTGGCCCAGCAGGTTCCGCAGTTCGGCGGTGGCTTCCATGTGCCCCGGTAGACCGCCGAAGTAGGGGATCGGCTGGCTGATCCGCACGTTCAGCCCCGGGTCTTCGCGCATGCGCTCGGTGAGATAGAGGTGCGAGGGATTCAGCGCCTGGACGTTCGCCCATTGGTAGCTCACGACGAACTGCGTGCCCGTGGCCGCGAGAGTCCCGGAAGCCCGGGCCGTCAGCGATTGCCTGCGGCGGGTTTCGATCGGAAAGCGGGCGTCTTCGGCCGAACCCGCCGCCGGAGTCTTGGAATCCGCGGTCAGGGCGGGACCGCCTCCGTACGCCAGAGCGACATCGAAATGCTTCCCCAGGTCCTGAGCTGCCGACAGCATGTAGCCGATGCCATGAAACCGGCCGGCGTTTACCGTCCAGCCGTTGGTCATCAGATCCGGCAGCAGATCCGCGGACGGCTGCGCACCTTGCGGACCGAGCAGCGTGACGGCCGCGTTGGATACGTCGTCGCTGTACACTGCCGCGCTCACGGTTCGCGATCCCGCTTTCCTGCGGTAGCCGGCTTCAATCGACGTGGTCCGTTGCACCCGGACGGCATTGGCGCCCAACGAAACGCGCGGGAACATCGCCAGGGCCGAGAGATCCTGCTGGAGCTCGATATCGGTTCCGCCCTCTCCCAGAAACGCTTCGACGGGGGGAGTGCCCGAGGCGTATCCAAGCTGGAAGACCTGGCCGTGGCCGCGATCATAGGTGAGCCGGGCGTAAGGGCTCACGTAGTTCATGCGTTCCAGGAAGGTCACGGAATCCAGGGAGAAGCCATACTCCAACCTCAAGTCGTCCATGACCTGTTGCCGGTCGAGCATGGTCACCGAAAGGGTTCTCAGCAGGGAGTTCGAGTCCGGTTCCTGGAATCCGCCCAGCGAAGCGGTCGCCGCGTGCAGCGGAAGAAAGAGCTGCCGCATGGTGAGTTGCACCTCCGGACCGCCGATGCCGCCGTCCGGATCGCGGCGGAAGCTGGTGCGGAAAGCCGCGGCCGGGGCACCCGTGACCGAGGAATAGCCGACGTTGCCAGCCACATGCAGCCGGTTCTGGCCAAGGAAGGACGTTGCGATGGCGAAGGCCGTCCCCAGGTCGGGCTCGGTGCCGAGGGCCGACTCGGTAGCCTGGTCGCCCGCGGAAACGCTCACCATGCCACGGGTATCCGAGAACATGGAAACAGCCGTCCTCTGGGAGGCCGGGGCGCTCCAGGAGGGCAACAGCCGAAAGACGGGCCTGGTGGCCGTCGAGCTGCGCAGCACCCATCTCCATTCGTCGCTCATGATGGAGGATTGGCCGGGAGACACAGCCACCAGATCGATCGAGCTGAATACGCTGGCGAGGTTCACGTTCAGCAGGCTCTGCATGCCGGGCTGAACTTCTATGTTCCTCTTGACGGCGGGCAGGAAGCTGGCCAGCGACACGCGAACGGCATACACTTCCGGTGGAAGCGAGTCGAAGTCGAAAGAACCGTTCTCGACGGTGAGGATACGCTGGATCAGGCGGTCAAAACGGTCATAGAGGAGGACGTTGGCGCCCATCTGCGGGACGCCGGCGGAGTTGACGACGACGCCCACGATGCTCCCGCTCAGCTTCTGTAAGGAAGCCGCGGAAGTCACGGAAACCGGCACCAGTGCGCCGGCGAGCACGACGATCGCCGTTCTCCACATCCTGGCGTTCATGCGCGTAGCCTTATCAGGCTCCCGTTCCTCAGTTTACCGTGAAAGTGGCCGACGGAGTCAGAACCTCGTTCCGGTTCCGGTCCGTGACCGTCATCTTGAGAGTATACTGCCCCGGCTCCAACTTGGCTAGGGGCAAAAACTTCTCCACCGTCACCTGCTGGGCGGACACCTGCTGGGTAGAGCTGCTTTGAATCTCCTTCAGGTCCTCGACTTTGTCGAAGATCTTTTGGTTCGAACCGTTCTTGATCAGTTCGTACTCAATCTGCCCGTTTGGCTTCTGGGTCTTCTCGTCCGGAGCGAAGTTATAGATCTGAAAGTAGATTCCCATCTTTTCGTCGCGGTGGAACGTCTCGGAAACGCGCGGCCGGACCTTGTAGTCGCCGATGACGAACTGGCCCGCCCCGATGCTGCGGGTGGGCAATGGCTCCAGCAGATCGGCCAGAATCACGTTGCTCGATGCGAGCTTGCCTTCCTCGAATCGGGGAACGCGCAGCGCCATCTCATAGTTGTTCATGGTGCCGCCCACCACGTCCTTCACCACGACGTTCAGGCGATACACCCCCGGCGCCAGATAGACCGAGTGCCCATAGACCGAGGAACGCTTGCTGCTGGCGTCCAGCATCTGGGTAGGCACCTCGATCGACACCGGGTCTTCCCAGACGTTCACGATGCGCCGACCCATCGACGTGATGCGGGAGTAGATGTTCACCGTGGCCCGCGACACTCCCTCCTTGTCCTGGAACTGGAGGTCCTTGTTGTCCATGTGCACGGTTACGTTGGTCAGCACGGTCGTGTCGGTCATCCGCATGAAGTCTACGCGCACCTTGATGGGCAGAAGGTTATAGGTGATGCGGGTGTCGACGGCAGCCTCCAGGTCGTGGAACTTGATGGCAGGCGGTCTGAAGATGTTGGCGCCCCTTTCGAGGCGGGTGAATTCCTGCATGCTCTCGGGCAGGTCGCCCGAATCCGGAACGCCGAGGTGGGTGCCGTCGCTGCGGTTGAAACGGTCGTTCTTGGAGGATAGACCGAGTTGCTCGTACCAAGTCAGACCGGCGTTGGGCACCATGAGCAGGGCGTCCTTCTCGGTGGGATCGATGGTGTAACGATACTCGCCGGACATCGTGGGGTCGACGAACTCGAGGATGACGTTGCTGCCCACGCCCTCGATGTACCGGTAGCGCCACTGCTCGAACGGGTACGTGGAGGTCTCGCCGCCGCCTTCCTCCATCGGCCGCTCGTAAGTTCCACCCGAGGGGTGGGACTCGATCTCGTCTGGAGCGCCGTACATGATGTAGATGCGGCCGCGATCGGTCTTCCATCCGGGAATGCCCGAGGCGTAGTGCTCGTTGGCGTAGGCGATGCGGCGGTAGTGCTCTTCCTTGTACTCGTTCTCGACGGTGTCGGGAGTGGGGTCCCGGCGCAGCCAGAACTGCTCGATGAACTGGTCCCGTTCCTCGTCGGTCTGGAGCCTCTTGAAAGATTGCCTCTCCTCGTCGGTGATGATGTAGATGACATCCTCGGTCAGCCATTTCCGGTAAGGAGTTTCGAGTTCCTTGCGGAGCTTTGCCTCTTTCCGCTTACGTTCCTTCTCGGACTGGGGCTTGGAGACGGTCTCACGCGGCGCAGCCACCGCTTCCTTCTTGTCCTTGTTCTCGTTCTGGGCAGCCGCCTGAACCACTACGAACAAGACAGCAAGGCCCAGAACCCAACAGCAGGCCACAAACTTCCGCGCCTTCATAGACCTCCTCGGCATCGTTCTGGTCAGCAGGGGGCGGGGACTACTCGCGTAGCCGATCCGCCGCGTGGTCAGCACTCGAAACTAACCATAGATTCTAGCCCCCTGCGGGTGGGGCGTCAACCGGGCTCGGCGCCCGGACCCGCTAGCAATTCTGTCGCCAAAGCCGCCAGCGAGGGCCGCAGCGCCCATTCCCGGCGGACCTGGGCATCCGTCATGCCTGGACGCACCAGAGCCGGTTTCGGTTTCACGTTCTCGGAACCGTCCGGAAACGGGAGCCTTGAGGCGGGCGGCCCTCCGCTTGAGGTATTGTGAGAAGAGCCGCGTCCGGAGCCGCGCGAACCGGCGCCGGATGTGAGCCGGACGGAGACTGGCCGCCAGGCGTTTTTGCGAGTTCTTCCATAACCGATGATCCGACTGTTCCGGGTTGCCATTCCGACCAGCATTTTCGTCTTGCTGCTGTCGGAAGTGGTCTTGCTGACGTTCTGCTACGTCGTCACGACGTATTGGCTCCTGCCGGTGGCTCCCAGTATCTTCCTATGGTACGACAACGGCCTGGCGCGCATCCTGATTGTCGTCGCCAGCATTCTGGCCGGCCTGCATTTTCTGGATCTGTACTCCGACATCCGCTCGATCTCGAGCGTGGCGCTGGTGCTCGAGATCGGGCAGGCACTCGGCTTCGCGTTCCTGGTGCAGGCGCTGGTCGCATACCTGAACAAGGACTGGATGCTGCCACGCTGGATCATGATCTGGGCCAGTGTTCTGGCGCTGATCTCGCTGGCGGCCTGGCGGCTTATCTACGAGATGTTTTTTCTTCGGGCCTTTGGCGCGCAGCGGGTGCTGTTCCTGGGCTTCAGCCCGATGGTTCAGGAGATCGCCAGGTACCTGGCCGGACATCCTGAAGCCGGTTTCACGAACCTCGGCTACCTGGACGATACGGCGGAGCGGGGAACCCTGCTCGAAGGCGCCGAGGTTCTGGGCAAGGTGGAGGACCTGGCGCGTATCGCTGCGGGGACCCGGCCGGACCGAATCATCGTAGGCATGACCGAACGGCGCGCGCGGATGCCTCTTGAGACCCTGCTGGACCTGCGCTTTTCCGGCATCCTCATCGAAGACGCCGGCCTCGCGTATGAGAACGCCAGCGGCCGCATCTCGATGAAGGAACTCCATCCGGCCCAGTTCATCTTCTCGAGCGCGCTGGGGCCGACCCGGCGCGGCGTGCTGGCGAAGTCCATCCTCTCGCCCGTGCTGGCGCTGGCAGGCGCGATCCTGACGCTGCCGGTGGTCTTGATTGCCGCCGTGGCGATCAAGCTGACCTCGCGAGGGCCGGTTCTCTACCGCCAGACCAGGGTCGGCCTGAACGGGGTTCCGTTCACGCTGTACAAATTCCGCTCCATGGTTGCCGACGCAGAGGGGACGACCGGCGCGGTGTGGGCCACCCGCGACGATCCTCGGGTTACCGCGATCGGGCGCTGGTTGCGCAAGCTGCGCATCGACGAACTGCCGCAGCTCTGGAATGTGCTGGCCGGGGAAATGTCTCTGGTGGGACCGCGGCCGGAGCGGCCGGAGTTCGTCCAGGCGTTCAGCGAGAAGATACCGTACTACCGCCAGCGCCATTGCGTCAGGCCGGGCATCACGGGCTGGGCCCAAATCAACCACAAGTACGGCGACACGGTTGAAGACACCATCATCAAGCTGGAGTACGATCTTTACTACATCAAGCACATTTCTCTGTCCCTGGACGGATTCATCATTTTTCAAACGCTGAAGACCATGCTGCGCCTCCGCGGGGCGCAATAGCCGCCAGTTTGTCCTCAACTTGCTCCACTCCCGGCCTTGTCCTCAACCTGCTCCACTCCCGGCCGATGAGTCATTGGGGTGTGGGCCAGCCTGTTCGGACGTGCAGAATACCCGCGCCGGATACTTGGTCCGTTTGGCAGCCGGCGTGCATCTCCATAAGCGTGTAAGAGCGGAGGAAAAATGTTGATTGCCGGCACGCTCGCGATGTTGGTGGTTCTGAGCCTCTTTTTGTCCCTGCTGTCCTCGCCTCCCCGAGCCAAGGACTAGCGCGGCTTTTCCGCACGCGCGGCCGCCGACCCGCCGTGCGGTGCGACCGAGCCAGCGCCCAACCGGCGTGGCGGTTTCCATCGCTCCGCAAGCGGCGCCCCCTGGCCGCAA
>Ga0182021_10006608_pt1 | contig 13775 bp, 16 predicted proteins | sample 612E3MmetaG_FD_120493 | JGI IMG/M metagenome (GOLD analysis project Ga0182021, IMG submission 120493) | Permafrost microbial communities from Stordalen Mire, Sweden - 612E3M metaG (Illumina Assembly) | ecosystem: Environmental > Terrestrial > Soil > Wetlands > Permafrost | place: Sweden...
CCTGAGGCCCTTGACGCTCTCCGCGCTCGCCTCGGCAGTCGATGCAGCGCTTTCCGGAGCTTCGACGATGGCCGACGGAACTTGCATGGACTTCCTCCTTGATGGCTCAACGCATTCGGAAGTAACACGCGGTGCACGCGCGGTGCACGCGCGGTGCCCTCTGGATTCGGCCTCGACCACCTGAGGACCGACTTGGCACACCCCTGCTCGGTGAGGATTCGCTTGCACCGAAGCGTTTACTGCTCGTACAATAAACTTACCATTGCCCGGATGCAAGTGCGGCGACCGGTCCGTCGGCCGCGACGTACTGGAACGAGCCAGCCATGCCTGCACCACTCGAACCCGGTCACGAAAGCCGACCAGTCGCCACCCCGTCCTCGCTCGGCTACCGCATGCCCGCCGAATGGGAGTCGCATGAACGCTGCATCATGGCTTGGCCGACGGAGCTCCGCGTCGGCTCCGTCTGGGGCGAACAGTTCCTGCTGGCCAAGGCCAGCTATGCGGCGGTCGCCCATGCGATCAGGCAGTTCGAGCCGGTCCTCATGCTCGCGCGTCCCGGCGAGGGCGAGGTAGCGCGCAGCTACTGCGGCAGCGACGTCGACGTGGTGGAGATGCCCATCGACGACTCCTGGCTGCGCGACAGCGGCCCCATCTTCGTGACGCGGCCGGATGGGACGCGCGCCATCACGGACTTCGTCTTCAACTCCTGGGGCGGCAAGTATCTCCCCTTCGACAACGACGCCGCCATCGGCCAGAGCTTGGCCCGGCATTTCGGCATCGAGCGGTTCGCTGCCCCGATGGTGCTCGAGGGGGGTAGTATCACCGTCGATGGGGAAGGCACGCTGATCACCACCGAGAGCTGCCTCCTGCACCCGTCTCGCAACCCCGGCCTGACCCAGGACGAGATGACGCAGACGCTCAAGGACTACCTCGGCGTCACCAAGGTCATCTGGCTCAAGTCCGGGCTCGGCCTCGACGAGGACCCCGACACCGACGGCCACGTCGACGGCGTCGCCGCGTTCGTAGGATCGGGTCGCGTGCTGCTGCACATGGTCCGCGACCCGCAGCACCCCGACTACGAGAACCTGCTCGAGAACCGGCGGCGGCTCGAGACGACTGACGCCGTTGGTCGGGAGCTCGAGATCGTCGAGCTCGACCTTCGGAGTCGTCCCGTCGTCGTCGGGGACACGCCGATCGTGGAGACGTACATCAACTCCTACTTCGCCAACGGCGCGCTTGTCGTGCCGACCGTAGGGACGGGCGGCGACGAGGCCGCCCTAGAGCGCCTTCGCGAGATCGTCCCCGACCGCCGGGTCGTCGGCGTGGCCTGCCCTGTGATCGGCTATGGCGGCGGCGGCATCCACTGCATCACGCAGCAGGTGCCTAGGGCCCTCGTGATGCAGTAGTTGCGTCTCGCCTGTACCCCCTGAGATCGGTCCACCCGCAATGCAGGGTCTCGAAATCGACGACCGACGACAGGCGGTCGCCGAAGCTGCTCATCGCGGTCGACGAGCACACCTGCGGGCACGGAGAAGCGCACAGACCAAGAAGACCTACCCGGGCTGGCTGGACACAGCCACCGGGCGGCGACTCTTTGAGAGAGGCCTACGCGAGTGCATCGCCCGCCGGGCGCACCGCCCGCAAAGCCTCGCGACCACGTGGTGCCCCTTTTGGTGTCGGATTCGTAGGCTCGCCCTCATGACCGATTCGCAGCATTGCACCACGCTATGCCTATTTCGCAGGTACTTTCGGCCTTTCAAGCCGGCAGCACCACGGATTCGAATTCCGTTGGGGGCACCACTTCCCACCTTCCCTGTGGCGCCGTCTCAAGCGGAAAAGTCCTGCACCGCCGGATGCCACACGGTATTGACTCAGTGCGAGAGCGAGCACACAACGCCAAGACAGCCAGCGTCGTGCCAACGCAAGCGGCGCGCCTCGATGTGCGCCTCGGCGCGCCTCGGTGGAGATGGGACTCCTCCGGGGGAAGAGCGGCGCTGCCGCCCTTCCCCCGCGAGAGTGTGCTTGAGACCGTCGAACTCGGGAATCAAGATGACAGTGCGTACTGCCGACAACTGTCGATGGTAGTTGACATCGACTGATACACGCTGTGCTACACTCAGCCCCGCGAAGGGGAGAGACAAAGGGGCGCCGCCATGAGCATGGTCATGCAAGTTCGTCTGCCTGATGACGAGGCTGAGTTCGTCCGTCAACGAGCGCAGAACGGGAAGACCAAAAGCGACGTTCTGCGTGAGGCCGTCGCGTGCCTCAGGGCCCAGGAGACGAACGCACTGATGCTCGAGGGATACCGCGAGATGGCGGCCTTTGATCTCGAGCTCGCGGAGGCCGATATCGGGGCCGGCGCTGACTCTCTGCCCGAGTGGTAGGCCATCCGCGGCGCGGCGAGGTCTACTGGGTCGACTTCGGCAATCCCCAGGGCAGCGAGCAGGGGTACCGTAGGCCAGCGCTCGTTATTCAGAATGACCTCGGCAACCAGGCCTCATCGGTGACCATCGTCGCCGCGCTTACTTCTCAGTTGCCCAAGAAAGCCTATCCGTTCCACGTTCGGGTCGAGCCGCCTCTCCTTCCAAAGGAGGGCGTGGTCCTGTGCGAGCAGCTGAGAACCGTAGCCCTTACCCGCCTCGAGGGCCCTCCGATGGCCATGCTGCCGCAGTCGCTCATGGACGAGGTCGACGAGGCCCTCGCACACTCTCTGGGCCTACGCTAACAGAGCAGGGCCAGCAAGTACGCGAGCACGACTGCCGAGAGCACCGCGACCCCGCCGAAAAGCAGGCACGAGGATACGGAGCAGCACTACATGTTCTTGTAGGTGCTGTAGGCCTCCATGAAGGTCGGGAATCCGCACGTGGGAATGACGAGCAGGAGCGAGTGCATTATCTCGGCCTCGGGAATCCCGGACTCGCGGGCGGCCACGACATGCGTTTCCAGCGCTCGCTGATGATGACTGGCAGCGGATATCGCTACCTTCAGCAATGTCCGCACGCGTGCATCGAGCGGGCCGCCGTGCTGGTGCAGCGCCCGGCCGCTGGCCTCGATTCCCTCGTAGAGCTCAGGAAACTCCGACTTGAAGACCGTCAGGATCTCATGCACGTCTTCCATGACCCGCCTCCTTTGCCCCGGTCTGTCGGCGACCGGAGCAGTCGCCCCGCGGCGTCGCCGGCCCGCGCCAGTGGCGAGGTTGCGTTCATTGTGCGCCGGCAGTCACGCCCAGCCTCATCATGCCGGAGTCAACGGTGGAGGGCAACGCTGTCGGCTTCACAAGTCGCCCGCGGGCTTCTCCTACGGGCTCACGGTCTCTCATGACCACCTCGCCACGCAAGATCGAGACGACGGGGGCGCCGTGAACAGCCGTTCCTTCCCAGGGGGTGTGTCGCTGCTTGCTGTGAAGAGCTTCTCCGCGAATCGTCCACTGCATTGACGGATCGACCAGAGTCATGTCGGCGTCTGATCCAGGCTCAAGAGCGCCCTTTCCGGGATAGAGCCCGTACAGCCGGGCCGTACCTTCGCTCAGTATCCAGCTCAGCCGTTCCGCCGTTATCTGACCCGAGCACATGCGATCGAGCATCAACGGCACCATCGTCTCTACCGCGACCATTCCCGCGGGGGCGTGGCTGAAGGGCAGCGACTTGTCTGCGAGCGTATGCGGGGCATGGTCAGACCCCATCGAGGTGATCGTCCCATCGCGGACGCCCTGCCAGAGAGCCTCCTGGTCGCGACGTGTGCGCACAGGGGGGAACGCTTTCATCGCCGAGTCTCGACCTTTGCAGTCCTCGGCGACGAAGGTGAGATAGTGGGGACACGTTTCGGCACTGACCGAGATGCCGTCACCGATTGCCGCGCTGACGAGATGCACCGCCCGTTCCGAGCTGATGTGCGCCACATGAAAGCGGCAGCCCGTCGCTCGTGCCAACTCGATGCCCACGGCGACAGAGCAGGCCTCGGCAACGTCGGGGCGCGCCACTACCAGCTCCGAGTAGGCAGTCGGCGCGTGCCCCAGCTGACGCTGGGCCACGTCGAGGATCTCGCGGTCCTCACAGTGGGCGGCCAGAAGTCCGCGCGCGCCGGCGATCGCCTGAAAGACCTGGATCACCTCGCCGTTCGTCGCGGGCGCGATCATGTCCGCGGCAGCGTAGTCGTCGGTGTTGTAGACCAGCCGCAGCGTCTGGCGGTCGAGCGCATACCCCCAGAACAGCTTCATGGCCACCGCTCCTTCGGCGAAGAGCCCGGCGATCTCGCCGACATTGGACAGCCCGAGCGATAGCGCCCAAAGGCCAAAATCGACGAAGGCTACTTCGCCATGCTCACTCGCCCTCTGGCGGAACGACGGCACATCGGTCACTGGCGGAACGGCGTTGGGCATGACCAGGACGGTCGTGACGCCACCGGCGGCGGCGGCGCGCGTCGCGTGGGCGAAGTCTTCTTTTTGTGTGTCCCCGGGGTCGCGCGTGTGAACGTGAGGGTCGATGAAACCGGGAAACACGAGACGCCCCGAAGCATCGAGCTCTTCGTCTGCCCGCACGGGTTCGCCGGCGCCCAGAAGGGCGGCGATGCGCCCGTCCTCGCACAAGACGTCTGCTCTGCGCTGCCCGCCGGGCGATACGAGCGTGCCGCCCCGAACAAGAAGCCTCATGGATCCGTCCTCCTGCCTGTCACACTCACTGCACGAACTGCGGCTCGGCGTGGCCTCGTGGTTCACCCCGAACCGCGCCAACGACGGCGGCCCCACCAAGGACGGCTGCCCTACGCACGCGGCTCACTCGCGCAGAACTCCGCCAGCTGCTGGACCCCGTATTCGACCTGCTCGACCGAAGATGCGAGGCTCAGTCGCACTCTCCCGTGGCCCTGGCTGCCAAAGGCGTCGCCCGGCGCCACCGCCACCTTTCTCTCCTGCAGGAACCGGTCGGCGAAGCTCCACGAATCATGGCAGCCGACGTCGACCCAGAGAAAGAAGGTACCGGCGGAACGGGCATGGCCGATGCCTTGCGAGTCCAGCGCGGCCTCGGCGATCTCGAGGTTGCGATGGTAGGCGCCGCAAGCGGCATGCACGCAGGCCTGGTCCCCCGAAAGGGCCGCTTCCGCGGCCTTCTGGGCGATACTCGAGCAGCACGACACGTAGGCTTCCTGGAGCTTGGCGATCTGGACCGTCATGTCCGGCGCGGCCAGAGACCAGCCGATGCGCCAGCCAGTCATCGAGTAGGTCTTGGACAGACTGTTGGCGACGATGACGCGCTCGTCGTGCCCGAGTCCCCAGGCGGAGGTGTGGGGCAGCTCGCGCCCGAACACGATCTTGCCGTAGACCTCATCTGAAATCACATAGAGGTCATGAGCCTGGGCGAAGTTCAGCACCATCTCCATGACCTTCTGCGGAAAGACGGCGCCCGTCGGGTTGGCCGGCGTGTTTATCAGTATGGCCTTCGCCCGAGGCGTCAGGGCGCCTTCGAGGTCGTGGCTCGTGGGAACGAAGCCGTTGTCTGAGTGGAGCGCATACGGGCGAGGCTCCGCGCCGGCGCATCTCACCATGGCGATGTAGTTCGGCCACCCGGGATTCGGGATCAGGACGTCGTCACCAGCGTCGACCACAGCACGCACGGCACTCGAAAGCGCGCCCACGGCGCCGACGGTAACGACGATGTTGTCCGCCGACACACTCGTCGGCACATCCTGGGAGACGCTCCGGGCGATCGCTTCTCTTGTCGAGATAAGGCCCGCACTGGCCGTGTACTTCGTGAACCCAGCGCGAGCCGCCGCGAAGGCGGCGTCGACGATGTGTCCTGGAGTGTCGAACTGCGGCTCGCCGACGTCGAGTCGAGCGACGCCGGGAATAGCCATGGCCTTCGCCATCATCTGTCGGATCCCCGAGGCGGGGAGACTGGTGACCAGGCTTGATGGAGTGGGCATGTCAGCTCCCCCCTCCCTGTCGGGACGACGGCTGGCCGGCTACGGCAGGTCCGGCGGCCTCCATGTACTGCGGTACGCGACCGACGAATTTCTGGAAGTTCTCGACGAAATGGCGCGCCAGCTTGGCCGCACTTCTGTCGTAGGCCGCGCCGTCTGCCCAGGTCGAGCGGGCATCGAGCAGTTTGACGGGAACTCCGGGGCAATGTGTGGGGACCAGCACGCCAAATACCGGGTGCGGCGTCATCTCCACGTCGTCGAGGTCGCCGCTGAAGGCGGCCTTGAGCAAGCTGCGTGTCAGCGAGATGCGCATGCGCTTGCCCACGCCGTAGGGACCTCCGCTCCAGCCGGTGTTCACCAGCCAGCACTGCGTCGGATTCACGCGCAGGCGCTCCTCCAGCATGGTCGCGTACACGACCGGGTCGCGCGGCATGAACGGCCCGCCAAAACACGGTGAGAACGTGGGCTCAGGGTCGTCCACGCCGTTCTCCGTGCCTGCCAGCCGGGCGGTGAAGCCGGAGAGAAAGTGGTAGCCGGCCATCGCCGGCGTCAGCTTGGCGATAGGCGGCAGCACGCCGTAGGCGTCGCAGGTGAGAAAGAACACGTTGCGCGGCGTGCCGGCCACGCCGCTGGCGACCGCGCCGGGGATATGGTCGACGGGGTACGTGGCGCGCGTGTTCTCGGTGATGGAGTCGTCATCCCAGTGGATGGCGCGCGTCAGCGGGTCGACGACCACGTTCTCAAGGACGGAACCAAAGCGGATGGCCTGGAAGATCTGCGGCTCGGCGCGCGGGGACAGCCGGATCACCTTGGCATAACAGCCGCCCTCGAAGTTAAAGACGCCGTGGCCGCTCCAGCCGGTCTCGTCGTCGCCGATGAGGCGGCGGGACGAGTCGGCCGACAGGGTCGTCTTGCCCGTCCCGGACAGGCCGAAGTACAGGGCGACGTCGCCCTCGCGCCCGGCGGTCGCCGAGCAGTGCATCGGCAGTACGTCGCGCTCGGGCATGAGGTAGTTCATGACCGTGAAGAGCGCCTTCTTGATCTCGCCGGCGTACATGGTGCCCATGATGAGCACGAGCTTGCGGGCGAACGAGATGCCGACGAAGACACCGCCCTCGTCGTCGGCGGGCAAAGCGCCGCAGTCGACGACCGTGAAGCCGGGGGCGAAACCCTCGAGCTCGATCGGTTGCGGCTCCAGGAACAGGGTGTGCGCGAAGAGCGCATGCCAGGTGGCGTCGGCGACCACGCGGACCGGCAGGCGGTAGACCGGCTCCGCGCCGACGAAGCCGTCGAAGATGTAGACCTCGCGCCGGCGCAGATACTCACTCGCGCGCTCGAGCTGCCGCTCGAACACGTCTGTGCCGCAGGGCTTGTTGGGCCCGCTCCACGCGACGCCGGCCGCGCCCTGGTCGTCGACGATGTAGCGGTCGGCGGGCGAGCGGCCGGTGCGCGCGCCGGTCGTGACCACGAGCGCCCCGTTGGCCGCGAGGATGCCTTCCTTGCGAGCCAGCGAGCGGGCCGTGAGCTCGGGCGCCGGCAGGTTGCGGTGGATGACACCGACCTCGACACCCGCAGCCTCGAGCTGCGCACGAACTGTCGGATTATCCAACCTGCTCTCCTATCTCGTGGTTGCTACGACGATCGAGCGCAGTCATCAGGCCCTGCCGAGCACCAGCGCCAGCAGCGCCATGCGCACGTACATGCCGTATTCCATCTGACGGAAATAGGCAGCGCGGGGATCGTCGTCGCACTCGACGCTGATCTCGTTCACGCGGGGCAGCGGATGCATCACGATCATCGCCTGCTTGGCGCGGGTCAGCGTTTCCGGCGTCACGACAAAGGCGTCCTTCACCTCGTCGTAGGCGGCGGCGCTCTCGAAGCGTTCCTTCTGGATACGCGTCACGTAGAGCACATCGGTTTCGGCGAGCACCTCGTCGAGACTCTCGTGGACCGTCTGGGCGATCCCCGTCGCGGCGACCTCGTCGACGACTTCCTGGGGCATGCGCAGGGTCGGTGGGGATACATAGTGCAGAGTGATGCCCTCGAACCGGGTCAGCAGCCGCGCCAGGGAATGAACGGTCCGGCCGTTCTTGAGATCCCCGAGCAGCGTCACGTTCAGGTTGTCGAGCCGCCCGAGCTCCTCGCGGATCGTGAAGGTGTCCAGGAGAGCCTGGGTCGGGTGCTCGCCGACTCCGTCGCCGGCGTTGATCACGGGCGTGATGGCGTGTTCGGCGGCCAGTGCCGCCGAACCGACCTCGGGATTACGAATGACGACCACGTCCGCATAGCAGCCGAGAGACCGCACGGTATCGCCGATGGTCTCGCCCTTTGCCACAGACGATGACTTGACTTCGTTGATGGGGATCACAGCTCCGCCGAGCCTCTGCATAGCGGCCATGAACGAGCACGATGTGCGGGTGGAAGGCTCGTAGAACAGGTTCGCCAGGATCTTGCCCTTGAGCAGGTCGATGGCGCCTACCTGCTCGACCATGACGCTCATCTCGTGCGCCACGCCGAACACATAGTCCAGGTCTGAGCGACTGAACTGCTTCACCGTCAAGATGTCGCGGCCGCGCCATGGCGCGCCCTTCTGGTCGCCGAATGGCAGATGAGGACTCTGACCTTCGCTGTGCATACAAACGCCTCCCTGACTTTTGACGCTCCGCTACCGTTGACCGCGTACCGAGCGCTTGCCTTCCGCTGCAGTACCGAAGGGCACGATGATTGTGCCCGTCTTCACCGCCGGTGCATCGGCGCTACCGTCAAGAGAGCCGATGATCGCTTGCGACCCACCGATCATATGATACTCGCTATATGTATAGCAACGCTCTTGGAATGCCACGGCGGACTGGTATCATTCGCCTTGTGAGCCCGACGAGCAAAGCCGAAAGTCCACTGGGAACGCGTGTTCAGCGTGGTGAGAGGATGCGCGCCAAATTGCTCGAGGCGACGATCACGGCGATCTCGCGTGATGGCGTCGCCGGCGCCTCGATCGAGCACATCACTCAGCGGGCGGGAGTCTCGCGGGGCCTGGTGCGCCACTATTACGGGACAAAGAGCAATCTGCTGGCCGCGGCCTTCCAACTGCTGGCCGACGACTATCGCACGATGCTGGGGATGGACAGAGCCGACGAGCCCCAGCCGGGCGAGGGAGCAGCAAGCCGGTTGCGGGCCGCCATTCTGCCTGCGTTCGAGCGGCTCGAGGGCGGTCCGTCGCGCCAGTACGCCTGGTTTGGCTTCTGGGCGTTGGCCCGCAGCGAAAGCGAGCTCGCACAGATCAACCATGTCCTCTACGAAGAGATCGGCCGCTACCTTGGTGGGCTGATCGCCGATGTCGCTGCCGAACGCGGCCGTGTCGTCGATTCGGCGGCGGCCGGACGAGGCCTCGCCGCGATGATAGAAGGCGCCTGGGTCCACTGCATCATCGGGGCGGAGGGAGTTTCGGTCGGCGAGGCGAAGCGCCTGTGTCTGGACTATGCCTCACGGCTCCTGGGTCTGGAGAGCCTCGATGAACTGATCGATGGCGTGGAGGCCGTGTAGCCAGGGCGTGATCCTGGCGTCCGTTGGTCCTGACCGCGTCGGGCATCCGGGTGAGCGAAGCGTAGGGGACGGCAACACGTGCAGGCAATCGTCTTTGACAAACTGGCTGGGGCGCTGGGTCTTGACGCCGGTGAACTCGTGTCGATCGTGGGAGCCGGGGGCAAGACAACGGCCGTGCAGCAGCTTGCCGGCGAGCTTTCGGCGGGCGGCAAGCGGGTTGTGGCTACGACCAGCACGGCCATGTTCCTCAGTCAGCTGGCCGCCATCGGCCCCGTCCACATGGCAACAGGGGAAGGAACAAGTGAGCTGGTTGCCCACCTCGAAGATGTTCTGGCGACTGGGCGGGCTGCGGCAGTCGCCGAGTCGCTCGGCGATGCCGGGAAGGTCGTGGGCTTGTCCGCTGCAAGGCTCAGCGAACTGTGGTCCGCGGGCCTGGCCGACTTTCTGATCGTCGAGGCAGACGGCAGCCGGGGCTTGCCCTTCAAAGCTTTCGGGCCCCATGAGCCTCAGGTGCCGGCGGCGGCGACCACCGTTGTCGTGATGGCAGGATTGGACGCTCTGGGAGTCACGATCAGCGAGGGACAGGTCCATCGGGCGCATCTGTTGGCATCATTGCTGGACATTCCTTTGGGCAGCGTGGTGACCGCTCGAGTCCTCGCCGATGGTCTCAGCGCGCAGATAGCGCAACTTCGCGGGACGACGAGGGCGCGGATCGTCGCCATGCTGAACAAGGCCGACGGAGTGAGCGGGCAGGCGTCGGGAATGGCCGTTGCCGAGTTGCTCGAGCGGGCCGCCTCGGGGCCTCGGCGGCTGCCGGATGGACCACATGAAGCCGCAGGCGCGGATGGCCGTGCCGATTCGGTGGTCGTGGCCAGTCTGCGCGAGAAGCGATTCACGCGCCTCGCCATGGAGCCATGACGACGTGAGGCGAGAGTCCGCCACGCGAGATGTGGGCGTCTGCGTTTGCGGCGTCGTGCTCGCCGCCGGCCGCGCCTCGCGCATGGGCGGCCACAAGGTGCTGCTGCCCATCGGCGGACGAGCAATGGTGCAGCGAGTCGTCGAAGCCTCGCTGGAGTCGCTGGCCAGTCAAACGATCGTGGTCGTCGGTCACGATGCACCTGCGGTCCTGCAGGCCATCGAGGGCCGGCCGGTCGTCACGGTGGTCAATCCCGACTACGCGGCGGGCATGAGCACCTCGCTTCACCTGGGCATTCTGGCGGCGGACCCGGCCTGCGACGCTGTCGTGGTCCTGCTCGCCGATCAGCCGTTCGTCACCGCCGCTCTGATCGACGCGTTGATCGAGCGATTCGCACTCTGCCGGAGTCCCGTCGTCCGTCCGCTGGCCGGCACACAGCCCGCGAATCCGGTGCTCCTGAGCGCCGAGCTGTTCCCGGAGATCCTCGAAGAGCGTGGCGACGTCGGCGCCCGGCGAGTCGTCGAGCGGCACGCCGACCAGGTCTGCCTGGTCCCGGTCGTCGACCCCCACCTGTGTGCGGACATCGACTCACCCGCTGAATATGAGAGGGAAAAGGACGCGTGAAGGACGCTGCGGACTCGGAGCCTGCGTCGTGAGCGACGCCGCGTCCCACGCGGGACAGCGCCGTCGGCCGCGAGCGATGATCAAGGGCGCGGGCGACCTCGCCACCGGTGTGGCCGTGCGCCTGCGGCGCTCTGGGTTTGCCGTGGTCATGACCGAGGTCGAAAGACCCACCGTCGTGCGACGCACCGTGGCCTTCGCCGAGGCCGTGTACGAGGGGCGCGTGGTCGTCGAAGGAATCGAGGGAGTCAGGGCCGGCGACGAAGGTGAGGTCGAGCGCGCGCTCGCACGGGAGGCGATCCCCGTCGTGGTCGATCCGCTGGCGCTGGGACTGCGTCGCATCGATCCGCTTCTCCTCGTCGATGCGATAGTCGCAAAGCGCAATCTCGGCACGAGCATAAGCGACGCTCCGGCTGTCGTGGCCCTGGGTCCCGGGTTCGTTGCCGGCCGCGATGCGCACGCCGTCATCGAGACCATGCGCGGCCACAGGCTGGGTCGCGTCATCGTCGCAGGGGAGGCCTTGCCCAACACGGGCGTCCCTGGAGAGGTGGGCGGCGCTTCTTCAGAACGCGTCATCCGGGCGCCGGCGGTAGGAGTCTTTTGTGGTGCGCTCGAGATCGGCGATCACGTCAGCGTCGACGAGATCGTGGGGTATGTGGGAGACGTGCCGGTGAGATCCCCCCTGGAAGGTATGCTGCGTGGTCTGCTCCACTCGGGTCTGGACGTGACGACGGGTTTCAAGTTGGGGGATGTGGATCCCCGTGCCGGCGGTGAGGAATGCCATCTGGTCTCCGACAAGGCGATGGCTGTCGCGGGCGGAGTGCTCGAAGCCGCGTGCGGTCTCCTTGGCGGTGTGCGTTTCGCCAGGGACTGACGGGCGAATTTGATAAGGTGCTCGCGGGACCGATTCGGTCCCGCGAGCACCTGCAGACGACCGAAGGGAGACCGGTGAGCGACTTGGGCCAGCGTCTGCTCGACGCCAGCTATCTGGAGGGCGACTTTCTCCTGCATTCTGGGCGTCGCAGCAAGTTCTACCTCGACAAGTACCTCTTCTCGACGAAGCCGGACCTGCTGCGTGCCATCGCTGCCGGGCTCGCCGAGAAGCTCGAGGGGTACGAGCCGTTCGACCTTCTCGCCGGCCCAGAGCTCGGAGCGGTCGCCATTGTCGCCGCCGTGTCGCTTGTGTGTGACAAGCCCTTCGTGATCGTGCGCAAAGGCGCGAAGGGGTATGGCACCGACAAGGTGATGGAGGGCGAGGGCAATGCCGGACAGCGCGTGGTCGTGATCGAAGACGTCGTCACCTCGGGCGGCGCGGCGCTCACCGCCGCTGAGATGTTGCGAGGCGCCGGCCTCGAGGTGAAGGCGCTGCTCTGTGTGGTCGACCGCGAGGAGGGCGGTCGCGCTCACATAGAGGAGAGCGGCCTTACTTTCGACCCCTTGTTCACCGCCACCTCGCTGGGGATCAAGGCGACGTAGAACGTGGTGACCCGACGCGCGATGCCCCGGCAGGGGAGCCCTGTGTCGTGGGCGACGCTGTGACCGAGTCGGTCGGCATCCCCTATTACTATCTCTACCTCTACCCAAAGCGGGGAGACCGCTGGACTCTTCCCGAACCGCCCGATGAGGAGCTCTGACGGTGGCCGCTTCTCCGCGTCCGCGAGCCCGTGAGCTCGGCATCGAGATCGGCCTCGGTCGGCCCGGGCCGCTGAACGCCATCACCGACGTGGCCGGCGTGCGCGTCGGTGCCACGACGCTGATCAAGGGCGACGGGCCCCTTCACGTCGGTCGCGGCCCCGTTCGCACCGGAGTCACCGTGATCGTGCCGCGCCAGGAGGAGATCAGCGAGCACCCACTGTTCGCCGGTTGTCACCGCCTCAACGGCAACGGCGAGCTCACCGGCCTCGAGTGGATACGCGAGAGCGGCTTGCTGAGCTCACCGATCGCGCTCACCAACAGCCACTCCGTGGGCGTCGTGCGCGACGCCCTCGTGAGTCGCGAGATCGCGGCGCGCGGCGCCGGCAAGCTCTTCTGGAGCCTGCCCGTGGTGGGAGAGACCTGGGATGGGTGTCTCAACGACGTAAACGGCCAGCACGTGCGCGCCGAGCACGTCGTCGCAGCTCTCGAGAAGGCGAGTGCGGGCCCGGTGCCGGAGGGCAACGTCGGCGGCGGCACCGGCATGGTCTGCCACGATTTCAAAGGAGGCACGGGGACGGCCTCGCGCGTGGTCGCCTGTGGCGACGAGCGCTTCGTCGTGGGCGTGCTGGTGCAGGCCAACCACGGCCTGCGTCGCGGCTTTGTCGTGAACGGGGCGCCCGTGGGCCAGGTCCTCGACGACGCCGTGGTGCCGATCCCGACCCTGCCCGAAGAGGCCCCCGCGGCCGGCGCCGGCTCGATCATCGGCATCGTCGCGACCGACGCTCCCCTCATCCCGACACAACTGCGGCGCCTGGCGCAGCGCGCCGGTCTCGGCGTCTCCCAGCTCGGCGCCTGGGCCGACAACTACTCGGGCGACCTCTTCCTTGCCTTCAGCACCGCCAACCGCGGCCTGCCGCCGATGAACTACGGCTCCGCCGGCCCAGTCCGTGTGCCTCTCGAGATGCTCTCGCTGTGCTCCATCGACCCGCTCTTCGAGGCAGTCGTCGATGCTGCCTCCGAGGCGATACTCAACGCCATGCTGCAGGCCGAGACGATGACGGGGCGCGACGGCGTGACCGTGCACGCGCTCGACGGCGATGCGCTGGTGGAGGTGCTCGATCGCTACCGGCGCCGCTCGTACCGCAGCTAG
>Ga0182021_10006609_pt1 | contig 13775 bp, 4 predicted proteins | sample 612E3MmetaG_FD_120493 | JGI IMG/M metagenome (GOLD analysis project Ga0182021, IMG submission 120493) | Permafrost microbial communities from Stordalen Mire, Sweden - 612E3M metaG (Illumina Assembly) | ecosystem: Environmental > Terrestrial > Soil > Wetlands > Permafrost | place: Sweden...
GGGGTTAATTCCCCAGTCGACAGCATGAGATACCTTTTCCAAACCATTAAATCTAACTTTAAAAGGTATACTGCCCGGACTCAATTCTCCCCAGACATCTTTTAAGGATACTTCTATATTTTCGGGTTGATTTGCAGCTAAAGATACAGTTTTCCGGATCAATTGTCCATAAACTTCAACTATCATTTCGCCAGTCAGTTTGCTACTGCTGTTATTTTTAATCTGGAACGATAAGCTCTGCTTTTCTTTGCTTATAGCGGGAGATAATATGGTTGCCGGCTTGCTGCCATCCCAAGCCTTAAATTGTTCATTTATTGACCACATATCACTAACCGATAATTCCAGTGGTTGATACCATGATACATTTCCTTTTTTTAATTCGGCAAATACTGTGTACTTCCCTGTCATTTTGGGAGTTATCAATATTTGATTCGAACTGATTTTTATTTCTCCAAAGTATATTTGCGGATTTTGTACCCCGACGAGCTCAACATTTTTGAAACTGAAGAGGGCAGGTAGATTTATCTGGCAATTTACATTTCCTTCCTGTATATCATTTTTTGGATCGAGAAGTACTTTTATCATATGTTCAGCCGAGGAAGGAGATTTTATGATCAGACGGCAATAATTTACTTCCTTTTTTATTTCAAAATCAACTTTTTCGCCATTTACTCTTACTTCTCTCACACTCTGATTTACAGGAATTTCCGCCTGCAATATACGATTAACGGAAGTTTTTACATTCAAATCTATTTCGTTATTTCCCTTAAAATATTTATAGGAAACGTCCGGTAATTCAATTTCAGGATTTTTCCACGAATCGGGGAAGGAGGGTCTTATTATCAATAAATTATCTCCAAAATAGGGTTTTATCCCGAAAATATTATCCAGTAAAGCCATAATCACCATCTGATCACTTTCCAGACTGAAAATCGGACTTCCTCCTCCTATTACGGTCAACTCCTTCCTCGTGTATACAGTCTCAAGTGCCGTTTTTAAAACAGGGTAAAAGTTATTTATGTCGTTAACCATTGCAGCAGAAGCTATTGAAGCCATAGCTTCGGGAAAAGGGTCGAAATGATTGCTCCAGCAAACAGGCCAGTTTCTGTTCTCGAATTCTATTGTTCCATTAGGGGCTTTCTGATGATAAGTATCTCTGATAAAACGCATGGAGGTATAATTATTAAACAACGAACCTGCCTCGCGCCAAATTGCGTAATTACTTTCATCGTTATCCGGCTTATTCCTGAGTTCTGCCTCCCAATCTGAAGAAGAATAAGCACCGATTCTCTTATTATAAAGAGTTTCATAAGCTGTTACTGCTTTTTCAAGTAGTCGTTCATATCGTTTACTAAAATCGTTTTCACCACGTGTCTCCTGCGTTCCCAGTTCATAATCAACATCTTTAAGGAGTGATGCCATTTTAAAACCAGCCCTTAAAGCGGTTATCCCCATTCCGGTCATTAAGGAACATTTACCTCCTCTGTTTTTTTGATCTGAACCCCAGTCTTCATAAAATCCGGTAAAAATTCCGTCGTTGTCCGGATCACTTGTAGCAATTAAATGCTCCAGCGCTTTGCGTACGGATGGCCACATCTCGTATAAAAAATCTTTGTCTCCCGTCCAACGATAGTGATACCAAACCTGGTCTATATAATATGCATTCATTTCTTCGGCCCAATAGCTGATTCTGAAATCGGGCATAATATAGCGTTGACGTCCTTTTACATCCTGTGCTGCTGTTATAAGTTTTAATGTTGAGGCCACTTCATCGTGAAAGCCTGCAGCTTCATGTCCATACATACCGCTATTTATTTTCCCGTATTTCATGTAATTGCTGGCATGTAAGTATCCGGGATATTCAAAGCCGTATATCAGACGTGAACCCAAAGCCTGTACAACATTATCAAATCGTGCATCACCTGTTTTAATGTGTACCCTGTTTCTCATGGATTGCCAATACTCTTTGGATTGACTAACAGGCAGATTGGGATTTTTTAAAATGTTAAGGAATTTCTGTTCAGGGTTCAATCCCCGCCCAATCCAGTGCTGAAACCAGTTTTTCTTCATTTGTTCGGTCCAGTCCTTTGAGGGAGTCGGGCGAAATTGTAACCTTTTGTATGCCGAATCTATTTCAATCCTGTCATAATCTTTGTACCCCCACACACAAACGCAAGTATCTGATTTGATTTCTCCCGGTCTGAGTTGGAAGGTTGTTCTGGAAACCCCTTCCTTGTATGTCGAACTGTCATTTGTGCTGCCCACAAAGATCTGAGTATATTTACTATATGCAAACTCTGTATAGTTCTGATGATCTTTTACAAAATCAGCTGATTCATAATACCATTCAATATCCGCCTTTTGTGATTTTTTCGATTCAATCTGTGCAGTCAATCCACATCCATACTCATCTATAAAATGGTATACTGTCAGGATTATGCTCAGGTTAAGTTTATCGTCTTCACAATTCCATTGTGCTTCTCCCGCTTTTAAAGTTGTCCTGATTTTTGTAAAATCCTCCAGCCATTTTTCAGTATTTCCATTCCGGATTTTAAGTCTTATCCTTCCGTTTACTCCAATGTTTGGCATAAGACCGGGCCTGGCATAAGCTCCTGAGGTTAATCTTGTTGATAAACCAATAACAGGTTTGTCACCTGCCAAAAGCCTCCAGACTCCTGTTGTAATTAAATAATTCTCCACCTGTCTTCCATTCTCCTTAATGAATGTACCATTTCCACCCGGTTGATAATCTGTGTCCTGAACGGCTCTTCCATACTGTCCGCCATCATAATATGGTTTATCCTGGCTTAATGCCGGGACAATAGGAACATCAACAGGTTTCTGTTTTTTTGAGCTAAATCTCATTGAAAAAGAAATTGTATCAGGCTTGTACAGGTTAAATTGAGGTATATTTTTTCCCGCCTTGATAGTGTTCAGGTTAGCAAATATCAAAATTGTTGCCGTTATAAAAGCAATTGTTTTTCTCATAATATTTATCCTTTTTTTGTCATTTTTGCAGGAGACTGATTCCTATAATTCCAAAAACAGTATCGGTACTTACACATCTTAATTTCAATTGTTTAATCTTTCTTTTTGGATCTCTTACCAGGTCAGTCAGCGATAGGAAAGAATTGTGCTTAAAACTATGGCGTCATAATCCAAAGATATTCCAATTAGTTTCATTTATCAAATCTGTTTTCCGGAATTTGTGCATGGCTGGTATTCAAGTAATAGTAAACTTTTAGCAGGAATATCCGTCGTTAAAGTATTATTTTTATAACCTTTTATGGCTTATTATCTTTATTAAAAATCAGGAATTATATTTATCTTGGAAAGCATTAAATAACTGATTAAAATGAAGAGATTTACCATTAATTTACTTTTTTTACTGTTTATTTTACTGGTTTTGACCGGTTTTATCATATCGCATAAAGATGCTGCTAAATCAGATATTCCCTTTTCTCAGGCGCTTGATAATGCGGCGATTCAGCAGAAAACCATCCCTGATGTTTTTGAAAATTCTCTTTTGATTGGGAATGGGGATATTAACGGATTGGTAACTATTTCAAATGGAAAGCTGATAATCCGTCTGTCAAAAAATGATATCGGGGACTGGCGTTATGATACCTCAAAAGACAGTTCCGGGATACCCTGGACTGAAATCCGTAAGAAGGGCGAAGCCGGCAACTTCAAAGTAACCAATACATCATCAGGCTGGTCTGAACATGCAAATCCCTGTCCTATACCATGTGGCCGCATTGTTTTAGATCTTGGAGAAAATGTGCCTGCAGAAAATGTGATACTGGATATTCATAGAGCGGTGGTTAAAGTGGGAGATAAATCCAATCCTGCCGCTACTGTCAGGTGCCTGTATAATTCAAATGTTTTTTTGATTGAAGGGGGTACCAATGGGAAATTATTTTCACATGAGGTTTCTTATTTGCACTCTGCTGAATCCGGATCAGGAGATGGTGTTTCTACACTATTTCAGGATCTGCCGGCCGGGAATGAATGGCCGGGCATGAGCTATGCGGTGGCTATGGCTTCAGAGAACAACAGAACAGCTGTTGCCGTAGTTTCAGGTTTTGATGATCCATCGCCTCTTGAAAAGGCTGTGAATTTGGCTAAGACAACACTTAAAACGAAGAATGAGAAACTGGTTTCAGAACATGAAGCGAGCTGGAATTCATTCTGGTCAAAAAGTGGTATCTGGCTGGATGATAAATATCTGACAGATACATGGTACCGGAATCTATATTTTCTCAGGACAGTGAGCCGTCCCGGAGTATCAACCGTTGGTCTTTTTGCAGGATTGGTTTCGGATGGCAGCCCGGCATGGCATGCTGCGCATACATTGAACTACAATACCGAGCAGGCATTCTGGTCAGCTTATGCCTGTAATCATTTGGAATTAGCTGAGTCATATCGCTGGCTGATAAACCGATACTGGAAAAATGCCAATTGGCTGTGTAAGCAACTTTTCGGATTTGAAGGAATGTATTTTCCCCATAATATATTTACATACCAGATCGATCACGCAAGCAGTAAGCAACATGGGAACGGGGTTCATATTTTTTTCCCGTGGAGCTATTCTTTAGGATTAACAGGCTGGGTGATGCAGAATATCTGGTGGGAATATGAATATGGCGGCAGGGATGAAATATTCTTAAAGGAACGGGTATACCCGATGCTTAAGGATGCTGCACTTTTTTATACTAACTTTATAAATACCTGTCAGAAACTACCTGGCGGAAAAGTGAAATTCGGACCAGGTGTTTCACCTGAACATTACGGGTTTTCCCCCGATCTCAGTAAAAACTGGGACGAAACTAATGCTCTTGTTTATTCCCGTTTTGCTCTTGAAACAGCAATCGAGAGTGCAGAACGGCTCAAGGTGGATAGTGTGCTGACCATCCGTTTTAAAAACGCCCTTAAAATGTTGCCCGATTATCCATGCTATGGGGAGGGGAATGAGATGGTTGTCGTGAATGTGAAAGATGAAAAACCAATGGTGTGTAATGTTCCGGATCCTGTATTCCCGGTATTCCCCGGAGAACAGGTGACATGGTTCAGTCCCGGGAAAGAAAAAGACCTTCTTGCCCGGACGATCACAACCCTAAAATCAAACGGAAACAATGATATAATGATTCTATGTCTGGCGAGAGCCCGGTTAAGTTTACCAGACACTTATGAATATATTGTAAGAGGCTTCCGGAACAGGCAGAGGGAAAATGGACTCCTGAATTTAAATGTAAATGGCAGCAAGTTCAATCCATATGGTAACTATTCTGAAATGTTTGCCGCTTCGGAAGTGGTATCTGAGTTGTTATTGCAGTCCGTAGCCAATATTATTCGGGTGTTTCCGGCATGGCCTGCCAGTAAGGACGGGAGATTTGAAAACCTGTGTGCCAAAGGTGGCTTCCTTGTCTCTTCCCAATTAAAAGAAGGAAAGATCCTTTCAGTCGTGATTAAGTCTACCGCCGGAGGAAACCTGTGTTTGCTAAATCCATGGAAAACAGCGAAATTAAAAGTTTCCATTAACTCAAAACCATCCCGGACGATTGAGCAGGATGCAGAGGGAAAAATAAACCTGAGTACTTTAAAGGATGATATGGTAGTAATACAACCTTTGTTATAAAAATCAGCAGATAATCTGAAAATTGTATCAGGGAAGTTCGGGTTTGAGTGGATTTTAATTTTCCATTCCGGACAATGTATTTTAAAATAATGGATTAACTATTTTATCATGAGATATAAATATGTATGGATTTCTGTATTGGCATTTCAATTTATTCTTTGGGATTTGCCATCCGGCGCTCAACATTTATCAGCCGGGTATGAAGTAAGGGTTTTTTCCAGGGATAAGGCAGCCAACGGGGAAACCGATTTCAAAGGAGAAACATCAGTACTTAATACGGATCAGCGAATTGAATTCTTAAAATTTTTTGCTGATCAGGTCTCTTCCTATTACGGTGACAAAGACCTGAATACTGAAGTTGTGAGTGATCAGGAGGCTAAAAGTTTTTTTGCCGGGATTAGGCCCCAACCGCTTCCTGCAGTCAGAAAAAGGATAATTATGGATCAATGGAAATGGTTAAGCTACAGGGAAGGGAACCGGGAGGAAAGCATCAGAAAGATCGGTAAGTACGAAGGAGCAAAGAATATTATACTTAGAGACGGCAATTTAAATTTCATCGGAAGCAGCGCTTGGAAATGGGATTTTCCTGTCCAGGATTGGCGGTTTTCCTTAAGTTGGAAAGTCAGATTGTCGGGGAACAACTCCATTGCTGAATTTACTCTCTCGGATAACGGAACAGGTAAAATACCTGCAAAATTAAAAATGGAGGCTAATTCATTTTCCTGGTATTCAAAAGGAATGAAAACAGGAAACGCAGTGTATAAACCTTCAGTATGGAATATAATCAAAATTGAAGCGGATATGGCAGGATCTGGTGGCGGCCAGTATTATAACGTATATCTTAACGATAAACTGATTGGTGATTATGTGGTTGCAAATGAAGCGACTGCGATTGTCAATGCTTTTGAAATCAAAGCCTCGGATGGGGTTGAAATTGATGATCTTTATGGAGTCGGTTATCATCCGTCAACTGATGTCATGTACCCCTATTATCCTAAAACATTTATTGATGAAGACTTTGATGAGAAACCTTCCCCTGAAGGATGGCTGAGCAGTAATTATGATGACAGCCAATGGGGGTCAGCAAAACTTCCTTTTGCCCAGGGATCGGAAAGACATGAAGGAGAAGATCTTTATTTCAGGAAAACGATAAAAGTAGATGCATTCAAACGAGCCAGTTTCAACATTGAATCACTTGATCCCGGAGGGGAAGTCTGGATAAATGGCAAAATGGTGGCTCTGATAACTGACCGCTACCCGGTGAGGCTTGACATTACCAGGTACCTTTTGCCATTTACAGAAAACTATATCGCTTTAAGGGTTTATCATTTTTACCTGAATCCCGCTGAGGGAATCAAATTTGCCTGCTCCTATACTGATAATAATGCGGGATGGTTTGCAGGACGCGCCTGGATTGACCTGGTAGGAGAGACAGCTGTCACTGATGCGTTTTGTTACACTAAATCAATTGATGAAGGAAAGGCTGTCATGCATTTGAAAATTGATCTTGAACATAAAGGTACCCTTGGTTTTAAGGGAAAACTGAGGATAAGGATGGGCCCCTGGGATGAGAGAGAATCAACCGGAATGAAGACGGTATTGGAAAATCCGGTGCTTACCGGACCAGGGATAAATGAATTTAATAATGACTTTTCATTGGATAAGCCGAAGTTATGGACACCGGATTCCCCCTTTCTTTACAAAGTGATAGTTGAAGTTGAGGACAAAAACGGGACGGTCATTGACGATTATGTTCTGACAACAGGTATAAGAACCGTTTCACAGGAAGGAGGAACTTTCCGGCTGAATGGTAAGCCTGCCATGCTTAATGGCGTACAAATCATGGGATTCAGGGGACCTCTTGAAAACATGATAACCTGGCTCCGCTGCCCACCCGATTATTGGGTGGCTAAGGAGATGCTGATGGTAAAAAAAATGAATTGCAACATGTTAAGGGTGCACGTTCATGGATGGTATGATAAATCCGTTAACGTAAATGATGAAAGGTATTGTGAACTTGCTGATCAGATGGGCATTATGCTTATCTGGTGTACCCCCGCCTGGACCAGGGAGGGAGACTGGGGACAGATCGATTTTGAGGGATACCATAAGTATATGAAACAGGTGCAAAACCACCCAAGCATTGTGATGTGGGAAATTTCAAACCATCCCAATACATTCAAAATACATGAAACATACGAGAGCGATCTGTTCTGCGAAGAGTCGTATAAAGCCGTTTATCCTTATGATCCAAGCAGACTCATTTCATTCACTTCACATATAGGTCATCTCCATTATGGAAATGATGCCGGGACAATAGATCAGGGAGGGAATAATATACCTTCATCGGGAAAAAGTAAGACCATAGCCATCACAGGCAACCAGGATGCATTGACAGGTTACGGGACTAAAAAAGAATTATCCGGGGATACAATTACCTCATCCAAAGCATGGATAGCGCCAATGGTAACACGTGGTAACCAGGACGCTCCGACGGGTTATGGAGCAGAATGGAGTCAGTTGAGAAAATGGCCGGGAGCTTACAGGCAGGGATTTCTTGACAGTAAGGAGAGAGCTTATTTTGATTTTGAACATCAGGAATCCATCGGCCAGCCCAACTGGAATTTATGTAAAGGCAAACCCTGGTATAATCTTCAATCGTATGAGTGGGGATATGACGAAGGAAGCATTGGCAGAAAACTACAGGTAAATGAATGGCGCGAAAGTCAGGCATGGCAGGCTTTTTCAGCTTATGAAGCTGTTAAAAAAATGAGAATGCTCGATTATGACGGATTTTCCTGGTGCTGCTTACACGAAGGAGCCAGCTCAGTTACATATAAGAAACCACTCATTGATTACCAGGGCTATGCGAAACTTGCTTTCCATATACATAAGACTGTTTTCAATCCCGTTCTGGCGGGGAGCAATAACGTTGATGTTGTTTATGGCCCGAATGATAATATTACCCCTATGATACTTAACCTTGGTGAAGAGAGAAGAGTAAAACTTACAGTTGTTATTAAAGATAAGTTCAATGGGACGGAAATCGATAAAAAAGTCTACCAAAATGTGAAACTGCCTGCCGGGAGAACAGTAACACAGGTTGAACCATTTATTCCCCGTTTCGGTAATGAAGGGCTATACTTTATTGAATACTACGTGGACAGTATGTAATTCTCCTGATCGTAATTAATAACGTCCGGCAATGATCCAGACTCATTTTTACAGTATACCATTAAAAACATTCTTACCAAGATGAAACCCTTAAGATTTCTTTCGGCAGCAATTATTGCTTTTATACCTTTAATATTTGAAGCCCAAAATCCGGCAACAAATCCTTCAGCCGCAATGACCGACCCCGCTGAAGTATTTAAAAATCCTCCTGAGAGTGCAAAGCCCGGAGTACTTTGGATGTGGATGGGCTGCAATCTGACCAGGGAGGGTATTACCCGAGACCTGGAAGCTCTGAAAAAAGCCGGCTTCAACAGGACGACGATGTTCAGCCTTGCCGATATAACAACATCCCTGGCTGGAGAGATCGGGAAAAGCCCGACTCCTGAAATAATTTCCTGGACCGAACCCTGGTGGAAACTTGTCCGTCACGCTGCCGAAGAATCAAAACGGCTGGGAATGGATTTTGGGATGTTTAACGGGCCGGGTTATGAAACCAGCGGTGGCACCTGGATCACCCCTGAACTTTCAATGCAGGATATCTGCTGGTCAAAACAATCTGTTACAGGGAATATGCATGTCAGTCTTAAACTGGAACGTTCCAAGGTTGATCCGAGGGCGCATCATCCTTTCCCTGCATATAACCGGGAGACAGGTTCGGAGGAGATACCCATTATACCGGCCAGAAAAACATATTATAAAGATATTGCAGTACTGGCTGTGCCTGCCACCGCATATATTACTCTGAACAGTGTCAAAAATATTACGGCCAATATGCTTGAGAATGGCCAGATAGAGTGGGATGCACCAGCTGGGGATTGGACTATTTACAGGTTCGGACATACAACAACGGGTGCACTTATTTTCCCCGCCCAATTTAAGGCAACAGGCTTTGAATGTGACAAAATGAGCCAGGAAGCGGTTGATTTTCATATAGATCATATAATATCTGAAATAAAGAAGCATCTGGGCGATCTGATCGGAACAGGATTTACTCATGTTCATTTTGACAGTTACGAAGCAGGTATGCCAACCTGGACACCCAAAATGAGGGAAGAATTCTTAAAACGAAGAGGATACGATTTGACTCCATACCTCGTTACATTTGCGGGACGAAAAATCGGGAGCAAAGAAGATTCTTTAAAATTCCGGAATGATTTTGATGCAACGATTAAAGATCTGTACAGGGATATTTACTTCACAACAATATCAAAAAAACTTCGTGAAGCCAAACTGACTTTTTTATGTGAGCCCTATGGCGGTCCGTGGCGGCAGGATGAAGTCATGCCGCTGGTGCATAATGTGATGACTGAATTCTGGACAGATAAAGGTGTATATAAGCCATTTGAACTTGATCCGACAGTGGCAGCATTAAGGAAGTCGGGGCAGAATTTAATTGAGGCGGAAGCTTTAACCGGTCAGCCACAGTACAGTAAATGGAGCGAATATCCGGCATGGTTCAAGCCCATTGCTGATGGCGCGTTCTGTGCAGGTGTGAATCGTATGATTCTGCACCGTTTTACACAGCAACCATGGGATGAGCGCTATAAACCGGGTGCGACCATGGGTCAGTGGGGTTCTCATTTCGACCGGACCCAGACATGGTGGAACCAGTCAGCAGAAATGATAAAGTACTGGCAGCGTTGCCAGGCACTACTGCAATGGGGCAGGATATTCCCAAATCCCGGTGATGATTTTAATGCAGTTAATACAGAAGGAAGCCCTAAAATAAATTTCATTCACAGGCATATGGGTGGTACAGATATCTATTTTGTAGCAAATACCTCACATGAAAAAGGTTCGGCAAACTGTAGTTTCAGGATATCAGGAATGCAGCCCGAACTATGGGATCCCGTTACAGGAACTATGAGAAACCTTCCAAAATCTGATATCATCAACAATAAGACCACAATCCCCCTGATATTTGATGATGCACAAAGCTTTTTCATAGTCTTCAGGAGCAAAGAAGTTAAAACTGCTCTTGCAGGTGCAACTAATTTTCCTTTGACAAAAGATTTTTTTTCTATCACCGGACCATGGCAGGTTAAATTTGATTCCGTTTGGGGAGGCCCCGGGAAAGCAGTAACATTTACTGAATTGGAAGACTGGACAACCCGATCCGAAGCGGGAATTAAGTATTACAGCGGGACAGCAACTTACAAAACCACATTTAACGTGACGTCAGGACAATTTCCTGATAAAAAATCTGTAATTTGTCTCGATTTAGGTGTCGTGAAACATGTCGCCCGGGTAATTCTTAACAACAAAGATCTTGGCATTGTCTGGACAGCTCCATGGAAGGTAAATATTCCTGAAAGCTTGCTTAAAACAACGGGAAATAATCTTGAGATCCAGATCACCAACGTCTGGGCCAACCGGCTTATAGGCGACGAGCAGGAGCCTGCCGACTGTGAGTGGTTGCCCGGTTACAGTGCGTACAAGTCCGGCAGTTATTTAAAAGAATTTCCGGAATGGTTTCTTAAAAATCAGCCCCGTCCGTCAAAAAAAAGATATTGTTTTACAACCTGGAATTATTTTACGAAAGATTCACCGTTAATAAGTTCCGGTCTGCTGGGACCTGTTAAGTTAGTAACAGAAGAATAAATTTATAAACTAAGAACAATATCAGAATTTATATATTGGAATTGGGAACTATTAAATATTCACCTGTTTTTTCCTTATTTGAAAACAAATTTGGTTTTTGGAATAAACTGAATTAGTTTTAGAATCAATTAAAACGACAAAATTTGCAATGACCCTTTACCTGAAATATAAATCAATTTAACAAAAACCTTAAAATAAATGGAAACGAGTATTTTACTCGGTATTCTTCAATTGCTACCGGTGCGTTCTCTTCTGGAAGTTTTTAACCACTTCAATATAATCTAACTATGAAAAAATTATTCATCCCTTTGATTCTGATTATGATGGTTTCCGGAATGTCAGGACAATCCGTTAAACCAGGCAATGATTTCCTCAAATGGTGGCAGGATGCCCGTTTTGGTATGTTTATCCACTGGGGACCTGTTACCCGTTTCGGCGGTGAAATAAGCTGGTCTAGAGAGAAATACGGAAAGTCAAAATATGACTCCCTTTACCTGGGTTTCAATCCTGTAAAATTTAATCCTGCCGGATGGGTCGCGCTGGCCAATAAAGCCGGCATGAAATACATGATTTTAACTGCCAAGCACCATGATGGTTTTTGTATGTTTAACACGAGTACAACCACATATAATATAATGAACTCTCCTTTCCACAGGGATGTCTGCAAGGAGCTTGCCGATGCCGCACACTCTGCAGGAATGCCTGTCGGCTGGTATTATTCTCCTGCCGAGTGGAAAGATCCGGATTGCAGAGATCCGAAAAACAATGGGTTATACGCCAAACGCGTTCTTGAACAGGTTCGGGAACTGCTGACCAACTATGGTAAAATCAGTTTGTTATGGATCGATTATGAAGGATCACCATGCCCGTGTAATCCGGCAGATATTTATAACCTTGCTAAAAAGTTGCAGCCCGGAATAATTATCGATAACAGGCTTGATGTATTTCATCCCGATGAATCGCACTGTTATGTCGGCCCTCACGGTGATTATGCTACTCCTGAAGGGTTCGTGGCCGGATATGGCTCTATCCCGTGGGAGACATGCACTAACCTGGGTCATCAGTGGGCATGGAAAATAAACGACACTCCGCGTGATATGAGTGAAGCTGCAACGACCCTGTTACGCTGTGTTGGTGGAAATGGCAATCTGCTTCTAAATGTTGGTCCTGATAGCCTGGGTCAGATTCCGAAGAGTTTTCAGGATAGATTGATCCAGCTGGGGGAATGGCTCAAGCCCAGGGCGCAGTCTGTGTACAATACAAAAGGAGGTCCTTATACACCGTCCAACGATTATGTCTGCTGCTACAACAATAAAACAATGTATCTTAATATAATGTCGATGAAAGGTGACACTATTACTTTGCCCCCTTTACCTGCAAAAATCCTGGATGCCACTCTCTTAAGCGGGAAAAAAGTCCGGTTCATCCAGCAGGATAAAAGTGTGAAAGTGATCATACCTTCTACCGATCGTGAGAAGATAGCGACTCTGATTACAATTACAACTAACCAGCCTCTGAACCAACTCAGCTTAATTATTCCTTTTTCAACATCAGGGTCACTGGCTTATGGTTGTAAAGCAATTGCGTCCAGCTCATTGGGCCAGTTCCTGCATGATCCGTCAGCTGCATTTGACGATAATCCGAAGACCTGCTGGAAGCTGGGGCGCAAAAACGGAGCAGACTTCAGTGCGTATTATGGAAAATTTCTTAGTTACCGGAGCAAGGAAATTGAGCCACTCTACAATGACTCAGGTTGGATTGAAGCAGATTTAGGTAAACCACAGACTGTAAAAAGTATCTATCTGAGTGAATTTATTACTTTGAATTCTGAGATTAATGGTTTCGAGGTAAAATATGAAAAAGATGGGAAATGGATTACTGTTGCCAGCGGAATAAAAATGGGAGAATGGAGACAGAATATCACTCCTGTCACAGCCAGGAAATTCAGGTTGTTTATCCTGAAAAAAGAAGGATTTTCGGGAATAAAAGAGTTTCAACTGTTTGCAAATAATTTAAGCAATAATTGATCATCAAAGAATAGTTGAATTAACAAACGATCGGAAACAAAATAATAATCTCATAATAATAGTGTTCACAATAACCTGGTATTTACGTGATTGTATTATATAAGTAAATTATAAAACTAATTTTAAATCAAAAAATTATGAAACGTTTTGGACAAATTATCGGGGTTGATCCACAAAAATTTGAGGAATATAAAAAGTATCATGCCGCTGTATGGCCCGATGTGCTGAAGATGATCACAGCATGTAATATCACAAACTATTCCATTTATCATAAAGACGGAATGCTCTTTGCTTATATGGAATATACCGGCACCGATTTCGCTGCAGATATGGCA
>Ga0182021_10006610_pt1 | contig 13774 bp, 12 predicted proteins | sample 612E3MmetaG_FD_120493 | JGI IMG/M metagenome (GOLD analysis project Ga0182021, IMG submission 120493) | Permafrost microbial communities from Stordalen Mire, Sweden - 612E3M metaG (Illumina Assembly) | ecosystem: Environmental > Terrestrial > Soil > Wetlands > Permafrost | place: Sweden...
ATTCAAAATCTCTAATTGGAGTGTGGAACTTTAATTCAAAAAGATTCAATCAAAAACAGGGAAAAGAAAAATTAATAAAATGGACTGACAAGGGAGAAAGATATTATTACTTATTTACAGAAGATGAAGTCCATGAGCTCTTCAAAAAAGCAGGTTTCAAAATCCTATCTTCACACAACAGCGAAATGATGATTAATTTCATTGTTGAGAAATAAGATACTAATCTTTAAATAAAGAAAAATATCTCTAATTTAATGATTTTTAAACAAAGAAAAGAATTTTTTGAAGAAAAAAAGCAAGACATATCAGAAAAATTAAAATATCTCGGTATGGATGAGGGAAATATCTATCTATTCTTAATGGATAACTATGACTTCTTCAGCAGAATAACTGGAGTTTATAAAAGACTTGAAAAAAAGGTTAATAAGGAATACAACTTTACGAAAAAAATAAGAGCAGAATTGGGAGAATTAAAAAGCTTAAACAATAGCTTACCAAGAATAATTTACAATTAATTATATTCCATCACCTTTCTTCACAACCTTAATCATATCAAAGAAACTTTTTTTCTCAAAATCAAGAATTTCATTTTTATCTAAATCTATTCTTATCTTAAGAATACCCAAACTTGATATGAAAATAGTTCCAATTAAATAATTCTTCTTACCTTTTGCCATCAGACTAAAAAGAAGTTTCTCAACCTTATTCTTTATCTTCTCCTTTTCCATTCTTTCAAGAATAATATTTTCAATCTCTGTAAAATCAAAATCGACATTGTCAGGAATTTTCTCTGGTTTGAAATTCTCTCCATAACTCTCAATTGGTACCATTTCAACTTTAGAATTAATCTTAAAGCTAAACATCTTGTTAGTTGAAGGAACAAAATAATCAATATTCTGTTTATTATCTTCTCCTTTTTTATCAATTATAAAAAAACCAGAACAAAGAAAAGCATCCTTGTTATCTTTTACAAATTTGTTAAAATCCTTAGAATTCATTAGCTTCTCAAAATAAAACTGAAAGTTCATACAATTTCCAGAATATGACTATTTATAAGTTTTTACAATGGAAAACATAAATTATTTTAAATATAAAACCATTAGTAAAAGCATGAAATTGCAGAAGAAAGAAGTGCATAGACATAAACCAGGAAGAATTCCAGAACAAGGAAATCTTAAAGATATTTCAAGATGGGCGAAAGTTATCTATACAAGCGATATATTATTTGAAGTAAGATTTGGAGGAAATGAGAGATATAAATTCAGAAAAGAATATGCTAAAACTTACGTAAAACCATGTCCAAACGACCATGTTATATGCATATACAAAGGAAATAAGTTTCAAACCTTTCCATATAAAGTTTATACCAAATTTAGTGAAATAATTTTTGAAGAAAAATCAGATTTGGAAAAGAAAGTAGAATAATTATCGCTTCCTATTTTTTATTATATAACACATCATGAATTATCTTTCTTATTTCAGGAAGTCTCTTTGATTGAAAATCTGGATGATCTTTAAACCATTTTTGATTAAGAGGAGAAGGATGAGGGAGCACAATTGTTAATTTCCTGATTATTAAATATTAATTTAGAAAAATCCTCTTCTGGGAAAAAATAATTTGCAGAATAACGACCTATTAAAACAATAATTTTACTTTTAACAAATTTAATTTCTTGTCTTAACCATTTATCAGCACACATTTTTGGAGGCATTTTATCTCCCCCGTTAACACTCTTCCCAGGATAACAATGCCCAACACCAGAAATATAAAAATTATTGTTATTATAAAAATCTTCATCAGATATTTTATACCATTCTCCTCTTAATTTTCTCCCACTTGCATCATTAAAACATTTATTTGTGTTATGAACATTTTGTGATGGAGCCTGACTAATTTGTAAAATTTCAGCATTTTGATTTCCTGTAAAAACAGGATTCGGTTCAAAACCAAACAATTCTCTACAATCTCTACATTTTTTAATTTCTTCAACCAATTCGTAAAAATTATTTGCCATTATCAATATAAGAATAAGTTCCTATAAAAATTTATCTTCTATTTTCAATTTCTTCCTTAAGATTAAATATAAATTCTTCTTCCTCAACGGAATTAACGGTATTCTCTCCACCTTTTCTTATGGCAAGAACTCTTTCTCTTTCTTCCTTATCTCCTATAACAATTATGTAAGGAATTTTCATCATCTCAGCTTCCTTGACTTTCGACTGAATTGTCTTCTGGTCAAAGTCAGTTTCTATTCTTAGTGAAGGAATAGTTTTCTTCATCTTTTCAACTACTTCCTTTGAATGTTCAATATTTCTGTCCGTAAAACTTAAAATTCTAACCTGAACAGGAGAAAGCCATGTAGGCAATCTTCCATTCTTATCTTCAATTAATACTCCAAGGAATCTTTCCAACGATCCCAGTATAGTTCTATGAAGCATTATAGGTCTTTTCTTTGAATTGTCTTTGTCTGTATATTCTAAGTCAAATCTTTCAGGCATTGCCATATCTAATTGAATTGTACCAGTTTGCCATGTTCTGCCAAGAGAATCTTTAACATGATAATCAATCTTAGGACCATAAAAGGCTCCGTCTCCTTCATTAATTTTATACTTCATTTTTAGTTTTTTCAAGACACTTTCTAAAGCTTTCTCAGCCTTATCCCAAATTTCATCACTTCCAATTCTCTTTTCAGGGCGTGTGGAAAGTTCAACATGATCCAAATTTATTCCAAGTTTATCATAAACCTTTTTTACTAATTCTATAATCAAAACAATTTCAGATTCAAGTTGTTCTTCAGTACAATATATATGCGCATCATCCTGAGTAAATTGTATAACTCTAAATAATCCTCCTAAAACTCCTGATAATTCCTGCCTATGAACAACTCCCAATTCTCCAACTCTTAAAGGTAAATCTTTGTAACTCTTTGGAGAATTTTTATAAATTAACATTCCTCCAGGACAATTCATGGGTTTAACAGCAAAACTTCTTTTTTCATATTCAGTAAGAAAAATATTATCTTTGTATTTTTCCCAATGTCCTGAAATCTGCCATAATTTTTTATCCAAAATTTGAGGAGTTAAAACTTCTTTATATCCTGCTTTTCTGTGCTCGTCTCTCCAGAAATTAATTAATTCATTTCTTATAATCAAACCATTGTTATGCCAGAAAACCATTCCTGGTGCAACTTCACTAAAAGAAAACAAATCCATTTGTCTTCCTATTATTCTATGATCATTATCTTTTAATTTAGAACTATCAAGTTTTGATTTTGAAATTTCTCTAAGCAATTGTTTTGGGTCATACTTGTCTTCAGGTTCTTTTTCCTTCCCTTCTTTTCCTTTTACTTCTTCAATCCTTATCTCCCTAGACAATTCACTCAAAGGATGTCCCTTAACTTTTAATTCAAATTCTTTATAATATCCAAATGGAGCTCTTGTAACTTTGAATTTTTCTTTCGTTAATTCTTCCTCAGCTCTCTCCAATATCTCCTGTGCCATTTCAGGATTTCCCAAATCCTTAGATAAATGGGCGTATGGGTAAAGAACAATATTTTTTGCCTTAACCTGTGAAGCAATATCTTTAACATTTACAACAAGCTCTTTAACAACTGCAGCTGTATCAGTATCACACCTCTCAACAGCAATCATTACAACCAGAGCTTCTTCTATCTTTTTCTCTTTCTTGTCTTTCTCTTCCAATTCTCCTATACTCTTAAGTGCTTTTTTCAAGGGTTTAAATTTTATATAATCCACATGAAGATTCAAGGTTTTCATTCCCTCTCCAAGAAATTCAAGTTTATAAAATTAATTTTTACAAATAAACACAATTATATTCTTATCTGGACATAAATCCTTATATATAATAAATTTCTTTAAAGTTAGAAAAGGATAACTTTTCAAAAAAGAGATAGGTGATAAAATGAGAAGGACACTTCAGAATATTCTATGCGGAACATTGCTTTTTACATTGAGTACTTTTCTTTCTATGAAAAATGCAGATGGACAAACAACACAAATACATAACATAACAATGAAAGAAGCAGATAAAGAAATGGATAGAGCTCAGAATATATATTCTGAAAGACTTAATACATTACATCTTGGATTTCAACCCACAGATTTTGGATTAAGTATAGGGTACAGCAGAAGAATAACTCCCCAATTTGGATTATATTCCTTTTTATCAAAGGGAACTTACATAGCTCCACCTGATTTTCTTAGTGATAATTTTGAGAAATCACGCGTTGGTCATTTTAAAATATCACTTGGAGGAATGTTATATACCAGAATTGATTACTATGGAAAAGCATTCATTATTGGAGGCTCAACTTACAGTTTTAATAACAAAAAGAATTACAGACCAGGGTCAATGAATGAAAAAGGACTTAGAAAGCTATCCTTTGAATTTGGTGCAGGTGCTACAATAGAAAAAATAGGTCTTGGTGTCCTCTTTGATGCACTTAAAGGGGAAAGCAATGTATTCATGAATTTTGCATTCTGATATTTCTAACAGCCTCGGTAATTATGATTTTAAGACCACAAAGCTTTTATAGGGTATTTCTTAAAAACGAATATGGACAAAATAACCCAAATATTAAGTAAAAAACCAACTTTATCGGGGGGTGAACTGAATGCAAGAATCAGATAGTGAACACCCCCAAAGTTTCTGTATTTAGAAACATTGCAGTATATAATAGAAAGAATTGTAATTTTTCTCCAAATTTGAAACACCTTTCACACAGTTATATCCTCGATAATTCACCAAAACACTTAAATAGTAGTCACTATATAATGGTAATATATTAAAATGATAAAAGGACTAAAAAAACTGGCACTTATAGGGATGTTAACAGTAGCTGGTGGTATATATAACAATGGAAGAACCTCTGAAAATTCTTCCAATACTACAGAAAATTATCATGAAAAATTAGCAAATTACCTTGAAAAACAGTCTGAGCTATACATAGCTTCAAATTTAGAAAAGAAGGTAAGAGAAGAAAGAGAATTTTTCATTGAAAGTATAAAAAAACCCCTTTATATTAATCCAGATTTATTGAATAATTATATAAAACAAGCTCAAAAAGCAGTTGGAAAATTGCCAAAAGAAATTGATAAAAGGCTTTTCAAAATAATGTTAAAACAGGAATCTCAATATGACGCACACGCAATAAGTAAAACAGGATATATGGGAATTGGCCAAAACGGACTTGATGTGTACAAGACCTTCAGACTAAAGCAATGGGAAAGTTTTAGAGACTCTACCACAGGAGAAATTGATACTCTATCTGTTAAAAAAGAAATATTTGATCCAGCAATAAATCTGGGTCTTTCAATCCAGTATCTTAACTACATTTCTAATTTCTGCAAAAAAAATGATAAGGACTGGGAAAATAAAGATTTAGAAGAACAAAGAAAAGAAATACTCGCTTGCTACAATGCAGGTCATGGTACAATACAAAAAGTAAACTGGGATTTAAAGAGCAAAAAGCTGAAAGAAGAAAACAGAAATTATCCAAAAGTAATACTAGCGGCTTATCACAACCCAAATATAAAAGTCAAGTTATAGTGATATAGTCTCCAATATTACACCTCAAACCCCTTACAAATATTTATAAATAAATATAAATTAATACTTTAATGAAAAAAAGTTCTATATTTGCTATATTTGTACTCGCTCTTCTAATTGCTCCATTTATCTCTGCAGAAATTATAATTAATCAACAACCAAGTAAAATTTACAATTTGGGTGATTCTGTTACTGTTCCAGTATCTATCTTTGCAACTTCAACAATCTCAGATGATATTCACATGGACTTGCTTTGTGGAGGAAAAGTTGTTCCATTCTGTCAGAACGGAGTAGATCTTGGTGAAGGACAGGGAAAAAATCTTGAATGTTATTTAGTTTTGAATAAAGATAAAATTGGGGAAACAACAGGAAACTGCAAAATATCTGTTTATTTATCAAAACAAAAAGGAACTGCAATTGTAACCGATGACTTTAAAATTTCAAATTCTTTGACTCTTAATCCAAACACTGAACAAACAGAGTTTAATCCAGGAGATAGCATACTTATATACGGAGATGCAACAAAAGATAATGGTCAGCCTGCAAACGGATTCATAGATATGGCAATAGCAGTTGATAACTCTTCAAGCGGAATAACTCAACGTGGAACAATTAATGCAGGAATATATTCTATAAATATTACTCTTCCTGAAAAAATGAGGGCAGGAAAATACCTTATAACACTTAACGCTTATGAAGTAACTGCTGACGGCTCAAAAACAAACAAAGGATTCATAAATTATAATATTATTATAAAACAAGTGCCTACTTCTCTTGAACTTTTATTTGAGAATAATAAAGTAGAACCTGGAAAAGACGTAAAAGTGAAGGCAGTTCTACATGACCAAACAGGAGACCCTATAGATTCTACTGCTATAATAACAATAAAAAGAGGAACAACAGAGATAGTTGAGGGAGGAGGGCCTACTGAAAAACCAACAGGAGAATATATGACTCTGCCTATAGCTTACAATGAAGCACCTTCAAATTGGACTGTATTTGCAATGTCAAACCAGCTAACTGCAGAATCTCACTTTGTTATATTAGAAAACAAGGAAATAAAAGCAGAGATGATAAATGAAACTCTTGTTATTACTAATATTGGAAATATTCCTTATAACGGAACTATTATAATCAAAATAGAAAATTCCTCAAATGAAGAAAATTTATCTTTAGTAGTTGATGGAACCAAAGAATACAAACTAGGGGCAGCATCCGCAGGAGAATATACAGTTGAAGTTATGGATGAAAATGGAAATAGTAAACTTAAAGAAAATGCTATGTTACCAAAATTAAAAACAGCACCAGGAACAGCATATGCAGTAAAAGATACTTCTGAATCTAGCGTGGGAAACTTCTTTACAAGACCAATAGTCTGGATTTTCCTAGCATTAATTTTACTTGGTATAATATTCATAATATTAAGAAAAAGAAAAAAGAAAAACCAGTACGGAAGTGTAAAAACTGGAATTACAAACATTGGCGGTGGGCTTTTTAAAAAAAAAATTAACCCTCAATCTGAAGTAAAGAATATTCCATGGGAAAATAGAGCAATGCCTCTTTCTAAAGAATCTAAACTTCAGACAAAGAATAAAGCCAATCTTTCTCTTTCTATAAAAGGAAACAAACAGGATATAAGCATAGTTGATGTAACAATAAAAAATCTTGGAGAAGTTCAGGAAAAGAAGGGAAACGCTGAAGAACCTCTTCAAAAAATAATATACACCGCAGAAAACAAAAAAGCCTTTGTATATGAAAATCAAAACAATTTATTCTTTATACTTACTCCATCAAAAACAAGAACATTCAAGAACGAAGATGCTGCTCTTGAAATTGCACAAACAGCAAAAGAAGTACTCTCAGCCTACAATAAAGTAGCTAAATATAGACTTGACTTTGGAATATCAATAGAACATGGCTCTATAGTTGAGAAAACTGAAAATGGAGTTATGGAATTCATGAGTTTAGGAACTTTAATGTCAAATGCTAAAAAGATAGCCTCTGCTTCTCAGGGAGAAGTTTTACTTGGAGAAAAAATAAAAGAGAAGCTAATAAATGTGAGAACAGAAAAACAGGACAATGGAAGAATAACTTTCTATAAAATAAAAGATATTAAATATCACGATGAAGAACATTCAAAATTCATAAAGAATTTCGTTAAGAAGAACGAGGATAACTTTGGAAGATCTACTACAAGTAACCAAACAACAAATGCAAATAAAACTCCAGCTCCAGCAAGCACAAGTAATAATTCACAAAGCACAGATCCAAAGTCATTAATAAAAGGATTCTATTAATTAGTAATTAACTCAAAATTAACATTGTTAAAATAAATTATTTATATTTCTTCTTATATCTTAAATTAGATAAATCTCTTTTACCTTGTTCTTCTCCTTTAGAATCTTCTTCACCAAATTCCATCTTCAACTCAAATATCTTACACAATATACCCCAAACTATAAATACAATTCCAATAATTAGTATTATAACAAAAACACTATGAGCCTTTGTAAAGAACGCAGAAAATATCCCTGAAAACTTTTCTGGTATAAATGCCAATATCCAGTGTAATTTTCTAAAAGGCAAAGCAGAAACGATGAGTAATATTCCTGTTACAATAAATGTAGTTGGTCTATTTTTTGATATAAAAAATATTAATGCAAATATAACAATAGACAATCCAACAAATAAAAGAAATTTACTCTGCCAATAATCTTTAGCCTTCTCTGAAATAAGAACAAAAGGCATTGTTGAATTTTTTACACATTGCCAAAACTCACAGTTATATTTTGTATAATAAATCTGATTAACAAAATTATCCGCTGCATAACTTATTATTGCATCTTTTCCTTGTTCTATTGTTTCACAGGGAATTACAAAGCTATAATTATCATATATAAATTTATACTCACTTTGAATAGAACAATAATTTTCCATATATACTCGGTTTTCTGCACTAAATATATTCTCACCATTATTCACAAAACCTTGTAAAATATCTCCTGCATAACTCTTCAAAGCAGGCTGAAGTGTATCATAACTTAAAGATGAAGAAAGTACAACAGTTAAACTCATAAAAAATAAAAATACAAAAAGAATAATGCTAAAGAAAGTAATTACTGTACCTCTTAAAAACCCCATGAATGAATTAAATAAAATAGGTTTTTAAAAGTAATTAATTAAATTATTTACATCCTTTCCAAAACTTCAATTCTCTTATTGATATCAGGATGAGTTGAACTCCATTCTTTGAATGGACTTGCAAAGAAGAGAGGAGCAATTGCCTTGCTGACCTTCTTCTCCCTTGACTCAAGACCATAATCCTGTTTTATTTTTTTCAATGCTCCAATTAATCCCTGAGGGTATCTTGTAAATTTAACCGCTGTTGCATCTGCTGCATATTCGTGCTTTCTTGATATTGAGAGTTGAACAAAATAAACAACAATAGGGGCAAGTATTGCAAGAATAATCCCTATAATCATAAATATTGCTCCTGCCTTGTTATCATCGTTCCCTCCCCCTCCCCTAAACCATAAGCTCCTTAGGAAGAGTTCAGATATAATTGAGATCATTCCAACCATAACTGCAACTAATGTCATATATCTTATATCATAATTTCCCACGTGCCCTAATTCGTGGGCTAAAACTCCTTCCAATTCTCTTCTATCCAATTTTTTCAAAGCGCCTTCAGTAACGCAAACAACAGAATGCTTGGGGTCTCTTCCAGAAGCAAAAGCATTTATCTGATTAGAAGGCATAACATAAAGCCTTGGCATAGGCAATCCAGAAGCAAGAGTCAATCCCTCCACAAGACTGTAATAATCCCTATAGTCATTTCTATTTGCAATCTTTGCCCCCACACTTAATATTGCTATCTTATCAGAATTATAATAGCTAATCAGTATGTATGAAATTGAAAATATAATAAAAATTATCATTATAAGAAAAAATGTTCCACCATATCCAGGATCAAAAGCCATTGAAATAACATATCCCAATAAGATAAAAACTAAAAATACAATTCCAATCAAAAAAAATGACTTTGCCTTATTCCTTGAAATTTGATCCCTAAAGTCTATCCTCTGGTATTTATCCATAAAAAATAAAGTTAAAAAGAGTTTTTAAGATTAACCAACCCTAACCAAAACCCTTAAATAATGACAATTAATTGATTTAAAACAAAGGGTTCTGAGAAGTTTACAAAAAAGGAGTTATAAAACATGACAACAGTTTCAGAAGCAAAACAATACTCAAGAAAGGAAATTGAAGAAGTACTCCATCCTCTTGTTAGAGAATGGTTCTTTTCAAAATTCGAAGATTTCTCAGATTCTCAAAAATTCGGAGTAATGAATATTCATAATCAGGAAAATATACTTATTTCTGCTCCCACAGGAGGGGGAAAGACCCTTACTGCCTTCCTCTCAATATTAAATCAATTGATCACTCTTGCAGAAAAGAACGAACTTGGAAAAAGAGTTTATTGCGTTTACGTTTCTCCATTAAAAGCTCTTAACAATGATATTCACAAGAATTTAATTGAACCTCTGCAAGAAATAAATGAACTTGCAAATTCAAAGGGCATAAAATTACAAAAGATTATAGTTGGCCTTAGAACAGGGGATACAACCCAATCAGAAAAAGCAAAAATGGCAAGAAACCCTCCCCATATTCTTATAACAACTCCAGAATCTCTCGCAATAGTCCTCACAACTAAGAAATTTGTAGAAGCATTTGCTGAAGTTCAATATTGCATTGTTGATGAAATACACTCACTGGGAAATAAAAGAGGATCTTTCCTCAGTTTAAATCTTGAAAGATTAAACAGCATTACAAAAACTCCTTCAATAAAAGTGGGACTAAGTGCAACAATTGAACCACTGGAAGAAGTTGCTAAATTTCTTGTGGGAATTGGAGAAGACAGAAAAGTAAAGATAGCAAAAGTCAAGGCAAATAAAAAACTTGATTTGGACGTTTTAATCCCTGGAACAAACATAATAGCAGAAAACAAACCATACGTTCATATGTATAATTTGATAAATAATCTTGTTAAAGAACACAAAACAACTCTTGTCTTTACAAATACCCGTTCTGCAACGGAAAGAGTTGTTAATTATCTCAAAGACAAATTTCCAGTTGATTACACAGACGAAAATATTGCTGCACATCATTCTTCTCTTAGCAAAGGGCATAGATTTGAAATTGAAGAAAATCTAAGGAATGGAAAATTAAAAGTAGTTGTCTGCTCAACTTCTCTGGAATTGGGTATAGATATTGGTTTTATTGATTTAGTAATATTAATGGGAAGCCCAAAGGCTTCTTCAAGGGCTCTCCAAAGAGTTGGAAGGGCAGGACATAAATTGCACGATACTGCAAAAGGAAGATTCATTGTTATGGACAGAGATGATTTGATTGAATGTGCAATAATACAAAAGGAAATGTACGAGGGAAAAATTGATGAAATACATTTTCCTAAAGATGCCTTAGATGTCCTTTCTCAAACTATTTTCGGAATGGCAATAAGCCAGCCATGGAAACTAGACGATTTGCTAAATCTCATAAGAAATAGCTATTGCTTCCAAGACTTAACTAAAGAAGATTTCCTCTCTGTAATAAGTTACCTATCCGGAGAATATGATTTGGAAAAAGATAGAGTGTATGCAAAGATTTGGTATGACCCTGCAACAAAAGAAATAGGAAAGAGAGGAAAAATGGCAAGAGTTCTTTATATGACTAATTTAGGAACAATTCCAGAAGAATCTTTTGTAACAGTAAAATTACAGACAGGAGACAAAATAGGTGCAATTGATGAATCTTTTATGAATAGAATGCATAAAGGAGATGTATTTGTTCTTGGAGGAAGTAAATATGCTTATCTTTACAGCAAAGGGATGAATCTCTATGTTAGACCTGCTCCAGATAAAAATCCAACAATACCTTCCTGGTTTTCAGAAACTCTTCCATTGAGTTTTGATACTGCACTTGAAATTTCAAAATTCAGAAAAGAATTAAGAAAGAGGTTTGAAAAAAAGGTTAATAAAGAGAAAATAAAAGAATTCATAAAAGAATGGACATACACTTCAGAACAGGTTTCAGAAGAGATATATGAATATTTTTATCAACAATTTAATTTTTCAGAAATTCCTGATATAGACACAATAACAATAGAAAAATACACAGATGAAAGAGATGATAAAAAATATGTTCTTGTTAATTCAATGTACGGTCGTAGAGTAAACGATGCACTCTCAAGAGCTCTTGCCTTCCTCATAGGGAATTCAAAAAATCTCTCAAAAAGAGATGTTGAAGTTGGAATTTCAGATAGAGGATTTTACATATCTTCTGAAAATACAAACATAGAAAAAGCATTTGAAAAATTAACATCAGCTAACATAGAAGAAACATTAAAAGAGGCTATAGAAAAAACAGATGTTCTTGCAAAAAAATTCAGGCACTGTGCAACAAGAGGTTTAATGATTTTAAGAACATATAAGGGAAATACAAAATCAGTAAAAAGACAGCAAATGAAATCTCATTTTCTTATAGCAAGCGTAAGAAAAATATCCCAAGAATTTCCTATACTTAAAGAAGCTAAAAGAGAAGTTCTGGAAGATTTAATGGATATTGACAGAACAAAAATTGTATTAGACTTAATTCATTCTGGAAAAGTCAAATTAAGCTATAACAATGTAAAGATTCCATCCCCTTTCTCACTTAACCTCCTTCTCCAGGGACATCTGGATTTAATGAAAATAGAAGACAAACAGGATTTCCTTCAAAGAATGCATCAGGTGTATATTCAAGAAATAGAAAGAAGAAACAATCCAGAAGAATTTAGTTATGATGAATTCCTTCAGGAGACAGGAAATGAATAAAGATTATAACTACAATTACTATTTATTCTAAATTAAATTATAAACTAATAATGTTGAGATTATAATAAGTTATATGATTTTACTGAGATAATTACAAAACTTATTTATATCTATTAAACTACTAAAAAATATTATGAAAGACAATAAAAAGGAATATGAATTCCTATCAAAAACAATATTCTTTCCAAAGAAAGGAATTCTTGTAATAGGAGATTTACATTTGGGATATGATTCTATGATAAGAAATCAGGGCATAAGTCTGCCATTTAACCAGTTAGAAGAAACAATAAAAGAACTGGAAATAATTTTCAAAAGGATAAAAGCACTTTACACTCTAAAAAAAATAATTCTTTTAGGAGATATAAAACATCACTTTAGTTTTCAACAAGAAGAAATATCAGATTTGAGAAATTTTCTGAGATTCTTAGAACAATACATTCCAAAAGAAGATATAATATTAATCAAAGGAAATCATGACACGTTTACATTACGTGACTACGAGCTTCATGATTTTCACATTGAAGACAACCTTGCTTTCACCCATGGTGAACAAGATTTTCCAGAACTATACAATAACAAAAACATAAAGACAATACTAATAAGTCACATTCATCCAGCAGTTATGATTAAAGATAAAATAAATGTAAAGAAAGAGAAATACAAATGCTTCTTAATCGGAAAATACAAAAAGAAAGAATTCATAATTCTCCCAAGCTTCTTCAGTATGATAGAAGGCTCAGAGATAAATGAATATTCTAAGGAAGAAAAATACCAGCAAATTATCCCAAGAAACAAGTTAGAATCATTTGAAACCTACGTTGTCGGAAAAAATGGAATATACAACTTTGGTAAGTATGGAAAATTAAGTAATTAATTATCTGTAACAGAATTTTTATTAATCAGTTGCTCAATGTTTATAATCTTAAAATTAATTATAAGATTTTACCTAATAACTATAGGATTTTTAAAATTTAACATTAACAACCTTTCTTACGACAAATTTATCTGGAGTCAGAAAACCTTAGAACTTAACTTTAACAGGTTCTCTCTCAGCTGCAGCAATCTGTATGTATTCTTTTGGTTTAAATCCATACATTCCTGCAAACACGTTTCCTGGGAAAGTCTTACACTTATTATTGTAAGATAATATTGAGTCGTTGTAAAACTGTCTTGAATAAGCAACTCTATCTTCAGTTGCAGTCAATTCTCTCTGCAATTCAAGGAAGGTAGTATTAGCTTTCAAATCAGGATAAGCTTCAGCAATTGCAAACAATTTTCCTAGAGCACTCTCAAGTCCTTTATCTGCTTTTATTCTTCCTGAAAGGTCCTTTGC
>Ga0182021_10006612_pt1 | contig 13770 bp, 11 predicted proteins | sample 612E3MmetaG_FD_120493 | JGI IMG/M metagenome (GOLD analysis project Ga0182021, IMG submission 120493) | Permafrost microbial communities from Stordalen Mire, Sweden - 612E3M metaG (Illumina Assembly) | ecosystem: Environmental > Terrestrial > Soil > Wetlands > Permafrost | place: Sweden...
CAGTTAAATGTGGCGAATTCGCTTTTGACCGCCAACCAGGCGCAGGTGAAACAGTTCACCGCGGCGCTGCAATCGGCTCAGCTCGATCTCGATCACACAAGAATCACAGCGCCGGTGGATGGCGTCGTGGTGTCGCGGAACGTGAATGTTGGACAGACCGTTGCCGCGAGCCTGGCGGCTCCAACGCTGTTTCTGATCGCTCAAGACCTGACGAAGATGCAGGTGGATACGAACGTGTCGGAAGCGGACGTGGGACGCGTGCGCGTGAACCAGCCGGCAACATTCACGGTGGATGCGTATCCTGGGCGGACGTTCACAGGCAACGTGACCTCGATTCGCAAGGCGCCCATCAACGTACAAAACGTGATCACGTATGACGCGGTGATCGGCGTTTCGAATGCGGACCTGAAGCTGTTTCCAGGCATGACGGCGAATGTGAAGATTCTGGTGGATCAGCGTCCGAACGTGATGAAGGTCCTCAACGCCGCCCTTCGTTATCACCCGGCATCCGAGACGGCGTCGGCCGGCGGCGGCAGGGGCACAGGCAAGGGCGCGGCGCCGGAAAAGGCTGTCTGGATCCTGGACGCGAACAACAAGCTGCAGCGCGTCGTGGTCACCACTGGCGAAAGCGATGGCACCTATACGGAGGTTACCAATGGCGGCCTGAAGGATGGAGACCGCGTGATTGTCGCGGCACTGGCAAAGGCGGCTCCTGCTTCAGGCGGCAGCCCCGTCTCCCAGACAGGCAGCAAGGGCGGCAGAGGGCCGGGATTTTAAGCCTGGATTCCGAAATTGGAGAGTGTCTTTTGCCGGAACATGCTTCAAAAAGAGCAGATTAGACAAGCTGGCGGTCGAACTTTCGCGGGCGGGCTGAAGCCCGCCCCCACATGGAATCAAGCTGTGGGTCCGGGCTTCAGCCCGGACGGTTCGGACAAGCGGCAAGATGCTTCAGTTTCGGAATCCGAGTTAAGTGAGCGGAATGGCCTCGGTAATCGAAATCAAAAATCTGGTGAAGGATTACAGGCTCGGCGAGGTGCCGGTGCACGTGCTGAAAAACATCTCGTTCGAGATTGAACGCGGGGATTTCGTTTCCATCATGGGACCATCCGGATCCGGCAAATCCACGCTCATGAACATTCTCGGGTGCCTCGACAAGCCTACCTCCGGGGCTTACATGCTGGACGGAATCAGCGTCGGAAATCTGGATCGTGACCAACTGGCGGAGATCCGGAACAAGAAGATCGGATTCGTATTCCAGCAGTTCAACCTGCTGGCGCGAACCAGTGCGGCGGAAAATGTGGAACTGCCGCTGATGTACACCGACACACCGGCCCGTGATCGCCACGAGCGAGCGCAAAAGGCGTTGCTCGAGGTGGGACTCGCCGGACGCGAAGAACATCAACCGAGCCAGCTTTCCGGAGGCCAGCAACAGCGCGTGGCCATTGCGCGGTCGCTGGTGAACGATCCCAGCATTATCCTGGCGGACGAGCCCACCGGAGCGCTGGACTCAAGAATAGGTATCGAGATCATGGCGATTTTTCAAAAGCTGAACCGCGAACAAGGGATCACTATGATCGTGGTGACGCACGATCCGGACATCGCGGCTTACTCCAACCGCAGCATCCATTTCAAAGACGGCAGGCTACAGCTTGACGAGAGGCTTGCGCAGCCGCGCGATGCGCGGAAGGATCTGGAGGCACTTCCTGCCGAGGAGCCGGAGGAGATTGTCCCGTCATGAATAAGATCGTTGCCAGTATCAGGATTGCGTTCCGCGCGCTGAAGGTGAACCGCATGCGCTCGGCGCTCACGATGCTGGGTATTATCATCGGCGTGGCGGCGGTGATCGCGATGGTGGGTGTGGGCGCGGGCGCCACCGCGCGGATCCAGGATCAGATCCAAAGTATCGGGAGCAACCTGATCATCGTGCTGCCGGGCAGCATAAGCAGCAATGGCGTCCGGCTCGGCTCCGGCGCGGTAGCATCGTTGACACAAGACGACGCCAAGGCCATTGCGGCCGAGTGCCCGTCCGTAGCTCTCACTGCCCCTACCGTGCGCGGCGGCGTGCAGGTTGTTTACGGAAACAACAACTGGGCTACCACTGTCCAGGGGGTGACTCCGGATTACATGACGATCCGTGATTACACAATGTTATCCGGCCAGTTTTTCACGACACAGGACGTGGATGCGGCCGCCAAAATGGCTGTGTTGGGAGAAACCGTCGCGCAGAATCTATTTGGCGACAGCGATCCCACGGGTCAGGTGGTCATCGTCAAGAATGTGCCGTTTACGGTGGCGGGCGTGCTGACACCGAAAGGCCAGTCGCCTACGGGTCAGGACCAGGACGACGTCATCCTGCTGCCGATCTCCACGGCCACGCAGAAGGTACTCGGCGCCAACAAGGCCAATGCCCAAGCGGTCAGCCAGCTCATGGTGCAGGCCATAAGCCCGGAGGCCATGGATCAGGCGATACAGGAGATGGAGGAGCTGCTGCGCGAACGGCACAGGATCTTGCCGGGACTGGAGGATGACTTCACGATCCGCAATCTCACCGAGGTGTTTGCGGCCCAGGAAACGTCGGCGCAAGTGATGTCGATTCTGCTGGGCGCGATCGCGTCGGTGTCGCTGATCGTGGGCGGCATCGGGATCATGAACATCATGCTGGTTTCGGTGACCGAAAGGACGCGAGAGATCGGCCTGCGGCAGGCGGTGGGCGCCAAGACGCGCGATATCCTGATGCAGTTCCTGGTGGAAGCCGTGACGTTGTCCTTGCTGGGTGGAATCGTCGGGATCGTAGTTGGGCTGACGGCTTCGATGCTCATCTCATACTTCGCGAACTGGTCGACGCTGGTCAGCCCTCTGTCTATCCTCCTGGCGTTTGTGTTTTCCGCGCTGGTGGGAGTGTTCTTTGGCTACTACCCGGCGCGCAAGGCGGCGTTCTTGGATCCGATTGAAGCTCTCCGATATGAGTGATCTGATCCGCCAAGGTGTTGGTGATCAGGCCAGATTGGTTTTTTCCGGAAATCGCATATGAACCAGAAAGGCACAAATCAGTTCCTTCATTTTCGCCCAACGAAAGTTTTCGGAATGGCCGGATTGCTGATCTTCGCGAACGCTTGCATGGTCGGCCCGAAATATCAGCGTCCGAGCGCTCCGGCGCCGCCAGCCTTCAAAGAAGAGCTGCCGGCCGGCTGGAAGGAAGCGCAACCCAACGATGGAGTCCTCCGAGGCACGTGGTGGAAAATCTACAGCGATCCACGTCTCGACGCGCTCGAAGATCAGGTGAGCATCTCGAACCAAAATGTATTGGCATCCGAGGCCCAATTTCGCGAGGCCAAAGCGGCAGTGCGCACGGCCCAAGCTGGTGAGTTTCCCACTGTAACCGCGACGCCTTCCGCCACGGGTTCCGGTTCGGGCGCGGCTTCCGGCGTGAAACGTATTTACACGTTACCGATTGACCTGACCTATCAGGTCGATGTATGGGGCAGCATCCGGCGTGGGGTTGCGGCAAATTCCGCCATCGCGCAGGCTTCGGCGGCACAACTGGAGAATGCCCGCCTGTTGTATCAGGCGGAACTCGCCGCGGATTACTTCCAGATTCAGGGACTCGACGCCTCGCGGCAGTTGCTGGAAGCCACAGTGAAGTCGTACGAGCAGTATGTTCAATTGACTCAGGACAGATTCGATGGCGGTGTCGCATCAATGGGGGATGTGGCACTGGCTCAAACTCAGCTGGAAACAGCACGCGCGCAGTTGGTCGATCTGGGAGTTCAGCGGGCCCAATTCGAACATGCGATCGCAGTGCTGGCGGGCAAGCCACCTTCCGATTTATCGATTCCTGTTGTGCCGAACCAGTCTCCGCCGCCTGCATCTTCGATCGGTATTCCTTCCACTCTGCTGGAACGAAGGCCGGACGTCGCTGCCGCCGAACGGCAGGTCGCAGCCGCGAACGAACAGATCGGAATCGCCAAGGCTGCGCTCTACCCTTCACTGGCCCTCGGCGCAGGCGCGGGTCTGCAATCCACAGTCATCGGGGATTTGCTGACATGGCCAAGCCGCTTCTGGTCCGTGGGACCGCAGTTAGCCGCAACTCTCTTCGACGCGGGCAAGCGCCGCGCTCAAGTCAAGCTGACGCAAGCCGCCTATGATGCCACAGTAGCGAATTACCGGCAGACGGTGCTGACGGCACTTCAACAAGTGGAGGACAGTCTGGCGCAGTTGCGCATCCTCTCCGAAGAGGCTGAGATCACGGACCGGGCGGTCAAAGCCGCGCAGCAATCGCTTGAAATCTCTACTGTCCAATATCGCGGGGGAATCGCGAACTATCTGCAGGTAATCACCGCGCAGACCAGCCTGCTGCAGAATCAACGGACGGCAGTCGATATTCTCACGCGACGCATGTCCGCAAGCGTGTCCTTGATCCAAGCCCTTGGCGGCGGATGGGACGCTTCGCAGCTTCCTTCTTCCCGGGATATAAAACGCTAATGGATTCGTGTCCTTAGAAATTGCAGGCCGCAGGAAGAGTTGTCGGCGGGAACTGCTTTCTTCCGACGCAGCGCTAAACGGCTACTGCGTCGGAAGACGGGCTGAGTGAACCCGCTGGCAAAAGGAACTTACGACTTGGGCACAGGAAGGAGATCTGCTTTCACTTGCCAGGACTTGCCCGCCAAAAGGTAGATCCGCTCAGCATATGATGTGTAGCCTGCGGCGCGGATCTCAATGTTATACGCATCGGGCCGCAGCCACATCGTTTTCAGCTTCGCGGCTTTCCCGGCGTAGGCGCCATTTATATATACATCGGCGTCCTTCACATTCGTTTTCAGCTTCAGCTCACCGGCGTTCGCATTGTACGCCGGGTAAGGTTCGTACAACCCGTATGGTCCGTAACCATACGGGGCATACAGACCCCAAGGACTGAATGCCGGACCTACAACGAAGCCTCCCCGAAACCGTGCGGCCGCGCTTGCGGGTAACGCAATAACCAGGAAGGCGCCAAGAACCAATCCAGCGATCTTTAGACTTCTCATCGACTTATCCTCAACTTTCCCACCCACCCCAATCGGGGTGATTGTTCGTTCTGCCTATATTGATGCATTTGTACTGGAACAGGTTCATCCGTCCGGGGCAGAGGAGTCCTGTGAACCGATAGGCGTCATCGAAACTTCCTCGCCGTGGCGCGCGTTTTAATGGCGAGGATCTTACAATGGGGATTGGCAGTGGAGTGGATCCTCGGTGACTCGTGGAGATCAGGGAAAGCGTCCCGAGGGTGGAGGGGTTATGTTTGAATCAATTGAGTGAGATGCTCGCAATCCCAGCACTGCCGCCGCCACCGCCGCCTCCCAAACCGCAGGCGCCGATCTACGTCACGGCGTCCGTGCAACAGGCGAAGCTGATTCGCGAGGTGCAGCGGGTTTCCGATACTGGCAAAAGCGGCTAGAGTGACCGGAAACAAGGAGGCTGAACAAACATCGCGATTTTCCATGCAATAGTGAAGGATCGAAACATATACTTGAGGGTGAGATCAATATTTGTGGCCTGACCGCCTCTCTTCCCTAGCCATGGAGTATGCTCGTATGATTAAACGTGTGCTTTCTTTTTCAGTTCTGATACTGGCCTGCGCGGGATTTTTTTCAGCGCATGGTTTTTGCCAATCCAGAAACCAGGCCGCAGGCGCCGTCACGATTCAAGATTTCAGCGTTTCCCTGGCTGATCTGGCTCAGAGAGTCAGGCCATCTGTCGTTCAAATCCGCACCGTCGGCTATGGGGCCGCCGAGGGGGATGCTGCCGGTTCGGTCACCTCGCAGCGTGGAACCGGTTCGGGCGTTATTCTTGACGGTGATGGATTCATTGTGACCAATGCCCATGTTGTGAAAGGCACCAATCACATCGAGGTCTGGCTCAACGAAACCAATTTTCAGCAGGGCAGCAGCCACACCGATCTTCCGCAGAAAAAGTCTGCTTCCGCGCACCTGATCGGTATGGATCAGGATACCGATCTTGCGGTTATCAAGATCGACCGCACAGGTCTTCCGCCGTTGACCCTGGCTGATTCGGATTCTCTCCGCCAGGGGCAAATCGTGCTAGCCTTTGGAAATCCGAGATCGCTGGAAAATTCGGTAACCATGGGCGTGATCAGTGCAACGGAGCGCCAACTTAAACCTGACGATCCAGCGGTCTATATTCAGACTGACGCTGCGATCAATCCCGGCAACAGCGGTGGCCCCCTGGTAGATGCCCAGGGCAGGCTGGTCGGCATCAACGCCTTTATCCTCTCCCAGTCCGGGGGAAGCGAGGGGATCGGTTTTGCCATACCAGCCAACGTGGTTAGTAGGGTCTATGCGGAACTGCGCCGGGCAGGACACATACACCATGGACATATCGGGATTAACGCCCTTGCAGTCACGCCTTCTCTGGCTGCCGGACTGCAGTTGCCCCAGGATTGGGGCGTGATCGTCGAGGATGTGGAACCGGGAGGCTCATCCGACCAGGCCGGAGTGCAACCTGGTGATTTTGTAACTACCGCTGACGGCGAATCGATAAAAGATCTGCATCAACTCTTAATGGTCATAGATCGGCATGCAATTGGGGATGTCATGCAAGTAAACGTTTTGCGCGGGTCCAATAACGTCGAGGCCAAAGTCACCATCCAGGAAAAAGCCGATGATCCGAATCGTTTCATGGAACTGGCCAGGGAGAATGCAAATCTTGTCTCTCACCTGGGAATCCTGGCAATCGATATAAACGAACAGCTATTGAAAACGCTGCCCACCCTGCGCAAACCCGCCCGCATCCTGGTGGCCGCGCGCGTGGCGGGCATGCCGGGATCGGAGGAAGCGCTCGCGCCTGGAGATCTGATCATCTCCCTCAACGGCAAAGAGATTCCCAATGTCCAAACACTGCGCGAAATTCTCGGCAAGATGCCGGCCGGAAGCCCGGTTGTGCTGCAGATTCAGCGTGAGGATCAGTTGAGGTTTATCGTGTTGGATTTGCCTTGAATGAAGCAGTTCCGTTTATTCCCTCTTATGGATGCGCTCGCGCGCGACCTTTGCGACAAGAGAATCCTGTCGCTCGAGGACTTGCCGTGGCCTCGCCAGTTGCGCATTCTCGTGCTGGCTCCGCATCCGGATGACTTCGACGCCATTGCGATTACGCTGCGTTTTTTTCGCGATCGTGGCGACAGCATCCGGCTCTGCGTTCTGAGCTCCTCCGCGAGCGGAGTGGAAGACAGCTTTGCCGGGCAAGCATCGGCAGTTGTCAAGGCTACGATCCGGGAGAGTGAGCAGCAAGCCAGTTGCCTGCTATTTGGTTTGCCGGATGATGCGATTGTCTTCCTGCGGTTGCCGGAGGATGAAGCCGGGGATCCGCGCGACGATGCCGCAAATTACGCGACCGTCCGCGATTACGTGCGCGCTCTCGTGCCGGAACTCTTATTCCTGCCGCATGGAGACGATCCGAATCCTGGGCATCGCCTGGCTTTCCAAATGCTGCGGCGCCTGGCAGCTGAGTTCGAGTTCCCCTTCGTGGCCTTCTTGAACCGCGATCCGAAGACGCTGAACATGAGGTCGGATCTTTACTCGTTTTTCGGTGAGGAGGATGCACGCTGGAAGGCGGGACTACTGCGCTGCCATGGATCGCAACAGCAGAGAAACCTCAACAGCCGTGGCCATGGATTTGACGAGCGCATCCTGCGGGTCAACAGGCAAGCAGCGAGTGAAATCCCGGGGAAAGACAGCTATGCTGAAGTTTTCGAAGTCCGGAATCATTTGGAAGTATAGCGTCGGACTGCTTCGAAAATAGCTGCGTCCACGAACGTCGTCGTCGTGATCGTGGCCGTAATCGTAGTCGGCAGTGTATGGAAATCAAAAAAAACCGATCAGGACTACGATCACGCTCACAACCACGAGTCATGACAGAGGGGGCACGGCCGCAAACTGTCATTTTCGTGTGTCGCTGGGTATGCCACGGCGCATGAGGAACTGATTCCCGTGTCGACGCTGGGATGACTTGGGATTAGAATGTTCCGCGGAGGAAAGCTGTGGGTATACGCGCCTTGAGGCTGGCTGTGTCACTTGCTGGGTTGGCGGCGATCACAATGGCAGGGCACGCGATTGCCGCCAACTCCACTACCATAGGATTTGCCTACCTGCTGCTGGTACTCGTTCTCGCGACCACCTGGGGATTCTTAGAGGCTGCAGTGACATCTATAGCAGCCACGCTGACCCTCAATTTTTACTTTCTGCCGCCGGTCGGAACCTTCACGATTACGGATCCGCAGAATATTGTGGCCTTGTTCAGCTTTCTTGCGACATCTTTGCTCGCAAGCCGGCTGTCGACGAAGGCCAAGCAACGGGCGCTGGATGCCATCGAACGGCAGCACGATATCGAACGTCTGTATACGTTCAGCCGCTCCATACTCCTGATCGCCAGTCTTGAGTCGTTCTCCGCGCAACTCGTGCGCAAATTGCAGGAGATCTTCCAGTTTGGCGCAGCCGTGCTGTACGATCGCCGCACGGGAGAGTTTCACCGGGCGGGTCCCTCCGATATCGAAGGTCTGGACGATCAGCTTCGTGAGGCGGCGGCGCATGGAACCTCTTTTTCCGACCCTCAACCCAATCGAATCGTCACCGCCATCCATTTGGGATCCGAACCTATCGCGAGCCTGGCGATCCAGGGAGCACGCATGCCGGATTCCGTGCTGCAGGGAATCGCGAATCTGATGGCGATCGGCCTGGAAAGGGCGCGCGCTCAGGACCTTTCGCATCAGATCGAAGCCGCACGACAGAGCGAGCAGTTGCGCACGACGCTCATCGATGCCATGGCGCACGAGTTCAAGACTCCCCTGACATCGATCAAGGCCGCGACGACCGCGCTCCTCGATAACCCCGACCAGCCGGCGGAAACCCGGAGGGAGCTGCTCAAGATCGCGGACGAAGAAGCGGAGCACTTGAGGAACCTGATCGATGATACCGTGGAGATGGCACAGCTGGAAACGGCGCATATAAAGGTCCAGCCGGAGCCGACCATAATGAGCGAGCTGGTGCGCCAGGTGGTCGATTCCATGCAGACGGAGATCGACCATCGTCCGATCGAGATTACCGCCGATGCGCATCTCCAGGCGATTTCCGTGGATCGCCGATTGATCCGCCTTGCTCTTAAGCAACTGCTGGACAATGCTCTGAAATACTCGTTTCCGAATACGCCGCTCCTCATACGAGTATTCGGCAGCGACAGCACGGTCACCGTGGAAATCACCAATCATGGGAAGGAAATACCGGCCGAGGAACAGGGCCACATCTTTGATAGGTTCTATCGAAGTCCGACTGTTCAGAAAAACATACCCGGTTCCGGTCTCGGGCTGACCATATCCCAGAGCATCGCACGCGCACACCATGGAGATTTGTTTGTGAGCAGCCATCCCGGTGAAACCTCTTTCCAGTTGACCTTGCCTGCGCAGGTTAAAGGAGGCGATTCTTGAGCTCAGGTCGCGTTCTGGTAATCGATGACGAGCCTCAGATTCGCCGCATCATGCGCACCACGCTCAGCGGCGCGGGATTCGAAGTGGATGACGCCAGGACCGCGGAAGAAGGGCTGGAAAAAATCCGCGTGTTTCGTCCCGACCTGGTGCTCCTGGACATCAACATGCCCGGAATGGATGGAATCACCGCCTGCCGGGCGATCCGGGCCGACTCCGACATCGCCATTATCATGTTGACCGTGCGGAATTCGGAGGCGGACAAAGTTGCGGCTCTGGATGCCGGTGCAGACGATTTTGTAACCAAGCCGTTCAGCACGCCGGAGCTTTTAGCGCGCATCCGCGCGGCTTTCCGGCGTCTGCAGAGCGCGCATTCAACTCCTGTCAGGATGCGCATCGGGCAGCTTTTGGTAGATTTCAACTCGCGCACGGTCTCCAAAGGAGCCGAACCGATCCACCTGACTCCCAAAGAGCTGGAACTCCTCCGTTATTTGATTCAACACGCAAATCAAGTGCTGCCACACCGGGAATTGCTGCAAGCGGTGTGGGGGCCCGATTACGGCTCCGAAGTCGACTATCTTCGAGCATTCATTAAGAGCCTGCGCAAGAAAATCGAGCTGAATCCGGAAAATCCCGAGTACATCACGACCGAGCCGTGGGTCGGATACCGCTTCAACGGCCAGCCGGAAACTTTATAAATTCTTCCTGGATTTTTCACGGCTTCTTCCTGTCTTTCACACGAGTTCTTCAGGGCTTCCGGCGTATGCTCCTGTGCTGAGGGTAAGAAGCATATGGTTCCCAACCTTGTGGGATCTATTGATCTGCACGCTGGATCTGTCGAACGGCCGAGGGACACCGAATCCAGGCTCGAAATATTCGTTGTCTTCACGACCTTGGAGTTGACGGCGGCAGCTCTGAAAAGGGCCAGCGCTCTCGCATGCAATCTCGGCGCGCGCATCGTGATTTTGGCGGCGCGCGTCGTGCCCTACCCGCTGGCTCTAACCACTCCGCCGGTGCAGCCCAGCTTTGATGAGCGCCGCCTCCGCCGCATCGCGGCTGAGTGTTCGGTGGAGACTACCGTAATTTTGTGCATGTGTCGCGATTTGTGGCAGTCGCTGACCCTCGCGCTTACTCCCAATGCACTCGTCGTGCTCGGGGTCAGAAAAAGATGGTGGCCGACCAGAGAAACGGGATTGGCTCGGAAACTGCGCCGCGCCGGTTATAAAGTGGTTGTCGTGGAAACGGCGCTGCAAACTCGTCATGATAGAAAAGAGGACATTTCGCTTTTCGGGCTCGCACCTGGAGAAGAGAAAGAACGAAACGGAGAAGTAGGATGTCCCCTTTTTCACAATTAATACGACTTTAATAGAGAGGAGTGACGGTATGCAGGACATCTTTTACGTCGTTGTCACCGTCGTTTTCTTTGTGGCCGCGGCAGCGTTTGCGCGCGGCTGCGAGAAACTGGAAAAGGAGGAGAAGTAGGATGACAGACTACATCTTGACCGGAATAGTGTGCGTTTTACTCCTCATCTACCTGATCTATGCGCTGTTGAAGCCTGAGAAGTTTTAGGAGGCCGTGATGACATCTAATGGGATATTGCAAATGGCTCTGTTCTTCGGCGTGATCCTGCTCTTGACCAAGCCGCTAGGAGCCTACATGGCCCGGGTCTTCCAGGGCGAGCGCACCTTTCTGACACCGGTTCTGCGGCCTATCGAGCGGCTCTTCTACAAGCTCTTCGGCGTCAAGGAAGACGAGGACATGAAGTGGACGACGTACACTTTCGCGATGCTGATGTTCAGCGTCGTTGGCGGGCTGCTCACCTACGCGCTGCTCCGCCTTCAAGGCTACCTGCCATTCAACCCGCAACACTTTACCGGCAAGGAAATGACGGCGGACCTGTCGTTCAACACGGCGATGTCGTTCACCACCAACACCAATTGGCAAAACTACGTGCCGGAGGCCGTCGTCAGCTACTTCTCCAACATGGTGGCGCTGGCCTGGCATAACTGGATGTCGGCGGCCACGGGCATCGCTGTTGCCATTGCCATCGTGCGCGGGTTCGCCCGGCGCTCTGCGAACGGCATCGGCAACTTCTGGGTAGACTTGACGCGCGGCACGCTCTACATCCTGCTGCCGATCTGCCTGGTCTACGCGCTCTTTCTCGTACAGCAGGGCGTTCCGCAGAACTTCGCTCCCTACACCCAGGTCAAAACGCTGGAAGGCGCGGATCAGTCCATCGGGCAGGGTCCGGTCGCTTCACAAGAGTGCATCAAGATGCTCGGCACCAACGGAGGCGGCTTCTTCAACGCCAATTCCGCGCATCCCTACGAGAATCCGACGCCGCTCACCAACCTAATTGAGATGCTCTCGATCTTCTCGATCGGAGCCGGGCTGACCTACACCTTCGGCAAAATGGTGGGCAACACAAAGCAGGGCTGGGCCATCTTTGGGGCGATGGCCTTCATGTTCATTGGCGGACTCAGCCTGTGCTATTGGGCCGAAGCAAAGGGCAACCCGAACGTCGCTCAACTCGGCGTGATGACCGCGGCAGCCGAAGGGCAGCCGGGCGGCAACATGGAGGGCAAGGAGGTGCGCTTCGGCATCGCCAACTCCGCGCTGTTTGCGACCGTGACGACCGACGCCTCCTGCGGCGCCGTGAACTCCATGCACGATAGCTACACGCCGCTGGGCGGAATGGTCCCGCTGGTTAACATCATGTGCGATGAGACGATCTTCGGCGGCGTCGGCGCAGGCCTCTTCGGAATGCTGATGTATGCCGTGGTCGCTGTCTTCCTCGCCGGCCTCATGGTCGGGCGCACGCCGGAGTACATCGGCAAGAAGATCGAGAAGTTCGAGGTGCGCATGGCGATTCTGGCCGTGCTCCTTCTGTTCGCCAACGTCGTGGTGTGGACCGCCTTCGGTACCAACGTCAACCTGCCCCCGGGCAAGGATTCCGTCACTTTTACGGATAAGCAGGTGGCGGACGAAGCGAAGCTGCTGGCGGAGCATCCCACTGCCGCCTGGAATCACGTCAACACCAGCAGCCCTTCCAACTACTACGGCGCTACCTGGAATAACGTCAACAACTCCGGTGCACACGGCTTCTCGGAGATCCTATATCAATACGCTTCACAGACGGGCAACAACGGCTCCGCCTTCGCCGGTTTCACGGGCAATACGCCGTACTTCAACCTCACGGGGGGTATCGCGATGCTGATCGGCAGGTTTCTCATGATGATCCCGCTCCTGGCCATGGCCGGAAGCTTGGCCCGCAAGAAGGCCGTGCCCGAATCGGCGGGTACTCTGGCTACCGATTCTGGCACTTTCGCATTCATGCTGGCAGCTGTCGTGCTGATTGTGGGGGCCCTCGAGTACTTCCCCGCGCTGTCGCTCGGCCCCATTGTGGAGCACTTCCAGATGATTGGTGGAAAGCTATTCTAGACTGCTCCGCATGCAGAGGCGCGGCGCGCCGTGCCCCTGCTCCGGGCTAGGGGGAACAAATCCATGGGTATGAAAACATTCAATATTCCTTCCGCTCCCACTCCGGCTGTGGAAGTCGAGGCATACAAAAAACCCAAGTATGCGCCAAAGACGTTGTTCGATCCCTCGATCGTCAAGCGTGCGATCGTGGACGCCTTCCGCAAGCTTGATCCCCGGCTGGTCGCCAAGAACCCCGTTATGTTCGTGGTCGAAGTGGGCAGCGTTGTGCTGACCGCCTTGCTTATACGGGACTTGTTCACCGGGGGGCGCAATCTATTCTTCAACTTCCAGATCACCCTCTGGCTCTGGTTCACGGTGCTTTTTGCGAACTTCGCGGAAGCGATGGCCGAGGGTCGCGGCAAGGCACAGGCCGATGCATTGCGCAAAACCAGGACCGATACCATCGCCCGCAAGCTCGTTAAAGGCAAGGAGGAGCGCGTCCCCGGCATCCAGCTGCGCAAGGACGACATCGTCGTCTGCGAGGCGGGCGACCTCATCCCCGGCGATGGCGAGGTGATCGAGGGCATCGCGAGCGTGGACGAATCGGCCATCACCGGCGAGAGTGCGCCGGTCATCCGCGAGAGCGGCGGCGACCGGAGCGCGGTCACGGGCGGCACAAGAGTACTTTCCGATCGGGTCGTCATCGGCATCACCTCCAACCCTGGAGAAACCTTCATAGATCGAATGATTACGCTTGTCGAAGGCGCGCGGCGGCAGAAGACCCCCAACGAGATTGCGCTGACGATTTTGCTGGCAGGCACGACTATCATTTTCGTCCTGGCTGTCATGACGCTCGTACCGTTTGCAGCTTACAGCATTC
>Ga0182021_10006613_pt1 | contig 13769 bp, 12 predicted proteins | sample 612E3MmetaG_FD_120493 | JGI IMG/M metagenome (GOLD analysis project Ga0182021, IMG submission 120493) | Permafrost microbial communities from Stordalen Mire, Sweden - 612E3M metaG (Illumina Assembly) | ecosystem: Environmental > Terrestrial > Soil > Wetlands > Permafrost | place: Sweden...
GCTTTGCAGGAGATCGAAGCCGGCAAGGATTGGGGAGACGCGATCTTGAATTCCTACCAGCGCATGAACAAAGCCGTGGCTGAATGGCGAGGTATTCACCGGAAGGAAAGTATGACCCCATCAGAATTTGCTCAATACCTGACGTTGACGCACTTACCGCAGGAGGCGGTCAGCAAATTAACGGCACTTTTTGAGCGGGTTCGTTACGGTGAAAAGAAATCATCTTCCCAAGATATCCAGGAAGCAGTGGAATGCCTCACGACCATCCTTGATTATTGCCAAAAGGCATGATGAAAGCTAGATATACGCTTATCCTTTCGCTGGTTTTTGTAGGGGCAGTCCTATTGGCGTTCTTTCTGCGCGGGGCGGTACAGGCGGGGATCATTCTACCGCTGGCTAGATTTGCCTGGCTGGTCAAAGGCTATTATGGTGCCTTTCCCCAGGCTGTCTATTGGGGAATGGCAATTGCGGCTGCGGTCCTGCTGGTTGCCATCCGTTTCCGACTGCCAGAATTGGAGAAACGCCACAGGACAGAAAAACGGAATTCTTCGCCAGGGCATGTTGAGGAATTGTCATTCTGGATACAGCGCGGGGAAAATGGATTTTATCCAAAATGGCATATCGCTCACCTTCTGGCGGAACTGGCGCTGGATATACTGGATCAACGGGGAAAACGTGAGAAACACATCCTGCGGATCAAGGGTTCGGATTTGACTCCGCCTGAGGAGGTGGAAAAATACCTGGATGCTGCGCTCAATACCAATTTCACCGATTACCCCCGGCCAAAGCGATTCTTTCGAAAACCATCCACACCATTTGATCTGGATATCGAAAGCGTCATCCGATATCTTGAATCCTTAATGGGGAGCAAAAATGATAACCATTCATGAGACATCCACAACTTGTCAGGACATCATTGCAGAAGTGGAAAGGGCGATTGTTGGCAAACGAACAGTGCTGGAGATCATCTTGGCATCCATTCTGGCTGGAGGACACGTCCTGCTGGAGGATTACCCCGGACTGGGAAAGACCCTGATCGCCAAATCCTTTGCCACTGTTTTAGGGCTGGACTTTAAACGCTTGCAATTCACTCCAGATCTGTTGCCAGGGGATATTACCGGCGGATATGTGTATAACCGGGCTTCTAATCGCTTCGATCTGCGCCAGGGACCTATTTTCGCCAATATTATCCTGGCTGATGAGATCAACCGCGCCTCACCAAAGACCCAGTCTGCATTGCTGGAGGCGATGCAGGAGGGACAGGTGACGCTAGAAGGAGAGACCCTCCCGCTGCCTAGACCATTCCTGGTTTTGGCTACCCAAAATCCGATCGAGTATGAGGGTACATTTCCCCTACCGGAAGCACAACTGGACCGTTTCATGATCAAGATATCGGTCGGCTACCCCGACCTGGCCGAAGAGACCGAGATCCTGCGCAGGCGCCACAACCGCCAGCAGGAAGACGTAGTTCTAAAGAAGGTCACCGATGCCAGGAAGATCATAGGGATGCGTAAGATAATCGAGACTGTGCATGTAAACGAAGACCTCGAGACTTACATTGCCACGATTATCCAGGAGACACGTCTAGATCGGCATGTCGCGGTGGGGGCCAGCCCACGAGGCTCGCTGGCATTTCTCAAAATGGCGCGAGCTCATGCGGCGCTTTCAGGCCGCGATTACATCCTCCCCGATGACATCAAACGCTTTGCGGTCCCTGTCCTTAGCCACCGCCTGATCCTACAGCCGGAGTATTGGCTGACCCATTCCATAAGTGACAGGGTGATCAGTGATATTTTTGCAAAAGTTCCTGTTCCGGTGTTGAAGGAAGGATAGATATCCTTCTCCTCCTTGACCCGCATGTATTTTATCAACCTGAGAGAGTAACTTTTCCCTTCCTGTCATGAATCGGACACTCATTCTCGCTTTGTTGATCTTCCTGCTGATCTTCGCTGGCCTGGCAACCATCCAGCCGCCGATCCTAGCACTATCTTTCCCGCTCATCTTTTACCTCCTGGCGGGAACATGGGAAGCTCCAGAAAAATTGGATTTGCGGGCAGAACGAATCAGCAGTGCCGAACGCGTCCTGACGGGGAAGGAAGTAACTATCACGGTGAAGGTGATGAATCAGGGAAAAGCGCTGGAAGAAGTCCTGCTCGAAGATCAAATCCCTGATGGACTGGTTGTAAGCCATGGCTCAAATAGACACTTGGTCGCACTATCCGATGGGGAAACGGCAACCTGGACCTATAGCTTGAGAGGCCGGCGGGGATACTATGGTTTAAAAATAGTCCGGGCGACCGCGGGTGAAACGCTGGGACTGGTGAAAACTGGACAGGATCTTCAAACCGAGGGGCAATTGTTTTTCCTGCCCCCTGTCCTGCGGCTTAGGAGGGTCGCGATTCAGCCCCGTCGAACCCGGATTTTCTCCGGGACGATTCCGGCCCGGCAGGGTGGCTCGGGGGTAGAGTTTTTTGACGTGCGTGATTACCAGAAAGGTGATTCACCTCGTTGGATTAACTGGCGGGCGACTGCCCGGCATCCCCAAAATGTTTATTCCAATGAGTTCGAGCAGGAGCGATCAGCGGATGTGGGACTGATCCTTGACGGCCGCCGACGGACGAACGATTTCAATAATCGTTCCATAATTGAACATTCTGTAATTGCGACCGCGGCCCTGGCGGATGCCTTCTTAAGTGCGGGCAACCGGGTGGGTTTGCTCTTCTATGGTCGGCAGATGATCTGGACAATGCCGGGTTACGGTAAATTACAGGGCGAACGCATACTCCATGACCTTTCCCGATTGGAACCGGGTGACTCGCAGAATTTCAATGAACTCTATATACCAAGGCATTTGTTTCCCCCCCGATCACAACTGGTATTGATCAGTTCCTTACTTGATGAAGATTATGATGTGTTAGCTGCCCTTCGGTTAAGAGGCTACCCGTTATTAGTGGTCTGCCCCGATCCGGTTTCTTTCGAAGCAGGCGGTCTGCCCCGGAAACCGACCAACCTGCTTGCTTTACGTATAGCCAGTTTACAAAGAGCGGCACTTCTGCGGCGCTTGCGCGGAACAGGTACCCGGGTCGTGGATTGGGACACCTCCCAGCCTTTTGAACAAACAGCAAGCCGGGAGCTTGAGAGACGATCGGTATCGCCGCGGGGGGATAAGCGATGACCACTTTTCTGCGCTATTCCTGTTTGATCCTTTCGATCGGTCTGATTGCAGCCGGATATTCCCTCAATCATCGCGAATGGATGGCGGTGAGCATCATTATTTTTGGAATTCTATGGATCTTCGGCCAGACCCGCTGGTGGAATTGGTTCGAGCCTGTGAGTTTGTTTGCCGTTTTTACCTCAGCTGCGTTGGGCCTTTACATGAACATCTCGGTCGCCTTCATGCTACCAGGTGCTTTATTAGGTTTCCTGGCATGGGACCTGGCGGCATTCACAGGCCGACTGCATCTGGCAGCCGAGGACGATGACACTTCCAGGCTTGAAGGGATACACCTCAGGCGGATGACAGTGCTCATGCTTGCCAGTGGAGGATTGGGCGTCCTGGCTCTCAGGATACAAATAAAACTTTCTTTTGAATGGGTTGTTTTGATGATGTTCCTTACGGTGTGGGGAATCGGGCAGATCGTAAACTGGCTGCTGAAAAAAGGTAGGTAGATCCCCGTGTATTAATCCAGACATTAGGTTCACGAGGGGTCATTTACCGATACACCTTCGTAGCTGAACCTCAGGGTTGTGGGAAAAGAGGGGGGCAAAACCGCCTTTGCTGTCCGTGTGTTTGAATAACCCGCCGGAAAATGGGTTCATGCCGAAGAACTGGTTTCGCAAACTATCTTCATTCAATCCCCATGACACCTCCCGGGTAGGTTCGGTTCTCCAGACACAGTTACAGAAGAACCAGAAAATGAAGTGGGATGAATCATCCACCCGGGTTACTGCCCGAACACAGGGCCAGCCAGGTTACGAACGACACGGTAATTTTTACCCACCACCCCTGCCGAATCCCGGGTGATGATAGCTACCCTTCCACGCGATCCACCATCGTGCAATAGAACCAAACGGAACCCCAATACAGGACATCCGGTTGAACGTAAGGGAGGTCAATGCGGAGGTTAATCCGTTTACAAGGGGTTTTAATTGACTCTGTTGATACCGACAGCATATATGCGGTGAACTGAAGGCGGTATAGGAGGTTTGACTCCATATGTTCAGATGGTTCCCTGAGGCAAGAAATACCAGGATCAATCCGCTACGCCAACCCCGGACGTGGAGATTTCCCTTATAATTGTTTGAGAAGATTATGAATAATCCAACGAATCCTATTCTGCGAGGTTGCCATGATTGATCTCTCCGATGACGAAATTCTACCTGTTTCGAAGAAACATGTGTTCTGGACCTGGTCAGCACAGGCCAGGATGGATCCAATCCCGGTGAAGAAAGCCAAGGGGGTTTACTTCTGGGATATGGATGAAAAGCGCTACCTCGATTTCAATTCAATGACGATGTGTGTCAATATCGGCCATGGCAACGAACGTGTGATCGAAGCGATGGTCAGCCAGGCGCGTGAACTTGCTTATGCAGCACCGGGGATGGCAACCAAGGTACGAGCGCTGGCGAGCAAGATGGTCGCAGAGGTCACACCGCAGGGGAAGCTGAGCAAGATACTCTTCACCTTGGGCGGAGCGGATGCCAATGAGAACGCCATCAAACTGGCGCGCGGGTACAGTGGTAAATTCAAAGTGCTGACCCGCTACCGGTCCTACCACGGGGCAACCGCCGGGGCGATGGCCCTGACAGGTGATCCAAGACGCGTTGCCTGGGAACCCGGGTTGATGCCAGGAGTCGTTCACTTCCTCGACCCGTACCGCTACCGGTCCACCTTCCACCGTACGAATCCGGATATCTCCGAGGCGGATTTCTGCCAGGATTACCTTAACCATCTTGAAGAGGTGATCCGGTATGAGGGTGCTGATACGATCGCTGCGATCCTCATTGAGTCCGTTACTGGAACGAATGGTATCATCATCCCACCTGATGGATACCTGCAAGGTGTGCGTGACCTGTGCGACAAGCATGGGATCGTCATGATTGCGGATGAAGTGATGAGCGGTTTTGGACGGACCGGGAAATGGTTCGCCGTGGACAATTGGGGCGTAATCCCTGATATCATCAGCATGGCAAAAGGTTTGACCTCAGCATATGCACCACTCGGAGCCGTGGCTATGAAGCCAGAGATCGCAGCTGCATTCGATGAGCAGCCATTTGAAAGCGGACTGACTTACACTTCCCATCCTGTTTCACTGGCAGCTGCGGTAGCGAACATCCAGGTCATGAAGGAAGATAGAATTGTCGAGCACGCTGCGGAAATGGGGCCGGTGTTGAACAGGCTGTTGAAAGACCTGGGTGAAGTCCACCCATCCGTGGGGGATGCCCGTAACATCGGGCTGTTTGGCATCATCGAACTGGTAAGAGACCGAAAAACAAAAGAACCGATGGCACCCTGGAACAGCTCAAGCCAGGAAATGACTGCCTTTCGAAAATACTGCACCGAGCACGGACTTTATATTTACACACACTGGCACACTGCCTTGATCATCCCACCGCTCATCATCAGTGAGGACCAGTTGAAAGAAGGGTTTGAAGTTCTGGATAAAGCGCTGGATATAACAGATAAAGCAACAATCGGGAATAAATAAAGGACCGGGAACCAGGTATTTCATGCAGGCGTGGGTCCCTTTGGCATGTAGACCGACTCCATAGCGGCAGTTTATTTTATGACCCCAAGTCTGAGGTCAAGCATGTATTGGATCCCGAGATAATCTGCCAGGCTGCCCATCAGAAAATTCCTGATCCCTATTCTGAGCGTCCGGAAGTAGTAGGTACCAATTAGTTCGATTCTGGTATCCCAGCCAAGGAGATCTTTATTATCCTTTAATCCCCAGGTTAAATTCGACTTTTCATCCAAGCCGAAACTTTCAACAATTATTTTGTTCGCTGTTCTCATCCCGGTGGGGGAACAAACATCAAACAACAGCTCACTGCCAGGATATTTATCCAATAATTGGAGAACGAATACCTGAATTTCACGCTCTGTGAAGTAATTGAAGACACCTGCCGCGGAAAATAATACGTTCTCTTGAACCCCTATTTCGTTCAACCATTCTTTTTCCAGAAATGAAGCTGCAATGAATTTCCTTCTCTCGCTCTGGGCAATAAATTTGCTCCTGAGTTCAACAACGTCCGGAAGATCCAGGTCATACCACCTCAATTTTTCATTATCCACCCGCTCGAAAGTCGTATCCAAGCCACATCCGATATTGACTATGGTTCCTTCTGGATAACTGGTTAGAAAGCTCTTGACCTCCCGATCACAAATCAGGCTTTGCTCTATCCAGGCGATCATGGTTATTTGATCGAGATTCTTTGCCATTTGCGTAAAATCAAAATCCACCTGTTCAATAATATTGACCGCAGTTTCATCGAACAGTAATGGATTATTTTTCTTTGATTCGACCGCGCGACCCCAGAGTGGCAAGAAAAGGGTCTTTTGCACATTACCAAGTTTCACGCTCACTCGATCGGTCATCCTTTTCTCTCCTGGTTTTCAGCCGGTTGGCGGGTTTCCTCCCGGCGATGTTTGCATATTCCTGTGACGGTGGGCTCAATGATATGACCAAAATATAAGATCATAAAAATATATGTCTGCATTCATTCATGGACTTGTGAAACTTTGAGCCAGCCCGTGCATCTGATACAATACAGACATCTTTAATTTGAGGTTTTTATGCTGAACTTAAATGACCTTTCAACAGGCAAGGCAGATACAAGGCATGTAAAGGTTCTGATACTTGGCGCGGGTCCCGCGGGGCTTTCAGCTGCGCTCTACGCGGCGCGAGCAGAACTTGAACCCGTGGTGTTAACCGGGACGCAAATTGGCGGCCAGGTGGCAATAACCAACACAATCGAAAACTATCCCGGTTTCCCGGAAGGGGTGGGAGGGTCAGAACTGGGCGAACTTTTTCAGAAACAGGCTGAACGATTTGGAGCCAGGATCGAGATCGACTCGGCCCAGAGCGTGAATCTCTCGCGTAGACCTTTTAAAGTTACAACCGACAATGGGATTTACACCTCGGATTCAATCATCATCGCGACCGGAGCCAACCCAAACCACCTCAACATCCCGCGCGAGAACGAGCTGGCTGGTCGGGGTGTTTCCTACTGTGGAACCTGCGACGGCTGGTTTTTTAAAGGCAAGAAAGTGACCGTCGTAGGCGGTGGAGACTCGGCCCTGGAGGAAGGTTTATTCCTGACACGCTTTGCCACAAGGGTAACGATCATCCACCGGCGCGACAGCTTGCGGGCCGGAGCACTTTTACAGAAGCGTGCTATAGAAAACCCCAATGTGCAATTCATCTGGAACACTGCGGTAATGGGCATTGTCGGAATTGAAAAAGTGGAAGCCCTGCATCTCAAGAACAGTATGGACGGAGGGCAAAGCACTTTGGAGACGGATGGATTGTTCATCTTTATCGGTCATACACCCAATACCCAGATGTTCACCGGACAGGTGGAAATGGAAAATGGATATATAAAGGTAGATGAGCGCTTCCAAACCAGTGTGCCAGGTGTGTATGCAGCCGGGGAGGCGGCGGATCCTCATTTCAAGCAGGTAATCACTTCAGCGGGGATGGGAGCGGCAGCTGCAATCGAGGCAACCCATTTCCTCGAACAGGAATCGAATTAAGGAAACAGCCCGGTCTAACCTTGGCTGAAACGAACGAGCTAGTCTTAACCTTTGATAAACACAGTCTGTTGACTCTGTCATTCTGACAATGTTTGTAGTATAAATCCAATATATTTTCAATTGGAGGGCACATGACTGCTAAAATTTCTATTGTCGGAGCCGGGATGACCGGTTCCACCACCGCTCACTGGCTGGCGGAACGCGAGATCGCAGACCTGGTGCTGGTCGATATCGTCGAGGGCATGCCACAGGGGAAAGCGCTTGACCTGCTGGAAGCCCTGCCGGTGATTGGTAAGGACGTGGCGGTCGTCGGGAGCAATGATTTTTCGTTGACAAAGGGATCAGATATCGTCATAATCACAGCCGGGATCCCGCGCAAGCCGGGGATGAGCCGCGAAGACCTGCTGACAACCAATGCCAGGATCGTCGGTGATGCGACCACCAACGCATTGAAGTATTCACCAGACGCACTTTTTATCATTCTGACCAACCCCCTGGATACAATGGCCTACCTGGCGATGAAGATCGGTAAGTTGCCGCGTGAACGCATCGTCGGGCAGGCGGGTATCCTGGACTCGGCCCGAATGCGGGCATTTGTAGCCCTGGAGACAGGGGTCAGCGTGGAGAACATCGCCTGCTATGTGCTCGGAGGCCATGGGGATGAAATGGTACCACTTACCGGACGGTCGAACATCGCTGGAATCCCGCTGCGCGAGTTCTTGCCGGCTGATAAATTGGAGGCAATCGTCAGTCGCACACGCAAGGGCGGAGGTGAAATCGTAGGCTTGTTAAAAACCGGTTCAGCTTATTATGCCCCGGCCGTGGCAGTAGCGCAGATGGCTGAAGCCATATTGAAGGACAAGCATCTGGTCGTCCCCGCCTCCGCATTTTTGAAGGGAGAGTACGGCCTGAAGGACCTGTTCTTCGGTGTACCTGTTCAGTTGGGTCGCACCGGTCTGGAAAAGATCTTAGAATACAAGCTGGATGCGGACGAAATGTCTGCCCTGGAGAAATCCGCAGCGGCAGTCAAGGAGAGCATCACGATATTAAATTCACTGCTCAAGATTTAGAGCCTGAGAAGATGGAAGAATTTCCGTGCTCTACTATAACCTGTTGGAGGAAATATGAACCTGCACGATAATATATCAAATCAGCTACCCGCCTGGCGGGAACGCGTCAAGAACCTGGTGAAGGAAAACGGAGACAAGGTGATCGATCAGGTTAACATAGGCCAGGTCTACGGTGGAATGCGAGATATCAAGAGCATGGTGAGCGATATTTCATATGTGGATCCGGGTACGGGCATCAAGTTTCGTGGTTTTTCGATCCCGGAAGTATTGGAGAAACTGCCCAAACCGGATGGTGCTGAGATCCCCTACGTGGGCGGGTTGTTTTACCTGTTGATGACCGGCGCGGTCCCGACCAAGGCTGATGCGCAGGAGATCGAGACCGAATGGGCCAAGCGGTCTGCCGTCCCGAGCCATGTCTATGCGATGCTGCGCACGATGCCAAAGGAAACCCACCCGATGGTCCTGCTCTCCCAGGCGGTGCTGGCGCTGGAGAGCGGATCGAAGTACGCCAAGGCTTATCACGACGGTGTCAAGAAGGAATTTTACTGGGAATCAACCCTGGAAGATGCCATGGATTTGACCGCTAAATTGCCGGTCATTGCAGCCTTCATCTACCGGTTGAAATACGGGGATGGTACAGACCCAAAATACAACCCAAAAATGGATTATGGGGAGAATTTTTCCCATATGCTCGGAGTGAAGGACGAGAAAGGTTATGCCGATCTCTCCCGCCTTTATTTTATCCTGCATTCGGATCACGAGTCGGGCAATGTCAGCGCCCATACGACCCACCTGGTTGGCTCGGCGCTGTCGGATGCCTATTATGCATTTTCGGCCGGTTTGAACGGTCTGGCAGGACCCCTGCACGGTCTTGCCAACCAGGAGTGCCTGGGCTGGCTGATCAGCGTACGTGATCAATTCGGAGGAGTACCCAGTCGTGAAGACTTGTACAAATTCGCCTGGGATACGCTTAACGGTGGCAAGGTGATCCCCGGCTACGGACATGCGGTCCTGCGCGTGACCGACCCGCGTTTCACAGCACAACTGGAATTTGCCAAGAAGCGTTTTCCGGATGACACACTCATCCGCCTGGCCGAACTGGTTTATGACGTGGTTCCCGCGGTGCTCAAGGAACAGGGCAAGGCTAAAAACCCTGCTCCCAATGTGGATGCCATTTCAGGGACACTGCAATACTACTATGGTGTACGCCAGTTCGATTTTTATACTGTTCTTTTTGGGGTCGGACGGGCGTTGGGTGTGATGCCCAACCTGGTGTGGGCGAGAGCCCTGGGCCAACCCATCGAACGACCCAAGTCAATGACGACGTCGATGCTGGAAGAATTGGCCAAAAAGTAGATAAAAACAGCACGTATAATGTAAAAACTTCCGATGGAACTCCATCGGAAGTCTTATTTCTCCCATTGCACGCTAATCCAGACTGTGCCGGGCTGCATATCTTTCCAGGTCTGGCGTGGGATGATCATAATCACCTTCCATCAGGGGTGAGGAGATAATGAAATCGGCCGTGGCGCGATTGCAAGCAGTGGGGATGTTCCATAAAACGGCAAGACGCAGGAGGGCCTTGATATCAGGATCGTGAGGCTGAGGTTCGAGTGGATCCCAAAAAAAGATGAGGAAATTGATCCTTCCTGCAGCAATGGCAGCTCCGATCTGCATATCACCACCAATCGGGCCGGATTTAAAGCGGGTTATTTTTAGATCCAATTCCTTGGATAGGAGATCCCCAGTCGTACCGGTTGCGAAAAGTGAATGGCGTGCGAGCGTGTCGTGATTGAAACGGGCCCATTCCAATAGGTCGGATTTTTTATTATCGTGAGCCACCAGGGCTATGCGTTTATGATCCAAGATAGTTTTCATCCTACCTCCTATAGTTTCCCGGCGCGCGTGGCAATGTAAGCGGGGTGGTATTTGCTGATGGCTGAATCGGGGCAGACATCTTCATAGAATCCGGTGATGACGAACCCGGCATCCGTCTGCCCAGCGATCAGGTCCGTTAAGCTGTGACCATATTCGAGGGGTATTCCTTCCTCGATGCAAACTTCCAGCTCGGTCGGGTCCATATCCTTCAGATCGGAATAGGGAATGGCATATTTAATCTTCAAGGAGGCCTGCTCATCGGCATGGGTGCCGAACATGTAGTAAATTGGGTTGGCAAATCCGGATAGAAGAAGACCCCCATGCCGGAGAACGCGGAAAGCTTCCCGCCAGACCGGTCGTACTTCCGGGCAGAAAACATTGGAAACCGGATGAAAGACCAGGTCGAAGGAGGCATCTGGAAAAATCGAGAGATCGCGCATGTCGCCCTCGACGGTTTGGATGCTCAGGCCTTCACGTAGGGCCACCTGCCGATCGCGTTCCAACTGAGCCGGGGAATTATCGAAGATCGTGACATTGGCGCCCAATGCAGCAAAAACCGGACCCTGTTGACCTCCACCGCAGGCCAATCCAAGCAAGTTCAACCCCTGGAAGGTGGGGAACCATTCTTCGGGAACAGGCCTGGTCTCGGTCAAAAGAACCGAGTATTTCCCCTGCCGGGCAAGAGTGATGGTGTCACGGTCCACCGGAAGGGTGAATTTATTTTGTAGGTCCACCTGCCGATCCCAAGCATAACGATTATACAGACGCACGTTGAGGGATGGATTGGGAATGGGCATGCTCTCCTCCTGGGTCGATTATACACCGGTAAAAAAACACCCCGTGAGATGGACTCTCGGGGTGGGGAAATTGAAACTTCCATCATTATTTTGTGGGCGTGGCCGCCGGGCCTGCCCCGCTCCACCCGAAAACGCGGGTTAATGAAGCTGTACCAGCTGTGGACCATATCGGATTACCCTGGTCATCAGTACCGGTCTGGCGAACTGTAACCACCCACCAGCTCATAATATGAGTATTGTTATCCTGGGGGCGGAAGGTTACAGGGATGACGTACTTGGTATCGGTGACATAATCGACCAGTTTACGTCCCGTGTCTCCACTAAGGTCCAATACTGTCACCTGGTAGCGCTCATTCTCGCGCAACGCACCCACTGAGGACCATTGCAGGGTAATGGTATCTGTAGCTAGGTTGAACGTATCAGCATTTGCCGGCAGGAGTAAATTCGGAGCAGGATAGGGAGGCGGCGTTGTAGGAGTAGGTGTAGGCCCCGGTGTGGCAGCACGCATGCACAGCGGGATGATTAATACCTGGTCCACCATGACATTATCCGTGCTCAGGCCATTCCAATCCTTAATGGCTGGTATGGAGACAGCATAATTAGCTGCTATGGTACTCAATGTATCATTGGCCTGAACCGTGTATTTTGAAGTCTGGCAGGCGGCCCGTGTGGCATCGGCTGGCAACAGCGTGGCGGTTGGAACTGGCGGCGGTGTGGGGGTCGGGTGCGGAACTTTGATCTTTTGACCAACCTGCAGGTTGGTACAGTTGCTGTTCAAGCTGTTAAGATTCACTATTGCCGTGACGGAAGTACCATACAGGCTGGCGATGGAAATACACGAATCTCCGGTCTGAACCGTGTAAATATCCGGCGGTTCAGGAGTAAGTGTGGCCGTATCGGTGGGAATCAAGGTATCAGTGGGGGTGGGTGTAACTGTCACCGTCTGGGTTACCGATGGTATGGGTGTTGCATTGGGTAGTCTGCCCGTGCCTTTCAGGGCTACGAACAGAGAAATGGCACCGATGAGAAGGAATAGAGCCAGAAGACCCAGGGCTGCGGGTAAGCTGAAAGTGAGTTGCGGCATCCGGGCTCCCTGGATGCTTTTATCTGTTTTTGACTTCGGCTTGGGCGTGGCGCTAAATTCACTGCCGCAAACAACGCAGCGGGTGGCATTTTCAGTCAAACGCGTGCCGCACGTGGGGCACAGTTTTGTCGGGGTTATTTCAGGGCTCATAGATTGGGGATTATACCATGACGGAGGATAGGGAATAAAGAAAAAGGATCCGGAGCGTGGGGCGACTGAAACAGGTTATTCCCGATAAACGAAAATGTTCATGGATTGCGCATAGTTATGTGTATCCTTGATCCGGGTTCTGTTCGGGTGGGTTATAATATTCCGGTCATGGAAGAGAACTTGACTCTTTACCGCCGCATGCAGCTCATCCGTTGTTTTGAGGAACGTCTGCTGGCTGAATTTTCTACCGGAAAACTGTTCGGCACAACCCATACCTACATTGGGCAGGAAGCTGATGCAGTTGGCCTTCTTTCAGCAACCGACCCGGAGGATGTGGTCTTCAGCAATCACCGCTGCCACGGACATTTCCTTGCCTACGGAGGCGACGCATACCATTTGGCTGCTGAATTAATGGGAAGGTCGACCGGTCTGGTTGGAGGTCGGGGGGGAAGCCAGCATATTCACTGGCGTAATTTCTATTCCAATGGAATCCAGGGTGGCATTGTACCGGTGGCAGCAGGCATGGCACTGGCAGAAAAAATCAAAAAAACCGGAAATATTGCCATCGTTTTTATTGGTGACGGCACCCTCGGGGAAGGTACACTTTATGAAAGTCTGAATATGTCATCCCTGTGGAAACTTCCCATCCTGTTCGTACTGGAAGATAATCATTATGCCCAGACTACCCCTGTCGAAAAAGGTGTTGCCGGGACCATGCTGGGAAGGTTTACGGCATTTGGTATCACGACCTGGGAACGTGACACGACAGACGTGCTGGTAGTCCGTTCAACAGCCCGCGAAGCCATTGCCTTGGTCCGGGCCGGGAATGAACCTGCAGGTCTGATCCTGCATACCCACCGCTTCTCAGCTCATAGTAAAGGGGACGATCCACGGACCCCGGAGGAACTTACCCGAATCCGCCAGTTTGATCCGCTCACGATCCAAGCTAAGCGTCTGACAGCTGATGAATGCGCCAGAGCAGAGGTGGAGGCGACCGACATCGTTGAGGATGCCTTCAGGCGGGCTGAGGCTGA
>Ga0182021_10006614_pt1 | contig 13769 bp, 15 predicted proteins | sample 612E3MmetaG_FD_120493 | JGI IMG/M metagenome (GOLD analysis project Ga0182021, IMG submission 120493) | Permafrost microbial communities from Stordalen Mire, Sweden - 612E3M metaG (Illumina Assembly) | ecosystem: Environmental > Terrestrial > Soil > Wetlands > Permafrost | place: Sweden...
AGCAATGAAGCGCGGGAACTGAATGCATATCGGATTCGAAAATTCAAGCTTTATGAGTTTGTGGATTCTTTTATTTCTTCCTGTTTCGTCCATTTGCGAAAGCCTGACCCGGATATTTATCGGTTTGCGTTGGACATTACTCAATCACCGGCCCGGCAGATAGTTTATATCGAAAATACCCCGATGTTTGTCGAGATCGCCGAAGATTTAGGAATTCGGGGTATCTGTCACACGGATTACGAGTCCACTTTTGCAAAACTAACTTCATTGGGATTGGAGGCCGTGGAATGACAAACGATTCACCCGCTAAATCGATTCATACTGGTGTGCTGACGATCAATGGGGGATCATCCAGCATTAAGTTTGCATTATATCAAATGGGTGAATCGCTGGAAAAAAGTTTTTGTGGAAGTATTGACCGTATTGGTCTGCCGGGTAAGAATCTAACCTTCAGCGACTCGAAAAGAAATGAAAAAGATACCTTCTTACTTGAGCTTTCTGATACACGGACTGCATCAAATATCCTGATTGATTGGCTCGAAAAGCAGAAGGGATTTTCTTCTGTTGTGGCAATTGGGCACCGTGTGGTTCACGGTATGAATCATACCGGTCCCGAGATTATCACAAATGAATTGTTAACTGAACTTCATCTAATATCTCCTTACGACCCGGATCATCTGCCTGCTGAAATTGAATTGATAGAATTGATACAGAAGCGTTATCCTAAAATACTTCAAGTAGCCTGCTTTGATACAGCGTTTCACCGTAACATGCCGCGTGTCGCAAAATTACTTCCGATTCCCCGCCGCTTCGACAAGTTAGGAATACAGCGATATGGTTTCCACGGTTTGTCCTATTCTTATTTGATGGAAGAACTAGCTAATGTCGCCGGTTCGAAAGCAGCTCAAGGTCGGGTGATACTTGCTCATCTCGGCAATGGTGCAAGTATGACTGCCGTCTATGGAGGTAAAAGCATTGACACCAGCATGGGATTTACACCTGCCGGCGGACTTACGATGGGCACCCGACCCGGTGATTTAGATCCGGGCGTTGCATGGTACATGATGAAGTCAGAGAATCTAACTCCAAAAAATTTCAATAAACTTATCAATCACGAATCCGGTCTCATCGGTATTTCCGAAACCAGTTCCGACATGCGGGATTTGCTAGCGAAAGAAAATGATGACATCCGGGCAGCAGAAGCCGTGGAGTTATTTTGCTACCAAGCAAAAAGATGGATAGGAAGTTTCGCTGCTGCACTTGGCGGATTAGACACGCTGGTGTTCGCGGGCGGTATTGGTGAAAACTGTCCGGTCATCCGCTCCCGCATTTGTGAAGGTTTGGGATTTCTTGGAATCGAGCTTGAAGAAAAAAGGAACATAACAAACTCACCGCTTATTTCAACAGATAAAGGAAGTACAGTTGTTCGTGTCATTCATACGGACGAGGAATTGATGATAGCGAAAACGGTAAGCCAAATTTTAAATCTTAATAATGAAACGAGACCTGATTATGAAAATAAAAAAAGTATCTGAAAAGAAATTAGTCGATGAAGTAAGAGAAGGGTTTGCGGAAAACATTGTTGTCAAAACGAAAAAGATAGATGCAAAGGATAATCCGTTATCTCAAGAACTTCTGCAAAAGATGAACGCCTATTGGCGAGCCGCCAACTATTTGTCGGTCGGACAGATTTATTTATACGACAATCCGCTGTTGAAACAACCACTGAAACTCTCGCACGTAAAGCCGCTGGTGGTTGGACACTGGGGTACAACGCCGGGTCAGAACTTCATCTATGTACATTTGAACCGGATCATCAAGAAGTATGACATAAATATGTTTTATATAGCCGGTCCCGGTCACGGCGGTCCGGCGATCGTGGGCAATGTTTATCTCGAAGGCACCTTGAGCGAAGTTTATCCAAATGTTAGCGAAGATGAAGCCGGACTCAAGAAACTGTTCAAACAGTTCTCTTTTCCGGGCGGGATTTCCAGTCATGTTGCACCAACAACTCCGGGGTCGATTCACGAAGGCGGTGAACTGGGATACTCGCTCAGCCATGCCTTCGGCGCTGCTTTCGACAATCCCGATCTGATCGTCGCCTGTATCATCGGCGACGGTGAAGCGGAAACGGCTTCCCTTGCAACTTCCTGGCAATCCAACAAATTTCTTAATCCGATTACGGACGGTGCGGTTCTACCAATTCTCCATCTCAATGGTTACAAGATCAGCAACCCTACAGTTCTTGCACGTATTGAGCATGAGGAGTTGGAGCAATTTCTACGCGGTTGCGGATGGACGCCTTACTTTGTGGAGGGAGATGAACCGGAAGAAATGCATCAACTCATGGCTGGAACTTTGGAAAAGGTCATAGAGGACATAAGGCAAATCCAAAGTAATGCACGCGACAAGAACTTCACCACTCGACCGCGTTGGCCAATGATTGTTTTGAAGTCACCCAAGGGCTGGACAGGTCCGAAAGTAGTTGATGGTTTGCCAGTTGAGGGAACTTTTCGGGCGCACCAGGTTCCGCTCCTGGTGGATTCCGAGCATCCCGATCATCTCAAGCAGCTTGAAAACTGGATGAAAAGTTATAAACCAGAAGAACTCTTCGACAAGAACGGTCGTCTGTTGGCGGAATTGGCCGAACTGGCACCAATGGGAGACAGACGGATGGGAGCCAATCCTCATGCAAACGGTGGTATTCTGTTGCGCGACTTGCGAATGCCGGACTTCCACACTCATGCTGTGAATGTTCCATCACCCGGTGCTGTCTCCGGACAAGATACACTTGTGTTGGGTAAGTTCCTGCGGGATGTAGAAAAGCTTAATCAGGATCAGCGGAATTTCCGCATCTTCGGTCCCGATGAGACACTTTCAAATCTCTTAGGAGCGGTTTTTGAAACAACTAATCGTCAATGGGATGCACGAGTAGTAACAAATGATGAATTTCTCGCACCTGCCGGACGTGTGCTGGACTCAATGCTTAGCGAGAACCAGTGTGAAGGCTGGCTTGAGGGTTATCTTCTCACCGGAAGGCATGGACTGTTCAACAGCTATGAAGCTTTTATTCGCATCATTGACTCGATGTTCAGCCAGCATGCTAAATGGCTTAAAGTATGTTTGGAACTGCCATGGCGGCGGAAGATCTCTTCTCTGAATTATCTGCTTGCCTCTCATGTATGGCAGCAGGATCATAACGGCTTTACTCATCAGGATCCGGGATTTCTCGATCACGTTGTGAACAAGAAAGCTGATATCGTACGTATTTACCTGCCTCCGGATGCCAACTGCCTTTTATCTGTATTTGATCACTGTCTGCGCAGCCGGAATTATGTCAATGTTGTAGTAGCAGGCAAACATCCGCTACCCCAATGGCTGTCTATGGACGCTGCAGTAGTGCATTGCACCGAAGGAATTGGAATCTGGCAATGGGCAAGCAACGACCAGGGCTCCGAACCGGACGTAGTTATGGCATGCTGCGGTGACACTCCTACATTGGAGATATTGGCAGCTGTTTCCATTCTGCGAGAGCATTTACCTGATCTGAAGATTAGGGTGATTAATGTAGTTGATCTCATGAAACTGCAGCCCCAAACCGAACACCCGCATGGACTTAGCGAAAAAGACTTCGACCTGCTCTTTACGAAAGACAAACACATCATCTTTGGCTTTCATGGATACCCCTGGCTGGTACATCGACTGACCTACCGCAGATCTAACCACAACATCCATGTCCGTGGATACAAGGAAGAGGGTACAATCACGACCCCTTTCGACATAAGGGTTCAGAACGAATTGGACAGGTTCCATTTAGTACAAGATGTGGTTGATCGGATACCTGAGTTGGGCTCAAAGGGGGCTTACCTTAAACAGATGGTACAGGATAAGCTTATTGAACACAAGCAGTATATCGACAAGCATGGTGAAGACATGCTGGAAATCCGGAACTGGAAATGGAGTAACTCAAAATGAATGCCATGAATGTTAGATTCAGGTCGCAACTGACCTGGGCGTTTTCGTTTGCCCGCGCCATTCAGCAACCGGCTTTAGAAAATTGGCAAGATAAGGAGTCCAACGTATTATCAGCACAACAAGCTTTATATCATCGAGCTATGTGTAATCTCGCTGCGCGACGCGGCGAATACAATTCTTTAATAGAAAGGAAAGGAACATGAAAACAAATATCCCGCAACATACAAGTAAACCGAAAGACGGAATTCCGTATTGGAAACGAGCACATCGCGACTGGAAATTCTGGGTCGCACTTTTATTGATGTTGCTTGCAATGGGAATCTATGTGAAGACGAACGACTTGTCCATGCGGCCTCCCAACCAGATGCAACAGAGAGTCCCGTAAGTGGTAATGAATCAAATAAAAGGGAAGACCATAAGTCAATTAGATTTTAGAGAAGGAAATTATAATTGATATAACAAGGAATCAGAGGTAAAAGAATAGTGAAAAAGTTAATTGTTTATGATCTGGACGGCACACTCGCAGAAAGTAAATCGTCTCTTGATAAAGAAATGTCGGCATTACTGTATGACCTTCTATGTATCGTCAAAGTGGCTGTTATTTCCGGAGGCGGTTGGCCGCAGTTTGAAAAACAAATACTTTCCAATCTTCCAAATGATGAACATCTGATAAATCTTTCACTTCTTCCTACATGCGGAACAAAGTTTTATAAATATACCGGTGAATGGAAAAAGATCTATTCGGAAGACTTCACTGCGGATGAAAAAAAGAAAATCATAAGCTCACTTAATAAATCTGTTATAAATGCCGGCTTCAAATCCGAAAAGATTTGGGGGGAATTAATTGAAGACCGCGGAAGCCAGATAACATATTCTGCATTAGGACAGCAAGCTCCTCTGGAAGAAAAAGAAAAATGGGACCCCGATTATATTAAGAGAAAGAAAATCAAATCAATTCTTGACACTTTTATTCCCGAGTTTTCCGTCAGGATGGGTGGCGCGACATCCATTGATGTCACCAAACCCGGCATTGACAAAGCATACGGAATCAGAAAGCTGCGGGACATCCTTGGCATTTCTTTAAAAGAGATGATATTCATAGGAGACGCCTTGTTCCCCGGCGGGAACGACTATCCGGCTGAAGAAGCTGGTGTAGTTTCTATACCAGTTAAAGGACCAAGTGAAACGAAACGGGTAACTGAAGCAATAATCGCTTGTTTAGATAACGATCCAAAAGCGTTACCTTCTGAAAAGAGGATTTCATGAATGAATTTAAGTTGAAACGTTTGGGCCAGTTAATGGAACCCGAGCCTGGTAATCCTCATGAGGTCGAAGGCGTCCTAAATCCGGCTGCAGCGCGAGGTCCTGATGGCAAGCTTTACTTGTTTCCGCGAATAGTTGCGAAGGGTAATTATTCGCGTATCGGCATTGTTCGTGTTAAGTTTAATGAGACGGGTGATCCGTCGGGAGTAGAACGACTTGGTATTGCGCTTGAACCGGAAACTGATTATGAACTGCGATCCGACGGCAGCGGCGGATGCGAAGATCCTCGCATCACGTTTGTTGAACGGTTTAAGCAATATGTGATGACTTATACCGCGCTTTCACCTATTGGGCCACGGATCGCTATGGCAGTCTCGGAGGATTTGTTTCACTGGAAACGTTTGGGACTCGCGACATTTGAGCAATATGAAGGAATTGATTTCGTTCATGTGGATAACAAAGATGCCAGCCTCTTTCCAGTCGCTATTCCCAATCATGCAGGCAAAATGCAACTGGCACTCTTACATCGACCTCTTTTCCCCGGTACGCGTCCTGAGGAAACCGCTTGCCAGGCTCAAACCCGTTTGGTAGATCTCGATCATGAAAGTATCTGGATTTCTTACTGCCCAATGAATTTAGATTGTCTCGAACCTGATCATCTCGGGTTGTTTAATTCACATCACCGATTGGCAACGCCGGTAGCGCCTTGGGAGCGACTCAAAATTGGCGGAGGTGCTCCGCCCATCCTAACACGACATGGATGGCTAATCATTTACCACGGTGTAAGTGAAATAACGGAACAAAGCAATAACGAACATTACCTTCGCTACTCTGCCGGAGTTATGGTGCTCTCAAAAGAACATCCGCACGTAATACGATACCGTTCGGTGGAGCCGGTGTTGACTCCAGCCTTACCAGAAGAGCGCCATGGAACTGTTCCCAACGTCGTATTTCCCACCGGCGTCGACCGGCGCGACGATCTTGGCTCGCCGGATCGTATTGATGTCTACTATGGTATGGCAGATAGCCGGATCGGCGTGGCTCGCCTTGATCTACCGGAATTTTTACCACCTGAAGGAGTTGCCGACGCGCCGGAGACGAAGGTGTAATTTAAATTCACTAAAAAATAATATTTACGTCAAAAATGGTGCTTAAAATGAAGATTAAACCATTAGTTCTTGTCATATTTTTATTTGGACTGAGTGAATCAATTGTTTACTCACAGGCAGATTACTCCGATCCCAAAGATGTCGCAGGAAAATTTCTACAGGAATGTATTGAAGGAAAGAGAATTAAAGGATGTGAACTGTATGGTACCGACGCCTCCCGGGATCAAATATCATTCCTATTGCAGGAAATGGTTATGCACGACATGCCTTTGATAAACGAATCATGCACTTATAAGATCGACAGCTGCCATGTGGATATTACCGGTAATATCGCAAAATGCTATTATTCGAAGGTTTGTAAAAATGATAAATACAACAAGAAAGGATTCCTCACGATGATCAAAACCGGGAATAAATGGCTCGTGGAGTATTTATGGAAAAGAGATAAATATTTATAACGAGTGTAATAAATAAAAAATATGTTAAAAATAATTGATGATTTACCGGACAATGTTCTGGGCGTTTCCGCAGAAGGAAAAATAACCGGAACAGATTATGAAACTGTTTTAATTCCTGCTGTCGAAGAAAAAATCAAAGCATACAAAGAAATCCGGATGTTATACCGGCTTGGAAACAACTTTACCGGATTTGATCTAAATGCTATGCTCGATGATGCTAAGATGGGAATGAAACATTTATCTGCATGGGAAAGAGTTGCACTGGTATCTGATCATGAATTGATAAATACTTTTGCAAAATTCTTTGGTTACATGCTATCCTGCGAGCTTCGCATATTTAAAGATTCTGAGTTGGAGGAAGCAATAAAATGGATAAGTGAAAAATGAAACAAGAATCCTTTTATTAAAGTAATATCCGGCATAACTAAAAGATGTAGTTCCTTTTTCATCCTTTTGAACTATTGATTTTTTATTAAAATAGTTACACTTTTTTTATTTAGATGAGAAAAGAACGATTCAAAAATGGTAATTATTACAAATAGTAAATCAACGAGAAATAATTAGCGGCAAAACGCTAATGAAAATAAGCATGATAACAGGCATCGCACAATTCACCAGACTGGAGTCAGTGGCCGGGTGCCAACCCATACACGATAGCCCAACAAGTATTCTGATCAGGTGCTACGGGAGATTCAAGAAGTTGTTGCATGAGCGTTAAAACAAAACACTCAAATATCGGAACGGTGGTCGCGGTACGCGGCAGTGTTGTAGATATAATGTTCGATAAACATTTGCCGCCCGTCTATTCGTTGCTGCACGCAAAGGAAGGGGAAATTGCCATTGAGGTCTTAGCCCAACTTGATGCGCTTAGAGTGCGGGGAATCGCGCTTACTCCCACTCAAGGTCTCGCCCGCGGAAACGTTGTAGAAGATACCGGCGGGCCGTTGAAAGCACCTGTGGGTAAAGGAATTCTCTCGCGGATGTTCGATGTTTTCGGAAACGCCATCGACCGTAAAGTGACACCTGCTGATGTCCAATGGCGCTCTGTCCATCAAGCCCCACCGGCATTAATGCGGCGTTCTACCAAGTCCGAGATCTTTGAGACGGGAATCAAAGTTATTGATGTGCTCGTGCCGCTGGAACGTGGCGGTAAAGCAGGTTTGTTCGGGGGTGCGGGTGTGGGCAAGACAGTATTACTCACAGAAATGATTCACAACATGATAGGGCACCAGGATGGGGTAAGCATTTTTTGCGGAATAGGAGAACGATGCCGCGAAGGAGAGGAACTTTACCGTGATATGAAGACGGCTGGTGTACTCCCGAATATGGTAATGGTTTTTGGGCAGATGAATGAGCCGCCGGGCAGCCGGTTTCGTGTGGGCCTAGCCGCGCTTACCATGGCGGAATATTTCAGGGACGATGAACGCAGGGACGTTCTTCTGCTGATTGATAATATTTTCCGCTTCATTCAGGCCGGTATGGAAGTCTCCGGCTTGATGGGCCAGATGCCGTCTCGTTTGGGTTATCAGCCTACTATGGGAACGGAATTATCACGACTGGAGGAACGCATAGCTAACACTGATACGGGAGCGATTACCTCCATCCAGGCGGTTTATGTCCCGGCGGACGATTTAACTGATCCGGCCGCGGTACATACTTTTTCACATCTCTCGGCGTCCATAGTACTTTCACGAAAGCGGGCGAGTGAAGGACTTTACCCGTCTGTCGATTTGCTGCAATCCAATTCCAAAATGGCCGCGTCCGGCATTGTTGGTAAACGGCATTATCTTCTGGCGCAGGAAATCAGACGTACGCTGGCACAGTATGAAGATCTTAAAGATGTTATCGCAATGTTAGGTCTGGAGCAGCTTTCTCCTGATGACCGAAAGGTGGTTGCCCGCGCCCGGAGGCTGGAACGATTTTTAACGCAGCCGTTTTTTGCAACCGAGCAGTTTAGCGGAATCAAGGGAAAACTTGTAAGCCTCAAAGATTCGCTCGACGGCTGCGAACGGATTCTGAACGATGAATTCAAAGACTATCCGGAGAGCGCGCTCTACATGATAGGGGCGATCGACGAGGCGAAGAAAAAAACTGAGCCCGATAAACCGGAAGCCAAGACAAAACCCGGAGCTGAACCTGAGTCGAAGAACGATTCAAAAACTGACGCCGATTCCAAGTCTGGACAGAAGCTCCGGCTGGAGTCGAAAGATAAACCAAAACCGGAGATCAAGCATGCAGCCGACACTCATGAATCTTAAAGTTCTTCTCCCATTCCGAATATTCGCAGAGAAAAAAGGTGTCTCGCGCATCATTGCGGAGACCCGCGATGGTTCATTCGGACTTTTACCGCATCGGCTTGACTGTGTCGCGGCACTCGCACCCGGGATTCTAATATATGAAACCGAAAATGAGGGTGAAGTTTACATTGCTGTCGATGAGGGAGTGATGGTCAAAACAGGATTGGATGTGCTTGTTTCGGTGCGCAACGCTATTGGCGGAAAAGATCTGGGCCAACTGCATGATGCGGTGAAACGGGAGTTTATGAAGCTGAATGAACGGGAGCAGAACGTCCGTTCGGTGATGGATAAAATGGAGAGCGATTTCATCCGCCGTTTATCGGAGTTTCACCATGACTGAAAAACGGGAAATCAAGAGCGCGCAAGACCCGGCTACTTTCAGTAGTGAAATCGGCATAAAGGCGGCACGCAAGATCAAGGCGCGTAAATCTAAACAGGGTGTTTGGTTCGGGTTGGGTATGATGGGGCTTGTCGGCTGGTCCGTGGTTGTACCAACTCTGCTCGGCGCTTCCTTAGGTATTTGGCTCGACAATCACCATCCGGGAACTCATTCCTGGACCCTTATGCTGCTTATCATCGGTCTGGTCATTGGCTGCCTGAATGCCTGGCATTGGGTAACTAAGGAAGCGAGGGAAATGCAAGAGGATCAGGAGGATAATAATGATAAATGAAACCTTGATTATAGTACTCGCATTGATCGCGGGCATTTTGCTTGGTGCGATTTATTTCGGCGGTCTTTGGCTGACGGTTGTGAAAGTTATCTCTGTCAAATGGTCAGCGCTCTGGTTCTTTGGAAGCCTGCTGCTGAGAATAAGCATTATCCTGACTGGCTTTTATTTTATCGCACGCGGTCATTGGGAAAGGCTGCTTGTATGCCTCCTTGGATTTATCATCGCACGTTTTATCGTGCTGCGGCTAACACGAACGGAAAAGCCGGGTTACTTAAGAGGAGAGGCCGGCCATGCACCTTAGCCCCGATCAAACGATTTTATGGCAATATGGATTTTTCAAACTCAACAGCACTATTGCGTTTACGTGGGCATTAATGCTCGTACTGGCTGTTGGTTCTAAACTAATCACCCGCAAACTATCTACAGGTCTTAATCGTTCGCGCTGGCAAAACCTATTGGAAATCGTCGTTACAAGCATCGAGAAACAAATTGAAGAAGTTGGCCTGAATGACCCGCAAAAATATCTCGGCTTTCTGGGCACGCTCTTCCTGTTTGTCGCCTCAGCCAGTCTCTGCACACTTATTCCCGGCTACGAACCGCCTACAGGTTCGCTTTCAACGACGACCGCGCTTGCGCTGTGCGTGTTTGTAGCCGTTCCGTTTTTCGGCATCTCGGAGCAAGGGATGGGCAGCTATCTCAAGTCTTATATGAAGCCGACATTTATCATGCTGCCTTTTAATATCATAAGCGAACTTTCGCGCACACTGGCCCTGGCAGTTCGATTATTCGGCAATATGATGAGCGGGGCTATGATTATCGCAATTTTACTCACTATTACCCCGTTCATCTTTCCTATTATCATGATGGTATTAGGCCTTCTCACAGGTATGGTACAGGCCTACATCTTCAGCATCCTGGCGGCAGTTTACATCGCGGCTGCTTCGCGAGTCCGTAAACCCAAACCTGAACCTGAGGTAAAACAGTGAAGACCAAACAAAAACACAAGGAGATTTTATGGACAGCATGACTATTATCGCGGTGGCATCAATTGTCATAGCCGGGATCACAACCGGTTTCGGCACAATGGGACCGGCGCTGGCGGAAGGAAGGGCGGTCGCCACGGCATTGAGTTCTCTTGCTCAGCAGCCTGATGCTTCATCAACTATCACACGTACATTATTCGTTGGTCTTGCAATGATTGAATCCACTGCTATTTACTGTTTTGTGGTTTCAATGATTCTCATCTTCGCTAATCCGTTCTGGAACCACATCATCGCACAAACCGCGGGAAAGTAAAGCTATGTTAATAGATTGGTTCACGGTCTGTGCACAGGCACTCAACTTTCTCATCCTGGTGTGGTTGATGAAGCGCTTCCTTTACAAACCCATTCTCAACGCAATCAATGAACGGGAAAAAAAGGTTGCGGCAGAATTGTCAAATGCCGACAAGAAAAAAGCTGAGGCCCAAAAGGAGAGCGATGAGTTCAAGCACAAAAACGAGGAGTTCGAAATGCAGCGCGCCACGCTTTTGAGCAAAGCGACGAATGAGGCTGAGGCAGAACGTCAGCGACTCCTCGGCGAAGCACGGAAAGCCGCCGACGCCTTGAGTGCTAGACGGCGGGAAACGTTGAGAAATGAAGAACATAACTTACATCAGGCAATAAGCAAACGGACACAGCATGAAGTATTTGCCATTGTGCGGAAAACATTAACGGATCTCGCCACAACGGGTTTGGAAGAACGCCTCAGCGAAGTGTTCACCCGCCGATTGCGGGAAATGGATGGTCGCGCAAAAGCGCGCATGGCCGATGTCCTTGGCAAATTGTCTAACCCGGCACTTGTGCGCAGTGCGTTTGATCTGCCTGCGGAACAACGCGCGGTAATACAAAATGCACTCAACGAAACTTTCTCGGCTGACATTCACATCCAATTCGAGACTGCGCCGGCTTTGATCAGTGGTATTGAACTAACTGCGAATGGACAAAAGCTGGCGTGGAGCATCGCCGATTACCTGACGTCGATGGAAAATAGTGTCGATAAACTTCTGAAAGAAAAGGACAGAATTGAAAGCGAAGCTGAAACATCGACCGATTTGACAACTCAGATAACCAAACGCGCATATGAATTGTACGAAAAAGGAGGTCACAAAAACGACTCTGCAATTCAAGACTGGAGTCAGGCGGAACGGGAGATTCGTAAAGTTGATATTAAAGTGGATCCGAAGCCTGAAGCCGAGACAAAATCTGGAATCAAAGAAGAATCTAAACCTGAAATAAAGGTTGAATCGAAAGCTGAACCGAAAACTAAAACTGAAACTAATGAACAAAGAACCTGAGAAACTCGGAAATATTTTCGACAGCACTTTTGCGGGAATAAGCCGGGTGCGGGAAACATTTACGCCGCAATTGAATCCGCGGGAAGTGGGAACGATCACCAATGTAGCTGACGGCATCGCTAAAGTATCAGGTCTTCCTGGTGTGGGTTTTGATGAATTGATAACCTTTCCGGGCGATCTGCTCGGCATTGCATTTAATGTAGACGAGGATGAAATTGGCGTTGTTCTGCTCGGTGAACACTGGTTACTCCACGCGGGTGATGAAGTCCGGCGAACAGGCCGGGTCATGGATGTGGCTGTGGGTGATGAACTGCTGGGCCGGGTCGTAGATCCGCTGGGTAAGCCACTTGATGGTAAGGGACAAATTGTTTCAAGCAAGAGTCTGCCTATCGAACGCCCTGCTCCGCCCATCATGGATCGTGCACCGGTTACAGTTCCTCTTCAGACCGGTATCAAAGTCATAGATGCGCTGATTCCCGTAGGACGAGGACAGCGCGAGTTGATTCTCGGCGACCGCCAGACCGGAAAGACTGCCATTGCGATTGATACCATACTGAACCAGCGCGGCCAAAATGTTCTCTGTGTTTATTGCGCTATTGGCCAACGTGCTTCGGCAGTTGCAAAGACCGTAGCAAGTTTGCGGGAGCAGGGTGCAATGGATTATACAGTTATTGTCATTACCGAGGGAAACGACCCGCCGGGTCTTGCTTACATAGCTCCTTATGCAGCGACCAGCATCGCGGAGTCTTTTATGGAAAAAGGAAGAGATGTGCTGATTGTTTACGACGATCTTACTCATCATGCGCGTTCTTATCGGGAACTCTCCCTTTTGTTACGCCGTCCGCCGGGTCGTGAAGCGTTTCCAGGCGATATATTTTATATCCACTCCCGCCTGCTCGAACGTGCAACGCACTTGCGTAAAGAACTCGGCGGCGGCTCCCTAACCGCGCTGCCTATCATAGAAACCGAAGCGCAGGACATTTCCGCTTATATTCCGACCAACCTGATTTCAATTACGGATGGACAGATCTACCTCTCGCCTTCGTTGTTCGAATTGGGCGTACTGCCTGCGGTAGATGTCGGAAAATCTGTTTCACGCGTTGGCGGTAAAGCGCAATTGGCGGCATACCGCGCGGTCGCGGGCGACCTCAAACTCGCTTATGCACAGTTTGAGGAACTCGAATCTTTTTCCAGGTTTGGAGCCAGACTGGATGAAGAAACCCGCAAGATTATCGAACACGGAAAGCGAATTCGCGCATGCCTCAAACAACCGGAATTTTTCCCGGTGTCGGTAATCTCGCAAATTTCATTGCTGCTTTCGCTTGTCACAAAACTCTTCGATTCTGTGCCTCTGGATAAAATGGCTGAGGCCGAGAATGCCTTAAGTGCATCATTGAAGAATATTCCGGCCGATGTTTGCAAGCGATTGGAAACCGACGACAAATTGAGCGATGATGATCGCAAAAAAATCATCGACATTGCCCGTAAAGCAATCGAAAAATTCCAGCCCAAGCCTGCCTCACCGGTAGGCAGCCCGGAAACCTAAACGGAACCTAAACCCAAAAACTTTGAGAACATTACAATCACAACAGGAGAACATCATGAAGATACAAATAAATACAGACCATAACATTGAAGGTCATGAAGCACTGGCTGCTTAT
>Ga0182021_10006615_pt1 | contig 13766 bp, 11 predicted proteins | sample 612E3MmetaG_FD_120493 | JGI IMG/M metagenome (GOLD analysis project Ga0182021, IMG submission 120493) | Permafrost microbial communities from Stordalen Mire, Sweden - 612E3M metaG (Illumina Assembly) | ecosystem: Environmental > Terrestrial > Soil > Wetlands > Permafrost | place: Sweden...
CCCGCACTGGCGCTATCCGCTGGCTTGGACGTCTTCGCGCTTGGGAGTTTGAACTGGAGGTGGCTACGCGTGGCCGCGTTGAGCGACCGAACAAGAATGTCCACATCTGTGGACGGATTCCGATCCCCACCCGCCCTCTGGTGGTGCCTGCGGCACTGTTCGGCACGAGCTACGGCAGAGGGGACCTTGGCCATGAGCGACGGGAGAATCGGCATGCTCTTGGCGTAGTTGCTCCATGCCGGATGCGTCTTCAGGCGCTTGACCACCGACCCGGCGTCAGGAAACGGGCTCGTTGTGAACTCCTCGTGGAGCAAGAACCAGTACTCGAAACACGGATCGGATTCGGCCGCCAGGATCTCTTGATTCTTCTGCTGCGGCGCTGCCTGCTTGGCCAGACGGCGCCGTTCGTCGTGGGTTCTTTCCAGGTCGTATACCACCCAGACTTCGTCGTACTCGACGGACCATGGGTTCTTCTTCACCTGGCGCGCGCTCGTCGCGAAGTTTGATAGCCGCACTGGTCAGAGAGACGGGATCTGTGGCCGGGGGATGCATGACGACAACGTTCGCGTTGGACAACTGGAGGCGCCTCTTCAAGACGTCGAAGTAGTTTGGTTCGGTCTTCTCGCCTTCGGTGACGATAAGGAAAGTCTTGCCGGTCGATGGCTGTCCGCCGCGTTCTCGACCGTAGGCTTGGGGTCCGCGGTTGAAGGATCGCACTGATCTCAAAGCTTGAGTCCCTCGGTCAGGAAGGGGATAGCCCCATACCGTCCAGCAAGATAGCCCTTGGCCAAGGCCTCGCCCTTGCGGGGGCTGAAGTCGGTCAATGGGTAGAGATGGGTTGTGCCGGATGGTGATTTCTCGGTGAACCAAACCTGATCCCGTCGCATGAGGGTACTGTCGAGAAGGACTGGATTGTGCGTGGTGAAGACTATCTGCGCCCCTTTGGGGTTGTTCTTCTCACAGAACAGAAGCTTCAGGAGTTCCTTGACGAGGATTGGGTGAATGCTCGTTTCGATTTCGTCAATGAACACGGTGTAGCCATGGTCGAGAATGTCCAGCCACGGTCCGATCAGAGCAAAGAACCGCTGGGTTCCTGCCGATTCTTCCGAGAGGAGATCAAGGGCGACAGGGACCTGGCCTTCCCCGGCATGGGTCAGCTTGACTTCTAGCCTTGATCTAGGAAGGAGATTGCCCTCTTCGAGTTCGGCAAGGACGGACGGCGGTAGATGTTTCTTGACGTTGTCGATGCTGATTGGCCTCTTTCTTAGCTGTGTGCCGACAATGCCAAAGTCCGCGCTCCTGAGGATCTGGACAAGGCGTTCTTCTTGTTCGGCGTCCGCGAGCAAGCTAACAGTGAAACCGGGATCCAAACCTTCTTCGAAGCTAAGCCGGAGAAACCTCAGTCCCACTTCGAACCACTCGAACACGGGGAGGAGTTGTGCTTGGTTGAACTGCGGACCCACGGACAGATACAGGGAATTCTCTCTGGTCTTTTCCTGCAGGGCTTTGTCATTTTTGAAGTTGGCTGACGGCGTCTCCCACCTGTACTCCTTGGTCGACTCGTCGTAGGTTCGGTGATACCACCGTTGGGGTGAACCTTTCGGGTAAGCGACGAGGTACTCTTCGACGACCCGTTTCGGCGTGAGCGAGCAGCCAAAGACGTACCGAACTCCGTGCGCCACGAATGTGATTTCGAAGACCGAAGGCTTTGAGCGCGAATCCCGATCCAACTTGAAAGGCTCGGTTCCTGTTGGATCCCCTGGTCCGATCTTTGTCGCCGATCGCGTTACGAATCGCGCAATGAAAAGAATCGCCTTGAGGATGTTCGACTTGCCGGAAGCGTTCGCGCCGTAGATGGCAGCGCCCTTCAGGAAACGTACGCCGGAGAGTCCCGGTAGCTGTGGATCAATCACACACGCAGGCAGATCTTTGTCGGAGTTTTCCGCAACAAGGCTGAACTTCTGCTCCTCGCGGATAGAGCGAAAGTTAGCCACCTTGAACTCGATCAACATGACGGATAACCTGCCACACGACCAAAATAAAAGCAAAATCTGCAGATTTTGTGCAGAAAATGTGACAGATCTAGAAAAATCCGCAAAAAACAGGGCTGATCTTGATGCTCCCTGATATTGGCGGAAGCACCTCTGCCTGGCGTCTCCGCGACTGGGCTTTGGACGTGAGGGCCGCGCGATGCTGATCGCCGAAACACGCGCCGAATCTACGCGAACATCAGTAAATCGCCAGTCCGCCGGTGACGAGTGCGGTGTCGGCCCAGCTTCTGCCGTCAGGCGCGGTCTGTGCCGTGGTCCAGTCGCCGCGTGCCATGAGAGCCAGGCGCGTGGTGAGGGAGATCTCCAGGATCAGCCCGCCGCCAAGAGCCGGTCCGGTGCGCCAGTCGGCTGCCAGATCCTTGGCGTACTGCACGCCCGCGTGGCCAAAGGCACCCAGGTGAAAACGCCACAGGTCGAGCGGAAACCACTGCACCTCGCCGGCGACCGAGTGACGCTGGAAGGTGTGGCCCAGTGGATCGGTTCCGCCGCCCAGCGAAAGGTTGGCCAGCACGCCCAAACGATGATGGGGAAAGTAACCAAACTGGATGTTCGAACCGAAGCCCGCCGCCGAGTAGCAGGCGCAAAGCGACTGCAACGAGCCCACGTCCACTTTGAAAGCAAAGCCCTTGCGGTCGAGCGATCGGCGGTTGAGCAAGCGCAGCCCCCAGCCCTCGTCGTCCATCACCTCGGCGCTGACCGATTGATCGGCATCCGCGGGTACCAGATCGCCGAGCGCCACCACCCGCTCGGCGCCGGAGGCATCCTTGAGGTGTACGGGCTGACCGGCGAACATCTGGACCGCGCCGTCGTAGCGTATGCCTTCGGTAACCGCCAGGCCCGCGGCGGCCAGTACCGCCACTGCGACGATAATGATCGCGACCACCAGTATCTCGTCCTTGCCTCCGCCACCGCCTCCACCGGGCGAGGGCAGACTGAAACTCCCGCCTGTCGATGGTCGCGCCACGCCGGCCGGGCGGGGCGGAGGCGCGGGCGGGTAGCGCGGGTTTCCCGAAGGGGAGCCGCCGGCCGACCCGCCAGGTTGAAGGCCAGGCGGCCTGCCATGTGCCGGATGCGGCCCAAGCGGACCACTTGGTCCGACCACGATGTTCACACCGACCTCGACCGCCGCGCTATCTTCAGGGGGAGGCACTTCAGCATAGGCATCAGCCGGTGCAGGCTGCGCTGAGTCCGTCCCGCCTTCCGAATCGGGAGGCCCAGGATAGGGCTCGGCTAGAGGGACAGTGGTGGTTGGGACAAAAGAGCCGGGAGGCCCAGGATCGATCGCCTCGGCGCGACGCTCGCTCAAGGCCTGCACGACCAGGACCTTGTCCCCGCGGGTCACCGGGGGAAGCCGAGCCAGACGCGCCAGTTCTTGCGGCGGGATCGCATAGCGGTTGGACAGGCACCCTGACGAGGCATACGAGAGGAAAGTCCCCAGCACCGCCAGAACCAGACCCGGCGAGGGCTTGCAGCGAAACACACGCGACGTTTGCCGCCGACATCTCGTCATGGACGCCATCTAAGCAGATTTCGTGCCGTAGGGCCGAGTTTGCCGGTGGCGCTTTCGTTGCCCCATCGTCATCCAACCGTCATCAACCTGCGACGCCGCAGCGCCCACTGTTGCCCGGACGCCACAAGGTGGGACTGCGGCCACCATCTTGCGCCCGTCGCTGAACGTACGTATAGTGAAGGCATAGTCCAGCCTGCGCACCGTCGAGGTTGGGAGGACACATGGGAATAGACCTTCGAGTCGAGAGCGAGTCTGGTGAGGTCCAGGACGAGATCCTGGACGACCACAACCTGACAGAAAAACTGCTGCCGGATCACGATGACACGACGTCGCCCTGTCTGCGCTACGTCGACCGCGACGGCGACACGGTCTTCAACCAGCTTCAGCTTCCCGTCCTGATGCAAGAGCTGGAGACCCGGCTGCGCGCGGCCCGCAAGCCGGACCTCCAGAGTCACGGCACCGCGCTGCTCAATCTGATCAAGTCGGCGCAGGATCAAGATCACACCTACGTGCGGTTCTCGGGCGAGTAGAGTGGGATGAAGACCGGCACCGCCGACCTGCCCCTGCACGGCGGTCGCGTGCCGTCGTGGTTGGCAGGTCGCATGGCGCGGCTCGGCCGCGTGGTGGTGGAGGCGCTGGTGCTGGAATACGGGCGCGACGAGGTGCTGCGCCGTCTGGCCAACCCCTTCTGGTTCCAGTCGCTCGGTTGCGTGATGGGGATGGACTGGCATTCCTCGGGCATCACCACCAGCGTGCTGGGTGCGCTCAAGCGCGGCCTGGCGCCGGTGGAATGGGAACTGGGCCTGCACGTGTGCGGCGGCCGCGGTCGCCACTCGCGCCGTACGCCGGCGGAACTGCTTGCGTTGGGCGAGCGCGTGTCAGTCGATGGGCCCGCTCTGGTGCGCGCCAGCCGCCTGGTGGCAAAGGTGGACAGCGCGGCGGTGCAGGACGGATTCGATCTCTACCTGCATGGCTTCGTGGTGACCGACGACGGAAAGTGGGCCGTGGTCCAGCAAGGCATGAACCCGGACCGGCGCCAGGCGCGGCGCTACCACTGGCTGTGGGAGAGGGCTGGCTCTTTTGTCGACCAGCCCCACGCCGCCATCGAGGGCATCCCGCAAGGGAGCATCGTGAACTTCACCGACCGCCAGGCAGCGGCGGCGCGGGCCGTGACGGTGGCGCTGGCCAAGGACCGACCCGAGACCGTGATCGTCGAAGTGGAACGCGCCGCCAGGCTCGCCATGCCGGATCATCACGACGTGCGCGACAAGGACGTGAACCTGCGCCGGCTGGCCGCGGCTCTGAGTGTGGCGGCCGAGCGCGGGCCGGCGGATTTTCCTGAGTTGCTGCTCACGCCTGGGATCGGCGCTCGCACGCTCTTCGCGTTGTCTCTCGTGGCCGAGGTGGTGCACGGGGCGCCCAGCCGCTTCTCCGATCCGGCGCGTTTCTCGTTTGCCCATGGCGGCAAGGACGGACACCCTTTCCCGGTCCCGCTTCGCATCTACGACGAGACGCTGCGTGTGCTCCGGCGCGCTGTGGATCAGGCCAAACTGGGACAAGACGACAAGCTGGCGGCCTTGCGCCGGTTGGACGACCAGTGCCGCGCGCTGGAGTCGGCAGCAGCCGGGCGTCCCCAGCGTGTGCCGTCGCTGTCGCTGCCCGCGCTGATCCACGACGAGCGCAAGCGCGCCCCGGCCTGGAACGGCCGTACCTGCTTCGACTCCGCCGCGCAATCGCCGCGCCAACTGCGCCTCCCATTCTGATCCTGGTTTAGCGCCAATCTAGCTGTAAGATCCCCAATTATGGGCACGCGGCGTCTCCTTCTGCTCCTGTCTGCGCTTCTGCTTGGCAGTTGCTTTCAGCAGGACAGCAACAGGTCCAGCCAGATCCTGCCGCTCGACTATCAGACGAGCTATCAGCCGCCGGTGCGGACCTGCCGGCTCGTCGTTGGACATAACTCGAGATCCATAGTCGTCCGGGTCAACACTCCCGAGGCACAACAGGCCTACCTCGCAGCAAATTCTCCGCTACCTCAGGGTAGCGTGGTCTTGGCCGAGGAATACAACAAGGCGGACTGTACGAACCTTGCCGGCTACACCCTCATGTTCAAGGACGTGCCCGGCTATGACGCTGCGGCGGCCGACTGGCACTGGCAGCGGCTGGATGACCAGCGCGTTGTCCTGGAGGATGGGCGCATCGAGAGCTGCATCAGTTGCCACACTCAGTGCAACCTGAACGACTACACCTGCTCGCCGCCCTAGTTCTGCATGGATTTGTTCGATCGATCCGCTGGCAAACCCGGCCACGCGCAGGAAGAGGTCCTGGAAGGTACCATCGAGCGCATCGTGTTCTCGGGCGGTGGCGGTGAGTTCACGGTGGCGCGCCTCTCGTGCGACGGCGTAGCCGAGTCGGTGACCGTGGTGGGCAGCCTGCTAGGCCTGCCCCAGGGCGCGCGCTTGCGCCTGCGTGGCTATTACGAAAGCAATCCCCGCTTTGGCCGCCAGTTTCGCGTGCAAAGCTACACCGAGCTCTCGCCCGAGACGCTGGCCGGGATTCGGCGCTACCTGGGCGCGGGGCTGATCAAGGGCATCGGGCCGGAATTCGCCGGCCGTATTGTCGAGCGCTTCGGCATCCACACCCTGGAGATCCTGGACGCGCAACCGGAACGGATTCGCGAAGTACCCGGCATTGGCCCCTCCCGCGCCCAGGCCATCCAGAAAGCCTGGAGCTCGCAGCGCCGCTTACGCGAGGTCATGGTCTTCCTGCAGGGCTATGGGGTTTCGCCCGCCTTTGCCGCACGCATCTACAAACGCTACGGCCCGGCCGCCATCGCGCAGGTGCGCGAGAACCCTTTCCGCCTGGCCTTCGACGTGTGGGGCATCGGTTTTCTCTCTGCCGATCGTCTGGCCACGGCCCTGGGCATCGCACGCGATTCGGATGTGCGCGTGGAGGCGGGCGTGCGCCACGCGCTCGGCGAGGCGGGCGGGCTGGGCCACGTGTACCTGCCGCGCAGTCTCCTGGTGGAAGAGGCATCCAAGCTGCTCGAGGTCGAGCAAGCTCTGGTGGAAGCGGCGGTGGATCGTCTGGGCCGCGCCGGCGACGTGGCCATCGAGAGCACGCCCAAGGGCGCAGCGGTCTACGAGGTGGGACTGTTTCGCGCCGAGATGGCTGCGGCCGCGGGCCTTTTGCGCCTGCTGCGCGGCCGGGCCAACCCCTTGCGCGTCGACGCCGACCAGGCCATCGCTCGCTACCAGGCCGAAGCCCGCATTACGCTTGCGCCCCAGCAGGTCACGGCCGTGCGTCGGGCACTCCACGATCCGCTGCTGGTGATCACGGGCGGGCCAGGCGTGGGCAAGACCACCATTGTGCGTGGGATCGTCAACACCCTGGTGCGCCAGGGGCTGAGCGTGGCCCTGGCGGCGCCCACTGGCCGGGCGGCCAAGCGTCTGCAAGAGGCGACTGGCCAGCCGGCCGCGACCCTGCACAGGCTGCTGGAATGGCGTCCCGCCGACGGCGTGTTCGGCCGCAACGTGACCCGGCCGCTGCAAGTGGATCTGCTGGTGGTCGACGAAGCCTCCATGATCGACATCCGCCTCATGGCTGATCTGCTGGCAGCGCTGGCCGACGGCACGCGCTTGGTGCTGGTGGGCGACGTCGATCAGCTTCCTTCGGTCGGGCCGGGCATGGTCCTGCGCGACGTGATCGCCTCCGGCCGCGTACCCACCGTACGGCTGACCGAGATTTTCCGGCAAGCCGCTGCCAGCCTGATCGTGACCAACGCCCACCGCATCCACGACGGGGTGGAGCCCGAACTGGGCGCGCCACCCGCCCAGGGGCAAGGAGCGGACCGGCGCGACTTCTTCTTCATCGAGGACGACGACCCGGCCCACGCGGCCGAGACCATCCGCGATCTGGTGACCACTCGCCTGCCACGCCGCTATGGTCTTTTCCCGCGTGACATCCAGGTGCTGACACCCATGCACCGGGGCGAGCTGGGCGCCACGGCGCTCAACCGCATCCTGCAAGATGCGATCACGCCGGGCCAGCCCGAACTGCGCAGCGGCGGCCGCGTGTTTCGTGTCGGGGATCGGGTGATGCAGGTCCGCAACAACTACGATCGCGATGTGTTCAACGGCGACGTTGGCGAAGTGATGCGCGTGGCCGGCGGGGCCGGGGAGACGAGCGACGAGCAACAGGCCGTGGTCCGCTTCGACGAGCGCGAGGTGAGCTACACGGCCGATGACCTGGACGAGTTGACCCTGGCCTACGCCGCAACCGTGCACAAGTCGCAGGGCTCGGAGTACCCGGTGGTGATCGCACCGGTGCACACCCAGCACTACGTGATGCTCCAGCGCAGCCTGCTGTACACCGCAGTCACCCGCGGCAAGAAACTGGTGGTGCTGATCGGCTCGCGCAAGGCCCTGCGCATCGCCGTGGCCAACGCTGAAGTCGCCGCGCGCTGCTCGCGGCTGGCCGATCGACTAGCGGCCAGTTGAGTCCACCATGATGCGGCGTCTTCTCATCTCGGATTCGGAGTACCGTGGCGGGAAACGGGCGCGAAATCGCATCGTTCGAGTAGGGGCGACCTGCGGTCGCCCCTACACGGAACGTCGTGCGGAAGGGACGCGCTTACTCCGAATTACAGTTCTGCTTGCGCTGCTTCTGCTCGCGGCCGCGCCCTTGCGTGCGGCCGAGCCGGTGGCGCCCGATCGCCTGCACGTCCTGATGATCAACGGGGGCGGGGATCGCGAGGACAACTTCGCCTCGCACCTCTCGCACCTGCGCCAACTCGCCGGCCTGCTCGAGCGCGCGCGGGTGCCGCGCGATCACGTCGTCATCCTGGCCAGCGACGGCAGCAACCCGGCGCCCGATCTGGCCGTGCGCGGACCCGAGCCCGAGGGAACCTGGCTGCTGGAAGGGACGGTCGTGGGCGACCTGCTTCGCCATTTCACCGACTTCGAGAACTCCTCCCTGGCCGAGTACAGCTTGCGTCCCGCCACCCGGGCCGAGTTGCGCCACACGTTCGACGAGCTGAGTGCACGGCTGCGGCCGGGCGACACCCTGCTGGTCTTCGTCACCGACCACGGCACCTCCAATCCTCGTGACCCGCTCGACAACCGCATCTCGCTCTGGGGAGCGCACGAGTCGCTCTCGGTGCGCGGCCTGCGCGGGTTGCTCGCGGTCTTGCCCGCCCAGGTGCGCGTGGTGTCGCTCATGTCCCAGTGTTTCTCCGGCGGCTTTGCCTATCTGTACGATCTGAATTCTCGCGGCCGGCTGCCGTCAGGGGCAGCCTGCGGCTACTTCTCATCCACCGCCGACCGTCCTGCCTACGGCTGCTATCCCGAAGTGCGGGGGGCCGAGGCGGTAGGGCACGCCTTCGAGTTCTTGCAGGCTCTTTCCCATGGCGGCCACTTTGCCGCCGCACACGACAGCGTCTTGTTCTCCGACCAAAGCCCCGACGTGCCCTTGCGCAGCTCGGAGGTGTTTCTCGACGAGATCTTGCTGCGCGCGGCGCGCGCCCGGCGGGTGGACGACAACAAGTTCGTCGACCAGCTCCTGGACAAGGCCTGGGCGGGCAAAGGCTTTGCGGCGCAGAGGGATCGGGTCGATCGCCTGGCCGGGCAGTACGGTCTGGCGCGTCTGCGCGAACACACCCTGGCCGAGATTGACAGGCGGGGCGACGAGCTTGCCGCGTTTCTCGACCAGACTGAGGCGCATGCCAAGACCTGGGCGACTGCGCTCGGCGATCTCAATCAGGCGCGTTTGGATGCATTCCTGGCCACGCGGCCGGGCTTCGCTGCCCGCCTGGCCCTCCCCGCCTTGCGCAAGCTGAAACCGGCCGAACGGCGCACGCTGGCCGTCGAGCTTCTGCGCGAGCTTGTGCCTCAGACCGAAGCCGACAGCAAGCAACTCTCGCGCCTGCAGCGCCTCATCGGCGCCACCGCCGGACTCGACCAGATCGCGTACCGGACCGAGGTGCGGCTGGCGGCTCTCTTGCGCATGCGCACGGTCTTGCTCGACGTCGCGGGTCGCTACTACCTGCAGACGCAGCCCAAGGCGGCGGCCGCACTTACTGCGCTGGAGAAGTGCGAGGATCTCGATCTCACGCTGGCGTCGGTGGCTGGCGCTGCCAGCCCCCCGGTCAAGCCAGCTCTTGTCGCGCTAGACACCGATCAGCAGGCGGCCGCCCGAGTGCAGCCGGCCTGGCTGGGCTTCGCGTTCAAGCCGGTTGCTACGGCTCGCCGCAAGCGGCTGGGGTTGCCCGAGGGGGCGGTGCGCGTGGTGTCGGTGGTCGCGGATTCACCGGCGATTCGCGCTGGGCTGCGGCCGGGCGACATCTTGCTCGGGGCCATGGGTGAGCCACTCACCAGCCAGAATCCGGTACGGCCGGCCGTGGTGCTGGCGCCGATCGGCGCGGACTGGACGCTCGACCTGCAGCGCGGATCGAAACGATCGGCGTTGCAGGTGCGGCCGCAGCCCGCGCCCAAGAGCCGACGCTAGTCGCGTGGGGAGCCGGCGCGCTTTGCTCGCCGCGCACCATCGCGGGAGGGTATCAGCGACTACGGGAATACGTACGCGACGCCGCTGCCCAGGAAAAGAGCGTCGAAGAAACCGGCGTCGATGCGGAACTCGAGGCCTGGGGCTTGCGGGACACGAAAGTCGACCCCGAACATCAAGTTCAGGATGGGAATCGCGCCTGGCACCGAGCTTTCCCTGAAGCGGTGTGGAGTCGCGGGGGTGTCCTGCTGGTTGCTGTTCGCGGAAGCCTGCAACTCGGCTTCCGTGCAGACGCCTCCTGTGCACACGTTTGGCCGGCACGTGCCCAGGTTCTGGTCGGTGCAGCCAGCGGAGGACGTGCGCAGGATGTCGCCCTGGACGATGGCCAGGCCCAGCCCGGCGCCATAGTGGATGCCGAAGATGTCATTGAAATACTGGCGCTGGATGAAGGAGAGGTCGAAGGTCCAGAAACCAAAGTTCTTGAACTGGACCCAGTCCGTGTCGATGCTCGCGTCGTGGCCCTTGCCCAGCCAGTTCCCGTCGGGCGGGCTCATGTTCTGGTAGCCCAGGCCGAGCGAGATCTCCCAGAACCGGTTCGGGTTCTCCGCGTCGCGCTTGCGCCGAAACCCTTCAAGACCGACGCCGTAGGAAGACAGCGCCCGGTTGGCCTTGGTAAACATGCCGAGGAACCAGTTGGGCAAGGTGATCCAGCGCGCCCGGGCGGCCAAGCCGAAGTGTGGTGGAATGACCAGGGAGCCCAAAGGTCCTGCAGCCGCCGGCGCTTCGGTTGCCGCTGGGGCCTCTGCCGGCTGGGCCTCTGCCGGTTGGGCTTCGGCTGGTTCGGTTGGAGCGGCTCCGCTTTGCGCACGGGCTGCGGCGGCAAAGCCGAGAATGAACAACGGGGCGAAAGCTACGATCGTCAAGCGGCGAGCCATCACATCCTCCGGGAGCTAGGCGGCGGGTTGGGACCACCGTTGGGGGCGACTATAACCCAAGCCGTGCTAACGTTGGGGCAATGCTCGTCTTTTGGCTGAGCGCAGCGATGAGCGTCCTTGTGGCCGGGCCCGCCGCTCCGGCAGCCCGGCCGGATCGGACCGCGGTCGAGGTCCGTCTGCGGGCGAACATCTTGCCGAGTTCGGCTCCCGAGTGGCGGGCACTCGGACCAGGGATCGACGAGGTCTTGATTGCGATCGCAGGCGACGCCAAGGCTGACCTGCAGCTTCGCGCGCACGCGGTCAGCGCCCTGGGCCTGGTATCCACGCGTCCCGGCCGGGCATACCTGGAGGCCGCGGTGAAGCAGAAGGCCGCCTCGGCCGACGCGGGCGATAAGCTGCTCTTGCGCAAGGCAGCGCTGGCTCTTGGTTGGACCGGGGGCACGTTGGTGCCGGGCCAGCTCGGTCCCCTGCTGGCGCACCCCGATCCCGACGTGAGGTTGGATGTGGCGATCGCGCTAGGGCTCACGCGATCCGAGGAAGCGGCCGACTTTCTGCGCGCGCGCTTCGACGTCGAGACCGTGCCCAAGGTGCGCAGCCAGATGGGCAGGCAGCTTCGCGTGATCGAGGACGCCCTCGCCGAGGCCAGACGTCCCCCGCCCGCGCCTCCGTGATTCTGTGCCCTGCCCCTGGGTTCTTCGGTAGACATCCAATTGTACCCCCTCGCCGCGGAAGCGGTCGAGGCTGGTTTCTCAGAACGCGACGAACGGTCCCACTCCTGCCGGGGTCGATTGGCCCTCGATAGCGGTGAAGACGTTCCTGCCGAAGTAGAAGGGTAAGCCCCAGTCGAAATGCGCGCCCACTGTGGTTGTTCCCGACTGAGGAGCGGCACTCGGTCCGCCCAGATTGCTGTAGGCGAGGTTCTGGTAGGCGAATAGGGCCAAGGCGTTGGCGATGCTGAAGTTCACGGTCACTGTGACCGGGCCGCCGACATCTTGATTCTTGGCCGACAGGTTCAGAGTGGAGGCAGGGCAGTAGTACCCACCGTACGGGTCGGGGCAGGCTGGAATGTTCGTGCTGGCGCTATCCAGGAAGTAGATCGCGTTCGACCCACTGTCCGCGAAGGCGGGCGAAGTGCTGCCGTTCGCGGGGTACCTGGTCAGAAAGCTGCCCGTGCCGTCGAGCGGGATCACCGTCGCCGGCCCCAAGCTTCTGCGCGCAAGCTCGCGTCTCGCCCGGTCCAACCACGAACCGAAGCTCGATCGTAGCATAGCCACGCCCTGTCGACGGCGAGTTGAATGCGCACCCTTCGCCGCGGCAGAGGTCGAGGCTATTTGTACAGTTCCGCGCTCGCGAGAACCGAACCTCCGTCTCCACCTGCGACGAGGACGGTCCCGTTCGGCAACAAGGTCGCCGTGTGGAACTCTCTTTCCGTGGCCATGCCGCCGGTCGCTGTGCATGTGCCAGTTCCTGGGTCGTATAGCTCCACGCTCGCCAGGAAAGAGCCCCAATTTCCGCCACCATCGTATCCGCCTGCGATGAGCACCAACCCGCTCGGTAGCAATGTCATCGTGTAGCACGCCCTTGCTGCACTCATGCGCCCCGTAAACGCAAATGTCCTGGCCGCCGGATCATATAGCTCTAGGGTGGGGTCCGAGATAATCCCCTCGAAACTCATGGCATCGCCCCCCATGAGGACCTGCCCGTTCAGCAACAACGTCGCAATGGGTGATGAATTCCACCCCCCCATGTCGCCGGTTGCCGTGAACACCCCGGCCTTTGGGTCGTATAGCTCGGCGCTCGTGAGTCCAAAGGTCTGGTACATTGCGGTTGGGGGGACGAATCCGCCGGCCACGAGCACCATCCCGCTCTGCAACAGCGTCGCTGCGTGCTGATATCTCGTGACGGTCAGGTTACCGGTAGCCGTGAGTGTCCCGGCGGCCGGGTCGTACAGCTCCGCGCTCGCGAGTGCGTTGGTGCCATCGGTTCCGCCAGTGATGAGCACCATCCCGCTCTGCAACAGCGTCGCCGTGTGCTGAATCCTTGAGACGGTCGAGCTGCCGGTTGCCATGAATGTGCCGGTATTCGGATCGTACAGCTCGGCTCTGCTTCCGCTGACGATGAGAACCATTCCGTTGGGCAACAAGGTCGCCGTGTGCCACCTCCTTGCCGTGGTCATGCTGCCGGTCGTTGTGAAGGTGCCGGCCGCTGGGTCGAACAGCTCAGCGCTTGCAAGCACCTTCGTGCCATCGTATCCACCTGCGATGAGCACCTTGCCGTTGGACAACAAGGTCGCTGTGTGATTCGTCCTCGCCACAGTCATGCTGCCCGTGGCCCAGAAACCTGCTGGTATCACGGTCACCGTCATCTGCCTCGACACGGAGCCATCAAACGTAAGCGTGTAGGTCGTGGTCTGGCTGGGCGCGACCACCACGGATGTCGAGCCCAAGACCGAGCCAATGCCCTGGTCGATGGATAGGGTCGACGCACCGGTCACCATCCAACTGAGTGTGCTACTTTGCCCTACTACAATCGTCGCGGGTGAGGCGACGAAACTGCTGATCCCAGCAGGGGGAGGGCCGCCCCTTCCACCTACGGGCGCGCCTCTTCCGCCGGCCGCACCCGCGGCTCCGTTGGCACCTGCGATTCCGCCTGAACCGCTGCCTCCCCTGGCAATCGGCGTGGCGCTCCCGCCCGCGCCGCCCGCGCCGATCCCGGCTGTGCCGCCGGTGCCTCCTGCGCCGCCGGTACTTTGAACACCGCCGGAAGAGTCCG
>Ga0182021_10006616_pt1 | contig 13766 bp, 8 predicted proteins | sample 612E3MmetaG_FD_120493 | JGI IMG/M metagenome (GOLD analysis project Ga0182021, IMG submission 120493) | Permafrost microbial communities from Stordalen Mire, Sweden - 612E3M metaG (Illumina Assembly) | ecosystem: Environmental > Terrestrial > Soil > Wetlands > Permafrost | place: Sweden...
GAATCATCCATTGTGCGCATGCCCAGTTGGGAGCCGAGTTGCATCAAACTATATAATTCATGGTTCTTGCCTTCGCGGATGACGTTTTTAACACCGTCAGTGCCTAATAGAACTTCAAAAACGCCGATTCGCCCGCCGGAAGTCCGACTTACAAGAATTTGTGACATCACTGCCTCAATCGTTTCCGCAAGTTGCTGCCTGATCTGATGCTGCTGGGAGGACGGGAACATATCGATTACGCGGTTGATGGTGCGAACGCAGTCAGTGGTGTGGAGCGTGCCGATGACGAGATGGCCGGTTTCAGCGGCCCGCAGCGCTGTGGATATTGTGTCCAGATCACGCAGTTCTCCTAACACAATGACATCAGGGTCGTGGCGTAAAGCATGGACCAGCGCGGTATCGAATGACTTGGTGTCATCCCCGAGGTCACGCTGTACGATCACGCATTTTTTATTTGCGTGGATAAATTCGATCGGGTCTTCAATAGTTATTACATGCCGTCGGGCGTTTTGATTTAGATAATCGATCATCGCGCTCTGGGTGGTGGATTTCCCGGCGCCGCTGGAACCGGTGACTAAAATCAGTCCCGACTTTTTCAATATCAGTTTTTTACATATTTGCGGCAGTTCCAACTCATCAATGGTAGATATTTTAATAGGAACAATTCTAAATGCGAGGCTGGGAGTTCCGCGCTGCTTTAAAACATTTACTCTGAAACGAGCCAATCCGAAGAAACTGTAAGCAAAATCCAGTTCCATTTCTTTTTGGAACTCTTCCCTCTGTTCCATCGTGGTAACCCGTTCGAAGATAGTCTGAATATCCTGGCGCGTGAAGACCGGAATATTTTCCTGCGGCACCAGGACGCCGTTGATCCGCAAAACTGGAGAACTACCGACATCCAGATGCAGGTCCGAGGCCTTCTTTTCCAGTACGAGTGTAAGTAATTTATCCAGTTCCATATAAGCTCCTCTCGCAAATGCGTTTTGATTACCTTATAGCATAATGGAGGCCAGTAGCTTTGTGAACTCTACAATAGTACTATGCAAATGTGATGTAATTAGTACCAATGGATTAAGCCGTACCGGTAAATGATTAATCCTTGAGTGTGAAAGTTGCCGGATGGTAAAAACAACAGTACTAGACCCAAAAACTAAATAACTATTCGTACATCATACCACTTACCTATTTACTCTTGCGCCGTCTCCCTTTAAATTTAGATATGCGGCCATAATTATGTGGTCAAACTTTGGGGGTGTAAAATGCAGAAAAACGATAACAACCACAACAGCAGCAATAATAATGGAAGCGGTACGACAATAGCCGTGAACGGCGACGAAGTCTTGCACATCGGAGACCGTTCTTTCCGGAAAACGAAGCTCGGACTGGCTGAAGAAGAAGTTCGCGCTTACGTTGAGGAACTCATTAATCAACGTGATGCGCTAGTAAAGCGTCAGGAACACCTTTCGGCATTGACTGAACTGGCTGAAAAGACGGTGATGGATGCGAATAATCTGTCGCAAGCCATGATGAAAAAGACCACAGAACAGGCCAAGGGAGAAGCCGACAAAATCCGTGCGAAAGCGGAGTCGGAGGCCGACCAGCTGGTAAAAGCGAAGAGAGCAGAAGCTAAAACGCTCGCGGACAAAGATGCCGAATCGATAAGAGCGGAAGCGCATCGGCAGGCAAAATTAGTACGGGAAGAGCAACTGGATGGTATCCGGTCGGAAGCGGCTAACTTGGCGCAAAAACTGCAGAGCGATTTGATTGCCAATCTGGACGGTCTGAAGAAACAGGTGTTGACAATCGGCACTAAATTTGAACCGTCCCTTCACAACACTAACAATAATAGTAGTAGTAACAACAGTAGTAATAACAACGGTAATAATGGCAATAACAAATCAGCCCATGCCCCGATGGTGGAAGCTGCGAAGCCTGCTGATACCCTGTCCGCGGGTGAGAAAGGCGCGCTGCTCGACCATATCCCCTGGCTGGAAGTTGAGGTATTGCCTCCGTTAGACATCGAGAAGATTATGGATCTGATCGCGCGGCTGGAAAGTTTACCCGAGGTTAAGACCACCGATCTTCTCCCCGAGACTCCGAATCCTTTAATCAGAGTTTTCCTGAACGAGCCTTCACCGTTAGCCGACATGCTGCGCACGTTACCGCAGGTAGAGAAAGTAAACGAGCTGACTTACGAAGGACAGGGTGACGACAAGCGGGAAAGAATCCAGATCGTGCTTGGCAAAAATCCTTCTAAGAACGCTGATCCGAAAAAAGGCTCGACAATCAGAACCTAGTTGTAACCGGGAGTAACAAAAAAATATTAATTGTAAAGCACCGGGTAATTAGTAAAATACGAGAAGTCGAGCTTGCTATAGTTTGACTTCTCTGCATGATTGTTGTATCATTCACACAGAGAAATTACATAGAATGTAATAAGCGCAGACAACAAAGTGGTGATATGAGATGGTTAAAACAAATTGGTACAAATTACTTAAAATGATTTTCACCGGTCATGAAAAAGGATTTACCCTGGTGGAGGTGGTGATCGCCATTGCACTTATAGGGGTTGTTGCTGCAGGGTTATATGTGAGTATGGGCACATCAAGCAAAATACTTCTTAATAATGATTCCAAGGAAACCGCCAAGAATCTGGCAGAAACCCAATTGGAATTTGTCAAAGGTTTGGATTTTAACGCCGGTTCGGGAACCAGTGTGTATTCGACGGGAGTATTTTTAACTGGTTACGCCATTGTTACTGATGCGGAACCCGTTCCGGTTGCTGTCCCCACCGCGCGAGATGGTTTTATTCAGCAGATCACAGTAACGATTACCGGCCCCAAAGGGATAACTTATTCTCTTACGGACTATAAGGTTAAATAATGAAAATAAACAGGTTGAAACTCTTCTTTCGCGCACAACGTGGCTTCACATTGATAGAAATATTGGTAGCCATGATCATTACTGTAGCGATCGGAGCAGCTGTTACCACGGCAGTAACAGAAGTAACCCGTGTTAGTGCAAAGAGTTTGAATCACCAGGCTGCAATCACGCAGATGGAGAATGGTGTACATTATCTTAGCCGAGATGCCCAGCAGGCACAAACAGTGACAGCTGCAGGCGCCCATGTAACTACTGTCCTGAATGTAATGACCTTTCACATAGAACAGGCAGATACATTTACTATAACATGGATAGATTGGAATACTAATACCACGAATCAAATTGTATATTCTTTTAGCAATGGTAGTTTATTGAGGAACAGCGTCCCGGTTGCCAATAATATTACAACAGCTACAGGTATCTGGCATAAAGATACTAAGGTTTTAAATTTTACTTTAACAGCAACGGTAGGCTCTGGAATCTCACAATCGGCAGAATCCAGGATATTTCAAATTAATCCCAGACCGGCTCAATAGAGAGGTAAATTTATGTTCAATATATTAAAGTTGCATAACAAAAGAACTAATGAAAAAGGCCAGGCTCTGATTCTGGTTCTTGTATTACTGACGATCGGAGCTCTGCTGATTTCCGGATTATTGGGTTTTATGGGGACAGGTGCGAAAAGCGCGGTTTCTTATATTAACAAAACGGAAGAGTTGTATTCTGCTGATGCCGGTATACAGGATGCTACATGGCAAATCAGATATGAACACTTGAACGCCACTAATTTCCCCGGTCCGCCGGCTTATGACAATTATACATATGGCGGAAGCGGATGGACGTACACTATTCCAGGTGTTAGCACCGTTAATCACGGCAAATCTTCAACGGTCACGATCTGGAACGAATGGATGCCAAGTAATTTTAACAATTTTACAATATTAACTCCGACAGTTGCCAAAAACATTGTGGAAGGAATCAACAATCAGCTCCCGAAACTGATGGTCACAGGCGCCGCGGAAACCAACATTTTAGCCAATGATGGTATTACCACAATTTCAAGATACCATATTAAAATCACTTATTATCCAGTCACCGGGGAGACTTTTAATGTCAGCAGCATCGGAGTATGGCTGCCGCCTGGCTGTACCTATTTTTCTGATGCCGGGCATACGAGTGACTTTGAAAATACATCCTGGTCGTCATCCTGTCAGGCCGCGCCGGCCTCTTCACCCTATAAAGGAAGTCAATCCACCGTTTGGTCTTTTAATTCAACTCCGGCTTTCACTGATTTTCCCAATGTTACGATAGGAAGTCCGATAAGCATGGATGCTGCTTTTTATTTTACACCTCCGCCAGCAAATACTGTTTTACAACCGCAAGCAGTAGCCTGGATCGTGCCGACCGGAACAATAACCACTGGAACTCCCCCGATACCTGTTTGTTGGGATGCGGATACCAGGATTTTCAAACTGCACTCGGTGTCCGGCGGGAGCACTGTGGATAGCTATGTTGCAAAAGCCGAATTGCGGACGTTGCAATCCGCGATGAACGGAGACTATATTGCTGCCGGTAATACTTTGGAGCGATGTACCAACGGTGATACATATGGCACGCGCAACACGTTGGATGCTTCGAGCTCCTCAACTATCAGCACAATACCAACAGATGCTCAGGTAACCGCCGCATACCTTTATTGGTCTGCATGGCGAGCTCAATCTGCTGTTACATCGCTTTTTAGTGATAGCTGCGATAAGTTTTTTAGTACCGGTGGTAAGTTCGATAACGGTACTGCATGGGCGCTTAATTCCGGTAGTTTCAAAGGGCACAATAATACAACCATGGACCTCACAACGCATACTGCGGTTCCTTTAAATCACAATCCAGCCTATGAAGCAGGCTCGTTGATTGTTTCCTGGGACGAATGGGCCACGGTACCTGCAGGCACCGGAGATACGATAATTCTACCGACGGCCGACGGTTCTTCCCTCAACGCATGGAATTTGGCGCAGATTCGGCCGACTACTGGCGATGGGATTGTAAGCGGTACATGGACAACTTCTTCCGGAACAAAGTGGGCAGCAGTCGATGAATGTCCATGGTTGAATCTTCCGCTGGATATCACAAATTACAAGACTTGTACTGCACCAGGCAGCGCTTTGAATACATTCTCACCATTTAGTGTTCCATCGACTGCCACCATAACTAACGTAGTGGTTTATACGAACTGTCAAAAGAGCAGCAGTAGTACGTGTACTGCATCCGCTACATTGCGGGTCGGAGGTACTTCATATAATACTGCGATTACACCTACGACATCTGCAGCTTGGTATACTACCATTTGGACAAATAACCCCAAGTCAGGTACTTTTTGGACACCTGCTCAGGTAAACGGTACGGACTCAACGAATCCCCTTCAGCAATTCGGGTCTTCTGCCACAGCGGTCACCGCAACTTTGAGGGTGAATGCGGAATACATTGTAGTAAATTACACAGATGCCGGCCACATGTTCCAGAATATCGATGAGACAGGAAGTACAGTTGACCTGACCAACGTATTGGTTGGTACAACTGCCACAGGGGGCAATCAGTTATTTATAGCTCCAGTCAGTATCCCGAACGGCGCCAGGAATATCAAGGTTTTGGTCCATTATCGCGCTTGTGATTATACTACCACAGCTGCAACAAATAATATCAGAGGTGCAATTAAGGTAAACGGTACGCTTTATTATGAAAGCTCCGGCAATGACCCCGGCATTAGTCCGCTTACTACGGATTGGGTCGCAACTTGGACTAATAATCCGGCAACTAGTCAGCCCTGGACTGTTTCTGATATTGAAAATATGGGATCTTACCCGTTGCAACAATTTGGCGTTTACAGCAGCGATTTAAACCCCAATGTTGCGGTAGCAATGGTCTACGAGGAAGTCACCTACGATGCGCCCATCGATCCTACAGATGGTCTTGACTTCTCTTTCTATGATGGCAGCGCGTGGAGTCCTGTTATTCATGCGTTTTTAGGCGGTGTAATCAGTTATTCTTCGAGTACCCCAACCACCTTTACCTACCCCATTCCCAGTCAATATTTCACTGCTAATTTCAAAATCAAGTTATCACTGGTCAATTTTAGTACTGCCAATGAATACCTCAATATTGATAATATTCAAATCCGTTATATGCAACCGGATACAGCGGTTACTTTTAAAATAGCCGGTTCTCAAGTCTCTTTTGACAGCAGTAATAATCCTCAGTTGGGGGGAACTGTGACTTCTAACAAAAGTCAGGTGCTGCCAAATGGCAATCCGGGTTCTCCCAACGGATATTCTTATTCGTGTTACCGCGATGTAACCGCACTGGTTCAGAAATATGGAACTTCGCCTGCTCTTCCCGTGGGGAGTACTAATAAGCCCGGCAATGATATCTATACCGTAGGTGGGGCAGGTAGAACCACAGACCTTAACAACCAATGGTCTTATGCCTGTTGGTCTATCATAGTTATCTATACCAGTCCGGCAACACTTGGGCACCAGCTGTATCTCTACGATACCTTTAAATATGCTGATAACGTCACCGATATCCAATTCGGTGATATGTCAGCTCCTTATGGGGGTAATGTCTCAGGATTTATTGTGCCGCCGCGGATTACGGGAGCGATTACGGCGGTTACGTTGGGTGGCGGCGGCTCTGGTTATACTTCTCCGCCAGCGGTGAATTTCAACGGTGGAGGAGGTTCGGGTGCTGCGGCGATGGCAACTATATCGGGCGGGCACGTAACCGGCATCACTATTATCAACGGCGGCTCCGGATATTCGTCTGCTCCTTCAATTTCTGTCGCCGGCGGTGGAGGGACGGGCGCTACTGCAACCGTAACCGGATTTGGAGATGAGGTTAATGTGGCGAAGCTTACCACGGCAGTAGCAGATGGAGATACTTGTTATACAGGTGATTTTATTGCCTTTAACGCACCATCAAACTATTGGAGCAGCAGTTCCAGCAATCCATGGAGCATTCCGGACCCCCAAAATTCTTCACCGAATCCTTACCCATGGAAGCTCTGGGACGGAGTTAATCTGCCATCTAACTCAAATACACAATTTAACCCTAACAATGTTTGGAACAGTCATCCCATAGATGGCCTGGACATTAAAACTTTTAATATTCCATGGGATAGTAATAATAGTGGAGGCCTCGATGCAGGTGACCTGTTACATGCGGGAGATACCTCTGCCCATATCGATATACCAACCAATGTTGACTCCTGGAATCTGATTTATATTATTCTTTCTTTCCGTAGTGTAACTACAACCGGAGGTTCTCTCAGCTATCTAATACATTAGTGCCGATAAAGCACAAGGATGACTTTCGGATAAAGAATTAGGGACTAAAGACCTATAAAATACTCTAGACTTCTTGCATATATTTGATTATACTTATGCTGAAATTAACCCGTAGATATGGGGGGAATAGGGCAAAACCATGGTAACAGCAGCATTAAATACAACCTCGGCGCTCAAAGATTTTATCAAAAAGTATCTTGAAAAGCGCGGCTACAAAACCACCGAAGGCGTAAAAGTCCTTGGTAAATCGGGGGCTGAACACACCTTTGACATGTTAGCGAGGCGTGATGCTGGATTTGCCAGCCACTCGATCGGTGTCGCTCTTATTCCCGATGGTGATGAAAAAACACGCATCAATTTTCTGCACAATTGCGCCAATCGTGCCTATGATGTAGGACTGGCTGCCAGCGTCATCATTGCCACCATACCGTTGAGTCAGGAAGCGCAGCGTCTGGCCCAGCACCAGCGCATGAAGATCGTCAACGCCGATGAAATTCAGACCTTGTTAACCGAGGAACCTGCGAAAAAAATTCAGTTCACCGGATCGGCCACTTTTGAAACGCGCAGTCAGCTGACGCAAGCGCTGGAAAACCTGAACTACCGAATTGAGCGTGCAGTCAAACTCAAAGGCAAATCAGGAATGGAGTACACATTCGATATTATTGCCTATGAAGATGACCCGGTTACCGGCCATCGGCTGGTTATCGATTTTTTACACGATGACGTAGAAATTCCATTGGAGCGGGTTTCTCTTTTTGAAGTGAAGTCCTATGATGTCGGTTTTAGCGATAAAGCAATTGCTGTTTCCGCGCCGATGAGCCGTGAAGCCCGGCAATTTGCTCAGAAATACGCCATCCAGATCATACAGATTGAGCAAAAAACCGCTACTACTGCCACTACTACCGGCAGTCAACCCGCACCGGCTGCCAAAATTCCTATTATGCCGGCGGTAAAATCCACCAAGATCGATGATGACAAAGCGCCGGTCGCCCCAGCTAAACCGACCAAGCTGGTACCGGAAGTTGAGGCGCTTGAATTAATTCCAGAAGTCATGGCCAGACGACTTAATGTCATTCCCATCTCTGTTGCCAATAACACATTGACGATCGTTATGGCCGATCCCACCGATGTTTTTGCATTGGAAGCCATTTCTGCCAGCACTAAAATGCGCGTCAAGCCCCTTCCCGGCAGAGTAGACGAAGTCCGGGAAGCGATTGACCTTAATTACAAGGGCTACGGTGAAATTGAAAAACAAATATCCAATGTCTCTTTTTCCGATGAAATTACCGATGAACGCCTCGCCATGGATGCGGCTTTCGATGCGCCACTGGCGCAAGCACTCAGTTTGATCATTGAAGAAGCTGTGAAAACCAGGACTTCCGATATCCATCTGGAGCCGGAAGAGAACAGATTAAGAGTCCGCTACCGTATCGATGGTATTCTGCATGAGATGATGTCGCTGCCGTTAAGCATCAACCGGGCGTTGATTTCACGTATCAAGATTTTAAGCGATATGAACATAGCCGACCATCTGCGCCCGCAGGACGGTCAGTTCTCCTTCGATGCCAAAGGACGGTCCGTCGATATCCGTGTCGCTACCGTGCCCTGTGTTACCGGTGAAATGGCCGTGCTGCGTTTGCTCGATAAATCGAGGGCCAGCCGAGGTCTGGCGGAAGTCGGCTTCTTGCCTGCCAGTTTGAAGGTCTATGAACAAATGCTGGCTTCCCCTTATGGCATGATCTTAAGTAGCGGACCTACCGGCTCGGGGAAAACCACTACCTTGTATGCCAGTATAAACAGCCTTGACCTAGTGGGGAGAAACGTTATCACCATCGAAGACCCTGCCGAATACCGTTTTAAAAATATTAACCAGATTCAGGTTAATCCTCAGGCAGGTATTACATTCGCAGCCGGTCTGAGGTCCATCCTCCGTCTCGACCCGAACATTGTTCTTGTTGGTGAAATCCGTGATGGCGAGACGGCTAATATTGCCACTCAGGCTGCTTTGACCGGTCATTTGATATTGTCCTCTGTCCATGCGAATGACGCGGCGACCACTATTGCACGTCTGATCGATTTGAAAGTAGAGCCGTTCTTGATCGCTACCTCCGTTATTGGTGTCGTAGCGCAAAGAATGGTACGGCGCGTTTGCCCGGATTGCGGCAGACTCCTGGAGGCGCCATTATCTGAACAGCTGGCATACGAAAAGGCCACCGGGGAGAAAAGAACAGAGTTCCAATACGGCGTTGGTTGTGAACAATGCTCTTATACCGGTTATCTCGGCCGAACCGGTATTTTTGAGATTCTCCAGATGACCGATAGTATTAGAACGATGGTTGTTAACAGCGCTAACAGCAGCGAGATTCGCACCAAGGCAATCAGTGAAGGAATGGTTTCATTATTAAAAGATGGGATGCTGAAGGTACAGGCTGGTATTACAACTCCTTCGGAAGTCCTGCGCAGTGCTTATTCCGCCGATTAGCTGTAATTGAGGTAAAAAATGGAATTTCAATACGTTGCCTACAACACAGAACGGAAAATAACAAAAGGCCGACTGGCCGCACCCGATGAGGAAAAAGCGGTTGGGCAATTAAGTACCATGGGCTACCAGGTACTTAATATCAGGTCACTCGGTTCGTTGGGTAAGTTGACTAAATCACTTGATTTTTCATTCTCGGCTCGGATCAAACCAAAAGAAGTAATTATGTTTTCCCGGCAGTTGGCTCTTCTATTGGAGTCAGGGATCGATATTGTTACCGCAATGGATTTATTCAAGTCGCAGGCATCCAACAAATACTTTAGGAAAATGATGGAAGAAATTATTGCCGACCTGCGTGGTGGCAGTTCATTCTCCGGGGCATTGGCTAAATTCCCCAAGGTTTTTTCCACGATGTATTACCGTACAATTGCTGCCGGTGAACAAAGTGGTAATCTGGATGCGGTGTTGAAAAGAATGGCGGATTATATGGAGAGAACTGCAGCTGCTTCAAAGAAAGTAAAAAGTGCCATGACCTACCCGATAGTAGTAATGGTAGTAGCTGTAATTGTTGTTATTGTGCTGGTTTATTTTGTAATGCCTACTTTTACAAGTCTTTATTCGAGTATGAATGCTAAATTACCCGCTATATCACAGGCGTTAATGAACGTTGCCAGCGGTGCAGCTAAATATGGAATATTTGTAATAATCCCTCTGGTGGCCATTATCATTGGAGCGTTCATGTATACCAGAACACCCAAGGGAAAAATTGCCTTGGATGGATTGGCCCTTCGTTTACCTGTAATTGGATCGATTATCCAGCTTAATGAGCTTTCCCGCTGCTGCCGGACGATATCGATGTTGATCAAGGTTGGTTTACCGCTGCCGGATATCATTACGATGTGTATTCAGAGCAGTGGTAACAAGATTGTCAGCCAGTCCCTCACTGAAGTTAAGCAAGATATGCTGGGCGGTGAAGGTTTAGCGCAGCCAATGGCGAAGAGGGCGATTTTTCTGCCGTTAATGGTACAAATGGTTAGTGTCGGGGAGAAAACCGGTAACCTGGGGAATACGCTGACGACAGTGGCTGACAGTTATGAAACTGATGCGGATGACAAAACGATGGCTGCAGTAGGATTATTACAGCCTGCATTGACGATTGGAATGGCTGTCGTAGTCGGTTTTATAGTCGTCGCTATGATTTCGGCGATGTATGGTATATATGGTCAAATATCCGGGGCGTGAAAATGGATGCTAAACGAGTGGCCTTGCAAATCAACGAGAAAGGAACGGAAAGATGAAGTCAAACAGAATACTACAGATCGTCTTGGTTATGATAATTATTATTTTTGCTGTGGTAGCGGGATATCTGTATTTCGGTAATGTAAACGACAGCAAGAAACCGACCCAATTAAAGGCTGATATTAGTCGCAATCAGGCAATTTTAACTAAAGGATTGGCCGACCAGGCGGCGAAACAAAAAGAAGCGACTACGTTGGCAAGTCAACTGGCTAATGCCAAAACATTAATGGCGAAAGTTAGTTTTCGATCTTCTGCTCAAAGTATAGAATATGATCGTATATTGTCAGGTATTGCGGATAACGCAAAATTACAGTTAACCAATATTACCGCAGGGGATGCGGCAGAGCAGAAAGAGGGACAAAACTCGTATCTGGTTAGTATATTTACAATAAATCTGGAAGCAAAAACCCCGGAGACAATTTTTGCCACACCGGCGGATTCCACCGCTTATATTAACACGAATGTCAGCAATATATTGGCATGTCTCAATCAACTGGCAACGGGCACGGATTTTGATACTACCATTATCCAGTCAGTAAGTATAACTGCACCCACACCGATGACTATCCAGCAAATAGCAGATAAAATCAACGGTCTCAAAGCTATTATCAAGTCACAATTAAAAGATTCTGAGATAACGGGGTTGACTGATGATCAGGTAAACGCTGTTGTTGATGCTAAATATGCAGCTCTCGGTAAAGAAGATATTCAAAGACTACTGCAACTAGACGGTTTTGACAAGCCGTCTGCGGTTATCACAATTCAAATTTGGACATACAAGAAGGGGGCATAATCTAATGGCAGAAAAGGTGATGGCTCTATATTTAGAAGATAGTAATATTAAACTGCTGGTCACCAAAGGCCGAAAAGTAGAACGCTGGGCCACTACTTCGCTTGACGCAGGATTAGTAAAAGACGGGGTTATCGTTAATGAAAACAAAGTAGCGGATAAGATCAGAGAGATGTTCGTTACTATCAAACAAACCAAAAGCTCTGAAATATTAGGCGGCAAAGCTAAGGTAATAGTCGGCCTGAGCGGACGTGATTCTTTATACCGTGTGCTTTCTCTGCCGGTAATCAGCGAAGCGCTGCTGCCTGAAGCCGTCCGTCGTGAAGCCGGAAGGGTTTTGCCCGTTTCTCTCAACGAATTGTATCTGGCTTATCAACGGATTCCCGGCAATGCCAGCGAGATCCGCGTGTTCGTCGCGGCGTTCCCTAAAAAGACCACCGATGTGCTGGTCCGGACAATGCGGCTTGCCGGTGCCAACCCGCGGGTGCTTGACCTGGCGCCGCTTGCTCTCTGTCAATCTGTAAACGAACCAAGAGCGATAATTATCGATGCGCGGCAGGACAACCTCAATATAATGGTGATGGCGGAAAGAGTCCCCCAGGTTATCCGCAGTCTGGCGATGCAAAGTGAAGGGAAATCAATCAGCGAGAACATGCCCACAATCATCGAAGAATTTTCCCGCACTGTGGCATTTTATAACTCCAGTCATCAGCAGAGCCCTATCGGCCCGGACGTACCGGTGTTTGTTTCAGGCGACCTGGTAAACGTGCCGGCGACCTGGCCTGCGCTAGTAGGGAAGTTGAATTCTCAGGTATCAGTATTACCAACGGTAATTGATTGCCCGGAAAACTTCCCCGCCAGTGAATTTATAATCAATCTCGGCCTGGCCGCAAAAGAACTGGCGCTGGAAAAAGAAGCAGGGAATTACTCGCTGGTAAACCTGAACGCTTTACCGGCTTCGGCTTTACCGCAACCGGTGAACCCATACCGGATTATTGTACCGGTGGTCGCGGTAGCGGGTATTGCCATCGTTTTCTTTATGTGGAACACCTGGCAAACAACCAAGCAAAATGTGGTATTATTGAATGGTCAATTGACTTCTTCGCAAAATGCGATAGCTAGCAATACAAAGGCTATAGCGGCCATTACGGAACAAAACCGGGTGACCCAGGCGCAAATTCAGCCATTAATAGATGCAGCCAATATTTTTAACCTTAAATTAAACAGCATTACAACAGAGCGAACGGTTGCCAATACCGACGTTCATCAGATCGTTACCCTGGACATACCTACAGTAATCATGACTGGATTAACATATGGGGATTCCGGGATAAATGTGAATGGCTCATCAGCAACGTCAGCGGATATCCTGACATATGCACAGACTTTAAGAGATACCGGCAAGTTTGCTACGGTTGTTTCATCAATAACTTACAGTCCCACACTTTCAGATGTCGGCAATGTAATACCTTTATATGCCTTTACACTATCGCTAAAATAGTGCCATTTGGTGCCATTTAAAGAGGGGGAATTTGTATATTATTCCCCCTCTTTGTTTTATCTACGATCATCATCCTGCACTTACTCACACATCGATTAACTGTTCCTACGTGTTATTGAAGTCCGGGATAGCTAGTGAAGTGGTCAAGTAAAACGGACAGTCCATTAAGAGCTGTCAAATCTCGTTCGAAGTGGTCTGGGTTGAGATAGCCGTTGAAAGAATGTAAACGTTGGCTGTTGTAAAACATCTCAATGTAGTCCATGATATCGTTCTTAACCTCCCCGGCAGAGATATCTCGCCAATTCAGCAAACATTCTTTCTTTAACGTATGGAAAAAAACTTTTCTGCCAAATCCGCCGGCTTCCATACGAATACCGTGACTGTCGGTGTACCTCTTTTGATCAGAGTAATCAGATCTGCTCCTTTTTTTCCGTCTCCGGGCCTCCTTACAAAGCCGTAATACCCGCTGTGGCTGAC
>Ga0182021_10006617_pt1 | contig 13764 bp, 11 predicted proteins | sample 612E3MmetaG_FD_120493 | JGI IMG/M metagenome (GOLD analysis project Ga0182021, IMG submission 120493) | Permafrost microbial communities from Stordalen Mire, Sweden - 612E3M metaG (Illumina Assembly) | ecosystem: Environmental > Terrestrial > Soil > Wetlands > Permafrost | place: Sweden...
CCCAGATCAGCAGCGTGAAGATGACCACCGGGATCAGCGCCAGCATGGCATAGAAGAGGACCCTGCGGAGGACGGGCGTGCGGCGGCGGCGCCAGTCGTGCAGCTCCGGGCGCTCGGAAACGCCTACCTGGTCCAGATGGGCGAGATCCCAGGCGAACTCGCGCGCGCTGGCGTAGCGGTTCTTGGGATCGCGCTCCAGGGCGCGGTAGATGATTTCCTGCAATTGCGGAGAGATGGAAGGGTCGATCTCGCGCGGCGGTACGGGGTTGTTCAGCAGCCGGTCGTTCATCACCGCGAAAGGATTGGGTCCGGCAAAGGGGGTCTTGCCGGTAAGCATCTCGTAGAGCATCACTCCCAGCGCGTACAGGTCGCTGCGCCCGTCGCCGCGCTTGCCCTTCACCTGCTCGGGCGAGATGTAGTCCGGCGATCCCATGACCTGCGAGAGCTTGGCGAAGGTGAGGCGGCGCGACCCCTCGTTGCCGGCGATGCCGAAATCGATCAACTTGATGCGGTCCTCGCGGTCGATCATGATGTTCTCGGGTTTCAGATCCCGGTGCACCACGCCGTGCGAATGGATGTACTCGAGCGCATCGCAGATGGCGAGCGCGATCCGTATGGTCCGCTCGGTGGGCAGCTTGCCATGCTCGGCCAGGAGCTGGCGCAGCAGCCGGCCTTCCACCCATTCCATGACCATGTAGACCCGGCTGCGGTCCGCATCCGTCATGACCTTCATGACGTTGGGGTGATCGAGCTTCTCGCCGATGGCCTGCTCGCGCTGAAAGCGGTCCCAGCAAACCGGGTCGCTCTCCATTTCGGGATGGGGCACCTTGATGGCGACGGCGCGGCCGGTGTCGAGGTCGGTGGCGCGAAAAATAGAGGCCATGCCGCTGCGCGCCGCCACGCCTTCGATGCGGTAGTGATCGAGCTTGTCGCCGGTATGGAGAGGGGTCATGCGGGATCAGCGCAGCTTGTAGGGCCGGCCGCGGTACATGCCGACGCGCTCCACGTTTCGGACGCGGATAAGCTGCACGCTGATATTATCGCTGCCGTCACGCTCATTGGCAATATCGACGAGTTTCCGAGCGGTCTCGTCCAGGTCCCGGGTGCGTGCGACAAGAGTGGAGATCTCCGAGGTCTCGAGGGAGGCATGCAGGCCGTCGGAGCAAAGCAGGAGGACATCGCCAGGCAGCAGCAGGTGCTCGGCGGTTTCGGCGCTGACGAACATCTCGGTGCCCACCGAGCGGCTGAGCAGGTGGCGGGATTCCGAGCCGGCCGCCTGCCGTGCGGTAAGTACTCCCAGGCGGACCTGCTCGTTGACCAGCGTGTGATCGCGCGTCAGCAATTCGGCGCGGCCGTGGCGGACCAGATAACAGCGTGAATCGCCTATGTGGCCCACCACCGCGCGGTCGTAGCGGAGAGCGCACGCGACCAGGGTGGTCGCCATAGAGGTCCCACTCTTGGCGGCGGCCATCCCGGTCTCGAACACGTGCGTATTGGCTGCCTGCATCAGACGCGGAAGCAGCGTCCCCGGCGCCTCCCCGCCGGCTGCCGCGCGGAACCCGGCGAGCAGGAACTCGACGGCGGCTCTGGAGGCCACCTCGCCGAGATCCTGCCCGCCGACTCCATCGGCCAGGGCAAACAACCAGCCGTGAGTGCGCGCCTGCTCCGGGGTCGCGGGGAGCACGCAGCCGAGGTAGTCCTCGTTGTGATCCCGCACCCGCCCGCAATCGGAAAGCTGCGCGAACTCGACTTCCAACATAGACCTACACCGCCGAAGAGACCGGAGCGCGCTCTCCGACCATGGTGGTTCTCCCAGTTCTCTTGCTCGAGCGGACAAAGTAGATTCCGCCGTAAATGGCCCAGACCAGAGCGATACCCAGAGCCAGCAGCGGCTCCATCTTGGTGCCAAAACCCATAAAAGGGCCCACCAGGTAGAACGCCATGCAAGCCAGGTTGGCAAACAGCCCGAACACGGGAATCAGGACGTGCTTCAGCACGCTGAACTTCGGGTGCCGGTGGTAAGCCACCATGCAGATCACGCAGCTCAGTCCATATAGCAGGAACGTGCCGAAGTTCGAGGCCAGCGTCACGGTCAGCAGCGAGTTCGGCAGGCCAGCCAGGGTGTCGTGCGACATGTAACCGACGCTCGACCAAAACCCCTGCGGAAGCGCCTTGATGGCGGCGTCGGCCGGCGCGGCGGCGTCGCCAAATAGCAAGGAAACGCCCAAGACTCCGACCACTGCCGAGATAATGGCCAGCGTCCAGATGGCGCGATGGGGCGAGAGGTTCTTCGAGTGCAACATGCCGAAGTGCTCCGGCACTTCCTGATCCTTGCCCATGGCATAGGTAACGCGCGCCCCGGTGTTCATGCAGGAGAGCGTCGTTCCGATGATCGCCAGGAACACCGTGAAGGCCTCGACGAGCATGAAGACCCGCCCGTTTCCGGCGCCGAACAGCGCCGTGCCGACCACGATCATCATGTCGCCGATCGGCGCCGACGAGGTGGAGGCATTCGCCATACTATACCCGCTGTTGAGGAAGTAATTTGCCGCGAAGTACTCAAACAGGTAGCAGACCAGGCCCTGGATCAGCAGCGACGCGATCACCGCGATCGGAACGTGGCGTTTCGGGTTCTTGGCCTCGCCCCCCATCGCGGTCACCGACTCGAATCCCACCAGGATCAGGATGGCCACGGTGGCCTGAACGAAAACCCAGCCCCAATTGTGCGCGCTCACGACCGAAGCGCCGCTCGGATGGCTCAGGAAGTTGCCCTTGTCGTCGGTCGCCGGATAGGCGATGTGGAAGGGCACGGGCTGCCCGGCGGCATCCAGCTTGGGCTTGGGCCGTCCGTCGGCCTCGCGCAGAATCGTTTCCGTAGTCTGCCCGTTCGCCACCGTCTTTTCGGTCGCGAATTCGTAGGTGTATGCTTCGCTCGATGTCGAATCGTACTGGTAGGCCACGCTGCCCGGCGGATGACTCATCCGAAAGCCGAGGGCCAGAACCGAAAACACCACCAGCGCCGTGATCTGGATCACGTTGATGGCGATATTGACCGCCGTCGAGCCGGTTACGCCACGATGGGCGATATAGGCCACGAAGAACGAGAACGCCACCGCAACCGCCGCCATGAACATCGGGCCGGGATTGGCCGCGCTCATGAAGCTCGGCCAAATGGTCCCCGCCAGGTAGCCGCACAGGACTCCCATTACGGCCACCATCACCCCAGGGTAGATCCAGTAGTAGAGGTGGGACGCCCAACCGACGATGAACTTCGAAAGGCGCGCGTAGCGCCAGACGTTATCGTGGTTCAGGAACGACTGTTCCGCGAAGTAATACGAACTGCCGGTTCCAGGGTACAACTTGGCCATTTCCGCATAGCACAAGGCGGTCGCCAGGCACAGCAGGAGGGCCACGAAGATTCCCATCCACATGGACGGAGCGCTGACGCCCGTGGTCGCCTGGATGGCAAAAGTCAGCCACAGAAAGGCTCCCGGTGCGATGAGCGCCATGGCGTTCATCGTCAAGCCGGTCAAGCCCAAAGTTGGTTTCATCTCGACAGGGGTGGTGTCGGCCATACACTTCTCCTTCTCTCGTTTGGATTGTTTGATCGGCGGGGATCGCCCAGCCTCCGACGTGGAGGTCCTGCGCTACTGATACAATAAACCGGACTGGGCGCGGAACAAAACGGGAAGTTTGTATGCGCCGGATAAGTGTTTTCTATTGCAGGCGGTTGCGGGTGCCGCTTTGCCGCGCGATAGAAAAAATCGATTGGACAGGCGGACCCCGCGGCCACTATGCTGGCGGCAGTTCGCGGCGCGCGGAACGGCGAGCTTGCCATGCGCCTGTGCCGCGTTCGGCGGCGTTTCGTGCGGAGACGCAGCCGCAGCCTGCGCAGCGGTTCCGCGGTGCGTCTGTGCCGCGTTCGGCGGCGTTCCAGGCGGATGGGAGATCTTCTAACGGATGAAAGTCGCGGGATTTCTATTACTGGTGGCGGGATGGGGAATCGTGCTGGCTGCGGCGGCGCTGCTTAGGACCGTACCGCTCGAAACGGCATTCATACTGGCCGGCGTGGGAACCGAAGGGGTAGGGCTGGCTCTGGTGGTCCGCTCTCACCTGGCGGCGCGGCCGGCGAGGGGATGACGGCGATGAACACGATGGCGTTCTGTTTCCTTTGCACTCTTCTGGTTCCTCTGGCCGGGGCGGGGCTGGCCTTGATCAACGCCGGACTGGGCCGGTCGCGTAGCGCGGCTCACGTCATGCTCGCATCGCTCGCCATCATCGGCGTGGCGGCCTTGGTCTACTTCATGTGCGGATTCGCCTGGCAAGGGTTTCCCGGCCGGCCGGCGCACGTCTTCGCCGCCTCCGGCCGAACCTGGAACTGGCTGGCGGCGGAGCCGTTCTTCCTGCGCGGCCTGGCGCTCGACGGCTCGCCTGCCTCACTTGCGGCGTGGCTCGGAATCCTGAGCGCCGGCCTGGCCGCGCTGATTCCTCTGGGCAGCGGAGCGGACCGCTGGCGGCTGGGCGCGAGTTGCGCGTCCACGGCGCTGCTGGCGGGGTTGACCTATCCCCTGTTCGCGCACTGGGCGTGGGGTGGCGGCTGGCTGGCGCAACTGGGCGCCAACAACGGACTGGGCGCGGGTTTTCTCGACGCCGGAGGATCGGGCTCGATTCAGGCGGTGGGCGGCCTGACGGCCCTCTCCATTGCCTGGATTCTCGGCCCCAGGCGCGGGAAATACGCGCCGGACGGCGCGCCCTCGGCGATTCCGGGCCACAACGCGGTGCTGGTTCTATTTGGCTGCCTGATGGCGTTGCTGGGATGGCTGGGGCTGAACTGCGCGGGCGCAATTCTCTACTGCGGCGCGGAGCCCGGACGGACGGTGCTCGTGGCGGTCAACACCACGCTGAGTGGGGCGGCCGCCGCACTCGCCGCCGCGGCGCTGACGCGCATCCGGTTCGGCAAGCCGGACGCTTCGCTGTGCGCCAACGGCTGGGTGGGTGGGTTGGTGGCCGGCAGCGCGGGCTGCGCCCTCCTGGCGCCCGCTGCGGCGGTTGTGACTGGGGCGGTGGCGGGCCTGCTGGTTGTGTTTGCCGTCGAGTGGATCGAGCTGCGGCTGGCGGTGGACGATCCCGGAGGCGCCGTCGCGGTCCACGCCGCGGGCGGCATCTGGGGCCTGCTGGCCGCGGGTCTGTTCGGCGGAGGGGCGGGCCAGACGGTGGCGCAACTCGCCGGCATCGCCACGCTGCTCGGCTGCGTGCTGCCCCTGACGTACGGTTTGAACCTGGCGCTCAACCGCTTCTTCCCACAGCGCGTGGCAGTCGAAGGCGAGCGGCGCGGGATGGATCTCTATGAACTCGGCGCGGGTGCGTATCCGGAGTTCATCACCCACTCCGAGGATTTCCCGCTGAGGTAGGGCTCCCCGCGTGGCGCACGCTTCGCCGCGCCGGGGCGGCCTTCAGGCCGGCCTCTGCCTGCCCCGGACGGGTTCTTCCTGGCGGCCTTGGCGCCTTGGCGAGAGATCCGTAGTGGGTCGCAGAGAGTGAGGTCCCCGGGGACCGGCAAATCGTCGAGGCGGCCCGGCGCGCTCCATCCGCATGGTCGATACGGAGAGAGGTCGCACCGAGCGACGCCAAGGCTGCCAGAAACGTAGCCGGAGCCATGCGCCCGATCCCGATCGTCCACGCGAGGGCCTCAGCCGTTGTCCCGCTACAACCGTTCCATCGCGCGGGGCGCCTTGCCCGGGTCCTTGTATGCGGACGGCAAGCCGGCTGGCCTCGCCCTACGGCGGATCCGCAAGTTCGGCTTCGCCCGGCTTGGCAGTGCGATTGGAGCGTTGGATTCGTCTTGCCGGGGGATTCCGTCGGGCGCCCGTCCCAAGCTGGATGTGGTCTGCGGCGTCTCGTGACCGGACAGCCGGCCGCGGCTCGGCTTGGTTCGGCCCTGCGAGCCGCAACCGGGATCTCCCAGCGCTACCGGTTGCGGCTCTGGCCGAAGTCAGCCGCCCAGACTGAAAACGCGACGACCACCAACGCGGCGGCTATCGCCCCAAGCATCTGTAACCCCATAGCACCCCCAACCCCATAGCACCCTCGCTTTGTCTGTTGGATGCTGCACCATCTCAATTGGACGCTTACTTTTTTTGTGGCCCGCGCGGCGGGCATCCGCATCCAGCCCCTGCCGGATCCGGAGGACCGCCCCACGGGCCGCCTGAGACGGCTACTTCTTCTCGACGATGTTGTTGCCGAAGATGAATCCGATTTCAGCCATGGCTCGGGGCTGGTTTGGGCTCGTGCCCGCGGAGCCGAAGCCGTCGCCAGGCGTCATGCCGCTCAAGTGAACGAAAGCGAAGTCTCCACGAGCGAAGAAGCCCGCATGTTGATAGGTGGGCGTCAGAGTCACCGACGTGCCCGCGCTGCCCGGACCGTACATCAGATTGACGGATTGGTCGGCAGCGGTCCCCGTGCTCCCGATGTACTCGAAGCGCCCCGCGAGCGAGAAGCCGTGTTTGAAGGCATAACTCGCCAGAAGTGCGCCGCCGGTGGTCGACGCTCCCTTCACGACACCGACCTTCAAATTAGTCGGCACGTTGGCGAATTGGAAGTAAGGCTGGATGATCCAGGGTCCCTTCGTGTAGGTGTAGATGACGTTGTAGATGCTGCCGTTGTCCTGAATGGGCGTGGCAAAAGTCTGGTAGCCCGTCTGTCCCAGGTTTCCGCCGGCCACGAACGACAGGGCGTGGGGTCCATTGGCGTAAGCCAGGGAGCCGCTCACCCAGTTGTAGCGGTTGGAGTAGAAACCGTCGTTCCAACTCACCGATGCCGTAAACTTGCCCATGGTCTGGTTCACTTGCACTCCGCGGTTGACGGCGTTTTCCTGGTTCCACAACAGGCCGCGGCTGATGTTCATGTTCTCGAAAGTGAAGGTGTACTCGGCGCCGATCAGCGTCGGCAGCTCGCCGACCAGGATCGAGGTGTTCTTAGCCGCCTGGAGTTTCAGGTAGGCGACCGGCAACGGGCCATAGAGGTTGGTCACGGTCTTGTCGGTAGCGAGAAAAGACGCTCCGAGATCCGGAATATTGTAAACGCCGGCCTGCAGGTAGAACTGAAACCACCCGTCCGTCTTTTGCAGGAAGATTTGCCCGTTACTCAGGGCCGCTTGCGCGCTCTTATCGCCCGGCACGTGGCTTCCCGTCCACATGCCCAGACCGTCGAGAATGCCGTTCGCCGAGATCTTGCCGAAAGGTCCGGCATCGAAGACGGCCGGAGGCAGCCACTGCACCGGACCTGTTACAGAAGGGGCGGCGAGCGGCGCCGCAGGGGCGGGCGTGGCGGCGGCTTCGGCGGCCGGTGCCGCAGTTGCCACCGGAGCGGGTGTAGGTGTGGGCTCTTGCGCGGCCGCGCTCGCGGCCAGCAGAAGAGACAATCCGATCGTCAGCGTACAAATACGCCGTTTCATGTTTGGTAACCTCCAGTGTGTTTTGTTGGATGGGGCCGGTTGGCGCATCTGGGGGCCACCGCCAGGTAGGGCTCGTCCCGAAGTTAGCGGGTACGTGGAGCCATGCTGAGATTGTATGCCCAACCCGTTCAATAACCAAATAGAAACTTTGAATCCGATTGATAAAAACGTTGCGCTTAGTGGACGGCCGCCCGATGGCGCAAGATGAATAGAGGCGGGCGCTCGGGGCCGCAGAGTGGGTGCGTCGCCGGGAGTGGGCGCAATGAAGAAAATCGAAGCGATCATCCAGCCGTTCAAGCTCGACGAGGTCAAAGAGGCGCTCAAAGCCATCGGCATCGACGGCATGACGGTGAGCGAGGTGCGGGGCCACGGCCGGCAGAAAGGGCACGCCGAGGTCTACCGCGGACAGGAATACAAGGTGGACCTGGTGCCGAAGATCAAACTCGAGATGGTGGTTGCCTCGGAGCGCGCCGACGAGGTCATCCAGGCGGTGGTGTCCTCGGCCCGGACCGGCCGCATCGGCGACGGGAAGATCTTCGTCTACGACATCGCGGAGACGATCCGGATTCGCAACGAGGACCGCGGCGCGGCGGCGCTGTAGCGCCCCGTGCCCGAAGGAAGCGCCGCCGTCTTCCACAACGCCTCACGACACTCCCTCGAATAGAGTCACAACGGAATCACGTTCTCTGCCGGCACCTTCGCTTCAGGCCAGTAGCGGAAGTTGCGGAAGCTGGCGCTGCCGGAGCCGGCGGCGAAGACGGCGGGGCGGAGGTCGAGGAACCCGCCCAGGACGTTGTGATGCATGCCGCTGACTTCCGCCGATTCGCGGGTCTTTTGCCAGCCCTGGCCGGGAAGGCGGAAGTAGAAATCGACTTCCTGGTCGTCGTTGACGACGCGCAGAGTGGCGCGGGTTGCGCCCTTCTGTTGGCGGCCGGGGACATAGCCGTTGGCCAGGCGCACGCCGATGCCGTCGCCGTCGAGCAGGATGCCGGTCGAGTGCTGGGGATCGTAGAAGAGCAGCAGGCCGGTGGAGCAGCCGGCGGAGATCTCGGCGTCAATTTCAACGGTGTAGGAGTGGCCGCCGACCGGAGTGGTGAGAGCGGCACTGTCGGCCGGCGAACTGCCGCGCGCCTTCAGGTTCAGCACGCCCTGGCCGGTCGAGAAGTGCGCCGGGTCGAACTCGTGCCAGAAGGCCCATTGCAGGCCGAGTTCGGCGCTGGTAAAGCCGTCCGAGGGGTCGGGCAGAGGTAGTTGGCGGGTGCCTGGAATGGGCATGGGGATGGCCGACTCGGCGGTTACGCCGGCGGGGACGTGGAACCAGCCGTCGGCGGTCCACTCGACGGGCAGCAGGAGCGTCTGGCGGCCCAGGGCGCGATAGCCGTTTTCGTAAGCGTGGACGGTCATGAACCAGCGTCCGTCGGGCGTATCGACCAGACGGCCGTGGCCGGCCGAGAGCCAGCGCGAGTCGCGGCTGGGAGTGTGGACGATGGGGTTGTAGGGCGAGTACTCCCAGGGACCGTCGGCGTGGCGGCCGCGCGCCGAGACCACGGCATGGCTGGTCGAGGGACCCGCGGTTCCGCCCTCCGCGACGTTCAAGTAGAAATAGCCGTTGTGCTCGATCACCTTCGGCGCTTCCAGGCAGATGCACTCGATGCGCATCGAGGCTGGCATCGGCCAGGGATCGAATACGTGGCGCGGAGGCACCTTCACGCCCAATCCATCGGCGGTCAACTCGGCCATTATGCCGCCGTTGGCGTAGAGGAAGCGGCGTCCGTTCTCGGCGATGTGGGCAGGGTCGATGGCGTTGATGCCCAGGTCGATGGCCTCGCTCCAGGGGCCGAGCGGATGATCGGCATGCACCACGCGCAAGCGGTTGTCGGCGGGGAAGTAGATGTAGAAGCGGCCTTCGTACTCGCTGAGATAAGGGGCGTAAACGTTGCCCACATAGCGATGCAGGGCGGCGGCGACGGGCCTCCAGTTCACCAGATCGGCGGAGCGCCAGATGAGCAGGCCGGGAGCGTAGTCGAAGCTGGAGTGGGTGAGGAAGAACTCCTTGCCGACGCGGATGGGGCTGGCGTCGGGGTGGTCTCCGCCCAGAATGGGGTTGCGATAGACCGAGTCGGCCTGCGCCAGAAGCCGGTGCGGGGAGGCGGTCAGGGTGAGGGCGGCGGAGGCGCTGGCGGCGGTCTGAAGAAAGCTGCGGCGAGTGAACATGGCGGGACCAGTGTAACGCCGGGGCGGCTGCCGATGCAGGGCCAATATCGGTTCACCGGGAGGACGCAAGGGAAAGTGGCGTTGGCTCCGGGCTCGGTTGCCGGTCTTCGGAGGCGGCGAGTCCGTCGCCGGCCTATCCCTGCCGGGCCTCTTTGCCGGATTCCTGCCGAAAGGGAGCGGCAAGTGGGTACGGCCGGCGGCAATGGAGTGCAAACGGGCGCAAGGCGCTCCGACGCCGGTTCGAAGACAGGTTGGGCGGTGTCATAGGGGTGTCAGCCCTGGCGAGCCATGTTGTCGTTTTCAAACACTTCCCGGTTAGTCGTGGCGAGCGCCGTCAGCTCAGTTCCGCGCTGGGGTGCTGCCAGCCGCCGCGTCGCTATCGCGACCATTGATCCCGGCAGAAGCGCAGAATCTTCGGCCTGGTGAAGGGCGACGCGAGAACGCCATCCTGTAGCAGTTTCAGAGTCTGCTCGGAGCAGCTCTCCCGGACCAGCGCCAGCCCCGCCGCGATCTCGGCGTCAAGCCGTGGCGCGTTCACGATCATTGCGTCGCCGTAGAAAATCGTCGACTCGTGCCGGATGAACGGATGATCGCCAGGCCGGAGGATGACGGTCTGGTCCTTGCTGTTCCGCAAGGTGGTGACGCTGACGATGGCGCATAGGTGCGTCTCTGGGTCGGGCTGCGTAACGACGATCCAGAGGTGCGGCATCACGCGCCCGCCAGGGGCGGGCATGAGGAACGTGTCGCCGCAGTCCATCTATGCCGGCTGGAGCATCGCTTCCGTAGCTGCCAGCGACTCCAGTTCCGCTTCCACGGCGGCGATCTCAGTCTCCGTCTTGTTCCCGGCCCTCAGGATATCCCTGTACTCAATCTGGATCGCGCCGCCGTTGGGGTCCTGCCATTCCGCAAGCTCGTGCGAAAGTCGAACCAGATCCCACCGGCTCATTCTTCCGTGCTTCGCATAGATCTCATCGATCAACGCCTCTTCGGCGGGGGAGATCTCGGAAGGTTCCGGCTCCACGAGGAGCGCTACATCCCAACCCTGGGGAGCGGAGATGTAGTGACGCCAAACTGTGTCCGTGCCCGGAGCCGGTTCTTCTCGGATCAGATCGTAAATCCGGCTGACGACAGGCCCGTTGTCCATCGAAACGTATCTGTCGGTGGTTACCGGCCTGCCCCAGCGCAGCAGCGCTTCTCTGTCGAGAAAATACAGCATTTTTATGAGCTTGAGATAGCTCATCCGGCCGCCCCGGAGCTTCAGGAAGCGCGCCGCGGCCTCAGTCGCTCTTCTCTCGTTGAACCGTAACACCATTGGCGTCATTCTCATTGTATGGCATCGAGCAAGCCCCTACGAAGATCGGCGGACCTGCCACCCTGCCTTTAGGACGTACCGGCCGAGCCAGGCGGAGGGGTTGGCCAACGCCAACTCCGTATGGGTCGCGAGCACCGGCTGGCGGGTGGTTTCCACCCACAGGCGCTGCCGCGCTGTCCGGTGACCGCCAGCCGCGCACCGGCGCGCGTGTGGCGGCGCGATTGCCCTGGCTGATCATGGAATCTTCCGGTAGCTCTGCTCGATGATCTTCCGAAGTTCTGGATTCTCGACTCGCGACAGCGCACGTTCGGCATTGAAGCTCCGCCGGCGGCGCCAGAACTGCCACCATCTAGGCTTCTGCTCCGACGCCCACGAGGCGACCCTCTGCATCCCCCTGTCCACCTCATCCCAAGCGGTCAGGCTTTGCGGACCCAGCCAGCGACGAAACACACTCGCGCCGAAACAGCGGTGGCTTGCGATGTTCTGGATGTTCTCGAAAAGTCCTACCCAAATGAGATTCTGAAGCTCTCGGTCAGCAGTCTGGAGAACCAACTCGATGACCGAGAACAGGTTCTCATATTGAGCTGTGCTCTCCTGCTCGTACATTTCGACGATATAGTGGGCAAGCTCCCCCATCACCAAATACCAGGGCGTCCGTTGGCCTTGCCACTCCGCCAGGAACTTCTGGTATCGCGGGCGAAAGGGCGGCACCGTGGCGATAATAGCTTCAAATCCTTCCCGTGGGTCAGACATGCTCAAACCGGCATTAGACCACACACCAAGACTACAGATCTGACTTTCATAATGTGCCCGCCGCGAACGGGGCGCGCGGAGAGCGGCTAGGTCTGATCCTTTGGGGCGAGTAGCCCTCCCGCCAGGTAGTAGGGGTTCCCTTGCACCATGTAGTCGAGCGGGCTGGAGGCATCGGTTTGGATTTCGCCGCGGATGAGGCGCACCACAAGCCGCATCGTCTCTTCGGCCTCGGGGGTCAAGTCGTCTCGGCCGAGCACGGCCTCTGCCAGCCGGAGAAAGACCTGCTGGCGCTCTTCGGTCGTGAGGAACTCGTCGAACTGGGGATGTATCCAAGCCCTGAAAACACCCGAGGCCTGCTGCGTCCAGTGCTGCCGGGCCGCCACTAGCCAGGGTGGGCTGTTACGTTCATCGATGGTGTCAGCGAGCAGTGCCAGCGCGTGCTCCAGGTAACCGTCGAACGACCAGAAGCCCTTTCCGCGATACTCGATGAAGCTCGTGCTCATGCCAGAGAAGCTCGATCACTAATACCATAGCGCAGGGCCATCATTTCGGTCCTGCTGTACAGCGTTCTCCCAGCCGCGCGCCTTGCCCCGCACGCCGCGACCGACGCGCGTGGAGCGGCGGGCAGCGAGCACTGGCCCAACAGGGGGGCCAGACGCAAAGCCTACTCGGGCGTCGGAGTGGCCCGGCAGACCGCTTCCACGTGACGCATCACCGCTGCCGAGGGAGAGTACTCCAGCGTCGGGCCGAAGCAGAAACGCCGGAGCCGATCAAGAAAGGACCTGGGCGGGACCTCGGTGAAGGTGAAGTCCTCCCGGCTTGCAAACTGTGGGGGCCAAATCACGCGCGACTTCCAGTCGGTGGAATTGCAGAGTCCTAAACGAAGGTCGTCGTTCCAGCGTTTGGACAACTCACTCAGGAGTTCGTCGCGACCGGCGGAATAGAAGCTGGCCTCTCTGATGTAGCCCTGCCCTTGCTCATTGAAGATGAACACCAGGAAGTAGTCGTCGAGATGCGGGCCGTAGGGGTTCGTATATTCGGCCATGACGACGACCGCCTGAACGGGAATACTCCAGATGAGTTCGCCATTGCCATCCCTGTACTCGATAGCAGCGCCGTCACCGCTGACGGCCAGTCGGGGTGTATTGGCAAGCGGATCGTGCGACATCTGCCCGTTCACCATTATCCAATCGCCGAGGGGCCTTTGGGCCGCTACGCAACGGCCCCGCCCAGCATGGCCGTCGACACGCTGGGCATGGCAACAGTCACGGTGCCCGTTTGTGGCCGTGCTCCGGGGCCTCCCCCGCCGTTCCCCGCACCTTGCCCCACCCGCGCACGGGGCGGCGCGGGCTGGCCGGAGGTGCGGCGCACTGCGTCGCGTGCGCCACGCCGGTCCGTTTTCGCTGGATATCGGATAGACTCGGACTGTGGCGACGAGAAACGCGATGGCGTGCAGACTGGGTTTGCCGGTGCTGTGGGCGCTGGTGACGTGCGCGCCCGCCTCGATCGGCCAGGACCAGATAGAAATCAGCGAGCCAGCCACGGTCAACATCGTTGGTCTGTTCAAGCAGGCCGATCTTGTCGCGGTCATTAGGATCTTGTCGGGAGACAGTGAGCACTACGCCACAACCGTCTACAAGGCCGAGGTGGTCACGGCATTCAAAGGCGCACACAGCGGGGAGAAGCTTTATTTCGGCCCTTTCATCAGCTACGGTGTCGGCAGCGAGTATCTGGCGTTCCTGCGCCGCTCTGACGTCGGCCTGAACCCTGCACCTGCAACGGAAGGCTCCGGTCTACACTATGGCGCGATCGGCAGACTCTTCCGAGTGATGTATGAGGGATACAGCATCATGCCAATCGAGTACGTTTGCGTGTTCGAGGGCAAAGAGCCAAGCGAGCAGTGTGCTGACGCCATCAAGGTCAACGCCCACCAGGTGAGGCTTCCGAGGGCACTTAGGACCTATCCGGCAGAGCCGGCGGCCGATCTCTCCGGCAGCGATGAGAAGTGGGTCAAGAAGGAGGCACTCCTGTC
>Ga0182021_10006618_pt1 | contig 13764 bp, 11 predicted proteins | sample 612E3MmetaG_FD_120493 | JGI IMG/M metagenome (GOLD analysis project Ga0182021, IMG submission 120493) | Permafrost microbial communities from Stordalen Mire, Sweden - 612E3M metaG (Illumina Assembly) | ecosystem: Environmental > Terrestrial > Soil > Wetlands > Permafrost | place: Sweden...
CCACCTGGACAAGCTGCGGCTCGAGTTCTTCCTCCGCGGCCTGAAGCCGGACGGCTGGGAGGAGTGGCTCAAGACCGTCTGGTGATCCCGGCGTCCGCGTCCGGGGCGCAACGAAACCCTGGCTGTCGGGGTTGTAAAAGATGTAAAATGCCCGGAAGAGGAGTCTGAAAATGCGCTCGACCATGTCCCGTGCCCGGCTGATGTTCGCCGTCACGCTCGTCCTTCTCTCCGCCGCCGCCTTCGCCAGCGCTCAGGGCCGCGACCGCGGCCCCGCCCAGGAGTTCCAGCGGTTCTCCCTGTCCATGGACGGCGGATTCGGATTCGCGGAAGGGCACCACGGCCTCCTCGATCTCCGGGCGGAATTCCAGGTCGGCCTCACCCGCCGGCTGCGGCTCGGCCTCGGCCTCGGCTACCTGAACGACAACGGCCGACGAGGGATGGACGGCGGCGCGGATCAGCGCGGCATGTCCTCCTGGTACGGCTTCACCGGCGCCGGGATGGCGGACGACGGCCTCCGTGCGCGGATCATGCCCGTGAGCCTGAACCTCTACTATGGCCTGCCGGTCGGCCGCAAATGGAGCGTCTTCATGAGCGGCGGCGGAAGCTGGTACCACGGCTCGTTCGACGGGCCGGCCGGCGACCAGCGCAAGAACGCCTGGGGCGGCCAGGCCGGCCTCGGCGTCGAGTACCGCGTCGCCCCCCGCCTCCAGCTGATCGCGGAGGCGGAATACCGCTTCGTGGAGTTCGAGCGGGTGATCACCCAAGTGAACACCCCACTCCTGGCGGCCGAACAGCTGGCGGACTCGCTGCTCCGCGCGGAAGCCAATCCCGTAGCCGATTTTCTGCGGGGCGTCCTCGTCCCTCTCGCGCCCAAGCCGATCCGCACTTCGGACGTGAACCTCAGCGGGCTCAGCCTGCGGATGGGCGTGAAGTTCGGGATTTGAGCCCGCGCCGGGGCGCCGGACGCGCCCGGCCGGCCTGAAAGGCCATGCGCAAGTTCCATCATCTCGGCATCCCGACCGCGACGCCGCGCCCCGGCGAATACTACCTCCCCGAGCACAAGGTCCACGTCCTGGACTACGGCACGAATCCCTACGGCATCGAATGGATGCGCTACGATCCGGACTGCGCCCTGCCTGAGCTCGTGAAAACCGTGCCCCATCTCGCCTTCGAGGTGGACGATCTCGAGGCCGAGATCGCGGGCCGGGAGATCCTGATCGCCCCAAATTCCCCATCGCCGGGCGTGCGCGTGGCCTTCATCGTCGCGGACGGGGCGCCCGTCGAGTTCCTGCAGTACACAAAGGTCGAATAGCGGCCCGCTGCGCTTGCCAGCGGCCTCCGTTCTTTTTATAATCCCCTTACCCCCCAGAACAAGGAGACTGCATGACTTCCTCCGGAAACGGGACGTTCGGCTACAAGGGCGTTTGGGCCAAGATCGACCTCGGGGCGCGAACCGCGCGCGTCGAGCCCGCGGATCCCGCCATGTACCGCGATTACATCGGGGGCCGCGGCGTCCAGGCCCGGCTCATCTACGACCATCTCCGCAAGACCGGCCCCCTGAAGGACCCGCTGTCTCCCGCCAACCGCATCGTCGTCGGCAGCGCGGCGCTGAATGACACGGCCGTCCCCACGGCCGGCCGCGGATCGTGCTCTTTCATCAGCCCCATGACCGCCTCGCCCGGGCCCGCGCCCTGGATCCCCGGCCATGCCCCCGTCGCCGGGCTGCTCACCCATTCGAGCGCCGGCGGCCTGTTCCCCAACATGCTCAAGCGGGCCGGGATCGACCATCTGATCATCGACGGCCGGGCCGAGACGCCCGTGCGCATCCTCGTCACGGACGGGAAGGTCGAGATCCTCGACGCCGAGGACGAGCTCTTCGAGACGGCGGGCGGACGCCGCGTCCCCCGCACGGCCTCGGCCATCACCGATATCCTCACGGCCAAATACCCCGGCTCGTCGACCATGTGCCTGGGACCGGCAGGGTGGAACCTGGTGGCTTACGCTTGCCTGACGGGCGACCGCCACCGCAACTTCGGCCGCGGCGGCGCGGGCGCGGTCTTCGGTTCGAAAAACCTGGTCGCGATCACGGCCTTCGGCCGCGAGGCGACCGCCTATCATGACGCCGCGGCGTTCGCCGCCCTGGCCAAGGAGCTCGACGCCCAGGTCAGGACGCACGTCGCCGATCCCAAATGGACGGCTTCGTTCCGGCCGACGACGGGCACCACCTGGTGGCTCGACCGGACCTTCAACGGGAAGTACCTCGGCAAGCAGGGCGGCTATCTGCCCTGGCATAACTTCGACGAGGGCTGGTTTCCGCCGGAGGACCAGGCCAAGGTCGGCGTGGACGCTTTCCTCGCCATTTCGGGAAAGCACAACGTTTGCAACCGTTGCCGCCACGTGATGTGCACCCGGTCGGCCAAAGTCAAAGCCGGGCCCTACGCCGGCGACGGCGTCCGGCCCGAGTTCGAAACCGTCGCCCTCTGGATCAATTGCTGCATCCTCGACCGCGACGCCCTCTTCCACCTGAACTTTCTCTGCAACGAATACGGGGTCGACACGATGACCTTCGGCAGCGTCATGGCCGGGGCCATGGATCTCACCGAAAAGGGGTTCATGAAGGCCTTCTCCGGCGCGCCGTCGTTCGGCAGCGCGCCGGACATGATCCGGACGCTGAAGGCGATCGCCTACCGGACGGACGACCTCGGCGCTTTACTGGCCGTGCCGTCCGACCGGATGATCGCCGGCGTCGGCGCGGCGAATCCCGGCACCCGGCTCGCGGACATCGCCCGCTGCGTGACGACGGCCTACGGGGGCCTCGGCTATGCCGGCATCGAGCCCAAGGCCTTCCCGGGCATGTTCACGGCCTACGGGACCTCGAACCGGGGGCGGGGCGACCACACCTACGCCTGGACCATCCAGGCCGAGGAAGGCGGCCTCGAGGGCGCCGGGAACCTGGCCGCGTACGTGGCCGGCGGCCAGGCCGGCAAGGCGCTCGTCGATTCCATGGGCCTGTGCGACTTTTTCACGGAGGACCACACCGCGGAGCCGTTCCTGGCCCTCTACCGGGCCCTGACGGGACTGGAGTACACGACGGCCTCGATGACCGCTTGCGGACGCCGGATCTACGCCCTCGAGCGCCACGTGAACAATGGCCAGGGCCGGGCGCGCGCATATGACGCCTATGTGCCGCCCAAGCTGACCGTCCCCATGACGGGCGGGGCGCTCAAAGGGAAGGCGGTCGACGTGGCGTATTACGGGCGAATCCTGGACGCCTACTACGAGCACCAGGGCTGGACGAAAGACGGCGTCGTGCCGGCCGAAAAGCTGAAAGAGCTCGGCGTCGCCTGACGGCGGCCTTCATCAATCGAGGGGCGTGTAGACGAACTCCCCGATCTTCACCGACCCGGCGCCCTTGACGTAGACGCCGAGCTTCAAGCTCGAGAACGCCCCGAGGACGTTGTTGTGATACCCGGACACTTCCGTGGAATTCGGGTAGGGCTTCCACGATTTCCCGTTGTCGCTGTAAAACATCTGCAGGTCGAAGTCCGTCATCCTCAGCTTCAAATACCGGACCGAGGACGCCTTGATCCGGGGGCCGAACGCCGCGCCCTTGGCCAGCCCCTCGACGGATCCCTTCCGCAGTCCGATGCCGGCGAACATCTTGGAATTGTAGTAGGCCACGAGGCCGGTCTCGGCGTCCCCGTCGGGCTCGAGCCGGACGGACGCCTCGTAGGAATGATCGCCGACCGTCGCCGTGAGCACCCTAAGGTCGAGCGCGTTACCGGTTAGGATCAGGCGGCCGTCCCGCAGGGCGGAGTTCTCGAAGGCTCCCGCGCCCGAGAACTGCCATTGGAGCTTGAGGGCGGGGGCGGAGAAGTCGTCGGACTCGGCGGCAGCGTTCCTGAGCCGGGCCACGGGACCTTCGGCCTTCGCGTCCCGGACGGTCTTGAACCAACCGTCCTTCGTCCATTCGATCGGCTCGATGAGCGTGGAGCGGCCCAGGGGGAGATAGCCGTTCTCATAGGCGTGGTAGACGATGTACCACCGGCCGTCGGCGTCGTCGAAGATCGTGCCGTGGCCCTTGGACCAGTATTTCTCGGCGCGGCTCCAGGTTTTGACGATCGGGTTGAAGGGGCTGTTCTTCCAGGGTCCCAGCGGGTTCTTGGACCGGGCCGATACGACCATGTGGCTCGTCGAGGGCCCCGAGGTCCCGCCCTGGGCGGTCGTCAGATAGTAATAGGACTTGACGAAGGCGATCTTCGGCGACTCGGCGTAGAAGCCCTCGACCACCCAGTCTTCGGGGAATTTCCAGCCTTCGTAGTAGACCTTGGGCATGCCGACGACGGACAGCCCGTCCGGCGCTAGGTGGACGGCGCGGCCGCCGTCGATGAAGAGATACCTCTTCCCGTCCGGCGCGGCGACGTGCCCGGGATCGATCCCCGGGAGCTTGAGATCCACCGGCTCGCTCCACGGCCCCTCGGGCTTGTCTGCGGTCACCACCCAATTCGTCCGGGCGGCCGGGAAATAGATGTAGTACTTGCCCTTGCCATAGACGAGGTCCGGCGCCCAGACGTCGCCGACGGGCTTGCGCAGGGCGTAGCCGACCCGCTGCCACGACACGAGATCCGCCGAATGCCAGATGAGCAGGCCGGGGAGGCTGCGGCCCGAGGAATGGGTCATGTAGAAGTCGCGCCCGACGCGGACCACGGTCGGGTCCGGATAATCGCCGGCCAGCACGACCCGGATCTCCCCCTTCACGGGAGCGGGCGGCAGCTGAGCCGGCGGCCCGGCGAAAGCCGCGGCCGAGGCCGCGATCAGGAGTCCGAGCGCGATCTTCGAAGAGGTCATGGTTCTCTCTCCGGGCGGCTGTCCCTCAGAAGCGCAAGGACAGGCACGTCAGCCCTCCGTCCATCTTCCGGACTTCGCTCACGTCGAGCTCGCGGACGGGCAGGCCGAGAGCCTCGATCTTGCGGCGCGCCCGGGGAAAGCCGGCTGGCATCAGCAGCCGGCCGTTGATCCAGAGCGTGTTGGCGGCGTATTCGTCCCCCGGGTCGAGAACGATCCGGTCGAATCCGCCGAACGCCGCCTCCCGGGCCAGGGCTTCGGTCAGGACGAGCGCCCTCCCGCCGAGGGAATTCGCGCTCGACTTGAGATGGAGCCCCGCCCCGACCGGGACCACAGTCCATGCGCGGCCGTGCGCTTCGAGGATGCGCCCCAGCGCCCGCGCCCCGTCGGCGTTCGTCCGGTCCGAGACGCCGATGAAATAGCGGCCCCCGGCCTCGAGGACATCCCCGCCGTCGAGCGTCGCGGGAGGGGCGAGGCGCTCGATCGGCCGGAAGCGGGCCAGCACGGGCTCGAGCGTGTCCCCTTCGCCGCGGCGCGACGGCGCCCCGGGATTCGAGATCACGGCCGCCTCGGGGATGACGACGGCCGGATCCTCCACGAAATAGGCGTCGGGGAACCCGGGCGCCGGGTCCAAGACGGTCACGTCCAAGCCGAGGCCGCGCAGCGCGGCGACATAAGCCGCGTGCTGGCCGAGGATCAGGGGATAGCTCGGCGGACCGAGGTCGGCCGTGGTCAGGCCGCGGGCGAAGTCGGGGCCGGGCGTGCGGACGATGGCCCGCGAAAACATTCCTTCTATTTCTTCTTCTTGGCCGTGAAGGTCGAGCTCCCGAAATCGCCCATCTGGATGTCACCGGACATCGAATCGCCGTCGACCTTGGCCTTGAAGCCGAGGGCGAAGTCGCCGTTCGGCGTGCTGACCGTCAGCGTCCACTGGAGATCCTGGCCCTTGATCGTGCCTTCGCCCTTCATGTCCGTGCCCATCGGGCTCGTCATCGAAACCTTGAGGGCTTCCTTGTCTTGGGCGAAGGTGGCTTCCTGGGTCATCTCCCCCTGGGGCGTCTGCATGGTGACCAGCCAGACGCCGGAAACGTCCGCCGTCTTCTGCGGCGCGGGAGCCTGGGCGAGGACGGGAAGTGTCAGGGCCAGGACGGCCGCGACGGCGAGGATTGAAGATGTCTTGCGCATGGTGAACCGCTTCTCCTTATGATTCCTGGATTCCGTCTTGGATTTATATTCCTTCCGGAGGCGGAAATCAATTCGCCCGGAACACGGCGGAAGAGGCGCCCGCGGGAGATCCGCCCTTGGCCGGCGCCAGCTGAACGATGGCCCAGATCTTGAGCGGCTCGGAGGAGCCCATCAGCCCGCTCCGGCCTCCCATTCCGCCGGAGCCGCCGTAGCTGCCGCGGCCGCCCATCCCGCCTGTCGGCGGGTTGCCGGCGCCCCCCGGGTTGCCGACGGTCGCGTTCCGCGGCGCGGCGGACGGATCGTATTTCGGCGTCTCGAAGCCGATGCCGACGACCGAGCCCGGCGGGGCGCCGATCCCCAGGGGATGCCCCGCGTCGGGGGCGAGAAGGATCTTCATCTCGTAGACCAGCAGCCCGGTCCCCGGCACGACCTTGATCTCGAGGCCCTCGGACTTCCCGTCCACGACGCTGATCCGCCGGCCCGGCTCCTTTTCGGAACGGACGATCTCGAGCTCGGACAGCGCGTCATCGGGCAGGTTCGGGAGCGTGAGCCGTTCCCCCTCGGCCCCCGGCCGGGGCGCCGGCCGCCGGCCGGGCGGGAGGCCGAGCGGGTAGCGGATGCCGAAAGACTTTTGGCTGCCGCCTTTCGGATCGAACCAGACGGTCAGCCCCTGGGACATGACCTGGTAGCGTTGAAAGGAATCCTCGATGATCATGGCGATATAAAGATAGCGCCCGTCGTTTTGGAATCCGATCGACATGCGCTCGTTGGGCACGACGTACAGCTCGCCCGGCCAGTCGTCGGTCAGGCCGTCGATGGTGATCGGCTGGGTCAGGGCGTGGCTCTCGGTCGTGTAGGTGTTGAACGTCGCGCAGCCGGCGAGGACCAGGAGGGCGGCAGCGACCGCGGCGGCCAACGCCGCGCGCCGTCCGGTCTCATCCGGCCGGGGGCCATGCTTGCGAATGCCCATGGGGCCTCCTCGCGTCAATGGACGCTCGTTCGATAGTAGACATCTTTATACCATAACCGCGGAGCGGACCGCATCGGACGCAAAAATCTTGGCCGCCTCACGGAGAGCGGCGCAAACCTTCCGGACGGCCGGAGCGTATATATAGGCGGATGCCGGAATGGAAAGCGCATGTCAGGAGTCATGGATATGAGAAAGGTCGCCGCCGCGCTCACGTTGCTGGCGCTGCCGATTCTCGCCGCGGCGGCGGGAGGCGCTCCGCCGTCCAAGCAGGACAAGAAGCCCTTCGAACCTCGAATCGTCCGGGCCGTCCGCACCGACGAGCCGATCGTCCTCGACGGAGTCCTCAACGAAAAGGCCTGGGAGGGCCCGCCCGCCCAGGGGTTCACCCAGAACGATCCCCAGGACGGAGAGCCGTCGACCGAACGGACCGACGTCTGGGTGGCCTACGACGACAAGGCCCTCTACGTGGCCGCCTTCTGCCACGACTCCGATCCCAAGGGGATCATCGCTCTTATGGGACGGCGCGACTCCCAGATCGATTCCGACTGGTTCTATTTCTCCATCGACCCCTACAATGACAAGAGGTCGGGGTTCCTCTTCGGGGTCAACCCGGCCGGCTCGATCATGGACGAGGCCCTCTCGAACGACGTCAATGAGGACCCGTCCTGGGACGGCGTCTGGGACTGGAAGGCCGCGGTCAACGGCGAGGGCTGGACCGTGGAGATGAAGATCCCCTTCGACCAGATCCGTTTCGCGAAGAAGGACGACTATGTCTGGGGCGTGAACTTCAGCCGGGTCATCAAGAGGAAGAACGAGAAGGCCACGTTCTCTTGGGTCCCTAAGAGCGAGGCGGCGTTCGTCTCGAAATTCGCCCGGCTGGAAGGCGTGCACGGCATCAGCCCCGGCCGCCATTTCGAGATCCTGCCTTATATGGTCGGCCAGGCCCAGTTTCGGCCGATGCAGCCTGGCAACCCTTTCGAGCTCGGGCACCGCTACGGCGGGAACTTCGGGTTCGACCTCAAGGCCGGCCTCCTCAGCAACCTGACCCTCGACGCCACGGTCAACCCCGATTTCGGCCAGGTCGAGGTCGACCCGGCGGTCCTCAACTTGTCCGCCTACGAGACGTATTATGAGGAAAAGCGCCCGTTCTTCATCGAGGGCGCATCGCTCTTCAACAACTTCGGCCGCGGCGGCATCTACATGAACGCCAACATCAATTGGCCGCAGCCGAGCTTCTTCTACAGCCGCCGCATCGGGCGGTCGCCGGAGGGCCCGGTCACCGAGGACGGCTTCGCGAGCGTTCCCGACAGATCGGAAATCATCGGCGCGGCCAAGCTCACCGGCAAGCTCGGTGACTGGAACATGGGCTTCATGAACGCCCTGACCGCCCGCGAATACGCCGACATCGACCAGTCCGGCTTGCGGCTTCAACAAGAGGTCGAGCCCTTCAGCTATTATGGAGCCTTCCGCGCCGAGAAGGAGATCGACAAGGGCCAGAGCGGACTGGGGCTCTTGGCCACCGGCGTGATGCGCGATCTCCGGACCGACTCGCTCGACGGGATCCTGAACAAGAACGCCTTCAGCCTGGCTGCCGACGGATGGACCTTTTTCGACAAGGACAGGACGTACGTGGTCGGCGGCTGGGTCGGCGCGACGCGCGTCGAAGGCACGGCCGACGAGATCTCCCGCCTCCAGAACTCCTCGATGCATTATTTCCAGAGGCCGGACGCCGCCGAGGTCTCCTTGAACGCCGACGCGACGTCGCTCTCGGGCTGGGGCGGCCGGCTGACGTTCGGCAAGCAGAACGGCAACTTCCTGTTCCTCACTCAGCTCGGGGCGCTCTCGCCGGGCTTCGACCCCAACGACGCCGGATACCAGCGCGGGAGCTCGGACATCATCAACGTCTCGATCATCCCGGCCTATCAATGGACGAAGCCGGGCAAGGTCTTCCAGCTCTTGCAGATATTCGGCGGCGTCGCCCGCAACTACGACTTCGGGGGCAACAAATTCTACGAGGGCTGGATCGCCGTGGCCCAGGGCGTCTTCTCGAACTTCTGGAATTTCGGCCTCACCTACGCCTGCAACCCTCCGATGATGAGCGACACCCTGACCCGGGGAGGCCCGCGGGCGATCACGCCCTGGGGCTGGGAGCTCGACGCCCAGCTCGCGACCGACAGCCGCCGGCCCGTGGTGATCGAGAGCCAGATGTCCTCCTATCAACAGCCGGGCGCGAGCCGCCAGATCAGCGGCCAGGTCACGATCCGCTGGAAGCCGCGGAGCAACTTCAGCCTGTCCATCGGCCCGAGCTACACGACGGATCTCGATGAGCACCAGTGGGTGACGCAGGTCCAGGACGCGGCCATGACCGCGACGTACGGATCGCGCTACGTGTTCGGCCGGATCCACGAGCATGTGATCTCGGCCGAGATCCGGATGAACTGGACGTTCACCCCCAAGCTGACCCTCCAGGCGTATCTCCAGCCCTTCATCGCCGTCGGCCGCTACGACCGCTTCAAGGAGCTCGCCCGGGCGCGCACCGGCGCCTACAACGTCTACGGCGAGGGCGTTTCGACGATCCAGTACGCGGACGGAAGCTACATCGTGGACCCCGACGGCGACGGCCCCGCCGCGCCGTTCGCCTTCGGCAACCCCGATTTCGCCGTGAAGTCGCTGCGCGGCACGATCGTTCTTCGCTGGGAATACCATCCCGGCTCGCTGCTGTACTTCGTCTGGACGCAGAACCGGGCCGATTACTCGCATCCCGGCGATCTCCAGCTCCGCCGCGACCTCGGCGAGCTTCTGACCGCGCCGGGGGACAACATCTTCCTGCTCAAAGTGTCGTTCCGCTGGAACGTCTGATCCGGCCCTGCTCCCGGATTGCCTTCCGCGGCGAAATCGATACAATGGTCTTTTCCGCCCATGATCGATTTCTCCGTTCTCGTCCTCGACATCGAGCGCCGGCTCCGCGCGCCGCTCCCGGGACCGGCCTCGCAGCTGAGGATGGCCCCCGCGCCCAGGCCCGGCCAGCAGGCCTATGCCGAGGTCGAGGACACCAGCCTTAAAGCGGGGGTTATGGTCCTCCTTTACCCCAAGGCCGGCGCGGCCCATCTCGTTTTCATCCGCCGCCCGGCGACCGTCCTCCACCACAAGAACCAGATCAGCTTCCCCGGCGGGGGAATCGAGGAAGGCGAGGACGCGGTCGCCGCCGCCTTGCGCGAGACGCGCGAGGAGATCGGTGTCCCGGAGGACCGGATCCGTCCCCTGGGCGTCCTCACGCCGCTCTATATCCCGCCGAGCAACTACTGCATCCACCCGGTCGTCGGCGCCGCCGCCGAGTCGCCGCGCTTCGTCCCGCGCCCCGAGGAAGTGGACGAGATCCTCGAGGTCCCCCTGGCCCATCTTCGCGATCCCGGCAACGCCCGCCGCGAGACGTGGACCATCCGCGGCGAGGCGGTCGAGGTCCCGTTCTACGCCTTCGGCCCCCACAAGATCTGGGGAGCCACGGCCATGGTTCTGGCCGAATTCCTGGACGTCCTCGAGAAGAACGAATAAGATAGCTGCACCGCCATCCTAAGGAGTCGAACGACATGAGATCCGCCGCCTTGATCCTGGCCCTCGCCGTCCTGACGACCCTGTCCTGTGCAAAAAAAGAAACGGCTCCGCCCCCCGCATCCGCGGCGCCCGCCGCCAATCCGCTTCTGACGGATTGGACGACGCCCTTCCAAACGCCGCCCTTCGACGCGATCAAGGACGGCCATTTCCGGCCCGCTTTCGACGCCGGCATGGCCGCCCAGAAGAAGGAAGTCGAAGCTATCGCAGCCTCGAGCGAGGCGCCGACGTTCATCAATACGGTCGAGGCCCTGGAGAGGACGGGCGCCCTGCTGACCCGGACGTCCAACGTCTTCGGCGCCCTGACCTCGGCCCATACGAACGATACGCTGCAGACGATCGAGGCCGACCTCGCCCCCGTCCTGTCCAAGCATCAGGACGACATCGTATTGAACGCCGCGCTCTTCGCCCGGATCAAGGCCGTCGACGACCAGAAGGCGAAGCTGGGCCTCACCGCCGAGCAGGCCCGGCTCCTCGAGCGGACCGTCAAACAGTTCGTCCGCAACGGCGCCGCCCTCGACGAGGCCAAGAAGGCCGAGCTCCGCAAAGTCAACGAGGAGCTCGCCGTCCTGAGCCAGAAGTTCGGACAGAACGTCCTGGCCGAAGACAACGGCTTCACGCTGGTCCTCGAGAGCAAGGACGACCTGGCCGGCCTGCCCGCCGACGTCGTCGCCGCCGCGGCCGAGGCCGCCAAGGCCAAGGGCCAGGAGGGCAAGTGGGCCTTCACCCTCCACAAGCCGAGCTGCATCCCCTTCTTTCAATACAGCGCCCGCCGCGACTTGCGGGAGAAGCTCTTCAAAGCGTTCATCGGCCGGGGCGCCAACGGCAACGCCAGCGACAACCGGGCGGTCGCGAGCCGGATCGCCGCCCTGCGCGTGACGCGGGCCAATCTCCTGGGCTACAAGACGCACGCCGACTACGTCCTCGACGACACCATGGCCAAGACTCCGGCCGCCGTCCACAAGCTCCTCGACCAGGTCTGGACGCCCGCCCTGGCCACGGCCAAGGCCGAGGCCCGCGAGCTGCGGGCGATGCTGAACAAGGACGGCGTCGCCGGCGCGCTCCAGCCCTGGGATTGGTGGTACTACGCCGAGAAGCTGAAGAAGGCCAAATACGACCTCGACGACGAGACGCTGCGGCCTTACTTCGAGCTCAAGGCCGTCCGGCAGGGCGCGTTCGACACGGCCAACAAGCTCTGGGGCCTGACCTTCACCAAGCGGACGGACATCCCGGTCTACCACCCCGACGTCGAGGTCTTCGAGGTCAAGGAGGCCGACGGGACGCATATCGGCATCCTGTATTCGGATTACTATCCGCGGCCCTCGAAGCGCGGCGGCGCCTGGTCGAGCGCCATCCGCTCGGAGCAGATCCGCGACGGGAAGAAGATCACGCCGATCGTCTACAACGTCGGGAACTTCACCAAGCCCACGGCCGAGAAGCCCTCGCTCATCACCTTCGAGGAGGCCCAGACCCTCTTCCACGAGTTCGGCCACGCCCTCCACGATCTGCTCTCGAACGTGACCTACGAGTCGCTCTCCGGGACCAACGTGCCCCGCGACTTCGTGGAGATGCCCTCGCAGATCATGGAGAACTGGGCCGCCGATCCCGAGGTCATCAAGACCTACGCCAAGCACTACAAGACCGGCGAGCCCATCCCCCAGGCCCTCATCGACAAGATCAAGAACGCGGGCTTCTTCAACCAGGGCTTTGCGACCGTCGAATACATGGCCGCGAGCTACCTCGACATGGATTGGCATACGCTGACCGAGGCCAAGGAGCCGGACGCGGTCGCGTTCGAGGACGCCTCGATGAAGAAAATCGGCATGATCCCCGAGATCGTCGTCCGCTACCGCACCCCCTACTTCCAGCACATCTTCTCGAGCGGATACTCGGCGGGCTATTACAGCTACATTTGGTCCGAGGTCCTGGACGCGGACGCGTTCCAGGCGTTCAAGGAAACAAGCCTCTACGATCGGAAGACGGCCCGCAGTTATCGGGACAACATCCTGGCCAAGGGCGGCTCCGAGGAGCCCATGGCCCTTTACAAGGCTTTCCGAGGCCGCGAGCCCAAGGTCGAGCCCCTGCTCAAGCGGCGGGGCTTCCTGAAGTGAGCCCCCGCTTTCACGGGACGGGCGCCCTAGCGCTCGTCCTCGGGACGGCCGTCATGGCGGCCGTCCCCCGTACGCTGGTCGCTGAAGAACGCACCGTCCTCGCCCCCGACGGCGTGACGATCTCCTACCGCGCCGAGGGCACGGGCGAGCCGGCGCTCGTCTTTGTCCACGGCTGGGCCTGCGACCGGAGCCACTGGGACGGGGCGATCACCGCCCTCGGGCCTGGACGCCGCATCCTGGCCGTCGACCTGGCCGGCCATGGCCGCTCGGGCGCCAACCGCAAAACCTGGACGATCGCCGCCTTCGGGACCGACATCGCCGCCGTCCTCGACAAGGAAGGCGTCGGCAAGGCCGTGCTCGTCGGCCATTCCATGGGCGGCTCGGCGATCATCGAAGCCGCCCGCCTACGGCCGGCCGTGGTCCTGGCCCTGATCGGCGTCGACACGTACAAGGACCTGACGCGCCCCGCTTACGGGCAGGACGACGTCGATGCCTACCTGCGCCTCTTCCAGCCCGACTACGCCGGCTTCGCCGAGTCCGTGGTCCGGAGCATGTTCCGCCCCGAAATCGACCCCGCGCTCGCGGACCGCATCGCGAAGGGCATGCTCCGCACGCCGATCCCGGCCAGCCTGGGAGCGCTTGCGGCCGACATGCTCTACAGCCCGGCTGCGGCGCTGACAGCGCTCCGCAAGCCCGTGGCCGCCATCAACTGCGACAGGTTCCCGACCGCGGTCGAGGCGAACCGGCGTATCGTGCCGACGTTCGTCCTCAAAACGATGCACGGCGTGGACCACTTCCTCATGATCGAGGCGCCGGGCGAGTTCGCCCGCGTGCTCGAGGAGACGATCCGGGAATTGACGGAGCGGTGAGCGGGGCGCCGGGTACTCGCGGCCGTCCTATTTGGCCAGGGCCTTCTTCAGCCGGGCCAGGAAATCCTTCTTCGGCGCGAACCCGACCAGCCGGAGCGATTCGATCTCTTTCCCGTCGGGCCCGAGGATGACATACGTCGGTACGCCCCGGACCTGGTAACGGTGGTAGAGCTCC
>Ga0182021_10006620_pt1 | contig 13761 bp, 11 predicted proteins | sample 612E3MmetaG_FD_120493 | JGI IMG/M metagenome (GOLD analysis project Ga0182021, IMG submission 120493) | Permafrost microbial communities from Stordalen Mire, Sweden - 612E3M metaG (Illumina Assembly) | ecosystem: Environmental > Terrestrial > Soil > Wetlands > Permafrost | place: Sweden...
ACCTGCCGGAAGAATCCACTGAATTGTACGAACACTTCCGGTTTGTTGCTGATAAAGGCCAGGGACCGGTCAGGATCGATAAATACCTCTTTCAGAAAATCGAGAATGTTTCGAGGAACAGGATCAGGAACTCCGCCATCGCCGGGAATATCCTTGTCAGCGGCATTCCGGTGAAACCCAGTTACATGATTAAACCCGGAGATGTGATCAGCATTGTGCTTGCTTATCCGCCAAGGGATACCGAAATCTACCCTGAAAATATACCGGTGGATATTGTTTATGAAGATGAAGATGTGCTGCTGGTGAATAAAAAACCGGGCATGGTAGTCCATCCCGGTCACGGCAATTTTACAGGAACTCTTCAGAATGCCCTGCTCTATTATCTCAATGAAAATCCTTTCCTTGTCCACCGGATCGACAAAGACACTTCCGGAATCCTGCTCGTGGCAAAGAATGAGATGGCACAGACCAAGCTTGCCAAACAGTTCTTCGATCACACGATCCTGCGCACTTATGTGGCGCTGGTATGGGGAAACCTTGAAAACAATGAAGGGGTCATCACCGGGAATATCGGCCGCGATGTACGGAACCGCCTGATCATGGCTGTTTATGATGATCCTGAAAAAGGCCGTCATGCCGTTACGCACTATAAGGTCCTGGAACGGTTCGGCTATGTCACCCTGGTGGAATGCCGCCTGGAGACAGGGCGTACCCACCAGATCAGGGTGCATTTCAAACACATCGGGCACCCTTTGTTCAACGACGAAAGCTATGGCGGCGACAAGATCCTTAAAGGCACTACATTCTCGAAATACAGGCAGTTTATCAACAATTGTTTTGAGCTGCTTCAGAGGCAGGCACTTCATGCCCGGTCGCTGGGATTTATTCATCCATCAACTGGAAAATTTCTTGAATTTGATTCGGACTATCCGGACGATATGAAGGCCGTGATCGGGAAATGGAGGGATTATGTCACAGCGAATGTAAAAATGTAAAACAGGAACGCATTATTTCCGGCCATGAAAAAAACAGGATCATTTCTTTTTTCAGCTTATTACTGGACCATCTTATTCCTAGTCGGTTTTTGCTTCTTTCCCGTTGCCTTGCTGATCTGGGCATTCACCGTTCTGTTCGATAAACGGCTTCGCATCCTTCATTACTTCACCTGTTTCTGGTCTGATTTCACCTTTTCATTGAATCCTTTGTGGAAGGTCAGGGTTTTCGGGAAAGAAAGAATGGAAAAGGACCGGTCTTATGTGATCGTTTCAAACCACCACTCCGGGGTCGATATCATGGTCCTGTTCAGGTTGTGGATCCCTTTCAAATGGGTAGCGAAACGCAGTCTGTTCAGGGTGCCGTTTATTGGCTGGAACATGCATCTGAACCGGTATATCGCCCTTGACCGTGGGAAGAAGAACAGCATGGTCAGCATGATGGATAAAGCCGCTGGTATCCTCCGGTCAGGTATTTCGGTCATGATCTTCCCGGAAGGGACACGGTCGAGGGATGGCCAGCTGAAGAATTTCAAAACCGGTGCTTTTCATCTGGCGCTAAAGGCCGGTTCACCGGTTTTGCCCATTGCTATCAATGGAACCGCAAAGGCCATCGACAGGAAAGGATTCCTGATCCTGAGAAACAAGAATATCACGGCAACGATCCTTGAACCCATTGCTTTCAATGAAATAAAAGATAAAGACCCGAAAGAGGTTGCAGAGATGGTGCAGGAGCTGATTTCGGACTTCCTGAGGGAGGCTGAACCTTTTCGTAACTCTTGACCCATACCTCATGCCTCATGCCTCGTGCCTCATGCCTGACAAACACATTAAACTTATGAGAACCTATAAACTTAATTCGCTCTTTGCAGTCGCACTGATGATTATTCTTATTCTCCCTGGTTTAAAAGCTTCTGAATCCGGCTCCTTCAGCCGGGTTGAACCCGGAAAACCGGTATCTGTCATGCTGACCTGTTACAGCACGACCCTTCTGGCCAATGGCAGGGATCAGACCCGTTTAAGAATAGCGGTCACCGACAGCAACGGGCAGGAGATCACTTCAGCCGTTGATTCGGTCAGGATTTATATAACCGGCGACGGAAAGGTGACCGCCGGTGACGGGAGCAATCTCGTTCTCCGCGAAGATACAACCGGGAAAATATATGCTTCAACCCGGTTGGTGAATGGAACCTGTCACCTTTTATTCATTGCCGGCAATAAACCCGATAAGATTAAGGTTGAAGCCAGGTCAGAAATGCTTTGGCCCGGTTCGCATGAGATCCATACTCTACCGTCAAACTTCGTCATGAAGAAACCAACGCCCGCCCAGCTGCCGTCTGCCACAAAACACATAGACCGGATGATTGGCGCCGATATTTCTTTCCTTCCTCAACTTGAAGACAATGGAAGGAAATTTTTTGAGAACGGCCGGCAGAAAGATGCCATTGAATTGTTGCGTGATCACGGTTTCAACTGGATCCGTTTAAGGATCTTTGTCAACCCGGAAAACAAAAAAGGATATGCCCCCGGCAAAGGATATTGCGGACTCGGATACACGCTGGAAATGGCCCGGCGGATCAGGAATGCCGGGATGAAACTGTTGCTCGATTTTCATTACAGCGACTATTGGGCCGATCCGCAGCAGCAAAACAAACCTCAGTCCTGGGACAGCCTTGATTTTAAAAAACTGAAAGACTCTCTGAGAACATATACGACAAGGGTACTCCTTGCGCTGAAAAAACAAGGCACCATGCCCTCCATGGTCCAGATCGGGAATGAAATTAACCATGGGATCCTCTGGCCCGAAGGGCACATCAGCAATCCTGATCAACTGGCTGGTTTCCTTAAAGCGGGAATTGAAGGCGTTGAAGACGTTGACCCCGGCCTGCCCGTGATGATGCATCTTGCACTTGGCGGACAAAATGACGAAGCCGTCTTCTGGCTTGACAATATGATCGCCCGGGGTGTCCGGTTTGATATCATCGGGCTCTCATGGTATCCGCGCTGGCACGGCACTCTCGATGATCTGAAAAACAACCTGAAAGACCTGAGTGAGCGCTATAACAAACCTTTAAATATCGTCGAGTACTCCGACTTTAAACGTGAGGTTCATGATGCGATATTCAGTCTGCCAGGAGGCATGGGGAAGGGCGCCTGCATATGGGAGCCCCTCGACTGGCGAAGCGGATTGTTCGACCGGAACGGAAATACTACCGGCCGGTTTTCGATCTATGACCAGTTAAAAGAAAAGTACCTCGCTGTACCGGAGTGATATGCCAGATGTTCGATATTCGATATTCGATATTCGATGTTCCCTTTCTGACTGATTGCGTCTGGAGGCAGGCTGGGATTTTCTGTAATTTCCTCATTTGAATGGCATTTTTTTATTAAATTTACTTAAGGTTAGAAAAGTCTGCTATGAACCCGGAATTGATGAGCAAATTTGAATTTCTACTGGGGAACTGGAATTTGGAGTACAGGATACTAAAGAGCAGTTTTGGTGAAGCCGGAACGGACTCCGGTACCGGATCATTCAGAAGATCCCTGAACGACAAATACGTTATAATTGATTACTCAACAAAATCAGGTGCGGAAGCACATGCAATTACTGTTTCCTCATTCCTCACTTAATTCTAACTGATTACTATCATCTTATTTCACGAAATTCCACAAAAAATCTTCGTGGATCTTCACGCATGCTCTGTGGATCTTCGTGTAATAATAAATTTATTTTATTTCACTAAGAATTCATGAAATCCCGTTATACCCCGAATCCCTCTCCACCGGAACCCGCCCTGCTTCCCTGATCATCTGGTTCATTTCTTCAACCGTCATTGATGGCGCCTTCTCTTCGGCACCGGCAAGGGAATAGATCTTTGTGGAATCGTTGATGGTGCCGTCGAGATCATCGACGCCAAAAGAAAGCGCAACCTGGGCCATTTTTTTACCGATGGCCGGCCAGTAAGCTTTGATGTGGGGGAAATTATCAAGGTAGATACGCGACAAAGCATACATCCGCATGTCGTCGATGACGGAAGATTCCCCGATCGCCGACATCTCATTGTTCAGCTTCCGGAATTTAAGCGGGATAAACGCATTGAAGCCTCCCGTAAGGTCCTGCAATTGTCGCAGGCGTTCGAGGTGATCGATGCGGTGCGCCAAGGTTTCCACATGCCCGTACAGCATGGTTGCATTGGATGGGATGCCCAGCTCATGTGCCGTTTCATGGATCTTAAGCCATGCTGTCGTCGTCGTTTTCATCCCGCAGATGTACTTGCGGAGCGTGTTATCGAAGATCTCGGCTCCGCCGCCGGGAATCGATTCCAGCCCGCATTCCTTCAGGTATAACAATCCCTGTCTGACGGTCATGTTCGATTTACGGATCATGAAATCAAGCTCCACCGCCGAATAGGCCTTGATATGGACATCGGGCCGTAGCTTTCTGATCTTCCTTAACAGCTCGCCATAATAAAAGATGTCACGGTCGGGATGGACCGCACCGGTAATATGAATTTCACTCAACAGGTGATCCTGCTTCCTCACTTCTGCCAGGATCTCTTTTACCGTCATTTCCCACTTCCGGGGACTGAAGTGATGGGAAAAGGAACAGAACCGGCAATTGTTGACGCAGATGTTGGTGGGCTCGATATGGAAATTCCGGATAAAATAAACCGCATCACCGTTCTTTTCCCGGCAAACATGGCTGGCAAGCATTCCAAGCAGGCCGAGACCGGCTTTTTCGAAAAGCAAAAGGCCTTCGTCGGCAGTCAGTCGTTTACCTTCCAGGACTTTACTGACCCCATGTTCCAGTGGAGGAGAGATTTTCAGATGGTGGAGGGTCCTTTGTATATCAGTAGTGTCCATTGATTTAAATTAAAGCATTCTTGTCATTTTCAAATGACCGGGTAATGGTTAGCCGGCGTTTTTCTGAACACAAACGACACAGGGGAAATCAGGGTTTTTGTTTGATGATCTTTATGACGCTGATCCTTTTTGAACCCATGATTTCCAGAAAATAGAGGCCATCGGCCAGTTCAGCAAGTCCAAGGGATACCGATTGACCATGCGATCCAGGTATCTGCTGAAACAGGAGCAACCGGCCGGAGAGATCACGGATCATTAATGATCCATCCCCTGTAAAATGAGATAATTCAATAGTCACCTTCTCTGTAAAGGGATTGGGGAATACCTTAACTGGCAAAGATGAATTGATCTCATTTATACCGACTCCGATTCCGTCAAGGATCTTCAACCCGGTACTGTCGGGATCGAGCCAGTATTTGAGAACACTGACCGAATCGGAACCGTTCTTATCCCATGACCAGGAAAATTTCCCGTAGTAATCGGGGAGATCAAGGCTTGCTGAATCGCAGTTAGAATCACCGCCGGTGAGCGCACCTACAATGTGACCTTGATTATCGAAGATCGGTGACCCCGATGAACCGCCTTCCGTTACGCCATGCCCGTTCACGGTTTGTATCCATTTCACTTTCCAATGCGACAAATAGGGTCCCCCCTGCCAGTTCGAGGTAATAAGGGGCTGATCATAGGTCGAGATTTTTTTTACATCTCCTTCCGGGTGATGAATACCTACCCCCGAAGGACTTGCCGAATCGGTCCTGCTCCACCCGTTGAAGTAAACATTAAAAGAACCTGGGATGTTCTGATCCAACCGGACGAGGAAAAAGTCGGAACCGGTATTACCGGAATTACCGCCATGTGCTTTCATTACCGCCCCTGTGATCGAAAGCGGGGTACCCGGGTCGGGAGGGTTGGTGCAAACCGCTGCTTCATAATTAAAATAAAAGATCCATTTCCCGATATCCTCAGGAGTAGCATTTGCCCCGCAATGATCGGCCGTCAATACATAGGGTGTCCCGTCATTCCGGGTATTGTTCACTACGGAGCCGGAGCACCAGTATGAACTGGCAGCTTTTTTCACCTGGATACGGACAACCCCTCTTATCTGTTTCTGCCATGCATTTCCCTCAGGGCAAATCACATTCACCTCGCACTGACCTGCAGAACCCTGATTGGGCGATTTTCCTTCAAAAAAATCCACGCCGCGATAGGCCCAGGCGATCTCATTCACATGTATGACGGGCATCTCCTTAATCCCGGCAGGCTGATCATATTCCAGCGTAAGCCTGTCACCGGGAATAAGTCCGGTTGCGAAAATACCGCTTGCAGAATTATTCATCTCTGTAAAAGCTCCGATGATATCGGTCTGATCCGCATTGTATAAAAATAATCTTCCGCCGGAAGGGATCCTGAACCGGTCAAAATAAGCTGTAAGGGCAAGAGCCCCCTTTGCATAAATCGCGGCTCTCCAGATCTTCCCTCCACCCGGTACATCCATCCAGTACCCGCTCTTATCCGGGGTGATCTCTGCGGGCAGGTTCACTGCGAAACGGTAAGGAGAAGGTTCGAGGTTATCCGCATTGGTAATGGCAATAAGATCAGGTGGAGTCAATACGATCAGATCACGGTTAACCCCGTTAAGCCCATATTGGATGGAAACCGGTGTTCCTCCCGTGCTTAATTGTCCCTGAGCCCTGTAGGTAAGAAGTGATAAAAAAAAGAGGGCAGGAATAATGATATAAAAGAAGGTAATTTTCAAAGTTGATCTTATTAAGCTGGAATTATTGATTTTCGATGATCACTTTCGTAATGAATACCTGTTGTTTGAGCGGCAAAGATACGTAAAATTGGGCAGGGATATTCCACAGGGTTCAAAGTCGCGATTGAAAAATAATTGTATTTTTGAGCCCTTTTCCCAAACCAGGTTTAACCAACAAAAAGCACATGACACAGGAAGCAGTATTGAAAAAGGATCCGCCGGTAATCCTGCGGTGGGTGGTATTGATCTTCATCAGTCTTGCCATGTTCGGCAACTATTACATTTACGACTGCATCAGTCCGCTGGCAGACGTTTTGAAAGCACAACTTCATTTCACTGATGAAAATCTTGGTTTACTGCAGGGAATTTACAGCATTCCCAATATTTTCATGGTGCTTGTGGGAGGAATTATCATTGATAAGATCGGGACTAAAAAAGCTGCCCTGATCTTTGCCTGCCTGGTTTTCCTGGGCGCCCTGTTCACGACGATCAAAGGAGATATCGTTTTCATGGCGACGGGCAGACTCATCTTCGGTCTTGGCGCAGAGTCAATGATCGTGGCCATCACGACAATCCTTGCACGGTGGTTCAAGGGGAAAGAACTTTCATTTGCATTCGGTCTGAATCTCACCATCGCACGTTTAGGTTCTTTTTTAGCATTGAATTCACCCACATGGGGCAAATCGATGTTTGTTTACTGGCAGAAACCATTATGGATAGCGGTTATCGCCGGGGTCATTGCCCTGGTAACTCTGCTGATCTATTACCTGATCGATATCTATTCAGAAAAAAGGTATACTTTGCAGAAAGAGGGAAACCAGGATAAGATCATCCTGAAGGACCTTTTCAAATTCGGAAGATCCTTCTGGTTCATCACGTTGTTATGCATTACCTTTTACTCAGCCATGTTTCCCTTCCAAACCTTCGCCGTAAAATTCTTCAAGGATGTGCACCTGAGCGGTCTGCCTGACGACGTTGCACGCGGAATGGGTGGGTTCCTTTCGAGTTTGCTTACCCTTTCTGCCATGATTCTGACACCGATCTTCGGGTTATTATCCGATAAGATCGGGAAACGATCACTTCTTATGATGTTTGGATCTCTCCTGATCATCCCGGTTTACCTGATCATGGGATATGTTGTTCACACCGTTACCCTGCCCCAGTCTGTAATTAACCTGTTTTCTTCCTCTGGCAGCGGTTCCGGATTTTCCGGAGCAATGACTTATTTTGGGAATATGATCGCAACATTGTTTACCTATTTCCCGAATATTGCCATCCCGATGGTCATCATGGGAATAGCGTTTTCATTGATCCCGGCCATTATGTGGCCATCTGTTGCCCTGATCGTTGACCATTCAAAGCTTGGAACAGCCTATGGCCTGATGACCATGATCCAGAATATGGGGCTGGCCGGTTTTAACCTGATGATCGGTTGGGCTAACGATTATTCCAATGCAAATGCAGCCCATCCCCAGGGGTATCACCTCGGGATGTGGATCTTCAGCTTGTGCGGATTTTTTGGATTATTCTTTGCATTTATGTTGAGGCGGAATGAAATGGGTCCGCATTCTCATGGATTGGAGTACGGGACAATGTTTAATAAAAAACCTTCATAACCGATTGGATTTTTTTTTATTACACGAAGGTTCACGAAGAATGCACGAAGAACCACGAAGAGAATATAATGATTGTCAGGCATGAAAATTCTGCTTGTATCGGCAACTCCTTTTGAGATTCGTCCCCTGCTGGGCCATCTTGAATTCATCAGTAAAGGATCTGATTTCCTTAACCATTACCGTTACGGAAAGACCCTGATCGATGTTTTGCTGCCCGGGATCGGAATGGCGATCGGCTCATACCATATGGGAAAACAACTGGCATCGGCTAAATATGATGTCGCCATCAATGCCGGCATTTGCGGGTCATATTCCACAAGCCTCAAAGTGGGCACAGTCGTTGAAGTCATTGAGGACCGGTTCCCCGAATTGGGTGCAGAAGATGGTGATCAATTCATCACGGTGTTTGATCTTGGATTGACTGACCACGAAATGGTCCCTTTTAATCATGGTATTCTTTCAAACAAATCATTGCCGGGATCGGAAACGCTGAAGCAACTTAAAAAAGTATCAGGTAATACTGTAAACACCATTCACGGGAATCATAATGCCATTGAAAAAGTAAAGGCTTCGTTTCCGGCTGACGTGGAAACCATGGAAGGAGCTGCATTTTTATACAGCTGCCTTTCGGAAAATATACCTTGTGCGCAGGTTCGTTCAGTTTCAAATATCGTGGAGGAACGTTCCCGTGCAAAATGGGATATTACACTCGCCGTGAAGAATCTGAATAAGACGGTGATCAGGATTATTCAGGAGATCGCGGAATGATGCTGGATAGAATATTTCTTAACTTTGAAAAATCGTAATTCGTAATTTAATGATCAAGCTCGCTTTCTCCACCTGCCCTAACGACACTTTCATTTTTGATGCCCTGGTGCATAAAAAGATTGATACGGAAGGGCTGGAATTTGATTTCGTGATGATGGATGTCGAGGAGCTGAACAGAATGGTACTGCATGAATCCCCCGACATGATCAAGATCAGTTATCAAACCTATCTTTATGTCATTACCAGCTATGCATTGCTGGATGCAGGAAGCTCTTTTGGATTTGGCAACGGACCTGTTCTGGTAGCAAAAACCGATATCCCGTTTAACCTGGTCAGAAACTATAAAGTTGCGCTACCCGGCGAGCACACCACTGCACATTTGCTCTTCCGTATCGCATTTCCTGCTTCAAATCGCAAATATTTCATGATTTTCTCAAAGATCGAGGAATCAATCTTAAAGGGTGAAACCGAAGCCGGGGTCATTATTCATGAGGGTCGTTTCACCTATGAAAGAAAAGGATTAAAAAAGATCATGGATCTCGGTGAATTCTGGCAAAGCCTTACCGGTACCCCTGTTCCACTGGGTTGTATCGTAGCAAAGAAAAGCCTGGGACAGGAAATAACAGATAAGCTGAACAGGATCATGCGCAGAAGCGTTGAATATGCCATGGCGAACACTGAAGATGTGATGCCGTTTGTAAGGCAGAATGCAAAGGAGATGGAAAGGGATATCATGATGAAACACATCGGCTTCTATGTCAATGACCTCACTATTGATCTTGGAAAAACCGGAAGAAAAGCAATCGCAGAGTTAATGAATTACAGTTCTACAAATAAAATTATTCCCTGGTAGCTTTCACCTGGTCTTTCAGGGTACGCACTTGGCATTACTCATTAATAATGAGCGTTATTTTTAACAGATTAACTCCGCAAGCCATTGCCAGGGTATTCAGATCGGCCCTGGAAAACGGGTGGATCCGTGAAGACGATACGCTCATGATCTTTTATGATCTCAGCTTCCTGGAAAAACGGATCAGGACCCTGCAATCACTTTTTCCCCCAAATACGCTTCATGGACTGGCGATCAAAGCCTGCCCGCTGATCCGGCTGCTGGAATTTACCAGGGACCTTGGTACGGGTGTGGAAGCAGCCACGAGCGCTGAAGTTCACCTGGCCCTTAAGACAGGATATCTGCCGCAGCAGATTGTTTATGATTCACCGGTTAAAACCATAAAGGATTGTGAATTCGCCCTGGCGGCGGGGATACATCTCAATATTGACAATCTTTCGGAACTCAGCCGTGTCAGAGGTTTATTAAAGAGGATGAATCCTACAGGCACGATCGGGATCCGCATCAACCCCCAGGTTGGAACAGGAACAATCGCGGAATCAAGTGTGGCCGGGGAATACTCGAAATTCGGCGTCCCTATAAAACATTACAGGAAAGAGCTGATGGAAGCTTTTCTTGAAAATGACCGGCTTACGGGAGTGCATCTCCATGTCGGTTCGCAGGGATGTTCCATGGAGATGCTGGTGGATGGGGTCGGCCGGTTGTATGATTTCATGCTTGAGGTGAATGAACAAACCTTAAAACAAAAAGGATTTGCACAGGTTTCTGTTTTTGATATCGGCGGGGGGCTTCCTGTTTCCTATTCCTCAGCAACAGAACCGGTATCCATCGGCACTTATATTGAAGCACTGAATAAAAGGGCTCCGCTCCTTTTTCCCCACCAGGGATCTTCTGCTCTCATCCCTCAGGGCGGGATCAGACTGATCACAGAATTCGGACGGTGGGTCTATGTCAATTCAGGATGGACAATAAGCCGGGTGGAATATGTCAAGCACGATCCGTCAGTCAATACTGCCATGATCCATGCAGGAGCCGACCTGTTCCTCAGGGAATGTCTCAATCCAAATGACTGGCACCATGAATACAGTGTTCTCGATAAACAGGGCAGGATAAAAGAAATAAAGGAGATCCCCTTGAATAAAATGTCAGATGCTAATGTCGTTCCCGTCAATAACCTGTATAACCTGGCTGGACCATTGTGTTTTGCAGGGGATATTCTTGCAAAGAATGTGGACCTGCCCCCGGTTGAAGAAGGCGATTACATCGTTATTCACGATACGGGGGGATATACCTTCAGCATGTGGTCCCGATACAACAGCCGGCAGACACCCCGGATCCTGGGATACCTGGATAACGGCCAACAATTTCAAATCCTGAAGGAAAGAGAATCCCTCGGGGATATTTATAACTTCTGGAAGTAATTTCTGAGTGTATCTTTATCATTTCCTCTCTTTTCACCTCTCACTATTCACCTCTCACTAATATTATTATCTTTGCCCCTAAACCCATAACCCATGATCATCGTCACCGGGGCTGCCGGATTCATCGGAAGTTGCCTCGTAAGTAAACTCAACAATAAAGGGTTTAAAGATATCATCCTGGTCGATGATTTCACTTCTGTGGAAAAAAATAGAAATCTTGCCAATAAAATATATCTTGACCGGGTTGACCGGGTTGTTTTCTTTGAATGGCTTCAAAAACACAGCAGGGAAATTCAGTTTATTTTCCATATCGGGGCACGGACCGACACGACCGAATTCAACATGAAGGTGTTCGATGAATTAAACCTTAATTATAGTAAGAAAGTCTGGAATGCCTGTTCATCTTACAATATCCCGTTGATCTATGCCTCATCGGCCGCTACTTATGGCGATGGCTCATTCGGTTACGACGACGATCACCGGGTGATCCCGATGCTCCAGCCTCTCAACCCGTACGGGGTTTCAAAGAATGAGTTTGATAAATGGGTATTGCTTCAGCAGGCTTCACCTCCCTATTGGTATGGCCTTAAATTTTTTAATGTATATGGCCCGAATGAATACCATAAGGGAAGAATGGCCTCTGTGATCTATCATGCCTTTAATCAGGCATCTGGCATCCGGCATCTGGCATCCGTGGGAATGAAGCCTGAAGCCAGCAGCATTAAATTGTTCCGGTCACACAATCCAAAGTACAGGGATGGTGAGCAACTGAGGGATTTTATCTATATCAGGGATGTCCTCGATGTGATCTATTACCTGATGGAATATAAAAAAGACCCGGGTATTTATAACCTTGGCACAGGGAAAGCAAGGACATTCCTCGACCTTGCAGGCGCTTTATTTGCTGCATTGAACAAACCGGTTGAAATCAGGTTCATCGATACTCCTGAAGATATCCGTGAAAAATACCAGTATTTCACCGAAGCCGTTATGAATAAGCTGCGATCGGCAGGGTATACCAAACCTTTTTATTCCCTGGAAGAGGGAATTGAAGAATATGTCCAGGGCTATTTGATAAACCAATCTGTTTATTAATTCAGTTACACTACCTTATCTTATAAACATCCTTCCTGATGTTATTCTTACCGGCCATTGCGATGACATTGATATATTCATTGGCTTCCTGGAGAAAATTAATCCTAAATGATGAATTCAATTATGGCTGAACATAAAAAGAAAGACAAAAAATAATTTTAAAAATATTTGGTTATTCAAACTAATTGTATATTTTTGTTTCCTATATTGAATTTATTTAAGATCAATATAGAAACAATTCAGAATCAATTAGTCATAACTAATTGAACATTTAGCCCATAAAAAAGTTTACTTATTTTATTAACCAGGGTAAATCACCTGAATCTAATTTTATCGAAATCTGAATACAATACTTGCTTTTTAATTTTCTTCATATATTTGCTTCATGATCAAATCAACCAGGTAAGATTGACTATTTTTTGAGATCCGGATCTGTTGACCAGTGCAAACCATAACAAGTATAAATTGATCTGTTAATATTTATTCTTTTTTAACCCCGGGAATAATCAAACCTTATAATATCATTCGCCAGAACCTTAAAAAAAAAGTTAACTAAAAACCAAATTTTATGAAAAAAATTTATACATTATTAATCTTTGTGCTCGTATGGGCCGGAAGTTTATGGAGTCAATCAGTAATCATCGGAACAGGTACCCTTACGTCTAATGGTTCAACTATTGACCCGGTTGAATGTTACTATAATTACGAACATTACCAGATTATTTATACGGCTGCTGAATTGACAACAGCTGGAATGCCTTCAGGTGTAGCGATCACTGCCCTGGGATTTTCTATATCCGAGACGCCGGGAACAGTTTCTTTGGCTAATTATACCATAAAAATGGGGCTTACGGCTCAAACCACAGCGCAGCCTTACATCTCAACCCTGACAACTGTTAAAGGCCCGTTTACTTATACACCTACACTTCAAACAGCCGGGAATTTTGACATGATCCCATTCACTACTAATTTCATTTGGGACGGTGTTTCCAATATTGTAGTCAATACCTGCACTGGTTCAAATGCTTTTACATCGCCATATGGAGGATTGTATTATACTTCCTCTACAAGCGGTATGATAACATACGTTCGGACGGATGGTTCGGACAATTGTCCAACTACTTCTCTTACCAGTTCGGTCGAAAGACCAAATATCAAATTTACATATATAGTCCTTTCGCCGTGTACAACACCACTGGCTCAACCCACTTCACCGGTCCTAACCCCAACAACCACAACGATTAATGTTTCCTTTACTGCTTCCGCCAGTGCCAATTATTAGCTGGCTGTGCGCAGTGTAAGCAGTACGCTTTCTGCTACTCCCGTTAATGGAACAACCTATGTTCACGGAGCAGCACTTGGGTGATGAATTGTCGATTATGTCGGTTCCGGAACTTCA